>WNGK01018664.1_pt1 | contig 12178 bp, 10 predicted proteins | sample 5400601 | NCBI WGS metagenome assembly WNGK01 (sample SAMN13153376, study PRJNA577476) | soil metagenome | isolation source: 60 cm soil or saprolite under Garry oak tree replicate 1 | place: USA:California | collected 2016-06-15
CGCCGGCGATTTTGCCTGCATGAACCCAGACGGAGCCGTGCTCGATGGTGCCGTGGCTCGCGGTCATGACGGTGGCGTTTTTGAAGACGATGTCGGACGGGGCGGTTTGTGCGCCGGCGGCGAGAGCAGCGCACAGCGGGGCCAGAAGCAAGCATGCTGCGCGTGCAGACACGCGCCGCGGTCGTTGCAGGTGCATTGTGGGTTGCCTCCGAAGATTCGAGGATTCGAGGGTTCGACTACGGATGGAATGATCGCGAGGGCATGCGTTCGCGAGAACAGAGCGCACAAATACCTTGGCGGGATGCTACAGCATTTGGGTGGAATCGCCTACTGAAGATTCAGGACCAGACTTGGAACAGATTCAGGTCCGGCGGGCGGCGAGGATGGCGTCGGCAATGAGGGCGGCTTCGACTGCGGAGCGCACGCTGTGAACGCGGACGATGGAGGCTCCGTGGAGGATGGCGGCGACCATGGCGGCGATGCTGGCGGTTTCGCGGGCTTGCACGGGCGCGGGTGCGTTGCCGTAAAGAGGAGCGAGAGTGTGACCGAGGAAGGATTTGCGGGAGAGGCCGGCGAGGAGCGGGCGGCCGAGGGCAAGGAGGTCGGGCTGGCGGGCGAGGAGGGCATAATTTTCGGCGAAGCGTTTGCCGAATCCGTAGCCGGGGTCGAGGACTACGGCTTGGGGCGCGATGCCGGATCGTGCTGCGAGGGAGAGGCTTGAGGCTAGGCCGTCGCGGACGAGGGAGACGACGGCATCGGGGGCTAGCTGGGGCTGGGTGCGCCATTCTTCGGGACGGCCGCGGGTGTGCGTTAGGACGACGCCGGAGCGGGCCTGGGCGCAGACGCGGGGCATGGCTGGATTGGAATTTGGATCCCAGGTGAAGCCACTGACATCGTTGATGATTTCGGCGCCGGCGGCGAGGGCTGCGCGGGCGGTGGCGGCCTTATAGGTGTCGACGGAGAGCACTGCTTGGGGGCGGGTGCGGAGGATGCCTTCGAGAACGGGGAGCAGGCGGGCCTGTTCTTCTTCGGCGGAGACGGCGGGGGCCTGGGGGGAGTTGGGTGCGCCACCGGCGCGGGAGCCGGGTCGCGTGCTTTCGGCGCCGAGGTCGAGGATGTCGGCGCCTTCGTCGAGGCATTGCAGCGCATGGGCGATTGCGGTTTGGGGGTCCAGGAATGAGCCGCCGTCACTGAAGGAGTCGGGAGTGATGTTGACGACGGCCATGATGAGGGTGCGCGCGCCGAGTTCGAGGGTGCGGGTGCGGAGTTGCCAGGTTGACGTTGGATGGGAGGCGATCATCTGGATCATGATCGCATCTCGAACGGTGAAGGCTCCCACCCTAGGCGCAAGAACAGAGACGCCCCGAGGAGCCGGATGCCGTAAACTCCCGCCATGCGCACGTTTGAGCGAATGGTTGGGTTCGTGTTGGGTGGGGCCTTGCTTCCGTGGCAGGGAGTGGTGGCGCAGAGCGCGCATCCGAAGGCGGCGTCGAGGCCGGCCGCGCATGCGGGTGCGATGGCGGATCGGATCAATGCGATTCTGGCGGAGCCGGCGCTGAGCCATGCAGAGTTTGGGGTCAGCGTGACGACGCTGGATGGGCAGACGCTGTATGGGTTCAATGACGGGCGGCTGTTCATTCCTGCTTCGAATGCCAAGCTGCCGACGACAGCGGCGGCTTACGCGCTGCTGCCGGTGGAGACGCTGACGTGGACGACGAACGTGGTGGCGGCGGGGACGGTGGATGCGGGGGGAACATTGCACGGGGACCTGGTGATCCTGGGGGCGGGCGATCCGACCCTTAGCGTGCGGAAATATCCTTATGAGCCGCCCCCGCCTCCGCCGCCTGCTCCGGCTGCGACTCCGGCGCCTGGTACTGCGGCGGCTCCGAGTGCTCCCCCGGCTGAGCCTGAGCCGAAGCCGCGGCCGACCGAGGTGCTGGAATTGCTGGCGCAGGGGGTGGTGCAGTCGGGCGTGCGTGAGGTAGAAGGCGGCGTGGTGGGAGATGACAGCTTCTACCTCGACGAGCCCTACGGGGCGAGCTGGGCCTGGGACGATCTGCAATGGACGTATGGGGCGCCGGTGTCAGCGCTGACGTTCAACGACAACACGGTGGAGCTGACGCTGACCGCGGATCCCGCGGCCTCGGGCGCGGAGATTGCGGGGGGCGCGACGCGCGGGCAGACGGTGGCTGCGTGGAATCCGGCGATTGAGTACTACATGCTTGACAACTCGATGACGATGGCTGCGCCGGGAGAGACGCCGCATCCGGGACTTGATCGGAGGCCTGGCAATCGGCTGGTGCGCGCGTTTGGCACCGCGCCGCCGAGCGGGATGCACGCGCCGCTGGCGATTGAGGATCCGGCGGAGTACACCGCTGCGGCATTCAAAGAGGTGCTGCGGTCGCGGGGCGTGGCGGTGAACGGTGGAGCGTCTTCTGCGCATCGGTTTTCGGTGGTGACGGGTGGATTCGAGGCCGAGCGGGCGATGCCAATCAAGCCGGCGCTGGCGCGCGCCGCGATGGGGACGATCGCCGCTCCGCTGGAGGGGCGCAGAGTGCTGGCGTCGCGGATGTCGGTGCCTGTGGCGCAGGACATTACGATGACCAACAAGTTGAGCCAGAACCTGCACGCGGAGCTGCTGTTGCGGCTGCTGGGCAAGGTGCACGGGTCGGAGGGAAGCCTGGCGGAGGGCGCGCGCGTGGTGCGGCAATTCATGACGGGCGCGGGCGTGGACGACAATGATTTTTTCTTCTACGACGGGTGCGGAATGAGCATGGATGACCGCGTTGCGCCGCGTGCGTTGACGAAATTGCTCACGTACGCTTCGCGGCAGAGTTGGGGTGCGGCGTGGCGGGAGACGCTTCCGGTTGCGGGCGTGGACGGAACGCTGTCCGGGCGATTCAAGAACTCGCCGGTGAAGGGGCGGGTCTCAGCGAAGACGGGGACGCTGAACGAGAGCAACGCGCTGTCAGGGTACGTGACCACGGTGAGCGGCAAGGTGCTGGCGTTTTCCGTGATGGTGAATGGGCATCGGCCAGGGAGCAACGCGGAGACGCAGGCGGTGGATCGGATTGTTGAGGCGATTGGGGAAGAGTGAAGCCAGGGACTGGGGACTAGGGGCTAGGGACATGGCTTGTATCATCGGTAGAGATGCGCTTTCGATCTTTCCCTGTTTTGCTTTTTCTGCTTGTGGCGGTGGCTGGTGTGTTTGCAGCGGCCGGGTGCCGCTCGCTGCCGCCATCGAAGCCTGAGGCGCTCTGGTCGCCTGAGGAGGCGCGCGGCGCGCAGGTGTTTCATGACGATTGCGCGAAGTGCCACTATCCGACGACGACGCGCGGGAACAAGGGACCTGGGTTGCAGGCGATTACGAAGGTGAAGGCGATGCCGTCGGGTGCTCCGCCTACCGACGAGCGGATGACCACCACGATTCTGCGGGGGCGCGGCATGATGCCCGCGACGCAGCTTACGGACGACCAGTTGTCGGACCTGCTCGCCTATCTGCACTCGCTATGAGCGATGAGGAAAAGAAGCCGCTAAGCACACGGGAGCTTCCGCTGCCGGGCGTGGCGGCGATCTGTCTTTACCTGCTGCTGATTGCGGGAATCATCGTGGTCGGGGTGGCGGGCGGTGGGCACTATCCGCCGATCTTCCTGGTGCTGGCGGCACTGTTCATGGCGGCGAGTGCGGGGCTTGTGGTGTCGTTCCGGTGGGCGTGGGCGCTGGCTGTGAGCGCGGTTTTTCTGCTGGCTGCGTATAACGCGTGGATCCTTGCCACGCAGCACCAGCTGCCCGCGGCGGTGCAGGCGATTTTGAACCTGGTGTTCTTCCTCTATTTGATTCGGCCCGAGGTGCGGGCGCGGCTGCGATAGGCGACTACCAGATCGTCCTGCAAACACCAGAGTCCAGAAGCTTGCGGTCGGCTGTGATTAAGGTGCAATTCTCAAGGACAGCGGTTGCCGCGATCATGCGATCGAGCGGATCGCCATGAAGCGGAAGAGAGAATTGTGCAGCGCAAATGGCAATCTCCGAAGAGATGGGGAAGACATTGAATCGGCTCCTGACGCGTGCCAGGAACGCTTGTTCGGGGATCGACGACAACACCCGTCCGACACGAATCAGGTAGGCGATTTCATAAAGGCTGGCCGTCGAGATGGCGATGAGTCCCCCGGGATTGTTCGCAACACTGATCGATTCCGTTGCGGCCGGAGAAATTCTGTGTGGAGCAAGAGCGAGCCAGATGATTACGTGAGAATCAAGCAGAATTCTCACGGATTTTCACGCTCGATCCTGTCCCAGTTCTCCAGCCACTGCTTCTCATCGAACCCGGATGAGACTAGATCGGCACCCTCGGTAATTGTCGCCATTCCAATGAGGAAGCCGAAGATCGAGTCTGACGCGGGTTCCGGATCCTCACGCGGCACATCGACACGCGCGACGGGCTTTCCTCGTTTGGTGACGATCACGGGCTCACCCGAGGAATTAACTTCGTCGAGGATGGCGAGGCATTTGGCTTTAAATTTACCCGCCGGGATGGTCCGCATGTCGATTGACCTCCTGCCTCTAAATGTCGATTATATATTAGACCATGGTCATATGTCCATGGTCATAATGCATGCGCAAAATATGAAGTTTTTCAGAACCACAAAATCGGGATGTTAATCTGCGGCCATGTCCTTTAAAGCCTGGAAGTCTTTTCCTTGCCTCTTGGTGTCTCTTGTCTCCCTCACGGCGGCGTTTGCGGCCGACGCGCCGAAGAAGCGGGCGATCACGCTGGATGACCTGGCGCGGGAGCAGCGCGTGAGCGGCCCTGTGGTGTCGCCGGATGGCGCTTGGGTGCTGTACACGGTCGCCCAGATCGATACCAAGGAAGACAAGCGGCAGTCGCACTTGTGGATGGTGAAGTGGGATGGGTCGGAGCGGCTGCAGCTCACCTACGGGAAGGAGGGCGCATCGGAACCGCGGTTCAGCCCGGACGGGAAGTACATCAGCTTTCTTTCGTCGCGGCCCGGGCCGGCGAAGGGGAACCAGGTGTGGGTGATGGACCGGCGCGGCGGGGAGCCGCAGCAACTGACCGCGGTGACGGACCAGGAGATCGAGGGGTATGTGTGGTCTCCGGATGGGAAGAAGCTGCTCCTGACGATGCATCCCAAGACGGAGCCGGACGCGGAGGAAGGCAAGCCGCCAGCGCCCGAGAAGCCGATTGTGATCGATCGCTACCACTTCAAGCAGGACATCCAGGGATACATTCGCAATGATGCGTGGGACGCGCTGTATCTCTACGACCTGGGGACGAAGAAGGCCGAGAAGCTGACCACAGATAAAAACGTGAACGAGGAGCAGGCGGCGTGGTCGCCGGATGGGCAGTGGATTGCGTATTTGAGCAACCACGATACGGATCCCGACCGCAGCAACAACACGGACGTGTTCGTGGTGGCGCCGAAGGCAGGCTCGGCGGCGAAGAAGCTGACGACATGGAATGGTCCGGATGAAGGCCCGCTGGCGTGGTCGCCGGACTCGAAGTCGATTGCTTACGCGCAGGGTGCGGAGTTGCGGCTGGAAGAGTATTCGCAGGCCAGGCCGGCTGTTGTAACGGTTGAGGGTAAAGTCAGCTATCCGGCCGCGAGTTTCGATCGGTCGGTACGTCGTCCGCTGTTCTCGCCGGACGGGCATCTTTCGTATCTGGTGAGCGACGATCGCGTGGAGTATCCCGCGGAAGTGGAGCTGGGCGGGAGCAGCGTGAAGAAGCTCGTTGACCGGTCAGGGGAAGCGCAGGCGTGGGATTCGGCGGCAGGACATACGGCGGTGTTGTTCACCGACGATGCCGACATGGGAGAGATCTACGCGCTTGAGAATGGCGCGCTGCGCAAGCTGACCACGCACAACGACGCGCTGATAGCGGAGCTGAACCTGGCGGCGACGGAGAACATCGAGTTCACGGCGAAGGACGGTAATGACGCACACGGATTGTTGACGAAGCCGGCGGATTTCAAGGCGGGCTCGCCGGTGCCGACGGTGCTATTCATCCATGGCGGGCCGAACGGACAAGACGCGCACAGCTTCGATTTCCTGCGACAGTGGCTGGCCTCGAAGGGCTATGCGGAGCTGGAGGTGAACTATCGAGGCAGCTCGGGGCGCGGGCAAGATTACTCGAAGGTGATTTTCGGGGATTGGGGCGACAAGGAGGTCCTGGACCTGAAGGCGGCCGTGGACAAGGCGATTGCGATGGGAGTGGCCGATCCGAACCGCCTGGCGGTGACGGGCTGGAGCTATGGTGGCATTCTGACGGATTACATGATTGCCAGCGATTCGCGATTCAAGTGCGCCATCAGCGGCGCGGGGGTGGCCAATCCGCTCTCGTTCTACGGCGTGGACCAGTACATCCTGCAGTATGACAACGAGCTCGGCAAGCCCTGGCAGAACCATCAGCTCTACCTGAAGCTTGCTTATCCGTTCCTTGAGGCGGACAAGCGCATTCATACGCCCACGATGTTCATGGGCGGGACGGCGGACTTCAACGTTCCTCTGATCGGCGGCGAGCAGATGTACGAGGCGCTGAAGTCGCTGGGTGTGCCGACGGAACTGGTGGTGTACCCGGGGCAGTTTCATGGCTTCACGAAGCCGAGCTACATCCGGGACCGGTATGAACGGTGGATGGGTTGGTGGGATAAGTATCTGAAGCCATCGGCGGCGGGCTCGCCGGAAAAGAAGAGCTGATTCCGACTCACAGTGGAACGAAAAAGGCCGGACACTTGAGAGTGTCCGGCCTTCGTGTTTGTACCGGGGCAGGACTACATGTTCGCGTGGCCGGAGCGCATGGATTCGTTGAATTGCGGTTTGGTGAAATTGAGCGCGGCATCGAGGCGGGTGCGGAACTCGGGAGCACGGGCCATCAATTGCGGAGTGACGGCGGCAAACTCGCCATTCAGCACCATCAGGCCTTCGCCGGAGATGAACCTCTTCTTCCAGCGGCTGTAGAAGCGTGTGGTGACGGGCACGGGCTGGCGGTTGCCGGACTTGAGGAACTCGAGCTGGCCGAGATCGACCGTCTTGCGGATGGCGTTGTAGACGAATGTCTCTGCGTAGGGCTGCTCCATGGCGGGCACGATTTCGGCGAACGTGACGGTGACGGAGGCGGCCAGCTTGGCGCTCAGGCTCTGCGTACCGCCGTCGGCCAGGTACATCTCGCCGTGCACGATGTAGGTGTCGGCACCCGAGGTGGAACGGTGGAACGGCCACTGGAATTTGCCGAAGGCGAGGGGCAGTCCGCCGAGGGTAACGTAGCACTCGGGGCGCGGATTGTGCAGGCGCTTGGCTTCGGCGACCAGGTGCGCGGTCATCTCGGGGAGCAGGTGAGGCTTGTCGAAGTCGAAGCTGTCGGTCAGCTCGAGGCGCAGTGAGCGCCCAGGGATGTCGCGAAGGCCGAGCTCGAAGACGGCGGTGGGCAGGCCGTGGAAGTCGCTGCCCTGGGTTGCGGATGCCAGCACCATGCCGCCCTGGGAGGCGGCGGCTTCAATGGATTTTACGAGAGACGTTTTGATTTCAACAGTCATGGTGGGGCGGTCCTGCCGTAGGATTGTTGCTCTTTCATTTTAGAGTATGCGGCCATTGGGCAGCCGGCGCTTCAGACCCGGCCACTTGCAGCCATTTACAATCGAGGGGTGCCAGATCAAACGACGCCTCCCATCATCCTTGCTGAGAATTTGACCAAGGTCTATCGATCGGGGCGGATTGAGGTTCCAGCTGTATGCGGCGTCTCGTTTGCCGTGGATCGCGGGGAGTTTGTGGCCATTGTGGGCCCATCTGGGTCGGGCAAGTCCACGCTCTTTTACCTTCTCGGCGGGCTGACGCGGGCTACACACGGGCGCGTGGTCATCGATGGAGTGGATTTTGCGGCGCTCACCGACGCGGAACGCACCAAGCTGCGCAAGCATCGCATCGCATTTGTTTTTCAGAAGTTCAATCTGTTGCCGACGCTGTCGGCGATGGGAAACATCGAGCTGGCGTATGCCGTGAGCGGTCGCAAGGAGCCCCTGGATCGAAAGTACCTGGATCATTTGAGCGATATGCTGTCGATTCGCGGACGCCTGCATCACAGGCCCTCAGAGCTGAGTGGCGGCGAGCAGCAGCGGGTGGCGATTGCGCGGGCGCTGATCACGCGCCCGGCGATTGTGCTGGCCGATGAGCCCACCGGGAACCTGGATACCAGGAACTCGGACGCGGTGCTGGAGATGCTGGCGCGTTCGAACCAGGAACTCGGCCAGACGGTGCTGATGATCACGCATAATCCTGAAGCGGCGCAGATCGCCGGGCGCATTCTGCACATGCGCGACGGGGAGATTGTGAAAGTGGAAAATGGGGCTGTTTCGGGCGTCGGCGGCGCTTGTTTGGGGGCCTCAAAACCGGGAGGATTGAGCCCCGGCGGGGTTTGACCGGTCCAAGGGCCGCCAGTATACTCAAAACTGCGACAAGCGGGAGTAGCTCAGTGGTAGAGCATCGCCTTGCCAAGGCGAGGGTCGCGAGTTCAAATCTCGTCTCCCGCTCCAATCTGCCCTCCGGCGCCAGCCGGGTTGGCTACGCTCCATATTCTAAACATCTTGAATGGAAATGGCCGGCGAGTCCTGCAAGGGGATGTTGCGGAAACTGTAGCGACAGGACTCAGGGCCACGGACAGGTCTTCGTCCGTGGGGTGGTTGAGCGGAGCCGAAGAACCTGTTTGTCCTTGTCCGTGCCCTTGCATTGCTGTTGCTTGTCTTTCACTCCACTACCCACAAATTTGTCATCCTGAGCGAAGCGCTGCCGGGGTCCCCGGCGACAGGTCTTCGTCGCTGGGGTGGTTAAGCGGAGCCGAAGGACCTGCTTTTGCATTGCTCTTGCTCTTGTTTTTGCCTTGTTTTTGTTTTTGCCCACCACCCCCACAGATCGCGCGCCCCTTTGCGCGAAGAGCGAAAAGCTACAATGGCACACGGCTTCTGCCCTGAGGGAAATCCAGTGCTCCAAAAGACGCTCCGCCTTCTCGTCCTCGCTACCTTATCCGTTGCCAGCGGTCAGTTCGCACTCGCCCAGTCCACTCCCGTCATAGAGCACAACGTCGCGATGAAGACGCGCGACGGCGTTACTCTCAAGGCCGACATCTATCGCCCGGACGGAGACGGCACCTTCCCGGTCCTGCTCACGCGACCGCCTTTTCAAATACGAGATCAACGATGGCTACGATACCGTGGAGTGGGCCGCCGCGCTGCCGCACTCGAATGGCAAAGTGGGCATGTTCTCCGGCTCGTATGTCGGTGCCACGCAGATGCTGGCCGCGATCGCTCATCCGCCGCATCTGGCGGGAATCTGTCCCATCGTGACCGCGAGCAATTACCACGAAAACTGGACCTACCAGGGCGGCGCGTTCGAGCAGTGGTTCAACGAGTCGTGGACGTCGGGGCTGGCGCAGGACACGCTTCGCCGCAAGATTGTGGACGCAACGAACGCCACGGTGACGGAGAATGTGCTGCCACTGACGCAGTATCCGTTGTTCAACGCGCATCTCGACCCGGGCGCGCCGTCCGGCACCGCGGCGCTGGCGCCTTACTTCCTCGACTGGCTTAGCCATCCGCTCTACGACGACTACTGGAAGCAATGGTCGATCGAGGAGAATTTCCAGAACATCCAGGTGCCGGCGCTGACTGTCGCTGCGTGGTACGACATCTTCCAGGGCGGCTCGCTGCGGAATTACGCCGGGCTGCACGCGCACGCCGGGAACGAAGATGCGCGCAAGGGGCAGCATCTGCTGGTCGCCATTGGCGGGCATTCGGGGTCGGGACGTACGGTTGGCGCGGTGGACTTCGGACTAGGCGCGCCGTTCTCAGAGAACGACGTCATCCTCGACTGGTACGACTACCTCTTCCTGGGCAAGCAGAATGAGTTCGCCAACGGCAAGCCGGTAAAGATCTTTGTGATGGGCAAAAACGAGTGGCGTTACGAGGACGCGTGGCCGCTGGAGCGAGCGAAGGAGACGCGCTACTTATTGAAATCGGACGGAAAGGCGAACAGCTCAAACGGCGACGGATTGCTGGCAACGGCTGCGGCAGGGAGGCAGACTCCGGACAGCTACACCTACGATCCAGGCAATCCCGTCCCCACGGTGGGCGGGCCTCTGTGCTGCGACAGCCAGCACCTGGCGCCGGGCCCGAGGGACCAGAAGGACGTTGAAGCGCGTGCGGACGTTCTTGTTTATTCCACTCCGCCGCTTGAGCAGGATCTCGAAGTCACAGGACCAGTGACGCTGGATCTATTTGCCAAATCGTCAGCGGTCGATACGGACTTCACGGCCAAGCTGGTCGACGTGTGGCCGGAAGGCATGGCGCAGAACCTGACCGAGGGTATTTTGAGAGCCCGCAGCCGCGAGTCCATTGCCGAAGCCAAGCCCATCGAACCAGGGAAGGTCTACGAGTACGAGATCGATCTTTGGTCGACGAGCAATGTGTTTCTGAAGGGGCACCGGATTCGCCTCGAGGTCTCGAGCAGCAACTTCCCGCGGTTCGATCGCAACCTGAACACGGGCAAGGACGCAGCGACAAGCACCGATTTCGTGAAGGCCACCAATACGATTCTTCACGACGCAGAGCATCCCAGCGCTCTCGTGCTGCCGGTGATTCCGAGATGAGGCGCTAGAGCGTGGCGTGAGAAGCGACACGGGCGACGGCCAGTCGCTTCGCCGCCTGCCTTCCCAGCCGAATGCAGTCAGGAATTCCGATGCCATCGTAAGCGTTGCCGGCGAGCGCCAGCCCGGGGAGTGCCGCCACGCGTTCGTTGATCCGCTTCATGCGGTCCTGGTGACCCACAGCGTACTGCGCCATGGAGCGGCGCCAGCGGTTCACCTGGGTCTGCTCAGGTTCAATGTGAGGCCCAATGATGCGACGGCCGAGGATCTCGCTCAGTTCCCGCCGCACGGTCGCGATGAGCACGTTGTCCGGCTCGTCCATCAGCGCTTCCTGGTTCATTCCACCCAGGAACGCGCGGAGGACCGCTTTGCCGGGGGCCGTCCGCCCAATGAATTTGCGGTGGGCAAATGTGCATGCCAGCATGGCACGCCCTGAGCTGGCCGGGACCAGGAATCCGAATCCCTCGGGCAGCGGTCCCAGCTGTGACTCGTCGAATATCAGATTCACGGTAATCGAAGATGAGTATGGAATGGCTTCCAATTCCTGTCCGAGATCCGCGTCCACAGTGCTCAGCAAGGAACCTGCGGCCCACGCCGGAGAAGCTGCAATCACCCCATCGTAAGATTCGGTCACGCCTGCGGATGTCACGCGCCAGCCGTCTTCCGTCCTCTCCAGCGCGCTGACTCGTGTATTGAGCCGGACGGAGAGAGGATCGAGCTTTGCGGTAATCGCGTCCACTAGCTGCTGCAGTCCACCGCGAAGGGTGGTGAAGATCCCACGCGGGGCGGGCGGCTTGCCGTTCGAGCCGGCGCCGTTCATGCCCGCTGCGCTGGCCCGCGCCGCCATTGCGGCTCTCATCTTCTTGTGCGCCGCCAACATGCCCCGGGTCAGCGATCCGTACTCGGTTTCCATCTCCACCAGCTTTGGAAGCACCGTTCGGGCGCTCAGCTGGCAGGCGTCGCCGCCGTAGATGCCGGAAAGCAGCGGGTCGGCAAGCCGGTCAACCGCTTCTGCTCCGAAGTGCCGCTCCACCATGGCTGCCACGCTCTCGTCCTGCTGACTGGGCCGCGGTGGATGCAGTAGTTCCAGCCCCATCCGAATCTTGGTACCCAAGCTGAAGAGCGGGGACAGCGCGGTCGGCACAAGCTTGGTGGGCACCAGGAACATGAGCCCGTCGGGCAGTGCGACCAGCCGGTTCTTCACCACGATGTAGGTCTTGCGGGCAGCGTCGTTTGACGGAAGAAGATCCTGACCAAGTCCCAGCTCGCGGCAGAGTTCGGCGGCCGCTTGCTTTTCGGTGAGAAACGAGTCCGGACCGCACTCGAGGACCGAACCGTCGATGATCTGGCTGGCTATCGATCCGCCCAACCGGTCCCGCGATTCAAACAGCGTGTACTCGATCGAGGGATCGTCGGCGCGCGCCTTGGCAAGCTCGTAGGCAGCTGCCATTCCTGCAATTCCGCCGCCAATAATCGCTATACGCATGCGCCTCCGCCTATCTAATTGCCAGCTTACTCCAGCAAATATGG
>WNGK01006621.1_pt1 | contig 12177 bp, 8 predicted proteins | sample 5400601 | NCBI WGS metagenome assembly WNGK01 (sample SAMN13153376, study PRJNA577476) | soil metagenome | isolation source: 60 cm soil or saprolite under Garry oak tree replicate 1 | place: USA:California | collected 2016-06-15
GTGTAGGCGTTGGGGTCGAAGCTTCAGGTGTTGAAGCGACGACAGGGGCGGTAACTACAGACACGTCCGGCGTTGCGGCAATTGTGGGAACAGGAACCGGGGCAGCGGTAGCCAAAGCAAGTGCTGGAGATGGTGTCGCGCTAGCTGATGGCGACTCGACCGATATACCGGTCGCCGCTGGGGCAGCTCGAATATCTTCGGGGCGCGCCGAAGTTCCCGCTGCTTTCGCATTCGAGACGACGACTTCTGCCGGAGCTTCTGCCGGAGTTGGATTCACAACCGCTTCGCTGGCTTTCGGTCCTACCAGCGAAGGTGCCGGGGTCTGCGCCAGCGCCAATTGCGTTCCCTCTTCCGCTTTCACTTCCACGGCAGGGATCGGGCTGGGCTCGATCGCCGGGACCGAGGATTCGGTTTGAGTGGTAGCGACCGCCGCCGCACTAACCGAAGCGGTAGGCGTCGGCGAAGAAACGGTCATGGCACCCTTCAACCAACCAAGATCGTAAAATCCGGCCGCATACATTGCGTTCGAGGCTGACGGATAAATTTTTCGTGCCGATGCGATCCAGTCGTTCGCTTTGTCGGCGTTATCGTGTTTGAACTGCCAAGCCGCCTCCGCGTAATAGAGCGCCGGGGTATCGCCGCTAAACTGGAACTGCTCCATCAGTTTCTGCGCTCGGCTATCCTTCTCTTCCAGCAGGTAAGTGAGGAATACCCTGAAGTTGATCAGTTGCGCTGCCTGGTTCTTGTCTCCGCCCGGCGTCTGCTTCAACAACGCCTGAAATCGATCGCGTGCCTTGGTGTAATCCTTATTTCGGAACGGAACATCGGCCAGATTGAACTGGGCTTCGCGAAACTTCGGATCGACCTTCAGGGCCTCTTTAAAGAATCCTTCGGCCTCATCGTACTTTTGCTGTTCCAGCAATATCGCGCCGCGCAAATTGAGGACTTGCGGCTGGTTTGGTTCGGCCGTATCCGCCTGCTCTGCTAACTTCGCAGCGGAATCGAAATCGCGCTGCTCATAGGCTTGTAGCGCCTGTTCGAATTGCGTTTTCGCCACCGCCTTCGTCTTGCTCGCTCGCTCCTCCGCCGAGAGCAATTGCACTGCCGGCCGCTGCTGCCCCGGCTGCTTTTGCAGCCAGCCGATTTCATAAAGCGACTCAGCAAAGAGCTTGTTTAATTGGGGTGAGAAATTCTTTTCTGCTGTCGCCATCCACTTCTTGGCATCGGGAATATTCTGGCCTTGGAGCGAAATGGCCGCGTTCGCGTAATGCACCGCCGGCGTATCGGGCGATAATTCAAATTTCGCCAGAATCGAATCGACCATCGTATCGTTCCCTTCCAGCAAATAGGTGAGCAAAATCTTATACTGAATCAGCTGCGTTGCTTCTCCCTGCAGCTCGGCGGCATTGTTCGTGAGCAATTCCTGGAAACGCTTCCGCGCTTCCGCCCAGTCTTTTTTCAAAAAAGGAATCTCAGCCAGATTGAAACGGGCATTCCAAAATTTCGGATCAAGCCCTCTGGCTTCGGATAAGGCGGCTTCCGCCTTGTCGTAGAGGCCCTGGCGCATGTAGACGACGCCGCGCAAATTTTGCGACGCCGCCAGATCCGGTTTACGCGCGTCAATCGCATCCAGTTCCTTCAGCGCCTGCACATAATTGGCAGCGTCAAACGCGCGATACGCTCTGTCGTACATCGCTTCGAGCTCCGAATTCGATGGCGCGACGTCGTTCGCGGCGATGGTCCCAAAAACCAGCAATGAAATCGCAGCAAATTTTTGAATGGTCATGCTGGGAGGGATAGAACTCTCGGAGGAGGAACCTGACAAGTTATTTCTACGGCTCAATGCACGAATTTTTTCGGGGCGAGAGCTCGCGGTGGTAACCGTTGTTGTAATGAAGAAGGCCGCTCGAACCCCCTTGAGATTTCCAAGAGCGCCACAATTGTCCACCGTACTTCAAGAATTATGAGTTCGGCGATACTTCGAAATCCGTTCAGCCGATACATTGTGGTTATTTTGGGGGGACGCGCCGTTCGTGGCAGCGAGATTAGTCGGAGGTTGCGTCTCAACAAGGGCATTTTGGACTGCGCCGGCAGAGCGAAGCGACGACGGCGCTTTTTCCACAGCGATCTGATCCTCGGGCACATTGAGCGCCAATTGACCCGCGAAGCTGAACAAAGCGGTGTGGCGCTACGCTTCCCACCGCATTCCAAAAATGCCGCCTTACATCCCACAGATTTCCCCTAAAGCAGACAAACCTGAATTCATGCAGCCCACCAACCGCAAACCTTCCAGGGTGAGATTCTCGTACACCGTCTCCACCTCCGGTAGCTTGCGCGCGATCAATTTCGCATAGCCGCCTGTTGCCACTACTCGCACCTTCCCCTTCCACGATTTCTCCGCCGTGATCCGTTGCAAAATCTCGCGGACAAGCCCGCGATAACCAAGGATCGCACCGGCCAGCATTGCCTGATTAGTCGACTTGCCGATCGCACTTCGTGGTTCCCGCAGTGAAATCCGCGGCAACAATGCGGTCCGATCATAGAGAAAATTCGTCATCGCTTCCAGTCCCGGCGCAATAACGCCACCGATGTAGGCGTTGTCCGGCGCCACGATGTCGAATGTTACCGCGGTGCCGAAATCGATCACGATCGCGGGCGTTCCATAAAGCTTCGCCACTGCCACCGCATTGGCCAAACGATCGGCGCCGATCGTTTTCGGATTCGGGTAATCGATGCGGACATTCAATCGACTCTGCGACGTCAGCCAAATCACCTTGCGATTGCCAGCGGCACGTTTGATCTCGCGGTTCTTTTTCGGCACGACCGATGATGCAACCACGGTGGCGGCATCGTGCGCGTGCAAAATTCTTGCGATCCGCTCCGCAGTTAAGATGGGCGTGGCAATCGTTGAGGGGCGTCCAATTCGAGACCGCGAAGCAAAAGCCAGTTTGGTGAATGAATTGCTGATATCGATAAGCAAAAAATCGGTGGCCGGCTTTTTCATCTTGTCCCCCGCTTGCGAGCGCGAAATGCCGCGCGTAGCCTCGCGCTGTGCTTGTTCATCGTCCCCGCCGTTTACGCCGCACGGCCGCAATTCGCAATCTCATTCGCGAAACCAATCTTAGCCGGCACGATTTCGTGCTGCCACTTTTCGTTAGCGAGAAAATCGAGCGCGCGAAAGCGATCCCGAGCATGCCCGGCGTTCACCAATACAGCGGTAAAGAAATCGCCGCGATCGCGCAGCGCGCCCACGAATCGGGGGTGCAAGCGGTGCTTCTTTTTGGAATTCCAAAGTCGAAGGATGAACAGGCCAGTGGCGCCTATGCCAAGGATGGGGTGGTCCAAAATGCGGTCCAGCAAATGAAAGAGCGCACACCGGATTTGACGGTCATTACTGATGTTTGTTTGTGCGAATATACCAGCCACGGTCATTGCGGCGTGGCTCGCCTCGATGGCGAGCATTTTCATGTCTTGAATGACGAAAGCGTGGAGTTGATCGCGAAGACGGCGGTTTCACACGCCGCGGCCGGCGCCGATATGGTGGCGCCCAGCGACATGATGGATGGCCGGATCGGCGCAGTCCGGGCAGCGCTCGACCAGGCCGGTTTCGATCAGACCGGGATCATGAGTTATGCGGCAAAGTTCGCATCCGTCTTTTACGGACCGTTCCGCGATGCGGCGGAAAGTCCTCCGCAGTTTGGTGATCGGCGTTCCTATCAAATGGATCCGGCGAATGCAGACGAAGCGCTGCGTGAAGTAGAACTCGATCTGGCCGAAGGCGCCGACATTGTGTTGGTGAAACCGGCCTTACCTTACCTCGATATTTTGTGGCGGGTGCGTCAGCGCTTTGGCCGGCCAACCGCGGTTTATCATGTCAGCGGAGAGTTTGCGATGGTGAAAGCGGCCGCGGAAAAGGGCCTGGTGGACGAGCGCGCAGCCGTGCTCGAAATCATGACTTCGCTTAAACGCGCAGGCGCAGATTTCATCGTTAGCTATTGGGCGTTGGACTTGATGGAATGGCTGAAGAGCTGAAATCGCAACGCGGGGAAACCGCAGCTCATGCCGGTTTGAAACGTTTGGCTCTGATCTGGGCCCAAGCGCATGGATACTCCATCTGTGCGATCGAAGTCAGGCTCCCGCAATGTCGTTACCGAGCCGACATAGTTGCGTATCGACCCGAGCCGAAAGCGGCCGGATCGACCGCTATTTTCGAATGCAAACAAGCATTACCTGATTTGCGAAGAGACAATGGCTGCAGCGCAGAATTACGTGCACGCCTGCAGACCGTTCATCGCCGTCGCCTCCTTTTGGAAAAACATTTGCGGGTGCACTATCCACATTTGCGGGTGACAAATTCACTCTTTCCGGAATTCGATTCGCATAATTTCGCCGCGATCGAGCATCATAATTATGGCCAGGTGTTGCGCGAGTTGAACGCGTTACAGAGTCGGCTCTCCGGCTGTACGAAGTTCGAAAAACTGCTTCGCTATGGCTGCGCTAATTTGTGTTTCCTCGTTCTGCCTAACGAGCTCTTTCGTGCCTCGGAAATTCCAGTTGGATGGGGCGCGCTGGTAGAGTCGAATGGCACGCTTGCGCTGATGGGCAAGCCGACTTGGCATGACACAACTCCAGAGAATCGAATTCACTTTTTGGAACGAATCGCGGCCGCAGGAACGCGGAGCTTGAATCGAGGGTTCAGAATCTCATTCGAAGAGGTGCTTTCCAGCCGTTCTCGAGCGGGTTTATAACAGCCACGGACGATGGGATTCCGCTTTCACCAGTGCTGTTATATCGCCCGAGGCCTATCGACAGCCAAGCCGCCTGATGAAATGGCGTGACCGCACAGGAAGATGTTATCGTCGAAGGCGTGCGGAAAATAGACCCTGATTGCTGCCCCATGCCGGAAAACGCAAATCCACTAGGCAAGCCGCCGGATCGAACCCTCTTGCTTGATTACTTCGACTCGGTAGCGCCAATGCGCGATAGCTGGATCAAAACGAATTGGTATTACCACGATCAGCTGGCGCGGACGCTTTCATTCTTTATTCCGGCAGGCTCCTCTGTGATCGAGATAGGTTCGGGCACCGGCGTCCTCCTCGATTTGCTGAAGCCGACGCGAGGCCTCGGTATTGATATTAGTCCTGCGATGGTCGACATCGCCCGGCGGAACTATTCGTATCTTGAATTTCGCACTGACGACGTGGAGAACTTGGAAACAAACGAGAAATTCGATTATGTTGTTCTCTCGGACCTTATTGGGTTCCTAAGTGATGTGCAGCGCAGCTTTGAGAATTTGCATCGCGTCTGCCACCGCTCGACGCGGATTTTGATAACGCACCAGCATTTTTTGTGGGAGCCTGTGCTGCATCTCGCTGAAAGGCTCGGGCGGAAAGCGAAACAGCCACTTTTAAACTGGCTTACACCTCACGATGTCGCAAACCTGCTTGAACTTGCCGACTTCGAAACAATCCGGAGCACTTCCCGTTTGCTGTTGCCGGTTTATCTGCCGGTGCTTTCAGCTCTTTGTAATCGTATTCTCGTAAATCTGCCAGTGTTTAGACATTTGGCACTGTTGCGCGTCATTGTTGCACGCCCGCGGCCCGTCGTGATGGAGAAACCGCTCTCCTGCACAATCGTCATTCCCTGCCGTAACGAGCGCGGAAACATAGAGCCGGCGGTGGAGCGTATTCCCGAACTTGGCAAGCACACGGAAATCATTTTTGTGGAGGGCAACTCGACCGACGGCACGCGAGAACAAATTGAACGCACGATCGCGCAACGTCGCGATCGCGACATTAAGCTCGTTGCGCAGGAAGGTCGCGGAAAAGGCGACGCGATTCGCCGCGGATTCGACAAAGCCACCGGTGAAATACTTATGATCTTGGATGCGGATTTAACCGTCGCACCGGAGGAGTTACCGAAGTTTTACGCAGCGCTGGCCAAAGGAAGGGCAGATTTTGTGCACGGTTCCCGACTGATTTATCCGATCCAAAATGAAGCGATGCGTTTCCTGAATCTTCTGGGCAACCGGTTCTTTAGCATCGTATTCACCTATCTGCTCGATCAGAAATTTAAAGATACGCTTTGCGGGACGAAGGTTCTGCTGCGTTCCGATTATGAGAAAATCGCTCGCAGTCGAGAATATTTTGGCGACTTCGATCCGTTTGGCGACTTTGATTTGATTTTCGGAGCAGCGAAATTGAACTTAAAAATCGTCGAGATTCCAATTCATTATCTCGCGCGTACCTATGGAATTACAAACATTAGCCGTTTCCGCCACGGTTTGCTGCTTTTGCAGATGGCATGGTACGCGATGTGGAAAATAAAGTTCGCCTAGCGCGGTTACGGAAAAACCGCTCAGACAGGAAAGCGGGCGCCTTGGCATTGATCTGCGCAGCGCTGGCACTAGTCACGTTCGCGCTCTACTGGCGCGTGCAATGGAACGACTTCATCAATTACGACGACAATGTCTACATTGCAGAAAATCTGCACGTCCTCCGAGGTATAAACGGCCCGGACGTAAAATGGGCATTTACGACCGGGTACACGGGTTATCCGCATCCGGTTACCTGGCTCTCGCACCAGCTCGATTACCAACTTTACGGACCGTGGGCTGGCGGCCATCACCTGACGAGTGTTGCCGTCCATACAGTCAACGTACTGTTGCTGTTCTTGTTTTTGTGGCGGACGACGCGGGGGATCTGGCAGAGCGCCTTCGTCGCTGCCATCTTCGCTGTTCATCCACTGCACGTCGAATCAGTCGCGTGGATTGCGGAACGCAAAGATGTGCTGTGCAGCCTGTTCTTTTTGTTGACGCTGCACGCCTATGCATCCTACGCGGAAAAGAGATCCAGGGGGCAGTACGTGCTCGCTCTAGTCTTTTTTGCCCTGGGACTTCTCTCGAAGCCGATGATCGTCACGCTGCCGTTGATCTTGTTGCTTCTCGATTATTGGCCCCTGGGACGGATGCCATTAGGAGCAACCAAACACAACTGGGGAGTGTCCGGCGCTGTCCGGGGCCTGATCTGGGAGAAAATACCATTTGTTTTACTGGCGGTCGTCTGGAGTCTAATCACCTTCTTTATCCAGAAAGAAAGCGGCGGCGTTGCTGGAATAGCGAAGATCGGCGTCGTCACGCGGGTCGCCAATGCGGTGGTAAGTTATGCGACTTACCTTTGGGAAACATTCTGGCCCCACAACCTGGCTGTTTTTTATCCATATCTGCAACAATTGCCGTGGCTGGTGGTGGTGGGCGCGGCAGCGTTGCTGGCCTTCATTTCGGTCGTAGCTGTCGCTGGAAGACGCTCGTTTCCCTATTTTATTGTCGGGTGGTTGTGGTTTTTAGGAATGCTCATGCCTGTCATTGGCGTGATTCAAGCCGGTGCGCAAGCGCGGGCGGATCGTTATACCTACCTGCCACAAATCGGACTCATTGTTGCCTTCAGCTGGGCGATTTCCGATTTGTCGAAGTCGTGGCTGTATCGTCGCTCTCTTTTCGTGGCCGCCGCGGCAATTGCACTGACGCTGCTCGCGGCGCGGGCATGGCGTCAGGCTGCAGTGTGGCATGATAGCGAATCGCTATGGAGGCATGCTCTGGCTGTCACGAACAATAACGACACCGCTCATACGCAGCTTTGCGATGCGCTCGTTCGAAAAGGCCGCATCGATGAAGCGATTTCACAGGCTGAAATGGCACTACAAATTCGACCAAATAGCCCGGAGGCTCATAGCAATCTTGCCATTGCTCTTTCCCAGAAGGGCGAAATCGACTTGGCGCTTCTTCATTTCCAAAGGGTCTTAGAAATAAAACCGGACCGCCCAAAGCTGCACTACAACATGGCCACCGTCCTGGCTGAGAAAGGACAATTGGACGCGGCGATTCTGCATTATGAAAGAGAATTGCAAATCCAGCCCGCGTTCGCAGAAGCTCACAATAACCTCGGCACTGCGCTTATGGGCAAAGGCGAGCTTGATGACGCTCTCGTTCATTTCCAGAAGGCGCTCCGGGTGAATCCGCGGTTACCCAAAGTTCATTACAACGCAGCTGTCGTCCTCCTGCGAAAGGGCGAGCGCGACGAAGCCATTGAGCATTTGCAAAAAGAACTGCAAATCAACCCCGCCAGCACAGAGGCACATAACAAACTCGGCCTCGCGTGGTCGCAGGAGGGGCGAATCGATCTAGCAATCGGTGAATGGCAAAAAACTCTGGAGCTGCAGCCGAACGATCTAAACGCGCACTTTTATCTGGCCTGGATTTTCGCGACATTTCCAGACGACACAATTCGTAATGGGACGAAAGCCATAAGTCTGGCTGAACGCGCGCTGCACCTTTCCGGTGAAAGAGATCCACGGATCTACCGGTTGCTGGCTGCGGCCTATGCAGAGAATGGTCAATTTAATGAGGCGATTCAAACCGCGCAGCGCGGTTCGCACTTGGCCATCGAGCAGGAAAACTACGCACTGGCCGATCGGCTTGAGTCGAACATCGATCTTTACCAAAGGAGCGTTCCGCTGCGTGATACGGGCGAGTAAAGGCGCGAGATTTCGTTCTCACATCCTCAGCGACAGCTAGCGATTCGAAACAGCAACGAGCAAATTGCGCCCGGTCATCTCCGAAGGCCGCGGCATTCCGAGAAGAAACAAGAGCGTCGGAGCAACGTCAGCGAGAATACCATCGCGACATGTAAACTCGGCGGCGTCCGCGGCAACGTAAATAAGATGCACGAGGTTGGTCGTGTGCGCGGTGTTTGGTGAGCCATCAGGGTTTCGCATCAGTTCGCAATTGCCGTGATCTGCCGTAACCAGGCATTTCCCATTGAGTGCCAGTAAGTCCGGAATGATCCGCGCGACGCAGGCATCTACTGTTTCAACGGCCTTTATCCCGGCCTCAATCACGCCGGTGTGCCCGACCATGTCCGGATTAGCGAAATTCAAAATGATGAGATCGTAGTTCGCCATTCGCGCGCAAACTTCGTCCGTGACTTGCGATGCGCTCATTTCCGGTTGCAAATCGTAGGTCGCGACCTTCGGCGAAGGAACAATTTTGCGTTCTTCGCCGGGGAATGCGCGCTCGACGCCACCATTAAAAAAATAAGTGACGTGCGGATACTTTTCGGTCTCGGCGATGCGCAGTTGCGTCTTGTCCGCAGCACTCACGACTTCACCGAGAATGTGCACCAAATTTTCCGGCGCAAATATGTATGGCGAAGGATAAGTGACGTCGTATTGCGTTAGTGTAACGAAATGAACACGCGGCCAGACACCGCGATCAAAGCCATCGAACTTCTCGAACAGGAAAGCCTGCGAAAGTTGCCGTGCGCGGTCGGCGCGGAAATTGAAAAATAAAACGACATCATCATCGCTCACCCGTTGCTCGCCGGCGTGCGAAAAAATCAGCGGGGGCATGAATTCGTCAGTCTTGCCTTCCTTGTATTTTGCCGCCACCGCCTCGGCCGGCGATGTCTTCATCTGTTCACCCTGGCCAAGGACGATTGCGTCCCACGCTTTTTTGGTACGATCCCAGCGGCGATCGCGGTCCATCGCAAAATAACGACCGACAACGGTTACAATTTGGGCGCCGCTTTTAGACAAAGCCTTTTCGCATTCGCGGAAAATCTCTTCCCCACCGGTCGGCGACGCATCTCTCCCATCGGTAAACGCGTGCACAAAAATTTCCTTCACTCCTGACTCATGCGCTGCCTGAGCCAGGGCGAGGAGATGGAGATAATGACTGTGCACGCCTCCGTCAGAAACCAGACCGAGCAAATGCAAACGATGATCGCGCGCTTTTTGGAAGCTCTCCTGGACCACGGCGTTACGTGCCAGCTCGCCGGCGGCGAGCGCTTTGTTAATTCGGGTCAAATCCTGATAAACGATCCGGCCCGCGCCAAGATTCAGGTGCCCAACTTCGGAGTTTCCCATCTGCCCTTTCGGCAGTCCGACATCTTGTCCGCTCGCGCTTACTTTCCCCATCGGATACTTAGCGTAGAGCTGATCGTGAAAGGGCGTGCGCGCCAGCAAGGTAGCATCGCCATTGTCCCTAGCCCGATCGCGGCCGTCGGGATTGATTCCCCAACCATCACGAATGATTAGCATCACTGGCCCGCTCATCGCGCGCAATCTGCCGACGGTGCAAGGCCAGACAAGCGATTTCCGATGGCGGCGAGATTGACAATGCGCTATCGGCTCATTCACATCGCGCCATGAAATGGAGGAACCAGATACTCGCTTTGATCTGCCTGCTCGCCTTTGCCGCCCTCGGCGTTCTTTATTTCCAAAATTGGGTCGTCCAAAAACCCTTCGGAATTATTCTCTTTGTTGGCGAAGGATTGACCGCGCAACGTACGGCGGCGACGCGGGTCTACCTTGGGGGCGCGGACAATCCGCTGGCGATGGATAGTTTGGAATTTTCGGCGCGACTGCGCAATCACTCGGCCGATTTCGCAGTGCCAGATTCAGGTGCAGCCGCTTCTGCCCTGGCAACAGGAACGAAAGTAAAGAACGGAACGATTTCCGTGGCAGAATCGGGCGCGGCGCTGAAAACGATTCTTGAGATCGCCCATGAGGAAGGTCGCGCTACTGGATTTGTGACTGACGGGGCGTTGACCAACCCGACCGCAGCGGCCTTCTATGCCCACGCCAGCAACGTCAAGCAGCCCCAGGAATTTGCTGGCGCGCTGATCGACCGAGACGCGATCGACATTGCCCTCGGTGGCGGGGCGGCAGAGTTTAAGAAGGAAAAGCTGGAGAAGGCACGAACTCGCATCGTTCACAATTTGCCGGAGCTGGAACAAATCACAGGATGGCAACAGCCACGCCTCCTCGGACTTTTTGCAGCCAATGATCTGCCGTTTACCGACGAAGTTGCAGCACGAACCGAACAACCGTCCCTGGCGGATATGGTGCGACGGGCCGTCGAGCTTCTTCAGGTTAACCGTCACGGATATGTTTTGATTGTGGACGCTCATTTGATGGCTTCGGCGGCCTGGCAAAATGTGGGCGAACGGACGCTGCGCGAAACGGCCGAGCTCGACCGCGCTGTTCAGGTGGGACGGGAGTATGCGGGTAGAAATGCCGCAATCATCGTGTGCGGTGATGCGGCAATTGGTGGAATGAGCGTTAACGGATATCCGTTTCGATACGACAGCGGCGTTGCCATACTTGGTTTAAACTCAGCTGGGCAACCGTGGGTTAGCTGGGCGACCGGGCCAAATGGTGGGAAGAGTGGCGGAAACATGGAGTTGCCCGGCGCTCGTGACCTTTCTGCGCTTGAACCAGCGGCCATTCAATCTCCATCTGCGCTCAATTCAATCGAAGATCCGATTGCCAACGCCACCGGCCTGCGAATGGAAAAACTTCACGGCACGATTGATAATACCGATGTGTTCGCGATCCTTCGCGATGCGCTTTAATTAGATGCCGGTAACCAGACGCAAGGAAGGTTCGCAATTCTGATGGAGGGCGGAGCTCTGCGCCGCCGCAGCCGGGCTCGCAGAGCTCGTCCTTCTACGTTAGTCCGTTGTCCAGAGCTCGTTAGGGACTTGTCGGCACAACTTTTGGGATAAAAACAAACGGCGGAGGTCGAGGCAATTCAGGCGCCGGACCTTCGCCAGGAGCTTGCTCTTCCGCGGGGCCTTCCCCGGGAATTTCCTTGCTGAAATCTTTGGTATCCTTCGAATCGCGGACGGTCTTGTCGTCCGAACTGTTACCTCTCGTATTTGCCGCTAGCAGCCTCGCGTTGCTGGCCGGACCGAAGACAGCAACTTCAGCGACCGAGAAATTTGTATTCTGCGTGGACGGCGTCCATATCAGCACGACATAGCGACCGGTGGTTTCCTCGAAATTGACCGCAACACGACCACTTCCATCATCACTGCCGGTGCCGACCATCTTAAGTGCTGCGAGCGTCTGTGAGTCGATCCGCAAGGCTGACGCAGGATTTCCAGTGTTATCGGCCGGTAAGGCACCAAGCACATAAAATGTCACAACCGCCGAGCCAGGAGTCGAGGACGTTGAAATGCGGTTAACCGACACGGAACGGCCCAGATCAATTATCGCGGCCGGAGCTGCGTCATTAGCGGCGAATACGTAAGCGGTGCCGGGCTGACCGTCGATCATGTTGTAGGCGAGCTTAAGATCATCTCCTGAGCTAACAAAAATCGTGCGGGCTTTCGTGTG
>WNGK01006622.1_pt1 | contig 12176 bp, 10 predicted proteins | sample 5400601 | NCBI WGS metagenome assembly WNGK01 (sample SAMN13153376, study PRJNA577476) | soil metagenome | isolation source: 60 cm soil or saprolite under Garry oak tree replicate 1 | place: USA:California | collected 2016-06-15
TCGATGCCGCCGAGGGTCTCGTCGGAGAAGACCACGCCGAAGCCGAACGTGTCGTCGGCCGCGTTCCGCTCCCAGACGGTGATCTCGTGCCCCGGGCCCAGCTGCTTGGCCAGCGCCGCGAAGTAGAGCCCGCCGGGCCCGCCGCCCACGACCGCGATCCGCACTCCCCGCCCGCCCCTCTCGCCGTCCAGCCTGTGCCGACGCTATGTGCAGCCCCGTCCCCCGGTCAATCCGGGCAGGTGCCCAGGCCTCCCGCCCGCTGACGGCGGCATTTCCATGATCGTGGCGGATTGACCGCGCTCCGACAAGTGAACCCGCCCCGATCATGGAATCCAGTACCGGAGGAGGCCGAAATGGGCGGCGGCGGGGCGACACTCCGGGCTGGTGCTTGGGTTTTCGGCGGGTGCTGGTTACCTTGTGAAACATGGCGACTCGTGCGCCCAGGGGTGCAGCACGCCCAACAGGCGGAACCGGCGGGCGCAAGCGGCCAGCCGGCGGATCGGGCCGTTCCGGTGGCAGCTCGGCGGCTGGCCGATCGCGGACCGGGTCCGGCAAGGGCGGCGCCAGCCGCAGCGGCCGGGGCGGGACGAGTTCCAGGCGCGGCGGCACGCCCTATTACCGCAGCCGCAGCACGCCAACGCCGCCTCGGCGCGGCTCCGCGCGGGGAATGCGCGGGTCGAGCAACCCCTTCGTGATCATCATCGGCTGGATCGTGAGCGCGGTCGCGGCCGTCTGGATGGAAATAGCTGGCAGCGTCGGATACGTCGCTCGGCTGTTCGGCGACAGCGCCCGCGAACTCGACCCGGCGCACCGCAGGGACGGCGCCGGGCTGGCCGCGCTGGCCGCCGCCATCATCGCGGCCAGCACGGCGTGGTGGCGGCTCGGCTCGCCGGTGGGCCGCGGGCTGACCGCGCTGATCCGCGGCACGTTCGGGATCGGGTCGTGGACGCTGCCCGTCCTGCTGGCGCTGCTGGCCTGGCGGCTGCTGCGGCATCCGGACAAGAACGCGCACGCGGGTCGGATGGTGATCGGCTGGACGGCCTTCCTGCTCGGCGCGCTGGGAATCGTGCACATCGCGCTCGGCAGCCCGGGCCCGTCATCAGGCGTCGGCGCGATGCAGTCGTCTGGCGGCCTGATCGGATTCGTGATCTCCGCGCCCCTCCAGGCGCTGCTGACCACGTGGGCGGCGATCCCGCTGCTCGCGCTGCTCGCCGGCTTCGGCGTGCTGGTGATCACCGGCACGCCGCTGCACCGGGTGCCCGAGCGGTTCGCGGAGTTCGTGTTCCTGATCCGGGGCGGAGTCAGGGAAGAAGCCGAGGGGGGCGCGGAGGTGGGGCAGGCCGGGCCGCCCGCGCCGCGGCTGGGCAAGCGCAAGTCGGCCGCGATCGAGGCGGGCGAGCACGACCGGCCGTATGACACGCCGCTGCTCGGCGGCCTGGTGCCGCGCGGTGCCGCCGGCCGGGCGGCCAGAGCGGGCCAGGCCGCGGCCGCGGCGGGCTCGGGCACCGTGGCCGAGACGGCGGCGCAGGCTGGCGTGCCCGCGCATCGCTCCGCCGACGACGAGGTCATCGCCGAGGCCCTGATGTTCGGGACGTCGCAGGCCGGCCCGCACGCCGGCCCGCAGGTCGGCCCGCACGGCTATCCCGGGCACGGCGCGGCCGGTCAGGACGCCGGCGGCTACGCGGGCCGTGCCGGGGCGGCATCAGGGGCCGAGGCGTCCTGGCGCAGGTCGTGGTTCGGGGGCGACGACGAATCGGCCGAGGAACCGGCCGGCCATGGCGCCAGCGCCGGCCCGCGCGAGCCGGCCAAGGCGGGTCGGCCCGCCGAGCAGCTCACGCTGACCGGCACGACGTCGTCGAGTTACACGCTCCCGCCGTCGGCGCTGCTGAAGCCGGGAACGGCGCCCAAGGCGAGAACACGCGCGAACGACGCCATGGTCGAGGCGCTGACCATGGTCCTCGAGCAGTTCGAGGTGGACGCCCAGGTCACCGGGTTCAGCCGGGGGCCGACGGTGACCAGGTACGCGATCGAGCTCGGCCCGGCCGTCAAGGTCGAGCGGGTCACTGCGCTGTCGAAGAACATCTCCTACGCGGTGAAGAGCGCGGACGTGCGGATCCTGTCCCCGATTCCCGGCAAGTCCGCGATCGGGATCGAGATCCCGAACACCGACCGCGAGATCGTCAGCCTGGGCGACGTGCTGCGCTCCCCGGTCGCCGAGAGCGATCACCACCCCATGGTCGTCGGCCTGGGCAAGGACGTCGAGGGCCGCACGGTCGTCGCCAACCTCGCGAAGATGCCTCATATCCTTATTGCCGGGGCCACCGGTGCCGGCAAGGCGCTGGCGCTGGACACCCCGATCCCGACCCCGGGTGGCTGGACCACAATGGGGGACGTCAAGGTTGGCGATCAGGTCTTCGACGATCTCGGCCAGAGGTGCTCGGTGATCGCCGCCACGCCGGTCATGCACGGTCGCCCTTGCTACGAGGTCGAGTTCTCGGACGGCACGGTGATCGTGGCGGACGCGGAGCACCTGTGGCGGACCGACACCATCGCCGCCCGTGGCCAGCGCTCGAAGCGGACGTGCGGGCAGCCGTACTGGTCGCCCGCCGACGTGGCGCAGGTGAACAAGCGGGCAGCGGAGGTGCTCGGCACGCCTGACCGGCTTGCGGCAACAGCCGATGTGCTTGCGGATCTGGGCCATCAGTTCCGCAACGTGCTGTACGGGCTCACGCGGGAGCTTCCGCATGAAGGCAGGAAGGCCCGGCGGTCCTATGTCCGCGGCGGGCGCACCGTGGGTTTCTGGGTTCCGACCTACTCGCGGCACCTGATGTACAAGTCGCTAGCCGAACGGATCAGTACCCCGGCAGGCTTCGGTCATCGCCGCCAGTTCGGCGATCCCGTCACGACGGAGCAGATCGCCAGCTCGCTGTACGCGGCGGGGCGAGTGAATCATTCCGTCGGCTTGTGCGGGCCGCTCGACTATGCCGAGCGTGACCTGCCGGTCAAGCCGTACACGCTTGGGACGTGGCTCGGCGACGGGCACTCGGACAGCGCCCGTATCACCTCCGCCGATACGGAGATCCTCGATGCGATTCGCGCTGATGGGTACACCGTCACCAAGCACGCCGGGCGACTGCTGTACGGCATCTCCGAAGTAACTGCGGGCTCGGCGTGGCAGCAGTCTCGTGCGGGCGTCTCGGCGCGCCTGCGCAAGCTGGGCCTGCTCGGCAACAAGCACATACCCGAGTCGTACCTGCGAGCTTCGACCGAGCAACGTCGCGCCCTCCTGGCGGGGCTGCTCGACACGGACGGTTACTGCGGGCGCGGCGGAGCCGTCGTCTTCACGGCCACGAACGAGCGCCTGGCCAGGGACACGCTGGATCTGGTGCACGGGCTTGGCTACAAAGCGGCCCTCCTGACCAAGCCGTGCAAGGGACGCACCGAGGCCACGTCCGTGGTCTATAGCGTGTGCTTCCGGCCGCACGAGCCGGTATTCCGGCTCAGCCGCAAGCTGGCGCGGCAGGCCGACATCAGGCCGAACAGCCAGGCCCGTCAGCGCTACATCACTGCAGTAAGGCCGGTGGCGTCCGTACCCGTCCGCTGCATCGAGGTCAGTAGCAGCAGCCGGCTTTACCTGGCCAGCCGCTCCTGCATTCCGACGCACAACTCAACCTGCATTAACGGGCTGATCAGCTCGATCCTGATCCGGGCCAACCCGGACGAGGTCAGGATGATCCTGATCGACCCCAAGCGGGTGGAGCTGACGGCTTACCAGGGAATTCCGCACCTCATCACGCAGATCATTACTAACCCGAAACGGGCCGCGGACGCACTGCAGTGGGTGGTCGGCGAGATGGACCGCCGGTATGACGACCTGGCGGCGTCCGGGTTCCGGCACATGGACGATTTCAATAAGGCCGTCCGGCTCGGGAAGGTGAAGGCGCCGCCCGGCAGTGAGCGGGAGTACGTGCCGTACCCGTACCTGCTCGTCGTCGTCGACGAGCTGGCCGACCTGATGATGGTGGCGCCTCGTGACGTCGAGGACGCGATCGTCAGGATCACCCAGCTGGCCAGGGCGGCCGGCATCCACCTGGTGCTGGCGACGCAGCGGCCCAGCGTCGACGTCGTCACCGGCCTGATCAAGGCCAACGTGCCGTCCCGGCTCGCGTTCGCCACGTCGAGCCTGACCGACAGCCGGGTCATCCTCGACCAGCCGGGAGCGGAGAAGCTGGTCGGCCAGGGCGACGCCCTGTTCCTCCCGATGGGGGCGAGCAAGCCGATCAGGCTGCAGAACGCCTACGTGACGGAGAAGGAGATCCGGGAGATCGTCGGCCACTGCAAGCGGCAGGCGGAGCCGGATTACCGCGAGGACGTCACGGCGGCGGAGGGCAGGCGGCGCGAGGTCGACGCGGATATCGGCGACGACCTCGACGACCTCCTCCGCGCGGCCGAGCAGGTCATCACCACCCAGTTCGGCTCGACGTCGATGCTCCAGCGCAAGCTCCGGGTCGGGTTCGCCAGGGCCGGCCGGCTGATGGACCTGCTGGAGAGCCGCGGCGTGGTCGGGCCGAGCGAGGGGTCCAAGGCCAGGGACGTCCTGGTTCGCCCGGACGCCCTCGCCGAGGTGCTTGACTCGCTGCGCGGCAAGTAGCAGCACGCCGCCGGCGGCGGTCCCGCCCTTCCCCGGCGCTGGCTGGCGAAAGGTCGCCCAGTGCGTGGGTGTCGGCTGGCTGACCTGTGGGCATGAGGGGGTGGGGATTGCGTAACCGGATTTGCTCATTGGCATTGACCTACCAGACACCCGGTCCGGTTCTCGCCGCAGAGTAGCGGGGTGTCTACACTGGGTCACCAGCCCCTGAAAAGGGGAACGGGGGAGCGGGATCATCACTATGCGCCCGAATCTGAACCGGCAGCGGCCATTGAAAAGGAACCGAGGAGGCGCGGCATGAGTATCGGTGACGCGCTGGCAGAGGGACGTCGCCAGGCCGGGCTGACCGTGACGCAGGTGAGCCAGCGCACCTGCATCAGGGAGACCATCATCCGCGGCATCGAGCGCGGCGACTTCTCGGGCTGCGGCGGGGACTTCTACGCCCGCGGGCACATCCGCAGCATCGCCGGCGCCGTCGGGATGAATCCCGAGCCCCTGATCGACGAGTACGACGCCACGATGGGAGCACCGCGGGCGATCAGCGCGGCGGACGTCTTCCAGCCGGTCACGCCGGTGAAGCTGAAGGAACGGCGGCGCCCCAACTGGACCGCGGCCATGGCCCTGGCGCTCGTCGTGATCGCGGGGATCTTCGCGTACCAGCATTTCGCGTCGCACCCGAGCACCGCGGCGAAGCAGGACGCGCGGGTGCAGAACCCGAGCACCGCGTCCAACCCCAAGGTCAGCACCTCGCCGGTGGCTCATCACGCCGCGCGGCACCTGCGCATCAGGCTGACCGCCACCCAGGACTGCTGGGTTCAGATCACCAAGGTCGGCGGGACCACCCTGTTCAGCGGGATGGTCTACGCCGGAAACTCGATGAACTGGACCGAGCGGCATCCCGTCACGATGATCCTGGGGAACCCGTCCGGCGTGAAGGTGCTCGTCAACGGGAAGAACCCCGTGCCGCCGGGCTCGGTCAGCATGGTGACGCTCAGCCTGCACGCCGGCCGGACGCACTAGCCAGGGACAGGGTTCCCGGCGGCTGCCTCAGGCGGCGGCTTACCGTAGTCTGCCGGTGTGTCATCGACAGGCTCCCGACCATCAGATGCGGCATCAGCAGGCACGCGGCGCTCCGTGCGGCTGGTGACCCTCGGCTGCGCCAGGAACGAGGTCGACTCCGAGGAACTCGCCGCCCGGCTCGAGGCCGGCGGGTGGGAGCTGGCCGATGACGAGGACGCCGAGCCCGACGTCGTGCTGGTCAATACGTGCGGCTTCATCCAGGCCGCGAAGCAGGACTCGATCGACGAGCTGCTGACCGCGGCCGAGTCGGGGGCCGCCGTGGTCGCGGCCGGCTGCATGGCCGAGCGCTACGGATCCGGGCTGGCCGAGGCGCTGCCCGAGGCGCAGGTGCTGAGCTTCGACGATTACGCCGAGATCGCTGGCCGGCTGGACGCGGTGCTGGCCGGCCAGCGCTGGTCAGCGCACGAACCGCGCGACCGCAGGAAGCTGCTGCCGATCTCGCCGTCCGGTCGGCCGGGCGCTGACACCGGCCACGTGCCGGGGCACGGCCGGGCCGCCATCGCGGAGCTGCCGGAAGGTGTCGCTCCGGCGTCCGGGCCCCGCGTGCTGCGGCGCAGGCTGGGTGAGGGCGTCGTCGCCCCGCTCAAGATCGCCTCCGGCTGTGATCGCCGGTGCAGCTTCTGCGCGATCCCGGCCTTCCGCGGCGCCTTCATCTCCCGGCAGCCCGACGACCTGGTCGCCGAGGCGGGCTGGCTGGCCGGCCACGGGGCCAGGGAGCTCCTTCTGGTCAGCGAGAACTCGACCTCGTACGGCAAGGACCTGGGCGACCTGAGGCTGCTCGAGACGCTGCTGCCCAGGCTCGCGGCCGTGCCCGGCGTCGACCGGGTCAGGGTCAGCTACCTGCAGCCCGCGGAAGTACGTCCCGGGCTGATCGAGGTGATGACCTCGACTCCCGGCGTGGCGCCGTATTTCGACCTCTCGTTCCAGCATGCGAGCGGCCGGGTGCTCCGCGCCATGCGCAGGTTCGGCGACACCGAGCGATTCCTGGCCCTGATCGAGCAGATCAGGAGACTGGCACCGCAGGCCGGGATCAGATCCAACTTCATCGTGGGCTTCCCCGGCGAGACCCAGGCCGACGTCGACGAGCTCGAGCGGTTCCTGACTGGCGCAGGGCTGGACGCGATTGGCATCTTCGGGTATTCCGACGAGGATGGCACCGAGGCGGCCACGCTGCCCGGCCAGCTGGAGCAGGACGAGATCGCCAGGCGGGTCGAGCAGCTGGCAGGCCTCGCCGACGAGCTGATGGACCAGCGCGCGGCCGACCGGGTCGGCGAGATCCACGAGGTGCTGATCGAGGAGGCGGCGCAGGAGCCCGGTGACGGCGCGGCCCGGCGGTACGGCGGCCGGACGGCACACCAGGCGCCGGAGGTGGACGGGGCCACCGAGGTGCTGGCAGCCCGGCTGCTGGTCCCTGGTGACCTCGTGCTGGTTCGGGTAACAGGGTCAGAGGGGGTAGACCTGGTGGCGGAACTGATCGATGAGCACGTAACTGGACGTCCCGGCCAGCGTCAGACCATTGACTAACTCGGACGCCAGGACCGCTCCGGACTCGCCCAGGCTGGTCAATCTGCCGAACGGGCTCACTGTGCTGCGCCTGGCGCTGGTGCCGATATTCGTCGTTTTCCTGGTCGAAGGCGGCACCGGGTCGCGGATCGTGGCGTTCTTCGTCTTCGGCGTCGCCTCGGTCACTGACCTGCTCGACGGCCAGCTGGCCAGGCGCACCGGGATGATCACCGACTTCGGCAAGATCGCCGATCCGATCGCCGACAAGGCGCTGACCGGCTCCGCGCTGATAACCCTGTCCTCGCTCGGCGAACTGCCGTGGTGGGTGACCGGGATCATCCTGGTCCGGGAGGTCGCGGTCACGGTCCTGCGCTTCTGGGTGATCCGGCACGGCGTCATCGCGGCCAGCCGGGGCGGGAAGATCAAGACGGTGCTCCAGATCGTCGCGATCGGGCTGTACATCCTCCCGGTCGGCATCGTCTGGTTGCGGTCCGCGGTCATGGCCGCCGCGGTCGCGGTAACCCTGGTGACCGGCGTGGATTACGTGGCCCGGGCGCTCCGGCTGCGCCGGGCCGCGGGGAGCCTGCCCGACGACGCCGCGCGGAGCCTGCCCGCTGACGCCGCGCGCGCCGACGTCGCACCGCCAGCCGGCCCCGCGGTCGCACCTATGGCCGGGCCGCCGGTCGGGCCTGAAGTCGGGCCAGCGGCGAGGCCGCCGGTCAGCCCGTCTGGGGAGGCAGGGACCGGAGAGTGACGCAGGGCGACAACGCCGCGGTGGCAGAGACGGCGATCGGCCTGCTCGCCGGTCACGGGCAGACGGTCGGCACGGCTGAGTCGCTGACCGGCGGCCTCGTGGCCGCGGCGCTGACCTCAGTGCCCGGCGCGTCCGCGGTCTTCCGCGGCGCGATCGTGGCCTATGCCGCCGACCTGAAGAGCTCGCTCCTGGGGGTCCCTGCCGACCTGCTTGACCGGGTCGGCACGGTGGATCCCGAGGTCGCGCTCGCGATGGCACGCGGGGCACGGGAACGACTCGCCGCGACGGTAGCCCTCGCCACGACCGGTGTCGCCGGCCCGGATCCGGCCGACGGGCTGCCGGTCGGCACCGTGCACATTGCCGTCTGCACCGCGGACCGCGCCGCCCACCGGGAACTCGCGCTGAGCGGAACGCGTGCGCAGATCCGCGACGCTGTCGTGAAACACGTTCTTAACCTGCTTGTCACGACTCTGATGGAAGCTAATGAGTGATTACAGCGTTACCTAACTCGAACACGCATTGATGCCCTCTCCCGCACTGTCATCCAGGCCAGGTACGGTGGAGGGGTAAGCGGCCAGTCCTCGGGAAGGGATTGCGGCGATGGTCCTGCTTCGTCACTTGCTAGGTGACGCGCTGCGGCGTCTGCGCCTGCGGCAGAGTCGCACCCTGCGCGAGGTGTCCGCCTCGGCGCGAGTCTCACTCGGGTATCTGTCCGAGGTCGAGCGCGGCCAGAAGGAGGCCTCGTCCGAGCTGCTCGCCGCTATCTGCTCGGCGCTTGGCGCGCCGCTATCCCAGGTAATGCGGGAAGTCTCCGACAACTTCGCGCTCGCCGAGCTGCAGAGTGAGCCGGTGTTCGCCGATGTCATCGAGCCCGCTATCGAGGTTGCCGGCGCCGGTCACGGTTCCCGGCAGGACAGTGACTCGGGCGAGCAGGTGCCCGTGGCGCACGTTTCCGGCGAGCACCTGGACCGCCCAGCCAGGCAGAAGGTTCCGGCCGCGGCCGGATCGCAGCGGATCCCGGCCGGCGCAGTCCCGGCCGGCGCAGGCCAGCTCAGTGCAGGCCAGCGCAGTGCAGGCCAGCGCAGTGCTGGCCCGGTCACGGCCGGCTCGATCAGTGCCGGCCAGCTGAGCGCCGGGCAGATCAGCGCCCAGATCAGTGGCGGCCAGCTGCCCGCCGGGCACATCAGCGCCGGCCAGCTTCGCCCCGGCCAGAAGATCACGGTTCCGGGCCGGATGCCGGTGGGCGCGAGCCTGGCCGGTGGCGACCCGGCCTTCGAACAGGTGTCGAGGACGGTCCGCGAGATCACGAACATGGTGCCGGTCTGACCGAGCTGACCGACCTGATCGGTTCGGCCGGGTCGGCCCGGCGCGTTCGGCGCGGTCCGGCATGGCCGGTTAGGCCCGACCGGCTTAGTGACCGATCCGCGCTTCCCAGGACCCCGGCAGCTCAGCGAGCCTGCGGACGCTCTCCGGCAAGGCGCCGCTAACCAGGTGCGCCAGCGTTACCTCCTCGAGGATCGCGCGCTCGTTCGCACGCAGCGCGATCCATACCGTCTGGAGTGGCTCAGCAGCGCCGATATAGCCGAGATTCTCCGGCCGCTCGCCCCTGACACCGAGCAGCGGGCCGTCGATGGCCCGGATAAGGTCGGCGAGCGAGATCTCCTCGGCCGGCCTGGCCAGCCAGAATCCCCCGTCCGGTCCGCGCTGGCTGCGCACCAGGCCCGCTCGCCGCAGCTGAGTCAGGATCGCCTCGAGGAACTTCGCCGGAATCTGCTGCGCCCTGGCGAGCTGCTCGGCCGTGACGTGACCTTCACCCGATGCCGCCAGCTCGATCGCGGCGCGCAGGGCATAATCGGCTCGGGCTGACAGTCGCATACGCAGCATTATGCAGGTAGCCGGCACGAGTTGCAGAAACCTGGCGGCACGACACAGGAGGGTGACCCCATGCTGGAGTGGCTCCCAGCCGGGTCCGCGCACGGGCCAGCGGTCATCACCTTGCTGTCCTGGGGTGCTGCCGAGGTGGCGCTGCGCGTGCGGCTGGCCGTCCGGCCCGGCCTCAGGGCGCGGCTGAGTACCTGGTCAGCAGCCGCCGGGGGGCGGCTTCGTGAGTGGACGTTCTTTGTGGTCGTGCTGGCCATAGCGGCAGCAGTGATCTGCGCCCTGTGGCTCGATCGGCTCGGGCAGTTCGCGATCGGCGGCGGCGATCTCACGATCGTCGCGGGTGAGGTTCTGGCCGTGGCCGGGATCGCGCTGCGGCTGTGGGCGATCCTCACGCTGGACAAGTTCTTCACGTTCGTCGTCGGCATCGCTGCTGGCCACCGGGTCGTCCAGCACGGCCCGTACCGGCTGCTGCGCCATCCTGGCTATGCCGGAGCGCTGCTGGCCCTGCTCGGGGTCGGAATCGCGCTGGGCAACTGGCTGTCGCTGCTGCTCATGGTCGCCGTGCCGGTGCTGGCGCTGGGCATCAGGATCACGGTGGAGGAGGCGAGGATGACTGACGCGCTCGGTGCCGAGTACCTGTGCTATGCGGAGCGCACGCCCCGCCTGATTCCTGGCCTCTGGTGAGCCGCGCTGCTTGCCGAGCCCGGTCCGGTTGGCCAAGATTGGCCGTATGCGATATGTCATGTCAAATAAGTGGTCCCTCACCGAGCATTTCGTCATCAGCGACGAATCGGGTGACCCGTGCTTCGATGTCCGGGGCAACCTGGGTCTGACTCAGCGCCTGACGTTCCTCGACCAGTCCGGCCAGGAAGTAGCCGAGATCCGCAAGCACCTGATGACCACCGCGCACGACATCCTGGTTGGTGGTCAGCGCGTCGCCGAGGTCCGGCATACGGGCTTCTTCGGCGAGCACTACCAGATCGACTCGAGTTTCGGCCAGCTCACCGCGAAGGGGAGCTTCACCGGCTGGGACTATACGATCAGCCACGGCGGCCAGGCGGTGGCCACGATCTCGCGCGAGTTCGCCCTTCGGGAGAAATTCCTGGTCCAGACCGCCGACGGCGGGAACGATATCTTCATCCTGGCGATCGTGCTCGCCATCGACTCGATCCACGACGAGCGCCGCGAGCGCGAGCGGGATGATCGGGGCTTCGGCGGCGGACTTGGCGGCATCATCGGCGGGAACTTCCCTTAAGCAGAACGAGACAGTCCCCGTACATGCGCTCAGCCTTCGTGATCACCGTCGGCCGGGACGTGGCGCACGCGTTCAGCAAGCCGCCCCGCGCAACGATCAGGCTGATCACCGGACTGGGAGTCGAGGGTGACGCCCACGCGGGGCTGACCGTGCGGCACAGGTCCCGCGTCGCTCGTGACCCGACCGCCCCGAACCTGCGCCAGGTCCATCTGATCCACGCCGAGCTGCACGATGAGCTGAACCGGCTTGGGTTCGATGTCGGGCCCGGTGACATGGGGGAGAACATAACCACGTGCGGTCTCGACCTGCTCGGGCTCCCGGCCGGAACCAGGCTGATGATCGGGCCGCGGGCCGTCGTCGAGATCACCGGCCTGCGCAACCCGTGCCCGCAGCTCGACGACTTCCGGCCGGGCCTGATGAAGGCCGTCCTGGGCCGGGACTCGGAGGGCGGGCTGGTGCGCAAGGCCGGCGTGATGGCCGTCGTTCTCGGCGGCGGGGTCGTCAGCCCCGGCGACGCGATCGAGGTCGCCGTCCCGACCGGGCCGCATGTCCCGCTGCGGCCGGTCTAGTGCGCGGCCCGGTCCCGCGTGGCCGATTCTCAGGTCGCGGATCATTCTCGGCGCGGCCGACTCTGACGGGAGTCCACGGTCTGAGAGACGTCCAGGATCATGGCCATCTACGCTGACGGCGTGACGCCTCCGCGACCGTCTTCTTTCGTGCTCGCCTCCGGGTCAGCCGGGCGGCTGCGGCTGCTGCGTGACGCCGGGATCGAGCCGGAGGTCGTGGTCAGCGGCATCGACGAGACGGCGGCCGGGATCGCTGACACGGCGGCCGGGATCGCTGACACGGCCGGGCTGGTCCAGGCGCTCGCCGACCGCAAGGCGTCCTCGGTGGCGGCGCGGCGGCCGGACGCGCTGGTGCTCGGCTGCGACTCACTGCTGGATCTCGACGGGCTGGCCCTCGGCAAGCCGGGCTCAGCAGAGGAGGCCGTCAGCATCTGGCAGCGGCTGTCGGGTCGCGAGGCGACGCTGCTCACCGGGCACTGCCTGATCGAG
>WNGK01017073.1_pt1 | contig 12175 bp, 6 predicted proteins | sample 5400601 | NCBI WGS metagenome assembly WNGK01 (sample SAMN13153376, study PRJNA577476) | soil metagenome | isolation source: 60 cm soil or saprolite under Garry oak tree replicate 1 | place: USA:California | collected 2016-06-15
GCGTGTCGGTAATATCGTCTCCACACCATGCGGAACATTGCTGGCGAGATAGAAGGAATCGCCGATGGAAAGCTCGTGCGGCACGCCATCAACGATGAGTCGCATCTGACCTTCGAGAATGTGAACGATCTGCTCCTGCGCGTGCCGGTGCTCTGGCATACGACTCCCGGCCGCCAGCGTAGCGATCATCTGATACATCGTCTTGCCGTTCGCGACCGTACGACGTGTGATCCCAGGACAAATCTCAATGGACGGATTTTCTTGTTTCATCTTCAGAATCCTATGCCGGAAGAAATCACCGGAAAACGTAATCTTAATTCCAGATCACGATCCCGATTTTTAATTCTTTCTTTGAATCATTATTCCTTTTTGACAATCCAGCCGTCGCGCAACTGCACGATGCACTTGCCGTAGGACGCGTTTCTCTCCGAATGCGTGACTTGCACGATGGTCATACCTTGTTCATTCAGCTTACAGAAGAGTTTCACGATCTCCTCCCCTGGCTGGAGGCGTGTGCCATCATCGGCGTTTTGTCGGTGCCGAAAGGACTGACGTGTAGCGTGTTCACCTGCTTCACTCTTCCCGCAACAGTTTGGAGGGATCGACAGCAAGCGCTCGCAGGGCCGGAATGGCGGACGCTGCAATTCCAAGCAGCGCCATCGTTAGCACCGCGCCGACGACGACCACGGGATCTCGCGGATTCGCTTGATACACAATCTGCCCCAGAAGCCGGCTGGCGAAGACGCCCCACAGCAGCCCCACCAACGATCCGACTCCAAGCAGCACCATTGGCCGCCCGACAGCTGCGCGCATCACGTGCTTCGTGCGCGCGCCCAAGGCGACGCGGATGCCCAGCTCCTTCATCCGGCGGCTCACGTTGTAGGCCGCCATGCCGAAGATGCCCGTCACCGCCACCATTGCGGCAAGTAGGCCCATGACGCCGAGTGCTGCTGCCGCCGCTCGGGCCGGGAAGAGCGCACCCACCATCGCATCGGGCCAGCTCTCCACCGTGATAATCGCATTCGGCTCGAGGCCGCTCAAGGTGCGTTCGAGCGCGGCCGCCATCTCGTTCTGCGCCCGGGACGACCGCACGACGAAAGTCCCGAACCACTGCTCGCTTTGCGACAAGGGCAGAAACACCACAGACTGGGGCGACTCCTGCATCTCGTGGTACTTTCCGTCCTCCACCACGCCCACCACTTCCCTCAGGTGGTCCAGGAAAATAAAGCGTTGTCCAATCGCCGGCGTTTCGCCCCACATCTTCCGCGCGAAGGTCTCGTTCACGATCGCGACGTACGGCGTCTGGGCGGTGTCACGCCAAGAGACATCACGGCCACGAAGGAGCCGGGTGCCGGCAGCCTCGAGGTAGCCCGGCGAGATCGTAAACCGGTACGGCGCCAGCACAGAATTGTTCAGCGTGAACTCTGTCGTCCCAGGCGGGAAAACCGGAATACCCCGAATCCCGCCCGTAAAGGGCAATTTGCTCAACGTCCCCACCGCCGTCACACCGGGAATGCTCCGCACCGCCTCGATCATCGCTTTCGTTTTCTCGAGCGGCACGTCGCCTTCCACCTCGCTCAGATCCATCTCCGCCACCATTTCGCCCGCCGGCTTGAAACCCAGCGGCGCGTGCAGCATGCGCACCATGCCGCGCACCGCGACGAGGGAGGCCGTTACCAGCAGCGTGCAGATTGCAATTTGTGCGCCAAGCAACAGGTCCCGCAGGGCCAACCTGCGCAGGGGCGTTGAATTCATCGGTCCGCTCTTCATCGCCTGCAACGGACTGCTCTGCCAGACCTGCCGCGCCGGAATCATCCCGAACAGCAGCCCGCTTACGAGGCTCAAGATCACAGCCGCCAGGTAAACACCCGCATCCACGCTGACGGCCAGACGGCCATAGGGCGATTGCGCCATGAAGCTCGGCAATGAGCCCCGGTTCAGGATACCCAGCAGCAGACCTGCGGTCGCCATCCCGGCTGCACCACCCAGCATCGACAACACCATCGCCTCAGTCAGTAGTTGCCGAACCAACCGCCACCGGCTCGCTCCCAGGGCGACACGGAGCGCCAGTTCCCGGCTGCGATCCGCCGCGCGCGCCGCAAAGAGGCTGGCCAGATTCGCGCACGCCGCGAGCAGCACCAGCAGCGCGAGCGCGGTCACGCTGAAAAGAAATCCGCGGATGAGGTCCCCTTCGTCGGCATAGAGTCCTGGACGGATCAGCCGTAGCGGCGCTCCCGTGTCCGTCTTCGGATACTCCTTCGCCAGCTGGGCCGCGATCGCACTCAGATTTTCCGCAGCCTGCTGGGGCGTCACGCCTGGCTTGAGCCGGCCAAGCACTGTCAAAGGATGGCCCGTCCGATCCCGCAGGTGATCCGCGTCGAAGTGGTTCACAACCGGTATCCAGTAGTCTGGCCAGACAAATCGCTCCGTGCCGTGAAACCGCGCCGGGGCCACGCCCACCACCGTGAACGGATCTTTGCCGAGCCGCACGGTAGTCCCGACTACGCCGGGATCGGCGTTAAATGCGCTTCGCCAAAGACTATCGCTCAACACCATATAAGGGGCCGAATTCGGACCGTGCACATCCGGCTCGTGGAAGAACCGTCCCACCTCCGGCTGCACTCCCAGCAGATCGAAATAGTTGCCCGTAGCCGAATAGCCGGAGACAATTTTCACCGTGTCACCCCAGCGCAATCTCCCCCCTGAATATCCATCATACCCGGCCAGGCCGCTGAACGTCGTGTTTCGCTGCCGGTAGTCTTCAAACGCAGGATACGATGTCGTCAGTAGTTTCCAGGCCGTCCACGGCTTGAGGCGAAGCTCGTAGAGGTTCTGTGGCTCGCTCACATCCAGCGGGTGCAGCAGCACCGCATTCACTACTCCGAAGACGAGGACGTTTGCCCCAATCCCCAGCATCAAAGTGACCAAAGCTACGAGCGTGAACGCGGGAGACTTCCAAAGCACGCGCAGCGCATAACGGACATCCAGCAGCAGGTCATTCATGAGTGGTAGGCCCTCTTCGACGTGGAGTGTTTCCAAACCGACTCCACAAAATCAGGGATGGAGATGTTACTGTCAGTAATGCGGGCAGCAATATTTTGTCCTTCAAAATAAACGATGCGATCAGTGTTCGGGTACGGCAGCGGCTTCAAGAGCACCGTGTCAACAACGCTAAAGATTGCGGTGTTCGCACCGATGCCAGGCGCAAGCGTGAGCACGGCAACGGCAGTAAAGCCGGGGTTTTTTACGAGCATTCGCAATGCGAACTTTAAATCCGCGATCATTGTTCTCTTTTCACAATCCAGCCATCGCGCAGCTGAACAATGCGTTTGCCGTAGGAGGCATTCTTCTCTGAGTGCGTGACCTGCACGATGGTCATGCCTTGTTCATTCAGCTTACAGAAGAGTTCCATGATCTTCTCGCCCTGACTGGAGTGCAGGTTTCCCGTCGGTTCATCGGCGAGCAGAAGCTTTGGCTCGGCGATGATTGCGCGGGCAACACCGACAAGTTGTTGTTGACCGCCGGAAAGCTGGCGCGGATACAAATCTTTTTTGCCGACGATTTGGAAACGATCGAGCATGTCGGCCACGAGTGCGGCGCGCTCGCTTTTGCTGTAGTGGCGATACGACAGCGGTATATCGAGGTTCTCATAAACAGTAAGATCATCGAGCAGGTGATACTGCTGGAACACGAAACCAATCTGCTCGTTTCGCAAGGTCGCTCGCTTTTTCGGTTTCAAATGGTGCACTGCTGTGTCGCCGAGAAAATATTCACCCGTCCAACCGTGGTCATGCATGCCGAGAATGTGCAGCAGGGTCGATTTGCCCGCGCCGGACGGGCCCATGATCGAGACAAAATCGCCTTCTTGAACCTCGAGGTTGATGTCGCGCAAGACGTAAAAAAACTTTTCCTTCGCCAGAGGATAGAAACGCTCGAGGTGTTTGAGTTTGATCATGATGAATCAGCCGTTGTGACCAGACGCGATCATTGGCTCGACGCAATTGGCGCGCAGCGCGGGAATGTAACTGGCGAGTAAATCCTTCATCTCATTCGGACCGCAGCGCCTCGATTGGGTTCACCCTGGTGGCTCGCCGCGCTGGCAGCCAGCAGGCGAACAAGCCAATCAACGCGAGCACGACGGCAACCGCGGCAAAGCTCGCGGGATCGAACGGCGACACTTCGTAGAGAACGGTGCGGAGTAGGCGGGTGAGCGCGAAGGCCGCCGCCGCGCCGAGCAACAGGCCAAGGCTGGCGAGCTTGAAGCCATGCCGGACCACCAGGGACACGACGTCGGCCGATTGCGCGCCGAGCGCCATGCGCACGCCGATCTCGCGCGTGCGCTGGCCAACGCTGTAACTTAAAACTCTCGTCCATGGTGGACAGGTCGAAGATTGGCAGATCGGGCGCGAGCTCGGCCATCGCGGAACGCACCGAGGCGATCAGCGCCGGCGCCCCAACGTCGGTGCGTACCACGAAACCCTCGCTCCACGGCTGATGCTGCGTGTGCGGGATATACGTTTGCTCCCGGGTCGGATCGCCGAGGGTGTAGTTCTGGATGTGCGCGACGACACCCACGATTTCGAGCCAGTCAGACCCCTGTTCCGGCGGACGACTCTTATAGACGATGCGCTTGCCGATTGGATTTTTGCCGTGAGCGAAGTTCTTTTCTACGAAGAGCGTATCGACGATGATCACCTTCGACGAATGCTCCGTGTCGCGCTGATCGAAGCCGCGTCCAGCGACGAGCGGGATTCGCATCGTCTCGAGATAATCACCGCTGATTTGAATTCGCTCGGCCGATGGAGAGCGTCCCCTCTCCGGCAACGGCGCGCCTTCCACGTAATAGCCCTCTTGGTTGCCGCTGTTTTGATAACCGCCGCTGAGCGGGAGTGGGTCGATGAAGGCGACGTGCGTTACGCCCGGTACCGCGGCAAGACGCGTGAGCGCGCGTTCCAGCATGGCGATGCGGGCGGTCGCTGTTGCGTAGGCGTCGCGCGGCAGATCCCAGCGGAAAGTAACGATGCGTTCCGTGCCAAATCCCGGATCCGCCCGGTAGAGCTTGTCGAGCGTGCGCAGCATCAAGCCGGCGCCGATCAGAAGCACGCAGGTGAGGGCGAACTCGACGACGATCAACCCGGAGCGCCAGCGGTTGCGGCCGCCGCTGCGGGGACCCTGCGCCAGCGTCTCGCGCAAATCTTGTTTCGCCACGTGCACGGCTGGCACGAGCCCGAAGACGACGCTGGTGAGCACGCTAGCAGCGACCGCGAAGGCAAGCACCCAACCGTTCAACTGAACCTGGTCGATGCGCGGAATGTTGGCCGGCAACACGGCGCGCAGCCCTTCAAGCGCCCACTGACCCAGGACGAGTCCTCCGACGCAGCCAAGCGCGCCGAGCAGCAGGCTCTCGACGAGCAATTGGCGCACGATACGTCCGCGGCCGGCGCCAAGCGCGGCCCGCACGGCGAACTCGCGCGCGCGGCCGTGCGCGCGGGCGAGTTGCAGGTTTGCGACGTTGGCGCAGGCAATGAGCAGCACAAAGCCGGCGGCGCCGAGCAGCACATAAAGCATCCGACGCACCTGGCCGAAAGCCATGTCAGTGAGCAATTCCACGGTCGTGGAATTGCCCGTATTGGTTTCTGGATGCTCGTGCGCAAGTTGGGCGGCGATGGCGAGCATCTCGCGGCGCCCCGCCTCCACCGTGAACCCCGGCTTCAAGCGCGCGATGGCGGAGAGTCCCGGGTGGTGGTCGCGCTGCTGATAAGTCGGTTGATCGGCGGACAGGCCGACCGGCTCCCACACCTCCGTCCGGGGAGTTGGCAACTGCATCCCATTCGGCAACACGCCGATGATCGTATAGGGGCGTCCGTTGAGTTGAATCGATTCGCCAATCGCCGAATCGCGACCGCCGAAGCTGCGATGCCAGAGGCTCTCGCGGATGAGCACAGTGCGTTCGGCGCCCGGCTTATCATCGCCGGCCGTGAAAAGGCGTCCGCGCAGCGGCCGAACCTTAAGGGCAACGAACAAGTCGTGCGTCGCCATGGCGCCCGAGATGCGCTCGGCCCGGCCCACGCCCGTGAGGTTGAATGACTGCTCGCGCACGACGCCTATCGCGCTAAAGCTCTGCTGGCGCTCCCGCCAATCGAGGAAGTTCGGGTAACTCACTGACATGCCCGGCACCTGCTCCGACCACTCGCGGATGAACATCAGTTTCTCCTGTTCGGGAAACGGCAGCGGCTTCAGCAGCACGCCGTAAACGACGCTGAAGATCGCGGTGTTCGCGCCGATGCCAAGCGCCAGCGCGAAGACCGCGATGATCGTGAACGCGGGATTCTTCAAAAGCTGTCGAATGGCAAAGCGGAGATCGTTCATGGAAAAGTCTTCATTCCGCGCGGAGGGTTACGATGGGATCGATGCGTGAAGCGCGTCGCGCCGGAATCCAGCAGGCGAGAATTGTCGCTGCCGCGAGAAGAATGCTAACACCGGCATAGATCACGGGATCAACTGGTTTGACCTCGAAGAGAAAACTTCCCAGCACACGCGACAACGCCAGTGCGCCCGCGAGGCCGATGATCAATCCAAGCCCGAGGAGCCGCGCGCCCTGACCCAAAATCAAAGCGCGGATGTTGCCGCGCGTTGCGCCGAGCGCGAGACGCAGGCCGAGTTCGGGCAAGCGCTTGATGGTAGTGTAAGCGAGAAGTCCGTACAACCCAATGGTGGCGAGCGTCAGGGCGAGACCGGCGAAGATGGAGAAGAGAAAACTGAGCAGACGTTGCGTGCCCCACGTTTCCTGGACGCGGTCCAACATTGGACGCGCGTCGAATACCGGTTGGGCGGGATCGATCGAGCTGACGACGTCGCGAATCGATTTTTCGAGTGAGGCTGCGCTCGCGCCGGAACGAACGAAAAGATCGAGACTCGTTCGCTGCGCCTGGGCCATCGAACAATAAATCACCGGCAGCGGCGCCATCTCGTCGATGGCGTGAAATCGCATTCGCGCAACGACGCCGACGATCTCCGACATCACATAACCTTCTTCGTCGTTGCCGGCATCAACCGACATGCGCTTTCCGATCGGGTCTTCGCCCGGAAAGTATTGCTCCGCCATTGCCTGATCGATGATTACGACGCGCGGCGAATCTTTCGTGTCCCGCTCGTTAAATATGCGACCGCGAAGAAGTGGCGCTTTGAATGTCGCAGAATAATCGCCGGTGATGACTTCGAGATCGGCCGACGGCATGTTGCTGGGCGACGGCGTCGGCACACCTTCGCGAACGAATCCAGTCTGCCACCCGCCCATCAATGGCGAGTTCGAGCCGATCCCCACACTTTGAACGCCGGGAAGTTGGCGTACGCAATCGAGCAGTTCTTTGGTAAACGTGACCACTTTCTCGCGACTGGAATAGGATTTCCACGGCAGCTCGAGTCGCGCGGTCAAAAGACCGCGGGGCTCGTAACCAAGCTGAAGCGATTGCATCTGCGAAAAGCTTTTTAGAATGAGACCGGCGGCGACGAGCAATGTAAGGGTGAGTGCGATCTCGCCGATGACGAGCCAATCACGCGCGCGTTTGACCGATGGTGGATCGCCGCTTCCGGCCGAACCCGTTTTTAGCGCGAGTTGAACGTCCGTGCGCGAGGCCTGCCATGCCGGCCACAATCCGAAAATTATCGTGGTCAGCGATGCAATCAGGAAGGTGAAACTGAGGACCGGGAGATCGAAGGAAATTTGTTGGAATCGAGAAACGCCTTCCGGACCCAAGGCGATTAAGGCGTCGCGCATCCAAATGGCAATGAAAAATCCGAGCGCTCCGCCAAGTAACGCGATCAGGAAACTTTCGAGAAGAAGCTTGCGAATAATCTGTCCACGAGTGGCGCCAACCGCACTGTGAATGGCGAACTCTCTTGCGCGCGCGGCGCCGCGGGCGGCGAATAAATTGGCGAGATTCGCGCAAGCGATGAGCAGAACCAGGCCGACCGCGCCAAGCAGCAATTCGAGATTTGTTCGGTACTTGCCGACGAGATTTTCGAGCAGCGGTGTGACAACGACCCAAACTTTGGTGTTGGTGTCAGGATACGTTTTCTCCAAACGCGCGGCGATGCCTTTCATCTCGGTGCGCGCTTGATCGACAGTCACGTCCGACTTGAGTCGGCCCCACACGAACATCATCGGGTGATGCGAACGATCGAGCCACGCTGGATTGTTGCTCCTTCGCATCAATGAAAACCACGCGTCCGTGTCCTGTGGCGACGTCATCTGCGGCGGCATGACGCCGATGATGGTGAAGTTCTGATCGTGTAGGTTGATCGAGCGACCAATCGCAGCAGGGTCGCGATTGAACGCGCGTTGCCAGAGACGGTCGCTGATCACGACGACTGGCGGCGCGCCGACCTTATCTTCGTCTTCGCCGAAGGTACGGCCGAGTTCAGGTCGCAGGCCGATTGTGTTGAAAAAATTCCGCGTCACCGATGCGCAGGATACGCGTTCGGGTTCGCGACCAGGAATGCCGCTAAGATTTCGCGATTCCTTGTGGGTGGCCGCGAGATGTTCAAAAACCGTATTGTCATTTCGCCAGTCGAAATAATCGGGTAGCGCAACGGAATAATCCTGGCCCCGTCCGGACGATTCGTTTAACACCATGATCCGGTCGGCGTTCGGATAAGGCAGCGGCTGGAGCAGAACCGCGTTGACGACGCTGAAGATGGCGGTGTTTGCGCCAATGCCGAGCGCCAGCGTAAGAATTGCGACGGCCGAAAATGCAGGATTCTTGAAAAGCTGCCGGAAGGCAAAGCGAAGATCGTTCATGTTATTCCGTGCGCAAAGCTTGAATGGGATCGACAGCCAGGGCGCGCCGTGCCGGAAGGAGGCAAGCAAGCAGCGCAACCCCCGTAAAGAGCAATGAAATCGAGACAATAGTTGCCGGGTCGGTCGAACTCACTCCGAAAAGCAAATTCGCGAGCAATCGCGTAAGACACCAAACGGCGCCCAAACCGATCGCAACGCCTAACAGTGTGAGCTTCAGCCCCTGGCCGAGGATGAGTTTGAGCACGTGTGTGGGCCGCGCTCCAATCGCGACGCGCAAACCGATCTCGGCCGTTCGTTGCGAGACCGAATACGCCATCACCCCGTAAAGCCCGAGCGTGGCGAGCAAAAGACCTGACGCAGCCAGCAAGCTCATCAAGATCGCACCGAAACGTTCGGTCACGAGAACGCCGCTGAGATTTTCGTTCATGGTCATGACGTTCGAAATCGGCTGATCGGGATCGATCGCGTGGACCGCTTCGCGTACCGCTGCAGTCGCGCTCGCTGGATCGCCGCTCGTCCGCACCACCAGGTTTAATGGAAAATTATTTTCTGATTGCGCGTACGGCACGTACCAAACCGGACGGTTAATCCGGTAATTGAAGAGATCTTCTTTTACGTTTTTGATGACACCGATCACAGTCATCCACGGAAAATTCTGATCGCTCCGAACACGCTTGATTCTTTTGCCGAGCGGATCTTCCACAGGCCACGCTTGACGCGCCAATTCTTCGCTGATCAGAACCACGGGCAAACGGTCGGCGCGATCGCCATCATCGATCAGCCTGCCCTTAATCAAGGTCACACCAACTGTCTTCAAATAATCCGGACTAACGAGACGATGCGACGTAATGGGAACGTCGTTTGGATTCGGGCGCGGCCGGCCTTCCACGTCGAAGACCGAGTCGTAGGCAATTTCGCGCTCAAGTGGAATGTTCGTTGTTGTGCCTGCGGAGATAACGCCGGGCAAATTCTTAACGCGCTCAAGCACTTGGTCGGCAAACGCCACGCGCTGTCGGTGCTCTGAATATTTCGACGTCGACAATATCATCTTCATCGTCAGGAGATGGTCCGGCCTAAATCCAAGGTCGACATGTTGAAGCCGGTTGAAGCTCTGCAACATCAATCCGCCCGCAACCAGGAGAGTCATCGCGACCGCGATCTCCGCGACGATGAGAACATTAAGCCATCGGCGAGCGGGCGCGCCAGCGCCGATTCTTTGATCGCCCTGCTTAAGATGCGGCATCACGTCGCGTTCGCCGGCGCTTTTCAACGCCGGAATCAATCCGAAGATCACGCCGGTCGCGAGCGTCACGAGGAGGGCAAAACTCAATACGCGTCCGTCAATTCTGAAATTGTGGAAGAAGCTGGCGAGCGAAATACCCTGAATCGGATTCATCGCGGCGAGGACCGGCACGATCCAATGCGCGAGCAGCAAACCGCCCACCCCGCCGAGCACCGCCAGCAACATGCTTTCGGTGAGAAGTTGCCGGACCAATCGCCATCGGCTTGCGCCCAGCGCGCGTCGCAGCGCGAATTCGCGGGCGCGCGTAATGCCGCGCGCGAGCTGAAGATTCGCCACGTTTGCGCAACAAATGAGCAGCAGAAATGTCACTCCGGCCATGAGCGCGAAAAGCGCTTTGTTAACCTTGCCGGCCAGGTCGCCGAGCAATTCTTGCCGTAGCCAAATCAGCTTGACGGTCCATCCGCGCCGCAATTGCGGATACTCATGTTCTAATTGGCGCGCGATCGATTTCGATTCCGCATCCGCCTTTTCGATACTGCTGCCAGGCCGGAGCTTCGCCACAACTTCATACATAGGCGCTGCGCGATCGGCCAATGGCAAACTGTCGATGTTAGTTTGCAGCGGCACCCAAATTTCGGCAGCCGCGGGTAGATCAAATCCCGGCGGCATCACGCCAATGATCGTGTGACTGCGACCTTCGAGGTTCAGCGTTTGGCCGATGATGCTCGGGTCGCCTCCGAAATGTTTTTGCCAACGTCCGTAACTGATCAAGGCGACCGCAGCACCGCCGGGGCGGTCTTCTGCGTTGGTAAAACCGCGACCGAGAATTGGTTTAACTCCAAGAGTGGTTAGATAATCAGCCATGATGGACGCGCCTCGTGCCCGCTCCGGTTCGCCGCGTCCGGTCAAGTTGAAGGAGCGTTGCATCGCCGCGCCCATGCTCGAGAAGCAATGATTTCGCTCCTTATCGGCCGCAAACTCCAGAAGCGACGAGCCAAACGGATCGAATCCTTCACGCATCGCAATGCTGAAAACCAATCGATCTAAATCCTCTAGGGGCAGCGGACGCAGCAGGAGTGTGTTGATCGCGCTAAAGATGGCCGTGTTCGCGCCGATGCTCAAAGCCAGCGCGATCACCGCAATCAAAGTGAATCCGGGCGATTTGCGGAGTTGCCGCAGCGCGAACCGAAGATCATTCATCACTCAGTACGCAAAGCTTGAATTGGATCGACATGCGCCGCGCGGCGCGCGGGAAGCAAACACGCGAGCAGCGCTGCCGCACCGAGAATCGCAACCGTCGCAGTGAGCACCAGCGGATTGTGCGCTGAGATTTGGTAAAGCTGCGATGTCAGCAATCGTCCGAGCGCAAGCGCCGCTAGTCAGCAATCGTCCGAGCGCAAGCGCCGCTAGTAATCCCGCGGCCAATCCGACGACCACCGGTTTCATTCCCTGCGCCGCGACCAGCCGCAGCACGTCCATCATTTGCGCGCCCAGTGCCATGCGCACACCAATCTCACCGGCGCGTTGCTCCACGGTGTAAGCCACCGCGCCATAAATTCCAACGGTTGCCAGCAGCAACGCCACGCCTGCGAAAATGCCGAGCAACCACATCATCAGTCGCGCTTGACCAAGCGCTTGCGCAACAATTTTGTCCATCGCTTGGGGAATAGCGATCGCCAACCCGGGATCGACCGTGTTGAGCGCCGACTGCACCACTTTAGTCACTGCATCCTCTCTTAGCGTGCTCCGCACCGCGATCACCGCGAACTGAAAATTCTCCTGGGCCCACGGACGGTAAATTTCCACCTCGTCCGGTTTCGCTATGCTCCGCGTCCGCACGTCGCCCACGACGCCGATGATTTCCGCCGGTATACTCCCACTCGAGACCAGCAGCGTCTTGCCGATCGGATTCTCGTTTCCAAAAACTTTCCGCGCGCCGGCCTGACTGATCAGCATCACGTTCTGATGATCGGCCATGTCGTGCTGGTCGAAATCGCGTCCCGCCAAAATGGGAATGCCCCAGGTTTTAAAATAATCCGGAGCGATATTGTGGCTCGCGGCCGAGGCACGCTTGTCCAGCGGCAAAATTTCCCCATCCGGGCGGGTGTAAAGCGCGTTGCTGGCGGCGGCGG
>WNGK01021757.1_pt1 | contig 12175 bp, 15 predicted proteins | sample 5400601 | NCBI WGS metagenome assembly WNGK01 (sample SAMN13153376, study PRJNA577476) | soil metagenome | isolation source: 60 cm soil or saprolite under Garry oak tree replicate 1 | place: USA:California | collected 2016-06-15
AAACCACCCGCGGATTCTTCGGATCGCGCACATCGAGAATCGAAGTGCCCAGCCGCTGCTTGTTCGGGATATGGCCGACGTAGGCGAAATCCCCCGCCACGGTGACCTGTCCTGCGCCTGGCAAATCCAGGTGGGAGAGACGGGTTACGTTGCGGGCGAGGGGTTTGGGGGAGCGGTCCATTGGAACTCGGCGGTGAGTGGCGGAATTCTACCAAGGCTCCCTGGTTCTCCCTCGATCTCCGCAGCATGACAAGCCGCTTGACGTATTACGTACGGCGTAATACCCTTTCCGGGTGATCAAGTCCTTCCGGTCCCCCGAGGCCGAGGCGCTGTTCAACGACCATCTGGTCGCCCGCTTCCGGGCGATCGAGCGGCCGGCGCGGCGCAAGCTGCTCTACCTCAGCCAAGCCCGGACTCTTCAGGACCTGCTCGTCCCGCCTGGGAACCGGCTGGAAGCGCTGAAGGGCGACCGCCGGGGCCAGCACAGCATCCGCGTCAACGACCAGTGGCGCATCTGCTTCCGCTGGTCAGAAGGACACGCATACGACGTCGAGATCGTCGATTACCACTCGTAGGAGAGAACATGGCTGCAAAACTGCTCGAACCGATCCACCCCGGCGAAATCCTCTACGAGGAATTCATGAAGCCGATGGAGGTGAGCATCAACGCGCTCGCGCGCGAGATCGCCGTCCCGCCCAACCGCGTCAGCGATATCGTCAACGGCAAGCGCTCGATCACCGCCGACACCGCGCTGCGACTCGGCAAATATTTCGGAGTGTCGCCGGAGCTGTGGCTCAACCTCCAGGTGGACTACGACCTGCGCGTCGCCAAGCGCACGACCTGGCTGAAAGCGGAACCGCGGGTGCGGGTCCATGCGGAGTAAAAGGTCGCACAACGCAATCGATCTGCCTAGCGGCCCTTACAACGGCCTGAATTCATGACAACGACACCATTTTTCAGCGGACTTACGATTGAAAATCCAAAGCGGCATGCCGACGTAGCCAGCGATAACCGTCTATTCCCGTACTACGCCGGCTATTCGTCAGGGTTTGCGTCGAAGCTGCTGGATTCCACGAAACTCGAAAAAAATGTCGTGGTATTGGATCCGTGGAATGGCGCGGGCACTACGATACAAGCAGCGAGCAAGTTAGGTCTCAGAGCTGTGGGTGTCGATCTAAATCCCGTTATGGTGATCGTTGCCAAAGCGGCACTCCTGGCTTCTCGTGAAGCTCCCAGTTTAATTCCATTGGCTGAATCATTGGTGGAGCAATGTGCCGAAGGTGCGATAGAGGGTAGGGTGGATCCGCTGACTTCGTGGGTAGATGATGTGGGTGCACGGGTAATTCGACGCTTGGAAGCAGTAATCAACAAAACATTGATCTCGCACGATGCGTATACGCCGTTCGGCAAGGCGGAGGTGGTTGACCAGTTGTCACCGCTTGCGGCGTTCTTCTACGTGGCATTGTTTCGCACAGCTCGGCGTCTGCTTCAGGATTTCATACCAACCAATCCAACCTGGGTGAAAATCCCCCAGACTCCTCAAGAAAGAAAGCGCCCGCGTGTTGATATCGCCAATAGGACGTTCTTGGATGAGGTAAAAAAGCTCGCGGCGTCCTTAACTGCATCAAAGACAGCGGATATGGGTAAAGATATTTCGGTCCAAATTCTACTTGGAAGTTCTGAGCATTTGCCGCTCGCGGATGAAACTGTCGGGCTTGTCCTAAGTTCTCCGCCATATTGCACAAGAATTGACTATGCGGTGGCAACAGCAATCGAGTTAGCGATTTTGCGATATGACGCGACATCGTTCGATAAGTTGCGACGTTCATTGATGGGAACTTCTACAGTAGGCGAGTCGGGTTGGACAAGTTACCCAGAGTGGGGCGGGACTTGTATGACGTTTCTTAGGCAGTCGTACGCGCACACATCCAAGGCCTCGAAAACTTACTACTACAAAAGCCATCTACAGTATTTTGCGTCATTGTACAAATCAGTGGTGGAACTGAGCAGAGTGTTGAAGAAGGGCGGCGCTTGTGTCCTTGTGGTGCAAGATTCGCACTATAAAGAGATCCGAAACGATGTGCCGACCATCCTCTGTGAGATGGCAGAGTCTGCGCACATGGAGCTGCGGCGACGGACAGATTTTGTTGCTGATCGATCGATGGTTCGGATGAATATGCAAGCGCGGAAGTACTTGAAAACGAGGAACCACGTTGAGAGTGTCGTCTGCTTCGAGAAAACATGAGGTGAGCTATGGCGATCAAAGAAGGAGGGGGAGCTATCATAGACCTAATAAAGGCGGTCGATCTGCAGTTAAAGAACGTTCATACGCAAAGCCTCGATATCTCATTCAATGAGCTTACCGATATGGTGGAGCATGGCGAGTTGGACATTCGCCCGGACTACCAGAGGTTATTTCAGTGGTCGGAGGGCGCCCGGTCCCGGTTTATCGAATCGCTATTACTCGAGATGCCGGTTCCTCCAATTTACGTTGTAGAGGAGGAGGACAACAAGAAGCTATTAATTGATGGCCTGCAACGATTGTCTTCCTATCTGCATTTTCGTGGAAGGTTGGAGGCTTCCCGATTTTGCAGGATTGCGACATTCTTCCGGAGCTGAACGGATTAACATTTGATGATCTTGGAGTGGCTCTCCAAATAAAGCTCCGACGATCATTTGTGAGAATGGAAGTCATCCGAAAGGGCAGCAATCCGAAGTTCAAGTACCACATGTTCAAGCGGCTTAACACAGGCGGAGAAGCGCTAACGGCGCAGCAGCTCCGGAACTGCACGATAAGATTGCTCAGTTCAAAATTCAATGACTTCATTAACGACTTGGCCGATACCTCCGAAGACTTCAGGATGTGTATTTCAACCATATCAGACGATCAGTTCTTGGGCGCATACGATAAGGAATTAGTTCTACGCTTCTTCGCTTTAAAAAATTGGCGAGACCACTTTAGGCACGATGTGACGGATTTTCTAACAGAGTACATGGAGGTCGTGTCTGATCCGGACAAGCCAGCGGATTTTGACTATGAAAAGGAAGGAGCGGCGTTCAAGAAGACATTCCACATCCTAGCGCGTGCTCTAAGCGATAGAGCTTTTGGTCGTGCGAATCCTGCAAAGGTTGGCGAACTCGTTCGCGGCTTCGGAATTTACCACTTCGAGGCATTTACAATGGGTTTGCAGCCCTTCCTAGACAAGGCTGATGTGGATCAACCCGCGGGGCTGCAGAAAGTTCGCGAAGTCTTAATGGGCATCAAGCTGAATCCCGGTTTCATTGAACTAACGACGGGTGGAGGCAAGAATAGCCCAGGTCCGTTGGCGCAGCGAATCGCATTTGTTGAGGGGAAGCTTAGCGCAAGCCTATGAGCTTTGATCTGGCCGCTTTTCGTGCTCAGCTCGAGGAAGAGTTTGCGTGGCGCGTTGAAGAAATTGTTTTTTTTCAAAATCAATGTGAGCGCCTCGGCAGCGAAGCCCAAAAGGAGCAATTTCGAAGAGCTCTTATCCTTCTTCTTTATTCAAACTTTGAGGGTTACTGCAAATTTGCGCTCAGCCTGTACGTGACGGCGGTAAATAGCGAGGGTATTCAGTGCAAGGATGCTGACTATTCGATCGTTGCTGCCACCTTAAGCGATGTATTTTCTACGTTACGAGATGGAAGTAAGAAAGCGCAAGAGTTTAGAAACGATGCGCCGGACGATACAAAACTGCATCGATTCGCGCGGGATCGAGAATTCGTAGAGCGAGCGGTAGAGATTATGGCTAAGAAAGTAGCCATCCCTGATTCGGCCGTCGACACAGAGTCAAATCTCAATCCAGTCGTTTTACGCAAGAACTTGTATCGATTAGGTCTTCCTCACGATCAGTTTGCCTTCATGGATGGAGACATTAATCAGCTCCTAAATCTTCGCAACAGGATTGCGCATGGCGAGAGGAAGCAAGGGATACCGGAAAAGCTCTACGGGCAGCTACGGGATGCAGCGTTCCGCGTCATGAGTGGGATATCGGTCGGTATTACGCAAGCGTGTTCTGAAAAGCGGTATCTGTTAAGTGCTCCGTCTCGTGGCGATCGGCGCTTAGCAGAATAGACACCGCCTAGCTTCGGGGGAATCTTGGCAACGAAAAGTAAAGTTGAGCCTAAGAAAATCGTCTATCTGTGGGGTGCTGGTGCCACTCAAGGGGAGGCCCAGAACTTGGGTGCAACCGTTAGCCTTCTCATGGGCGACACCTTGGCATTTGGGGAGGGGGTCGCTACACGCATTCTTAGGGGTTTGGGAAGCAGGCGTGCGCGCTCGGTAGGAATTAGTCAAGGTGTGGATATCGAAAAACTCATTAGCTTGCTTGGTGCGACAGGTGTGAATGAACAGATCAAGCTCGCCGAAGGGATGCGTACAAGATATTTTGAAGAATTGCGAGACAGTCTAGGATCTGCGGGAGTCCTGTATAACCCAGCACTTGCTTTTAGATTGTTTGAGATGCACCTCGACGCTAATTTCTCTAGAAATGTCGAATCGTTGACTGGAATCCTTACTACCAATCACGACGGATTGCTTCAACTTGCGTCGGAGAAAGTCTTCAAGGCGCTGAATCTGGGCTTCCCATTTGAATCTAGGCATTTCAGTCCTGCGATTGGTGGTCTAGTGCCGCCTATTCTCCAACTACATGGCTCGTTTACGTGGCAATTTGGTGTGCCGATTACCGTCAAGAGACTGCAGAAAACCTCTCGCTATGATCCCGATACAGCGTGGATACCACCCACAATATTGAAGGAATCGAAGAACTATCCTTTCAACAAGATTGCGGCGTTCGCCTATGAATTGTTGACAAAGGGATGCGACGTATTGCGAGTCGTCGGCGCTTCGCTCACTCAAAACGATTGGAACGTCCTGTCCTTGATTTTTAATGCACAAAGACACCGGGAACTCACGGGCAGAAGTGCGTTTCGCATCGAGCTCATAATGCCTTCCGACGCTGGCGAAGAAATTAAAGAGGAATGCGGTTATCTAAAGAATGTTATGCCAATCGCGTTCCTCTCGGAGGGCAACTTTGCTGCGTACAAGGAGTTCGCCCCCTACAAGGAAAGCGAGATTATTCCTGCGGAGTCAGATTTAGCGAACCCGTTCAAGTATTGGTTGGCCGAAAAGCTGCAGTACCACAAGACCATGAAAGAAATCGAGAACGGAGATCTGATAGTTAACGCGGAATCTATCGGGGAGGCCGCTTGAAGCAGATTAGACACGTCGAGGACTGGACCGTAGAAAAGCTAGAGCAGAATCGAAACCGAATCTCTTTTCCGGAGTATCAGAGAGAAAAAAGTCTATGGACAAATGAAAAGAAGAGCGCGCTCATTGACTCCATACTCAAGGACATTGATATTCCAAAACTCTATTTCAATCGCCTAAGAGACAAGAATATTGAAGTAATAGATGGGCAACAGAGACTCTGGTCAGTATGGGAGTTTTTGGGCGACGAGTACTCGTATAGGGCTGATGACGGCAAGGGGGTGCCCTTTTCTAAGATGACAGCCACTCAACAGAGAGCAGTTAAGGGCTACAAATTCCAAGTTACGGTATTTGAAGAAGCAAATGATGACTATTTGCGAGACCTTTTCGTTAGGCTCCAATGGGGATTGCTATTGAATACTGGAGAGAGGCTGCACGCAGCGACAGGGAAGATGAAGCATTTGGTGTTCGTTGGACTAGTTAAGCACAAATTCATTGGCTTACTTGGAATTTCCGAAAAGCGCTATGCAAGAGAAACTCTCTGCGCGCAAATTTGTATCAATTCGTTTTCGACAGTCAAATTGGGGCAGTACGCTCGTACGCGCTACGATGATTTGCTAAATTTCTTCACAGAGTATGCCGATCCTCAAGGGAAGGATTTGGAGCTATTCAGAAGTCAATCTAAGGTGATCATCAGCACTCTTGATCTGCTTTGGAATTGTTTCCATCTTGATGGCAAGAAGGTCAAAAGTATTAGAAATCGCTCGTTTATTCTATCGATTTATCTCTTCGTCGAAGAATGGCGAAAGAATGGGCCGGTGTCTGGCGAGAGGCTAGTCAAGTTTAAGAAGTTTGTATTTGCTCTGTGGCAGCGCTTAAGCGAAGAGAAGAAAAAGGGGATCGATAGGACGAACAGAGAACTCTACTCCTTTGAAACCACGCTCAGCAGCGCCTCGGGTGAGGCTTATCAAATCAAGCGACGGCAGGAGAAGCTTTTGGATTACTTTGGATATTTCTTGAAGACTAAAAAACTCAAGGGGGACAAGTAACTTAATCCCGGGACGCTTACTTCTTCACGGCCAACACTCCATCGCCATTCAGCTTCGCGGCGAAGCCCGCGTGCTGGAGTCGTTTCGCCACTTCGTTGGGAACGTCCCGGCCGCTGGTTAGTTTGTTCGGTGTTCCGGTGTAGTGGAATAGTTTGCCGTTGCGCTTGAGGACTCTCGCCAGTTGGTCATAGAAGGCTTGCGAGTAAAGCTCTCCGGCGGTACCGAAGCGCGGAGGGTCGTGCAGGATCGCGTCGAAGGAATTGCCGGGGAGCGCGCCGATCTGCGCGGCGATGTCGCCGTGGGTCAGCGTCAAGTTGCCGCCGGTTTCGGGCGACCAGGGATTGAGGCTGCGCAGCCAGATCACGTCGGCGTTCTTCTCGTAGGAATGGACCCGGCTCGCCCGGCCCTGCAGGCACCAGGCGGCGAAGTAGCCGAGGCCGCCGCAGGTGTCGAGGATCACTTTGCCGCGCGGCTGGATCAGTCCTACTTTGCGTTCGGCGTCCGCGTAGGGCGAGACGCGCGCCGTGGGCAGCATCTTGATGCCGTCGATTTCGAACGTCGGCGGGCCCCATTCGGTCGGCACCAGCTTGATCAGCGACGTGGTGAAGCGCGACACCGGCTGAAAGGCCCCGCCGACCCAGTGGTAGACGGTTCTGTCCTTGCAGGTTTCGAGGTAGGGGAAGCGTTCGCCTTGCCAGGTCCACTCCGCAACGCCCGCCTCGACGGTCGTCCTCGAGCGATCCAGGTCCAGCGAGCACTCGACCGCGGGCGTACCGGCGCGCGCGGCGGCGCGCAGGATGGCATGCACTTTTTTCGTCAACAAGGGACCGATCACTGATAGGCTCCGCCACCATGATGCAGGATATCGACCCGAAGCCGAAGCGCGCCATCGTCGCGGCGGTGCAGCGGCCCAGCGTGAGCGACGCCGAGTTCGAGGCGTCGCTGACGGAGTTGCGCCAGCTCGCGAAGACGCTGGGGTTCGAGGTCGTCGGCAGGTTCACGCAGAAGCGCGCGGGGTTCGAGTCGGGGGCGTACTTCGGAACCGGCAAGCGGGAGGAGTTGCGCCTCATGCGCGAGCGGGAGGCCGTGGACGTGATCCTCATCGACCACGAAATCTCCCCCTCGCAGCAGTTCAACCTGGCGAAAGAGGTCGGCTGCGAGGTGATGGACCGCAGCATGGTCATCCTCGAAATCTTTCACCGGCACGCAGCATCGCGCTACGCGCGCGCGCAGGTCGAGATCGCGCGCCTGGGCTACATGGCGCCGCGCATGCGCGAAGCCGCCAAGGAGGCCGGGCCGAAGGACCGGGCGCGCAGCGGCACCGGCGGGCGCAGCGGCGGCGAGTCGCACGGCGAGCTCGACCGGCGCAAGATCCGCGACCGCATCGCCGAGCTGCGGGAGGAGCTCGACGGAATGGGCCTCGAGCACAAGACGCAGCGCGCCCGGCGGCGGGAGCGCGAGGGTCTCGCCCGCGTGGCGCTCGTCGGATACACGAATGCGGGCAAGTCCACCCTGATGCGCGCGCTGACGGGAAGCGAGGCGCTGGTCGCGGACAAGCTCTTCGCGACGCTCGATACCACGGTGCGCGCCCTCCATCCCGAAACCGTCCCGCGCGTGCTCGTCAGCGACACGGTCGGCTTCATCAAGAACCTGCCGCACGGGCTGGTCGCATCGTTCAAGTCGACGCTCGACGAAGCGCTCGAAGCCTCGCTGCTCCTCCACGTGGTCGATGCGAGCGATGCCGGGTTCGGGCGGCAGCTCGCGGTGACCGAGAAAGTGCTGGCTGAGATCGGCGCGGAGGACGTGCCGCGCCTCGTCGTCTTCAACAAGATCGACCGCGCCGGCGACGCCGCAGTCCAGGCCGAACGCGAAGCGGCGTTGCGCGCGCAGTACCCCGCCTGCATCGTGATGAGCGCGAAGCGGGAGGGCGACGTCGCCAGGCTGCGCGAGGCGATAGTCGCGTTCTTCCAGCGGCGCCTCGTCGAGGCCGAGCTCTTCCTTCCCTGGTCGGCGCAGAAACTGCGCGGGCAGATCTTCGCCACCTGCACGGTGCTGGAGGAGCGCGCCGATGCCGAGGGTGCGTTCCTGCGCGTGCGCGGCGAGCCCGAGGCCGTGGGGCGCCTGCGCGAGCAGTTGGGCGAGGCTGCTATAATCCGCCCTCGCAGTTAGACCACTCCAAAGCTGGCTGAAGCCGGCTTTTTTGTTTCTGGAATCTCAATGCGTGTGCCCGACCCGCGCGCTAAGGCGCTTCCGCGCCAGGCGCCGAGTGCGTATGATTCAACGAAGCACAGGGCGCCAAGGAGGTGAACGATGGAAGTTTTCCCTGGTATTTCGGTGGACGCGGGGGTGCGGTTCGGAAAGCCTTGCATCGCCGGCACCCGCATGGACGTCGCAACGGTGGTCGCGGCGCTTGGGGCGGGTGAGAGCTACGAGGACGTGGAACGCGATTACCACCTGACCCGTGAACAGGTTCTGACCGCGCTGCGTTATGCCGCCCACGTGGCGGCGCATCTGCCTCCCGCGGTGAAGGCCGCGTGAAGGTATTGCTCGACGAGAACTTCCCGCTTCCTCTCTATCACCGGCTCCGTGCAGCCGGGCATGACGCCGAGCACATCATTGTCCTCGGTCAACGCGGGATTCCGGACTCGGCGATCAAGGAGGATGAGCGCGATCTCGCCGCGTACCGCAGCGGGTCGTGAACGTTTTTCTGGATTCAAGCGTGCTGCTCGCCGCGTGCGGCAGCGCGGCCGGGGCATCGCGATCGGTCATCGACGCTGCATCCGCGCAGGGCTGGAGCCTCCTCACGAGCAGTTACGTACTGGCCGAAGTCGAAACCAATCTGGCTGCTCTTCCCGCAGGCTCTTCGGATAGCTGGGCGCTGCTCCGCGCGAAACTCGAGGCAGTTCCGGACGTGCTGACTTTCGAATGGCCAACGGTGTTTGCGCCGGCACGCGACCGGCCGATCCTGTTTACGGCCGCTGCGTGGGCCGATGTTCTGCTGACACTCGATCGGCGTGATTTCACCGATCTCCTGGGGACGTCTTTCTACGGACTCGCGATACTGAAGCCCGGTGATTTCCTGCAAAGGGAGCGTACCGCCGGCAGGCTGACCGGGCGGGTCTGAGCCGCCGCGAATCCATTCGATCCGGGTGTACCGGGTCATGCCGGGAACCTCGGACTTGAGATCGCAAATTGCGATCTCAAGTTCTGAACCTTCTCATACCCGATCTGCCGAGCGGAATCGGCTTCCAAACCAGCCACGAGTGATGTAAATTCGCCCACCCGTTCATACAATCCACCGGAAAAGGAGTGCAAACCAGCCACGAGTGATGTAAATTCGCCCACCCGTTCATACAATCCACCGGAAAAGGAGTGTGCAACCCATGACGTAGTTGTCCTTCACAGGAGACACGTCATGTCACGCACGTACCGTCGTCGCGGTCAGACCCACGAGTACCGTTGGGTGCTGCGCGACCGGAGCGACGCCACGCCCTGGTGGGCGTACGCGTTGCTCGATCGTCATTCGCGCGAGGGCCGTCGCGCAATAGCGCGCTTCCACTCGGACGCCGAAGTCACCATGCGAAGCAGTGCGCCGCGCTGGTACCGCCGCGAATTCGACCACCGCTTGCGCACCATGAATGACCGGCAGCTACGCCGCTGGCTCGCCGATCCCGGCTATGACCCGGTTATGCAGATTCGTCATCGCCAAAGGCGGCATTGTCCGGCCGGGCTCGAGATGTCGGCTGCATCCATGGGCAATTTCCTTGAGATCGAATCTGCCGCGCCGCACCTCAGTGCCGGCGAGCGCACCCGCACGAATCAGGTCTGCGTCCCGGCGAAGCGCTCGAGCAGGCAGCCGTTGGTGCGCCAGCTGCCGTCGGGCTGGCGTTGCATGGGGTAGAGGGCCAGCCAGGCTCGGCCTTCGGCGTCGGTGAGGCGCACGGGCTGGACGAGCTCACCGTGGATGACGAACGGCGCTTCGAAGGCGACGCTGCTGGGCCGGTAGACGACGGCGTAGGACCGGCGGACCATGTCCATGAAGGTCTCGGCGTCGCCGAAGGTGGCGCGGATGCCGGGGGTGGCGAGGGAGAAGGCGCGGGCGGCGTCGTCGCGGCGGAAGGCGTCGAGCTGCGCTTCGATGACTGCGCGTACGGCGCGCGCGTCCTCGGGCGGGACGGCATCCTGGGCCGAGGCGAGGTGCGGCGCGAGGGCGAGGAGCAGCGCACCGAGGAAACGGGTCATGGCGCGATCTCAAATGCCGAACAGCTCCTTGAGCGTTCGCGCCGTCGCGCCGATCGACTGCGCATTGGCGCGCTCCTCGGCCTTGTTCTTCGGGGTGGAAAAGCCGTGGCCGGTGCCGCTGTAGACCTCCAGCTGGAAGGGGACCTTCGCGCTGCGCAGCTCCTCGACCAGGCGGTTGACCGTCGTGAGCGGAAAGCCCGCATCCTCGGCGCCGTGCAGGATCAGGAACATGCCCTTGGCGTTCGCCGCCCATCCCGGCGCGCGGTCGCGGAACGAGCCGTGAATCGAGACATTCGCGGCGAGCGGCGCGCCGGTTGCCGCGAATTCGATGCCCACCCCGCCGCCGAAGCAGTAGCCGATGAGCGCGATCCTGGAGGGGTCGACCATCGGGTTCTTGACGAGGACATCGAACGCCGCCTGGGTGCGCGCGCGCATCAGCGCCCGGTCCTTGTCGTAGATCGCGATCTGCGCCTGCATTTCCGGAACATCCTTCGGCAGCACGCCCTCGCCGTAGCCGAAAATGTCGGCCGCGAACGTCACGTAGCCGAGCTTGGCCCAGATCTCCGCAAGCGACAGCGTTTTCGGCGTCATGCCCTCGCGCGCATGGATCATCAGCACGGCAGGCCGCCTGCCGGTCACTTTATCGTCGTAGACCAAGTAGGCTTTGAGCTTGGTGCCGCCCTGGTTATATTCGACCCATTGGTGCTTCATCTCGGCCTGTGCCGGGCCGGCGGCGAGCGCGATGGCGGCCAGAAAGGGCGCAAGCGTCCGGAGTATCGTCATTGGAGCCTCCCTGCGTTGAACTCTTGCGGCAAGTCTTGCACGGTCGATTGGAAAAGGCAAAGTGACGATGGCTAAGAAGCGCGTAACGCAGGGGCGCATGGAGCCGATCCGCAGGCCGGTGCGCATCGGTTTCCTCGTGCCGCCGGGAAACCCGACGGTCGAGGTGGAGATGATCGCGCTCGCGCCGCCGAACGTCTCGGTGCACTTCACCCGCATGGTGGCGCACGGCGCGGTGGGCGCGCAAGATGGGCTGCTCGAGCGCACGCGCACGCAGATCGCGCACGTCGCGGAGAACGCCGCGCTCCTCGCCATGGTGCGGCCGAAGGTCATCGCGATGGCGCACACCGCGATGAGCGCCACTCTCGGCGCCGCGGGCGAGGCGGAGCTGGTCGCGCGCATGGAGCGCGAGCACGGGATTCCCTTCATCACCGCGTTCGGCAGCGTGCTCGCCGCGCTCGCCCGCCTGGGCGCGACGCGCGTCGCGCTCGGCACGCCCTACGACGCCGGCGCCACCGCGCGCACCCGGGCGTACCTCGAGGCGCACGGCATCGAGGTCGTCTCGGAGGGGCGCCTCGAGGGCGTGGCCAACATCTACGACGAAACGGCGGCGCGGGCGCGCGAGCTCGCGCGCCGGGTCGACGCCCCCGCCGCGCAAGCGGTGTTCCTGAGCGGGCTGGGCATGCCGACCGTCGCGACGCTCGAGGCGATGGAGCGCGACCTCGGCAAGCCCGTGGTTTCGGCGGCAGCGGCGATGATGTGGAACGCGCTGCGCGTGGCCGGCGAGCCCGCGCCGCTGGCAGGCTTCGGCCGGCTGCTCGCCGAGCGCCGCTAGCGAAGCCCGGCGCGGCCGGCCGGGACGTCGATGAACCGCAGG
>WNGK01027844.1_pt1 | contig 12173 bp, 14 predicted proteins | sample 5400601 | NCBI WGS metagenome assembly WNGK01 (sample SAMN13153376, study PRJNA577476) | soil metagenome | isolation source: 60 cm soil or saprolite under Garry oak tree replicate 1 | place: USA:California | collected 2016-06-15
CGCGCACTTGCACAACTGCGGTCTGCGCTACCTCGTGCGCACCGATCCTGCGGCTCAGGTCCCAGGCGAGCTGGACAGACTGCGCGTCACTCGGACACAAGCGGCGCGGGCCCTCGGCGCAAAGCGCAAGGCCGTCCTGCGGGTGGTACCGGCGGCGATCGCGGCGGGTGGACGCATCGTGGGGTTCCCCCACGACGCCACGAGCTTCCTCATCTACTACCTCGCGCACGATAGCCATCACCGCGGCCAGATCCTGCTGCAGGCCCGGCTGCTCGGGTATCCCGTGAGTCGCGACACGATGATCGGACTGTGGCAGTGGAGCGCGCGGGCCAAGGAATAGGGCCGTTACTGGGCTCCCCGCTGTGTTCGCGCTCGATCTCAAGCGCCTCGAGAAAGCCAGCCAATACCTGGATCACGTCGCGGCGCAGTGGGATGCGGCCGCCGCCAGGTTGAAAGCCTTCGTGGAGGAGTGGAGGAATAGAAGAAGGCTCGCCGTTTTTCGCCGCACCCGTCAGATTGGCCCGGGTGACTCGCACCGGATTGCTCCTCGTCGCCCTCAGCCTCTCCTGTCGCCCGCCGGAGCCTGGAAGCCCCGCCCCGACGCACGACACTGACGTCGCGATCCGCGTCAACCAGCTCGGCTACCAGCCCGACGCGCCCAAAGTGGCCGTCGTGTGCGCGCTCGTGCCGCGCGTGATCACGAGCTTCCGCATCAGCGACGAGCGCAACCGGACGGTGTTCGGGCCGAGCGTCGCCCGCCCCGCGGGGCCGTTCGGACCCTGTGCGGCCACGTATCGGCTCGACTTTTCCGCGTTCCGCCGCCCGGGCGTCTACGTCCTCGTCGCGGCCGACACGCGGTCGCTCCCGGTGCGGATCGCCGACGATGTCTATCGCGGCGCGGCGGACTCGCTCCTCGCCTACCTGCGGGAGCAGCGCTCCGGCTACAACCCGGTCTTCCGAGACTCTGTGCACCAGCGCAGCGACGGCGTGCTCGTCGATCACCCGAGTCGCAGTGGCGAGTTCATTCCAGTGAGCGGTGGATGGGCCGACGCGTCGGACTATCTGCAGTACGGCGCCACCACGGCGCACGCGACGACGATGTTGCTACTCGCGTACCGGGATTACCCGGAAGCATTTGCCGACCGGTTTCAGGCGAACGGTCTTCCGGGCGCGAACGGGATCCCCGACGTGCTCGACGAGGCGCGCTGGGGGCTCGCATGGCTGCTCAAGATGTACCCCGAGGACGACCTGCTCCTGAACCAATTGGGCGACGACCGGGACCACGCCTTTTGGGACGTGCCTACTCACGATTCGTCCGACTACGGCTGGGGACGCGGCGGCCCGCGGCCGGTGTATCCCTGCACCGGGAAGCCGCAGGGTCTGTTCGAGTACAAGAACCGCTCCACTGGCCTTGCGTCGACGGCGGGGAAATACGCCGCGGCATTCGCGCTTGGCGCCGGCACTTTCTCGGAGCGCGACAGTGTGTTCGCGCACCGGCTCGCCGGGCGCGCGCGAGCGGTGTACGCGCTCGGCGCCGCCCATCCCGGAGTCTGCCAGACGGCGCCCGCTCGGTCGCCGTACTTCTATGAGGAGGACAACTGGGCGGACGACATGGAGCTCGGCGCCGCGGAGCTATATGGGCTGACGGGTGAGCACAGATACTTAGACGCCGCGCTCCAATACGCCGCGCAGGAGCCGGTGACTCCATGGATGGGACAGGACACGGCGCGCCACTACCAGTGGTTTCCCTGGCACAACAACGGCCACTACGAGATCTGGCGGGCGGGGTCTGATAGCGCGAAGCGAATCGTCGCCGCGTACTACCGCCGCGGGCTCGAAGCGGTGGCCCGCAGAGCCGGCAACGGCTTCAGGATCGGCATTCCTTTCATTTGGTGTTCCAACAATCTGCTCGCGTCGTTCGCTACGCAGGCCCTATTCTATCGACAGATGGCCGGCGACTCGACCTACCTGGAGTACGAGACCGCGGCGCTCGACTGGTTATTCGGCGCCAACCCCTGGGACGTGTCCATGGTCATCGGCCTCGGCGACAACTATCCCCGGACGCCTCACTCGGTCGTTGCCCAGCAGCTGCACCTGCAGCTCACCGGCGGGCTGGTGGATGGCCCCGTGTACCGATCGATCTTCCAGAACCTCCGTGGCATTCGGCTGCTCGAGACGGACGAGTACGCCCCGTTCAACACCGGCTTCATCGTGTATCACGACGACGTCGGGGACTACTCCACGAACGAGCCGATCATGGATGGCACCGCGAACCTGGCTTACGTGCTAGCGGCACGGTTTGGTAGCGCCGCGCAGCCTCACTGAGGTGGGGCGTCCGGTCTTCTCTGTCCTGATTCATGAGCAAGAGTCCCTCCGGATGACGTTCAGCGACCCCTCAAACGGACGTCGATATCCGCGATGACCACGTCATGTCCGGCGCGCGCGAAGAGCGTGCCGAGCTTGCCGCCCATCAGTCCAGAACCGAGAATGCCGATGCGCATGGTTGCCGCTCCCGGATACTGGAAAACCTCGTTCGCCTGCCCAATCAGCAGCTCGCGGTGCTCCTCGTGATCACCGGCGGCGTGATGCCGGCGTTGATCAGTTTCGTGAACGTGGTGACCGACGCCGGCGCGCTCATGCTCGCGCAGGGCGCCGACTTCCTGTCCGTGTTCGACCAGCCCCAGCGCAACGCCCTGGTGATGCTGTTCCTCCAGCTGCATCACCATCAGATCACGGCGGCGGAGATCCTGTGGGGGCTGTGGCTCTTCCCGATGGGTGCCTTGGCATACCGGTCGGGCTTCGTGCCGCGGTTCATCGGCGTGTGGCTGTTCATCAATGGCGCGGCCTACGTGCTGTTGAGCCTCACGGGGATATTCTTCCCGGCATACCAGAACAAGGTCTTCATGCTCTCCCAGCCCGCCCTGTTCGGGGAGTTGGCGGTCATGCTGTGGCTCGTGATCAAGGGCGCCCAGCCGCCGGAGCCGGCTGCCGCTCCCTCATAGCCCCGTCCTGCGCTCCAGCGCTTCGGGGTACCGCGCCCCTTCAATCGTGATCTTCGAAGCGGCGTCCTCGATGTCGCGGAGATCACCCGAGGTAAGGTCGACGCCAACGGCGCCGATGTTCTCTTCCAGGCGGTTCAGCTTCGTGGTGCCTGGGATGGGAACAATCCATGGCTTCTGCGCCAGCAGCCAGGCGAGCGCGATCTGCGCCGGTGTCGCCTTCTTGCGCGCGGCGATCGTGCGCAGCAGGTCCACCAAAGTTTGATTGGCCTTCCGCGCCTCCGCGGTAAAGCGCGGCACGATGTTGCGGAAATCGGAGCTGTCGAATGTCGTCTTCTCGTCGATCTTGCCCGTGAGGAACCCCTTCCCGAGCGGGCTGAATGGAACGAACCCGATGCCCAGCTCCTCGAGCGCCGGTAGCAGCTCCTCTTCCGGGCGTCTCCACCAGAGCGAGTATTCGCTCTGCACCGCCGTGACCGGCTGGACCGCATGAGCGCGACGGATCGTCCGTACCCCTGCTTCGGAAAGGCCGAAGTGCTTGACCTTCCCTTCCTTAATCAGGGTCTTCACCGCTCCCGCCACGTCTTCAATCGGCACGTCGGGGTCCACGCGGTGCTGATAGAACAGATCGATGACGTCGGTCTGCAGTCGCTTGAGCGAGGACTCGGCCACCTGCCTGATGTGCTCCGGCCGACTATCCATGCCCACCTGCTCTCCCTTGGGACCAAACTTGAAGCCGAACTTGGTGGCGATCACCACCTGAGCGCGGAAGGGAGCAAGTGCCTCGCCCACCAGCTCTTCGTTTGTGAATGGGCCGTACGCTTCCGCGGTGTCGAAGAAGGTGACGCCGCGCTCGACGGCCTTACGCATGAGAGCGATCATCTCCTTCTTGTCTGCAGCCGGACCGTAGCCATAGCTCATGCCCATGCAGCCGAGCCCGAGAGCTGACACTTCAAGATTGGTTTTCCCAAGCGTGCGTTTTTTCATCGGTAGTGCTCCCAAACCACTCTCCAGTGTTCATTCGGGCTGGACGGCTTCACGATGAGCTGTTTGTCGGACACCTCGTACACGCGCGTCAGGTCTTGGCCGATGAGACTTCGAACGAGGGCGCCCTCCACATGAAAGGTGAATGTGTGAGCGCGCTCGTCGACGTCAAATCTGCCAAAGGAGGCCTCGTATCCGCCTTGCGCATATTGCACCGGGCCCGCCCCAGGCCCTGCCTGCGGGCTTCGATACATGACCTGCCCCGACATGTGGCCGTCGCGCGTGAAGACGAGCATCCCAGTACAGTCAACCCTCTGAAGCTTGCCGTCTGCATCTGGCTCTTCGAGCGAGGCCAGGCGCCACCCTCCGATAAGCCTGTCCCGATCGCGAGCCTGGCTGCCGCCCGATAGCATCGCCAGAGCGAAAGACACAGGTAGTCCTCGATGGACCCGCTTCGGCAATGCTCACGCCACCTTGATCACCACTTTTCCCGTCGCCCGGCCGGACTCGGAATACGCGAGTGCGTCACGCACGTTCTCTAGCGGAAACATCTTGTCGACCAGCGGTTTGACGGCGCCGCTTTCAACCAGCTGCGTGATTTCTCTCAGCTGTTCCCCGTCGGCACGCACGAAAAGGTACTCGTAGCGGGCATTATGGCGCCGCGCTGCGGCCGTCGCCTTTCGGGACATCACGCTGATCGCCATGACAATGATCGGGTTGAGTCCCCAGCTCCGCGCAAACGTTGCTGACGGGGTGCTGCCAATGCTCACCACCACGCCGCCAGGTTTCACGCACTCGAAACACCGCACCAGCGTGTCACCCCCCGCGCTGTCCAGCACCACGTCACAATCTTTGGCCACGTCTTCAAAACGCGCGCTCCGATAATCAATGGCGACGTCCGCGCCCAGGCGCTTCACCAGCTCTACATTGCGTTGCCCAACCGTAGTGAAAACAGTTGCGCCCAAATGACGGGCCAACTGGATCGGTTGGTGGGTTTGAGGGCTGCGGCGCCTTCGCGGAGCACGGCAAATTCCGCAAACGTTCCAATGCGGTCCTTGTCCAGACGCGCGTAGATCGCATCGCCTTTCTTGAAGCGCCTCACCTGTGCGCCCACGTCCGCAACCACGCCTGAGAGGTCATTGCCCAGCACCAGTGGGAACCGGTATTTCAACAGCGCCCTCAACTGTCCATCGCGCGTCTTGACATCCACCGGATTCACACCGGCGGCCTTTACTTGAACCAACAAATCCATGGGGCCCATCACGGGGACGGCAATGTCCGCCACCTTCACCAAGTCATTGCTCCCGTAACGGTCGATAAGTGCGGCCTTCATGGAACTCCTCGGTCGACGAAGACATACAGCTTCGCTTCCGAGGTGGGCTCCGAAGGCTTGAACATCAGGGTGTCGGTGGGCGTCAGCCGGAAGCTCGTGCTTTCGGCCGTGGTGTGGTGTAGACGATCGCACGAGTCTGCGATGCGGCACTCCTCGAGAGGAGGAGCAAGAGGACAAGAGAGCGCACCATTTAAGCCTCGATCTTCGAGAACCGCCACGCCCCCGCGGCTACGAACAACACCCCGACCCCCAGCAGCACCGCGACGTCGAACGCGACGCCGAAGTGCGCGTTCCCGATCAGCAGGCCGCGTATCCCGTCGACGCCGTAGGTGAGCGGATCGATCCGCGTGAGCGCCGCGAGGACCCGCGGCAGCCCCAACAGTGGATAGAGCGCACCGGACAGAAAGAAGATCGGCATCACGAGAAAGTTCATTACCATCTGGAAGCCCTGCATCTCCTTCAGACTGGATCCGATCGCGGTCGCGAGCGCCGCGAACACCACGGCGATCAGCGCGATCAAGAGAAACGCGAGCGGCACGGCGAGGACGCTCACGGGGCGGAATCCCGCGACGAGGGTCGCGACGAAAATCAGCGTACCCTGCAACACCGCAACCGTGGCACCGCCGAGCGTGCGCCCGATCATGATCGCGAGGCGCGGTACCGGCGCGACCAGAGTCTCCTTGAGGAAGCCGAACTGGCGGTCCCAGAGCATGGCGATCCCTGAGAACATGGCGGTGAACAGCACGGTCATGCCGATCACGCCGGGCGCCATGAACTGGAGATAGCTGCCTTCGCCGGCGCGCTGAAACACCGGACCGAGGCCGAACCCGAGCACGCCCAGGTACATGAGAGGGGCGCCGAGCGATGCCACGATCTGGACGCGCGAGCGCAGATATTTCTTCACTTCCCGCAGCCAGAGAACGAAGACGACGGCCATGCGCTTATCTCCTCCACACGCGGGCGACCTGCCGCATCTGGTCCGCGGCCGTGGCGCTCTCGTCCCGGATCGTCGTGCCGGTGAGCGCGAGGAAAGCCGCTTCGAGCGAATCGGCGCCGGTCTGTGTCTTGAGCTCCGCGGACGAGCCCGTAGCGACGAGGCGCCCGTGGTCGATCACGGCGATGCAGTCGGCCACGCGATCCGCTTCATCCATGTAGTGGGTGGTGAGGAACACGGTCACGCCCTCGGTGGCCCTGAGGTTGCGCACGTGGGTCCACATCTGATTGCGGCTCTGCGGATCGAGGCCGAGCGTCGGCTCGTCGAGAAACAAGACCTTCGGGGTGTGCAGCAGCCCCCGGGCGATCTCGAGGCGGCGTTTCATGCCGCCGGAGAACGTCTTCACCAGGTCACCACGCCGGTCCCACAGCTCGAACATCCGCAGCAGGGCTTCACAGCGCTCCCGCCGGGGGTGCCGCGGCACGTGGTACAGCACGCCGTGGATGTCCACCCCGTGGATGTCCATGTTCTCCCACGCCGTGAGCTCGCTGTCGAGACTCGGATCCTGGAAGACGACGCCGAACCGCTTTCGGACTTCCGTCTGGTGCGTGGTGAGGTCGAGTCCGTCGAGCTCGAGCGAGCCCGTCGTCGGGCGCAACAGGGTGGTGAGCATCTTGATGGTGGTGGTCTTGCCGGCGCCGTTCGGCCCCAGGAACGCGAAAATTTCCCCGGGTCGGACGTCGAAGGAGACGTCGTTGACGGCCATGACGGCGCCGAACGATTTGACGATGTGCTGGACGCGGAGGATCGGACGATCGCTCACAGGGAGCCTCCCACCGTTGCGTCCTACGACTATTAATTAACAGACTGTCGAAATACAGTATGGATGGAAGGTATCGAATCGTATCGCCCGCTGGGTGATGAGTGGCTCGAAATGTCGCCAGATTTCGGGCCTGATGCTGTCCACCAGCTCCTCGTTCATCTTGCCCAGCATCACGGCGATCGCGCTCGTGTCGCCGGCGATACGGCACTCTTCAATCACGGCGGTGAAATGAATCCGCACGGCCTAGTTGCGGGCCGCTATCTTGCGGAGATCGATGCTCGGCAACCCCGGCAACGACAGGTACCCCGGCGGCGGCCCGTAGACGATGGACGGATCGCAAGTGCATAGCCCGCTGTGTGGCGGCGCCATGGCCACCGCCTCGGACGGGAGCCGGTACGAAACGCCCGCCGGGTTCGTGATGACCCCGCCGCAGCTGTGACAGTGGATCTCGCTCATTTGCCGCCTCCTTCCTGGAAAAACAAGGGGCGGCCTGGTGCCGCCCCTCTCTATGTCGACAAAGACCGGCGCCTTAGCTCTTCGACGCGATCTTGTGGAAGGTCGAGTTGGCAACACTTCCGAACTGGTGCAACCTAGCCTGATTTACTATCTTTGTCAAGTCAATACCGTCGTTGTGCCAGATGTTTAATAATATCAGTTAAGCGCGACGCCCGCTTGGTGGCACCAGTCGCGGCCCTCGTGTGCCACTAGGAGGCGACGCATGACGAAGGGACGTCTCGAAGGGTTCAGCGACGGCGTGATAGCGATCCTGATCACGATCATGGTCTTGGAGCTCAAAGTGCCGCACGGCGCGGACTGGGACGCGTTGCGGCCACTCGTGCCCGTGTTCCTGACATACGTCCTGAGCTTCGTCATGGTCGGCATCTACTGGAACAACCATCACCACATGCTCCACGCCGCCGAGCGGATCAACGGCAAGGTGATGTGGGCGAACCTCCACCTCCTGTTCTGGCTCTCGCTCACGCCCTTCATCACGGGCTGGATGGGCGAGAATCATTTCGCGCCCTTGCCGACGGCGCTGTACGGCACGGTACTCCTCTGCTCCGCCATCGCGTACACGATCCTGCAGACGGCGGTCATCGGGGCGCAAGGCCCGCACTCGAAGCTCGCGACGGCGGTGGGGAGTGACCTGAAGGGGAAGCTCTCGATCGCGGCGTACGTCGTGGCGATCCCGCTGGCGTTTGTGCATCAGTGGATCTCGGACGCGCTCTACGTAGCGGTGGCGCTGCTGTGGCTGGTGCCGGATCGGAGGATCGAGGCGCGTTTGGCGCAGTTGGAGCGCTAAGGGGGGCCCCTTCAGTTACACAGCCGACATCGGCGCACTCGGTTGGAGCAGCTCGATGAATGACCGCCGCGGCTCCCACTCCGGATCCGCGAAGCGAACCGAGGCGGGGTCACGATTGAGCAGGGTGACGATGACTTCGGCGACGATACGCCCGCCGACCGGGCCCAACCGCTCACCAGACGTGGTGACCGCCGCTTCTCGGAGGACGTAGTACCAGAGCGGGGTTTCGCCGGTCCATCCGATGACGCGCAATCCCACTTCGTCGCTGGTCAGCGCCGTGACGCCCAGGTGTCGTGCCACGGCTTCACCGGACGGCAATCCCACGCCCTGCCCGCGCTGAAGGTCGCGCACGGCGAGCGAGTGGTATTCATCGATCTCAGTCTCGCCCGTAATCGCGACCGGCAGATGGATCAGGGGGCGAGCCAATCGGCCATCGATCTTCCTTGCCCGTTGCGCCGCGTCACTCCCGGGCGCGTCGAACAGGAGGGTCCAATCCACAGTTCGTGCGCGTGGAACCGGTCGAAAGCCGAGCAGGTCGGGGAACAGTGGGACGGGATCCGTCGCTCGATTGAGTTGGTACTTCTGGCGAATCTGACAGTGGCCGTAACGGTACGCAGCGTCGGCAAACTCGAGTGGGATGAATACGTCTCCGTCCGGACGGAACCACCGTGGCCCGTCCGCTATGACTTCGTCGACCAGCGGTCCGCCGACGAGCGACGGCAGGAACTCATTGAGGATGGCCCACTGATAGTGCCACCGCGTTTCACGGGCAGCCGTGTCGAACACCGCTTGTTCCGATGCCCCGCGGCCGCGCGCCTCGTCCGCGAAGCCGTTGTGCGCCTTCAACATTGCGAGATGCAGTTGCGCCATCAGCATGTGGGAGTCGTTCCGCGGGTCGCCGATGATCGCGATGCCTTCGACGTTTCGCAGCACGTCGGCCCCATCCGCACCAAGCAGAAACTTCGCGGGGTCGTCGCGTTGAAAAAGGAATGGATGTCCGACCGGGCCGTCGCCGTACAGGCATTCGAGGTTCAGCTGCGGCGCGCGGGCATTCCGCAGCGCGCGAGGATTGACGTGACTGTGGAGCGCCGATCGATCTGCCGTGATGTCATGGGCGACGAATTGGCCGAAGATCGGCCAGCCGGCGGCGACGGTGCTGAGAGAGGTCGGTGTGTCGGCGAGATCGCCACAGTCGCACAGTCCACCCGCGCGCCCGATGGCGTGAAGCAACGCCTCGTCGGTTTCGAGCGCGGGGAGCTCCGGAAACATGCGCGCGTAGCTGGAGGGCCCGATGGCGGCAGCGACCGGCGGGCGAACCCGCGACGGCGACAGGCAATGCGTTCTGGAGGACGAGCTGACGGCAGCCATGTGGATCCCCGATCACGCCATCATAGCATGACCAAGCCGCGCCGCAATCCCGTCGCCACCGCTTCCGCCCGGTTCGAAGCCTCGAGTTTCTCGTAGATCGCGGCGAGATGGGTCTTGACGGTGTGCTCCGAGATGCCGAGCCGCACACCAATCTCCTTGTTCACGAGCCCTTCCCCGAGCAGCGTCAGGATCTCCCGTTCGCGCGGGGTCAGCGCACGGTCGCCATTATCGGCCGAAGCGCGGGTCCCATCGCCCGCCTTGTCATCGAGGACCGCGGTTGCAAGGGCTGCCGGCAGCGACGCGAGCCCCGCCGCCGCCGCTCGCACGGCCGCGCCGATCTCCTCCGGCGAGGGATGGCGGGGCAGCACGGCCCGCGCGCCGGCGCGCAGCGCTCGAGCCCCGGCCTCGCCGTCGAGATGGTCCAGCAGCACGACAACCGGCGTCGAGTCGCGGTTCGCCCGTTGCTCGAGGAGTACCGGCAGGGGCAGCTGAGGTTCAGGGCCGGGACCGAGCACGATGACGTCGGGACGGCCCTCACCTATCTCGTTGCCGAGCGACTCGAGAGAGTCGGACGCAGCGACGAGGAGCAGGCCGGGGTCCTGGCCAACAACGTGCTCGAGCGCTCTCCGCGCGCCGGACCTCGGCGACACGATGAGGACGCGTATCACGACACCGCCATTGTGTGAGCGCGTCGTACCCACGCCTCGACCGCCACGGCGGGAATTGCCAGCGCCAGCCCGCCCTGCATCATCGTGTTAACTCCGACGAGTCTTCCTGTAATATCGGCGAGCGGGCCTCCCGAGAAGCCGGGGGCGAGGCGCACGTCCGCGCGAATCCACCGGGGCGTCCGACCCTCGCGCTCACTGCCGGCACGGTGGATGATGCCGAGCGTGGCCGCGCCCGTGAGGCCGCCGGGGTGACCGATCGCGATCACGAGCTCACCCACGCGCAGCGGCGGGGAGTCCCGGATTACGGCGCCTACCACCGCGCGGCCCGGCTCGAACTCGAGGGCGGCGAGGTCGCGCTTCAAGTCGCGCGCCACGACCCGGCCCCGCGCAGCCGTGCCGTCGCTGAGCTCGATGGTCGCCCGATCGCCCTGGACGACGTGCGCGTTCGTGATCACGAGCCCCCGGCCCTCCCACTCTCCCGCGTTCCACAGGATCCCCGCGCCCGTCGCCGTACCGTGCGTCCGCACCTGCACGGTGACATGGCGGAGCCGGTCCACCGCCGCTGCGATCTCTTGCGCGAGACCGGCGGTCATGGACGCCGTCATGCGGCCCGCGACGTCGGCCGCTCGCCCGGGGTCAGCTGGAGCGCGTTCACTTGTCCTCCCCGAATCACGCGTGCCGTGAGGGGCTTGCCCACGCGGTCGCCTCCGAGCCTTGCCAGAACGTCGGATGGATCGTTGACCGCCGCGCCGTCGAGCTCGAGCAGCACATCGCCGAGCAGCAAGCCATCCCGGTCCGCGGGTCCGCCCGACTCCAGGCTCACGATGAGCAAGGCCAGGTCGCTCTTAAGCTCGAGCTTCCGAGCGAGCGACTCCGGCACCCGCACGGGTTGCGTGCCGATCCCCAGATAAGCGCGCCGGATGTTCCCGCGTTCCAGGAGCTCGGTGACGATACGCTCGACGGTCGCGACCGGAATCGTCACCGGCACGCCGCGCGCCAGCGCGGAGGTGTTGATGCCGAGCACGCGACCCGCCGCGTCAATGAGGGGACCACCGGAAAAGCCATCGTAGATCGCCAGGTCCAGCCGCAGGAGCGAGTCGATCTCGGCGCCCTGCCACGTGCGCCATGGACCATCCGCGCGGCTCACCACGCCCCAGCTTGCAGTCAGCCCCGGCCCCGGGCGGCCGAGCGCGATCACCAGCTCGCCGATCCTGGGGGGCGCATTACGCCGGAGACTTGCGGCCGGCAAGCTCTGGCCGGCGAGCTTCAAGACTGCCAGGTCGGTGCTCGGGTCGCGCCCGGCGAGACTCGCCGGGGCGGTCGTGCCATCGGGGAGCGTCAGCGTGATATTCTCGTCGCGGCTGATCGTGTGATTCGTCGCCACCACCACGCCCGGTTGCCAATGGACGCCGCTCGCTGGAATGCGCCGCCGGGCGTGTATCGCGACGACCGCTCGGCCGGCCGACTCTACGGCATCGGCGAGCTCGGTCGAAAGGGATTGCAGCACAGTGCTCATCGTTACCTCCGTCACCGGCGGGCGTCAGCGCCCGCTCACGTGGATCGGAGTATGGGGCGCGGCCAGGGTGAGCGGCATCGGCCGAACAGGCGACCTTGAAAGGCGCGGCCGACAGGGGAGATCGGCGTAGGCGGTCCCCTGAAACAACCCTTTCGCAGGTCCCGTTATCTAACCGGGAAAGCTCCGACCAGGCTGTTCATGCTCCTGGCCTTACCCCTTCTCGCCGCCGTCACGATCGCTCGTCA
>WNGK01006631.1_pt1 | contig 12172 bp, 12 predicted proteins | sample 5400601 | NCBI WGS metagenome assembly WNGK01 (sample SAMN13153376, study PRJNA577476) | soil metagenome | isolation source: 60 cm soil or saprolite under Garry oak tree replicate 1 | place: USA:California | collected 2016-06-15
CGGCCGAGACCCCCACCACCAGCAGCACGACGATCGGAACGACCGGCCACCAGCCGCCGCCTCGCCCGAGGGCGACGATCTCCCCCGCCGGCTGGACGTCGGGCTCGGTCGGGGCGGGAGGCGACCGCCGGGGCGGCGGCGGTGGTGGACCTGCGGGCGGCGAGGCCGGGAGCCGGAGCCGGGGCGGCTCGAGCTCCGCCAGGTCGATCAGCGACGCGCCGCAGCGCGGACACGGCTGCTCCGACGACCGCCCCATCCATTCGCAGCGCGGGCACCACCGTTCCATGCCTCGACGGTACTCCCGTGAGGATCCGAGCGGGCCTCAGCAGCTCAGTAACGCGGTTTCGCCGTGGGTCCCCGCCAGGGCCACCCGACGGTGTGGGCCCAGCAGTACGGACCCTCGTTGTAGCGGGAGAGGGCGGTGCCGCAGATGGCGCACCGTCGCTCGTTCGTCTGGCGCCGCGCTTGCGGTGGCCCGGCGGACGATCCGCGCACCTTGTCCATCTCGATCCCAGCCTGTCGCGCCCCCGCCCCACGCCGCCCGGGAGCGAGGCGAGGACCTCCCGGCCGCATGATAGAGGGCCGGGAACCGAAGGGGAAGACCGGATCCGGCGCGGCTACGCGACCTCCCAGGTGTCCCCGGAATGCAGGAGCTTCCCCAGGTCTCCCGGTCCCAGCCGCTCGGTGGCGCGGTCGATCTGGCGCGTCATCATCTCCCCGTACACGGGCCGCTCCACATCCCGGAACACGCCGACCGGGGTGGGCTCGGTCGGCCCGCGGGAGAGGTGCGCCAGCACGAAGGCCATCGCCGGGCTCTCGCGGTGGGCGTCGTGCACGTAGACGCGGTCGTCCGGCGTGCCGGCGGTCTCCTGGATCGCGAGGGTGCCGTCGTCCTGCTTCGCCACGCAGTGCTCGCCGTTCTCTCCGAACACGACCGGCTTCCCCTGCTCCAGCCGGATCTGGTTCCTCTGGGCGCCGTGCGCCTTCTCGCGGAGCAGGTCGAAGGCCCCGTCGTTGAAGACGTTGCAGTTCTGGTAGATCTCGACGAACGCGGTCCCCTGGTGCGCGGCGGCCTGCCGCAGCACCTGCGTGAGGTGCTGGCGGTCGTTGTCGATCGTCCTGGCGACGAACGCCGCCTCGGCCCCGAGCGCCAGCGCCACGGGGTTGAAGGGATGGTCGAGCGAGCCGAACGGGGTCGACTTCGTCACCTTGCCTTCCTCGGACGTCGGCGAATACTGGCCCTTGGTCAGCCCGTAGATCTGGTTGTTGAACATGAGGATCTTCAGGTTCACGTTCCGGCGGAGCGCGTGGATCAGGTGGTTCCCGCCGATCGAGAGCGAGTCGCCGTCCCCGGTCACGATCCACACGGAGAGGTCGGGCCGGGCCGTCGCCAAGCCGGTGGCGATGGCCGGCGCTCGCCCGTGGATCGAGTGCATCCCGTAGGTGTCCATGTAGTACACGAACCGGCCGCTGCACCCGATCCCCGTGATGAAGGCGATCTTGTGTGGCGGGATCCCGAGCTCCGGGAAGAAGTTCTGGACCGCCGCGAGGATCGCGTAGTCGCCGCAACCGGGACACCACCGGACCTCCTGGTCGCTGGCGAAGTCCTTGCGGGTGAGCGTGGGGGCTTCGGCTCCCCCGCCGGACGCCCCGCCGGCCGGCCCCTCGCCGTTCGGATCCATCGTCATCGGTCGAGCTCCTCCAAGATCGCTTCCTCGATCTCGTGCGCGAAGAACGGTCGGCCCTGCACCTTCTGGAAGCTCCTGGCGTCCACCAGGAACCGCCCGCGGATCAGCAGGGCCAGCTGGCCCAGGTTCATCTCGGGGATCAGGACCCGCCGGTAGGCGGTGACGACGTCGCCGATGTTGCGCGGCATGGGGTTCAGGTGCGTCAGGTGGGCGCAGGCCACCTTCCGGCCCCCCGCCCGGACCCGCCGGATGCCCGCCGTCACCGGGCCGAAGGACGAACCCCACGACAGGACGAGCAGCTCGGCGTCACCGTCCTCGTCGTCGACCTCGAGGAGCGGGATGTCGTCGGCGATCCGTTCGACCTTCGCCTGGCGCAGGTACGTCATCCGCTCGTGGTTCGCGGCGTCGTAGGAGATGTTTCCGGTGACGTCCTCCTTCTCCAGCCCGCCGATCCGGTGCTCCAGGCCGGGCGTCCCGGGGACGGCCCAGGGCCGGGTCAGCCGCTCGTCCCGCAGATACGGCATGAACCCGTCGTCGTGGTTCGGTTGGGTGGCGAACCGCGGCTCGATGCCGGGCAGGTCGGCCACGTCGGGGAGCCTCCACGGCTCCGAGGAGTTCGCCAGGAACGTGTCCGAGAGCAGGATCACCGGCGTCCGGTACGTAACCGCGATGCGGGCCGCCTCCAGCGCCGCGGCGAAGCACGACGACGGCGTGCGAGCGGCGACGATAGGGATCGGCGACTCGCCGTGGCGGCCGAACATCGCCGGGAGCAGGTCGGCCGCTTCGGTCTTCGTCGGCATCCCCGTGGAGGGCCCGGCCCGCTGGACGTCGACGATGATCATCGGCAGCTCCAGGTTCACGGCCAGGCCGATCATCTCCTGCTTGAGGTCCAGGCCCGGGCCGCTCGTGCCGGTGACGCCCAGAAGCCCTCCGAACGAAGCGCCCAGCGCCGCGCCGGCCGCGGCGATCTCGTCCTCGGCCTGCAGGGTCCGGACGCCGAAGTTCTTGTGCCGGGAGAGCTCGTGGAGCAGCTCGGAGGCGGGGGTGATCGGGTAGCTCGCGTAGAACACGGGAAGGCCGCTCTGCACGCTGGCCGCGACCAGCCCCCAGGCGAGCGCCGTGGCACCGGTGACGTTCCGGTAGATCCCCGGTTCGGCCGGCGCCGGCGGGACCTCGTACGGGTTGGCGAAGATCTCGGTGGTCTCGCCGAAGTTCCAGCCGGCCTTGAACGCGGCCACGTTCGCCTCGAGGATCGGCGGGTTCTTCTTGAACTTGCCTTCGATCCACCGGAGCGTCACGTCCGTCGGACGGCCGTACATCCACGAGATCAGCCCGAGGGCGAACATGTTCTTCGCCCGCTCGGCGTCCTTCTTCGTCACGTCGATGCCGTCGGCCGCCCGGAGCGTCATGGAGGTCATGGGCACGCGGAACACCTGGTAGGCGTCGAGCGAGCCGTCGGTGAGCGGGTTCGACCCGTGGTATCCGGCCTTCTCCAGGTTGCGATCGACGAAGGCGTCCTCGTTGGCGATGATCACGCCGCCCTTCTCGAGGTCCGCGATGTTGGCCTTCAACGCGGCCGGGTTCATCGCCACGAGCACGTTCGGCGCGTCGCCGGGCGTCACGATGTCGGTGGACGCGAAGTGGATCTGGAACGCCGAGACCCCGGCGAGGGTGCCGGCCGGCGCCCTGATCTCGGCTGGGAAGTCCGGCAGCGTGGCGAGGTCGTTGCCCAGCACGGCCGTCGCGTTCGTGAAGCGATCCCCGGTCAACTGCATCCCGTCGCCGGAATCGCCCGCGAACCGGATGACGACACGCTCTCGCTGGAGGGCGGTCTTCAAGGTCTCGTCGCTCCTGTCGGGTGTGGTTCGATCCTTTCCGAGACCTACTGTACGCCCTCGCGTGCGTGACCCGGCCGCTCGACGACGTCGTGTCATCGTCGACCCGACCACGCCGTGTAGAGTCTCCCGGATCACGCCCGGAGCGTCGGGCCGGGCCGGACGAGAACGGAGACCGAACGAACACATGACCATCCGGGTCGCCGCCTACCAACACGGGATCTACCCGCGCTCCGAAGAGGTCGTCGCGGCGACGCGCGCCCTCGATCGGGGCCGGACGACGGCCGACGACGTCGAGGCCGCGTTCGGAGCCGACCGCCGGGACTTCATCGCCACCCAGCAGGAAGCCGGCCTGGACCGGTTCTCCGACGGGCTGCTTCGGTGGCCGGATCTCTTCCGGCCGCTGGTCGACGCGTGTGACGGCCTGGAGGCACGCACGCTCGTGCGCTGGTTCGACAACAACGCGTTCTTCCGGGCCCCGGAGGTCACCGGAGCGCTCGCCCTCCGCGCGACCCTTCCTGCCGGGATCGACGAAGCGGACCTCCCCGAGCCGTGGCTCGCCACGCTCCCGTCCCCGTATCTGTTCTCGCGGGCCGCGCAGTGGGCCGGCGACCGGGACGCGCTGATGCTGGACCTGACGAACGAGGTCCTCCGGCCGATCGGCGAAGCGCTGGTCGCGGGAGGGTACTCGTTGATCCATCTCCAGGAGCCGTGGCTCGCCTACCACGGGATCGAGGCGGGGAGCTGGGACGCCTTCGGGAAGGCGCTCGCCGGCCTGAAGGAGTCCGTGCCGGGAGCCACGCTCGTCCTGCACGTGTACTTCGGGGACGCCGGGCCGCACGCCGACCGGCTCCGCCGGCTCCCGGTCGACGTCGTCGGGATCGATTTCGTCGAGACCGACGTCGGTTCGCTGGGCTCGGACTGGGAGGTCGGCCTGCTGGCGGGGTGCCTCGACGGCCGGAGCTCACCCGTCGAGTCGGCCGACGGGACGGCGGCGTTCGTCGAGCGGGTGGCCGACGCGCTCTCGCCGCCCGCGCTGTATCTCTCCTCGAACTGCGAGCTGGAGTACCTGCCCAGGGACGTCGCGCGGCGGAAGGTGCTGCGCCTGGGCGAGGTGGCCGCCCGGGTGAAGACGGCGCTGGCATGACCGACACGATGACGGGCTCGGCGCCCGTCGCGGCGGCGGACCTGACCCGGGTGCCGCTCCTCACGCACGAGGTGGGCTCGCTCGACAAGCTCGGATGGCGGGTGAGGGCGGTGGCCGGCACACCGCTCGACGAGCGCGACCTGGAGGAGGCTCGCGCGTGGGGTGAACGGGTCGGCGTGGAAGGCCACGAGGAGCTCCTCGACCTGCTCCGGCGGGCGCCGCTCACGGACCCCGCCGACAAGGCAGAGGTCAAGCGGTGGTCGAGCCGCTACGCGATCCGGATGGAGGAGTCGGCCGGTCTCGACGTCGTCTACGACGGCGAGCAGCAGCGCACCGAGATGTACGCGTGGGCCGTGGCACATGCGACCGGCTTCGACTGGAAGGGCAGCGTGCGGGCGTTCGACAACAAGTACTACTCGAAGGCCGCCGTCGTCGGGCCCGTCGGCCTGCAGGAGCCGTACCACGACGAGGAGTTCGGCTTCCTCCGCTCCATGGCCCGGGCCGACCTGAAGGTCCCGATCACCGGCGCGTACACCATCGCCGACTGGTCGTTCGACGAATACCATTTCCGGCAGCACGACCTGTCGGTGGCCCACGCCGAACGTCGAGCCGGACGGCACGAGGCCCGGCGGCGGTTCGTGGTGGACGTCGCTCGAAGCATGATCCGGCCGAACCTCGCCTCGCTGATCGGCCTGGGCGCCAGGTGGATCCAGGTCGACGAGCCCGCCGGCAGCACCGCGCCCGACGAGCTGGGCCTGTTCGCCGAGAGCTTCAACCGGAGCGTGGAGGGCCTCTCCGGAGCGACCTTCTCCACCCACCTGTGCTTCAGCGACTACGACCTGTTCTTCCCCGGCATCGAGGCCATGACGGAGTGCCGGCAGTTCTGCGTGGGGTTCGCCAACGACGACGGCCGCGACCTCGGCGTGAGCGACGACGCTCGACCCGGGTACCACGTGATCCGGAGGTTCCGCGATCTCCCGTACGGGCCGTCGCTCGGGCTCGGGGTGATCGACATCCATTCCGACTTCATCGAGCCGCCGGAGCTGGTCCGCGATCGGATCCTGTACGCGGTCGGCGTGTTCGGCGACCCGGGCCGGATCCAGGTAACCCCGGACTGCGGGCTGCGGACGCGTTCCTGGGACGTCGCCTACCGGAAGCTGCAGAACATGGTCGAGGGCACCGGGATGGCGAAGGCGGCGCTCGGGCTGTAGGGCGGCCGCCTCAGTGGAACGAGTGGCCGCAGGCGCAGCTGCCCTGGGCCACCGGATTGTCGATGGTGAACCCGGACGCCTCGAGGTTGTCCACGAAGTCGATCTTCGCCTGGTCGATGTACGGGACGCTCATCCGGTCCACGATCACCCGGACCCCGAACTGCTCCTCGGCGATGTCGTTGTCGGCGACCTGGTCGTCCAGGAACATCGCGTACCGGAGGCCCGAGCAGCCGCCCGGCTGGACGGCCACGCGGAGCGCGATGTCGTCCCGGTCCTCCTGCAGGATCAGCTCGCGAACCTTCTCGGCGGCGGTCTGGGTGAGCGTGATCATGGCGTGGTCAGGGCTCCTCGTCGATGGGAACCGGCGTGGGCCGGCACCAAGGAGTATACCGTCGTGGACCGTCTGCCATGCCCTTCATCCCACGCTGGCGACGTGGAACATCTCGGTGCCGGTTCGAGGCCTCAGCGTTCCTGCTTGAAGTCCGCCGGGCGCCCGCGGCTAGCCGCCAGCAGCCCGTCCGGCGTGATGGGGAACACGGAGTCCGGGGTCCCGGCGGCCGCCCACAGGAGGTCGTAGCCGAGCAGGTCCCGGTCGACCAGGACGGCCAGCCTGCGCGGGTGACCGAAGGGTGGCGTGCCTCCGATGGCGAACCCCGTGCCGTCGCGGGCCTCGTCCGGCGTGGCCCGGCGAACGTCGGCGGCGCCCAGCAGCGCGGCCAGGCGAGGCGGATCCGCCAGGTTCGCGCCCGAGGTGAGGGCCAGGAACGTCTCGCCGTCGGCCACGAACACCAGCGACTTCACGATCTGGCCGATCTCGCAGCCGATGGCCCGGGCGGCGTCGGCGGCCGTCTTCGTTCCCTCGGGGAACCGGCGGACCTCGGGGTCCACGCCGGCGGCCCGCGCGGCGTCGAGGAAGCGATCGACCGCCCCCGACCTCCTCATCCGACGGGCCCTCCGGCGGCCGTCTCTTCCGCGATCTCCTGCGCCAGACGCTCCAGCAGCTCGGCCGCCCGTCCCATGGCCGCGTCCGCCCCGAACCGGTCCGCCAGGGCTTCCACCCGTACGCCCGGAGGCCGCGCCTCGGCCCGACCGCACAGAACGATCGCCGGCACCCCCGCCGCGGAGGCCGCCCGGAGCACGCCGGCCGGCGCCTTCCCCCGAAGCGACTGCCGGTCGAACGACCCCTCGCCGGTGATCACGAGGTCGGCCGTGGCGAGGCGATCCGCGAGCCCCACGGCCTCCAGCACCACCTCCGCACCCGGCCTGAGGTCGGCTCCCAGGAAAGCCAGCAGCCCGCCACCAAGCCCGCCGGCCGCGCCGGCGCCGGCGACGCCGTCGAGGTCCACACCGAGGTCCCGACGGGCCACGACGGCGAACCGCGTCAGCGCTCGATCGAGCAGCTCGACGTCCTCCTTCCCGGCTCCTTTCTGCGGCCCGTACACCGCGGCCGCACCCTGCGGCCCGGTCAGCGGGTTGTCCACGTCGCAGGCGACGATCACGGGCACGCCTCGCACGGCGGGGTCGAGCCCGCGTCGATCGATCCGGTTCAGGTCCAGCAACGCGCCGCCCCCGGGCGGCAGGTCGAGCCCGGAGCGATCCAGCACGCGGATGCCCATGGCGCGGGCCGCGCCGGCGCCCGCGTCGTTCGTCGCGCTCCCGCCGACGCACACGAGCACGCTCCGAGCCCCGCCGCGGCAGGCGGCCAGGATCAGCTCGCCCGTGCCCTCCGTCGTCGTTCGCTTCGGGTCCCGCCGCCCGGCCGGCACCAGGGCGAGACCGGACGCCCGGGCCATCTCCACCACGCCGAGCGGCCCGCGAGCGCCGGGGCACAACGCGTACTCGGCGAGCACCGGGTCCCCGAGCGGCCCGGTTACGGTCGCCCGGAGCCGCTCGCCGCCCAGCGCCGCGACGAGCGCGTCGAGCGTCCCTTCGCCGCCGTCGGCCACCGGGAGCTCCTCGACCTCCGCCGACGGGTCACCGCGCCGCCACCCCGCCGCGACGGCCCGCGCGGCCTCCTCCGCGGAGAGCGTCTCCCGGAACTTGTCGGGCGCCACGAGGACTCGCACGAGCGAAGGGTACAATCCGCGCCAATCGCGGAGGTGCCGAAGGGATGACGCTCGAACGATCGTGGCTCCTGGCCACCGCCAGGGCCGAACGCGAGGCGATGGGCCGAACGATCCAATACACCGAACCCCAGCGCTGGGATCTCCCGTCGCCCTGTGAGGGCTGGCGGAACCGCGACGTGATCGCCCACCTCGCGGCGAGCGACGTGGCGGCCGCGGCCGCCGTCGCCGGCGAAGCCCAGACCGAGATCGAGGGGTTCATCGCGTCCCTGGGGCCGGACGGCGTTGCCACCGTGGAGGCGTTCAACACGTTCAGCGTGGAGCAGCGGGCCGCCCAGCCGGCCCGCGCCGTGATCCGCGAGTGGGGCCGCGCCGCCGACCTCTTCCTGGCCCGCTGCGCCGAGATCGCCCCCCAGGACTGGCCGGCGACGAGGGTCTATTGGGTGGGGGGTGACCTGCGGATCGTCCACCTCCTCCAATCCCGGGTGATGGAATGGTGGCTCCACGGCGAGGACGTCAGGACGGGGGCGGAGCTCCCGCCCCGACGGGAACACGCCCCGATGTACTGCGTGAACGACCTGGCCGTCCGCACGCTCCCGTACGCGCTGTCGCTCGCCGGGCTCTCGTTCCCGGGCAAGAGCGTGCGGGTGATCCTGGAGGCCGCGGGCGGCGGCGGATGGCACCAGGGGCTCACTCCCCGGGAGCCCCCGCCTCCCGGTAAGCACCCGGACGCCGTCATCGAATCGCGCGGATACGAGTTCGCCCTGCTGGCCGGGCGCCGTCTCTCGGCCGACCGGGGTCTCGCCGAGGGCTGGGTCCGCGTGAGCGGCGACGAGGCGCTCGCCGGAACCGTGCTCACGCACATCCGTTCGTTCGCCTGAACGCCCCCGCGGTCGAACCGAAGGGGTCCCTCGCCCGTATCCCTATTCGGCCGATGAAGAGCGGGCGGCGTACGCTTGTCCGGATGCATGAGGGGTCTCGCTCGGATGCCGAGCTCATCGACGCGTTCCTCCGCAGGGAGCGGAGCGCCGCCGACGAACTGTACCGGCGGTTCGCCCCGAGGGTCTTCGGCCTGGGCATGGTGATGCTCGGAAACCCGGGACAGGCGGAGGACCTGGTGCAGGACACGTTCGTGAAGGTGTGGCGGAAGGCGGGATCCTACGAGGCGAGCCGCGGCTCGCTCGACACGTGGGTGCTGCTGATCGCGCGCAGCCTGGCGATCGACCTGATCCGCCGGCGCGTCCTGGAGGTTCGAGTGATGGCGTCCCAGGAGGATCCGGCCGAGGCGTCCGACGAGCCGGGGCCCGAGCGGTACGCCGAGACGCGGGACCTCGCCGACCGGGCTCGCCGAGCCATGGATCGCCTGTCCCCTCCGCAGCGGGCGGCCCTCGAGCTCGCCTACTTCGGGGGCAAGACCTCGAGCGAGGTCGCCGAGCTGGAAGGCATCCCCGTGGGAACGGCGAAGACACGGATCAGGACGGCGCTGATCCGGCTGCGCGAGGTCCTGGAGGTGGACCGCGATGAGGTGTGAGGACGCGCTCGGGCTGCTCCCCGACTTCGCGCTGGGCACGCTCTCCGAGCACGAGGAGGCCGCCGTCCGCCGTCACCTCCGCGGCTGCGGTGCCTGCAGGGCCGACGCGGCCTCGCTGGACGAGGGTGTGGCGATGTTCGCCGAGGCGGCCCACGCCATGGATCCGCCGGCCGAGCTGAAGCATCAGGTCATGACCGTGCTGACCGAGGAGTGGAAGGAGACCCCGGACGTCGCCCGTCCCTCCCGTCGCCGAGCCCTCCCGTGGCTCGCCGTGGCCGCCGCCGTCGTGGCGCTGGCCGGGGCGCTGACGTGGGGGGCCACGGCCCGGTCCGACGCGAACCGCGCGAGCCTGGCCCTCAGGGACATCCGCGGTGACGCGGCGAGCTACCAGGCCTTCCTGCACGCGCTGGGCGGGAAGGACGTCCGGGTGGCGAAGCTCGCGTTCCGGGGACCCAGCCAGATGGAGGGCACGGCCATCCTGTACGACTCGGACCGAGGTCAGAGCTGGGGGCTCGTCGAGGTCACCGCTCCCGGGTACACGCGGCCGCTGACCGTGACCCTGCTGTCCTCGACCGGCCGGACGATCACGCTGCCCGGGCGGATCGAGTTCGACTCCGACGGGCACGGAGCGACGTGGCTCGTGACCTCGGCGAACATCACGACCTTCGACTCCGTGCGGCTGACGGCGCCGGACGGCGAGGTCGTGGCCACGGGCACCACGCGCGGCTGACGGGCCGTCAGCGTTCGACCGAGAGGCGGGCCAGCGGGCGCGGCGTCGGGCCGAACCGGCGCTTGTACTCCAGATCACCCTTCAGCAGGTCGAACGTCGACCGCCCGCCGGCGATGGCGCCGGCGATCATGTTCGCCACCAGGACCATCCCGGGGCTCCATCCGGCGAAGGCCCGGTCGAAGGCGGAGTTGTACAGCGAGAACGTGTCCTTGAAGGCGAACCCGATGGCGCCGGCCGCGGGCGTCCCGTCGACCTCGATGAACGCCAGGTGGTACACGTGCGGCGCAAGGAACGCTTCGGCCAGCCGCCGGAAGAAGATCTCCATGCCCGCGTGCATGAACCTCCCCTTCGGGCCGGGGCTGGTCCTGTGCAGCGCGACGAACCGGTCCAGGTACGCGGGGAGGGTCTCTTGGTCGGCCAGCGTCACCTGGTAGCCGCCGAACCGCGCCTCCAGGCGCCGGGACTTGCGGCGGACCTCGTGGCGGAGCTTCGGCGCCAGTCCGGCCAGGTAGCCGTCGAAGGTGTCCGGGAGCGAGAGCACCGGCGCCGCCCCGTCCGTCTGGGTCTCCGGCCGGAACCCCTGGGCGAGCGCCGCCGACTCCAGCGCGGCCAGCCATGGCGAATCGGCCGGCACTCCGCGCAGGTCGGCCCGCTCCCAGGTGACGTCCGCGGCGAGCGCCGCCAGCAGCTCCTTCGCCACGGCCTCCTCCCGTCCCGGCGGTGCCACCGGGCCCATATAGTCCGTGACGTCGAAACCCCCGAGGAACGCGAGGACGCCTCCTTCGACCTGGAACGCGCACGCGCCGGTGGGCCGGCCCTCGTCCTCCAGCAGGGCGATGACCAGCGAGCCCGAGCCGAACTCCTCCCACCAGAGCTTCAGGTACGCGGGGGTGTGGAAGAACGTCCCCCAGGTGTCGGCCATCACGAGGGGCGTCCAGTCCCGCGTCAGGAACGCGCCCGGGTCGTCCGTCAGCTCGGCGCGCATCGACATCTCCAACCGCGGCCCGGACCGGCTATTCCGGACCGTCCTCGCGCTCCAGGGCGAACAGCGTGTGGTGGTACGTCCCGAGCGTGGGCCAGAGCGGCCGGTACGTCTCGACGTCGTCGGCCCGCAGGCCGTGCTCCTGGAACACGCCGAGCCACTCGTCCACGCCGCGGAAGGTGCACGGTGTCGGCACGCCGTGACGCAGGTTCAGCGCACGGTCCCACAGGACGTTGAACGCACGGTCAATGGTGCCGAGCGGGGTGTCCTCGAGCACGATCAGCCGCCGGCGGAACAGTCGCGCCGCTTCGGCCAGCACCTTGCCCTGCGCCTCGTACCGGTTGTGATGCAGCGCGAACAGCAGGAGGACGGCGTCGAACGACCGGTCCTCGGCGGGCACGTGGAAGGGGTCGTCCATCTTGACGAAGGGCAGGCCGCGGCGCCGGTTCGAGTACTCCACCAGGTCGGCCAGCACGGGCCGCACGCCGTACCGGGCCGCGAGCCACCGGCTGAGCTGACCCGTGCCGGCACCGAAGTCCAGGACGCGCTCGCCCGGCACCAGGCGCCGGCCCACCCGGCGGCCGACCTCGTTGTCGCGAGGGAACACGGCGGACAGTATGCCCGCATCCCGCTGGTCTACCCTCTCCGGATGGACGACCTCCGTCGAGCGAAGGCCGAGCTTCGCGCGCGCTCGCGCGCGATCCGCGATGCGATCCCGCCGGATGATCGGGCGCGACGGTCCCTGGAGATCCAGCAGCGCGTGCTGGATCTCCCCGGCGCGTCGGCCGCCGAGACGGTGCTGGCGTTCGCCACCATGGGTTCGGAGGTCTCGACCGCGGGCTTGCTCCACCGGTGGACCGACCGAGGGCTCCGCGTCTGCCTCCCGGTGCTCGTCGAGGGGGTGATGCAGGCCATCACCTACCGACCGGGCGACCCCGTCCGGCGTGCGGACTACGGGGCCGACGAGCCGGCCGGCCGGGACACC
>WNGK01023352.1_pt1 | contig 12171 bp, 12 predicted proteins | sample 5400601 | NCBI WGS metagenome assembly WNGK01 (sample SAMN13153376, study PRJNA577476) | soil metagenome | isolation source: 60 cm soil or saprolite under Garry oak tree replicate 1 | place: USA:California | collected 2016-06-15
CTAAATGATCCTGAGCTGTCCGCGGAGGTCGAACGACTTGCACGAGCCATCGTTGGCAAACGAAACGGGCCCTACGAATTAGTGCAAGCCCGTATCATCGCTGAAGCGGAGTTCGACCTCCTTCGCGTCCGAGCGATGCGGGTAAAAATGATCGACTCAATGAAAGCAGCGAAGAGCTTGCGCGACTGGACTTTGTGCTAACCGTGCGCTCGCGGCTACCCGTTTCTATAAATCAAAGACGTCCTCAAGTTTGCCATCGAAACGGTTTGCCAGAGATGAAGCTCGAAGTGCGATAATGCGCTCGACAGCACCGTGATAACGTCTTCCACCATGCCCCTCTGACACAGAATCCCTTACGTCACCCTCCCGGACAGGACCCTCGACTCTGTGTCGAAAGAGGGGTAGAGTGAATGTAACGGGAGGGGCGGTTTCCAACTGATGCTTTTCAGACTGGCATCCGCGAAGGGGATCCTATGCGTTCGCGCCGAAGCACGTCGGCGGAAGGGGGAATCCCATGCTTACTCAGCGATCGCCGAGCGCGATTAGCACGAAAATCCTATGCATCGCATGCGGAGGCCAAATGCCACTCACGCTTGTCGAGCCAGCATACGACGGCAAACCGGTGGACAACCACACCTTTAGATGCGCCGCTTGCGGGCTAATCGAGACCTACGTCTTTGATCGGGGTCACTCGTATCGTGTTGCCGACCACTTGTCCGGGCGTGCCCATGGTCAAAAGACGAGGCGCCGGCGCACGGACAAAAGATGAGCCTGACGATGCTCGCGGCTGAGCCTGTTCGTTGAGGAATGCCGTCAAGATCATTCCGAATGCATTCGGCGAGGCGGTGGTTCTCAAGCGGATGTTGGTGCACTCATTCGCGCCGCCGAGCGTTGGCGATCCGCGATGAAGACGACGATCGCCCACGGCGAGCTCGGCGATGAAAGCGAGGGCGCGGGGCATGGCTCGACCTTCCTCGCCATCTCAGGTTCCCGGCGCCGTCTTTTCCTCCGGAGCGCTCAACACCTCGGCTCGCGTGTCGCGCATCGCAGTACTCACCTTTTTGGCGAGCACGGCGAACTCCCGGAGGTGCTCGCTTATCTTCCTCCCATTCGCCCGCAACTCCGTGGCGAGCTGCTTGGCCTCGTTCATGATGCCGGCCGCAATGTCGACTGCAGCTTGTCCGGCTTCCTCGATGTCCTTGGCGGTTGTCTCACACGCTTCGATGATCGCCAGCGCTGATAGGTTTCCGATCTTGTCGATACGGTCGAGCGCGGTAATTGCAGGTAGCTTCCCACCGTTCGCGTCGCGATCTGTGAAATTGCGCAATGCGTCTTCAATACCGCGCTCGACCCTATCCAAGTTACTAGCGTGCTCTGCTGCTTCCATACCAGGCTCCTTTTCCTGACAGGGTGGTTCAACTGAAGGTTCTTCTGTGGTGAAAGTGTTCCCCGGCGCCCTCACTTCCATGCAGCGAACGCTTCCTGAAACACCCGTTCGCCGGGCGTGCCTTTTTCGATCGCCAGGATTGCGCGTTGGCCATCGTTATAGATGATCGGAATATCGAACCAAGACCGGTCGGCGAGCAATTTCCGATTGTGCTGCAGGTCGCTGTCGGTCGCCGACAGTCCAAAGAGAAAGACGCCGGTGGTTATCTTCACACTGAGACCAGCGAGCGGCGCACCGCGGGCCTGCTCCGCCTCCTTCATCAGCATGCCCAGCACGTTGGAAATCCCGCCGAATAGGAAATCGGACGGCACTTTGAACACGATCTCAATCGTGTGGCTCGCGGGCAGCGTGGTGTCGCTGTTGGGGCGGAGCGACAATGTCATGCGGATGCGGCGCTCCGGAATTTCGACCTGCGCGCGGACGGCGAGTGGTTGTCCAGGCGACGCGGGGTCGGTTCGCCAGATCACCGAGCCGAGGTAGCGCCTGCCATTGACGTCTGAGGGATCCGCTTCATAGAGCACCGCGCGTTGAGCAGGCTCTTCGGGGAGGCCGACAGTGGGGGTCCGATCGGTGGCAGAGGAACCTTGCTGTGGGGCTTGACCGATACTGCCCACAATCTCCGGCTGCGACGGAACCGCTTCATGCCGCGCCCAGGTCGCCAAGTTTCTGACGAATGCGGAGAGTCGGTCGCGTTGCCAATGCATCAGGACGGCCAGCACGACGACCAGGGATAGGCTGAGGCAGCCCACGACCAGGGTCTTCCGCGAGCGGCCCCGCCGCTTGGGTACAATTGTTTCGGCAGTTTCGCGCTGCGTCATGGGATGCGGCTGCGGCCGACACATCTCCGTCCTTGGCCCGACCGCGCCTACGTGGGGCATGATGGAGAGTGAGGGAATCCGTTGATCGGAGCGGTCGCCGTCCGAAATGTGCCCGCGACCGGCTCTGAGCTGGCGTGCTGGAATTTCTGCTTCACCTAGACGCTCGGCTTCCGCCACGTCCTCGCGGTAAAGCTTGAGCACTTTGAGCGCTTCGGCGTTTAGTGATGGGCGGTCGAGCTTGCAGGCGCGGCTCTCCACCTGCGATTCCAGGTCGTGCGTGCCGGTCTCATTGCGCTCCGGCTCGGATGGTACCGCCGGCTGGGGCCGAGCCCCACCAGCGGAAAGCCTGGCAGCCAGCGGGCCGCTCTGCTCGAGGGACGAGGGCACCTGACAGGGCTGCCCACGAGGCTTCGGCGCAGGGATCGAACATACCGCTTCGGCCCACGGGCGGTGAGTCCTGTTGGCTTCGATGTCACAGAACGCTTTTTCTAGCAACAAACGCTCGCGCGCGATCTCCGATTCCGTGAGGGCCGGCGTAACACCGGAGAGTTGACTCACCAAGGCCCTTCGCGCGCACTCATAGAGCGCGGCGCGCTGGGCCTCGTCGGCGTTCCTGAGATCGGCGACGGCGCGGGCGATCAGCCGGTAATAGTCCGTCATCGGGCGATGTCACATCATCGGTATGCCAAAGCCACCGAACTTCGGTTTGCTCTCCGAAGAACACAAACGCAACAGTCGCAATCACGCCGCGGTTGGGATCATTCGTATCGAGAACAACTGACTGGAAAAAATGTGGCTTTTCAAAGGCTTGGGCACAAGCTATGCGTCGTGCCGTGAACTATGGCTCAGGCGAGGGCCGTAATCTAAAGACAAATCAATAATTTAGATGCACAGACACGCCCCGGCTGCCTTGGGGAAAGTCCGACGGCATGGCCCAACCAAACTGACCCAGCTCGCGGTGGGCACGGGCCTTAACCGGACGATGCAAAAAGCCATTCTCGGCGTTCTGGTAAGTGACGCGCTCGGCCAATGCGGTCAGCACCTCGTGATCGGATGGTGTGGGGCCCGCTCCTCATACCGCCACGCCCCAGGGTGTCCGTACCAGCAGGGACGATAGCGGCAGAATCCTGTTTATTCTGCCGACTTGAAGATAGTCCACCAGTCGCGTCGGCGGCGGGCCTTTGATAGATTGCAGCACAACAATGCCAGGTAGTGGTAACGGGCCCATTTTAGGGGCATGAAGCATGGGCGGCACTCGTTCGCTCCAAGGGCTGATGAAATGGCTGAGCCGCGACGAGTGGCGCGACCTGTTCGCCGAGGTATTTGACCGCCATCTGCTGCCCGCCTGTGAGCGGACCGGCGTTGAGGTCGATCAGGTCATCTCGATACTTGGCCAAGACGGGTTCATGACGACGGTCTGGGGCTGTGCGTTTGAAGATTTTCTTACCCGAGAACTCGCTGGTGGCCGCAACATCGTTGATGACTATCTGAAGCGCCGAGGCTGGAAAGAAAGCGCATCGGCACGGGCCTACCTGATGGCGCTGCGAGGCTCGGTACTGAGCCTGTATGAAGTCAGCGATATCGTTCGAGACAGGTCGTTCCGGGCGCGGGACCTTGTACGCGGGGGCGAGCCGGTCCTGATCAGCGAGCGCTCGGCAACCCGCTCCCTCGAGCAGTGGGACCGCATCGCCGTGCGCGTTGTTCAGATTGGATCACAGACGCTTATCAGCGGGGCCGTGTTGCCGTACGACCGCGACGCATCAGAGAAGGTCCTGAAGTTGCTGCGCAATGTTGCAAAGCGCACCGACAAGGAGAAGCAAAAGCTTGCCTACCTGGTGGGCCGCGATGTCAACGACCCCGCGATCGTCAGTGGTTTTTCCCAGACTGCGCTGTTACGCGCTGCAGCCCCGACGATCACGACCGTGTGGCTTATTGATATCATTGATCGCTATGCTGACCCGCGGATTCCTGAAGTGCGCAATGCCGAGGGCGATGAACTGGTGTTCTGCACGGTGCATTATCCGTTCGCAGCTGGCGCCACGGCCGACGCCATCCGGTTGGCGTTGGGGCGGTGTTCTGAGCTTCGTCGGGAGAATGCGACGTTCTGGAACTGGATCGTGCCCCGGCAGCCTGCCGAGCCCTGGGGCATGCAGAAGAAATCGTCGAAATCCCAAACCTTCACCACGCTCCTGGACGATGGCTCGCTGTTGCTGGGCAATGTGGAGTTGAAGCACAGGGCCTTGGTCTTGTCCGTAAACTCTCGGTCGCGCTCCAAGCGGGGCCGCGCGCTGTTGTCAGACGTACTTTCGGGCTTGGTGGCTCAGCCTCTGATCGAGATGCAAACCCTCGAACAGCTCATGGCATCGCGGCGGCATACCCAATCGCCGCCGGCGCTGGACCTGTCTGAGGAGGAGCGACGCACCATTATTCATGACAGCCTAGATAGGCATTATCGGGACCTGCTCGATCAGCCGATCCCGATGCTCGGGAATAAATCGCCGCGCGTCGCGGCAAGCACCGCAAAGGGCCGGATCAAGGTCGTCGATTGGCTCAAAACGCTCGAAAATCACACGGCCAAATTCGCCGGGCGCAATAATGGCGACCTACGACTTCGGTTGGCTATGGACGGAATTGGACCTCAACGAATTGAGGCGATAATCGCAATCGGAAGCCAGCTCGCGGAGCTTGGCAAAAAAAAGCAACACCATCAATCGCCTCAAGGTCGAGCTCACCGAAAAAACCGCCGCGATCTTTGTGCTGGGGCGCGGGACAAGGCGCTCATGTGCGTTAGCAAATCGGCCTCCTCACGTCGGTTGATTTTCAGTCTCGAGCAACACAGACATAACCCCTTTCAGCACGTAGAGCTTGTTCGCATCAAGCAGATGCATGTTGTCCAGCAACCAACTGAGACACATCGCACGGGACGGACTAAGTTCTCTTGCGGCTTCCGATGCATTGAGCAGGGCTGGTCGGATTTCCGCAATCATTGCTTCGATATCCTTATTGGTATCGTCATTCACCTGGGCGACGTCCTCGTGCTTCGCTTTGTCCGCCATGAGTTCCTGGAATCTCTCAATGACGCGCCTCGTTGGATCTCGCATCATCTATCTCCCAGCTTTCATGACGCAAAGAGTTCCCGGCTAAGCGCTGTTATGGCGCCGCACTCCAATGATCGGGATCGGTTCCCGCAGTTCTGGCATCGTAAGGGAATATTTCCGAGGAAAGTATTGTGGTTCGTGCCCTTGCGACCGATCACTGACGCGCGAAGGCACATCAGCAATGCATCCGCATTTCGGGTAGGTCGCCCTCAGGTGCGTGTAGCCTTCGCCGTGCGCCTCGCCCATCGTCCGGGTTCGCCAGTAGGAATCGATTTCCGTGGGGTGGGATCATTGCACAGAGATGCCCGGGCGCAAGCCGGAACTACCCTGCCCGGGCAGCGTTCTTTCGTCGAACCTCTGGCGGCACGTTATCCGTTCCGTTTCCCAAGTGTGCCCCGCCGACCAGGCGCTGACGACCCTAGTTTTTTCCGATGTTCACCTATTCCCCATGGGCCCGGCTGGCAGTAAGCGTAGGGGGACAAGCCCCATGCTTCTCCCACCCCAGGGAGAGGTCGCCGGGGAACCTGGGGGTGGTGTTCCTAGGGGCGGGGAAGGCGGTGGGCGCGGGGGCGGGGAGGTTGATCGTGAGGGGACCTGCAGGCTCATCGGCAGCTGCATGGCGTTCATGGCGGAGTCCCCCGCCGACGACCGCCTCGGAATTTCGGGTCGAGCAGCCGAGAATTGATCATCGGCGCTTCGGCGACGAGCTTTTATCCGGGGAATGCGGGCCGTTGTCTGGAAGGGATTTCCTGGACCGGTACGCTTCGAGCTCGTTCCGTATTTTTAGGCGATGCGCCTCGATCTCGGCTCGCAGCTTCTCCCACACCCCTCTTTCCTTGGCCATCGCTGTTGCCGTCTGGGCGCATTTGCGCTCGAGGTCATCTGTGGCTGCCTCAGAAATCCCTATTGCCCTCGCTTTCTGCAGCGCGGCTAAATAAGCTTCTAGCGCTTTGAGCCTGGCCAGCGAGGTTTCGGCCATTGGCGTACTCCGTGGAGGGACAAATCCAACGCGGCGGGAGTTACGCCCTGAGTTGATTAACGAAGGGTGTCCTGCATCTCGATATCCAGCGCCCTGCATAGCGCGGCAGGCTGACGCCATGACGAGGCGCAACTGCCCATCATTGGGCGCGAGCCCTGATCGGTTTGAGTCAGGTCGATTGCGGAATAGTGGGTTGCATCCGTGGACTCATCTAACGTGAGTTTCTTCTCGGATCTTTAGAGCTGTTTTGATCGGGCTGATCACTGCATCGTTGATCGGCTGCGCGTGGGATCGCTGCCTGGCAAGACCACAACGCGAGTGCCCAACGTTACCCGATTATACAAATCTTCAATGTCCTCGTTGAGCAGACGAATACACCCAGAGGAAACAAACTGGCCGATGGTCGAGGGCTGATTGGTACCGTGGATGCGATAGAGCGTGTTGCCAAGGTAGAGCGCACGCGCGCCGAGTGGGTTGCCCGGACCGCCCGCCATGAATCGCGGCAGGTAGGGTTGGCGGTCGATCATTTCTGTCGGCGGATGCCAATCCGGCCACTCGATCATGCGCGCTATGCGTTGCGTGCCAGCCCACGTGAAACCCTCGCGGCCGACCCCGACACCATAGCGCAAAGCCTTGCCGTGGCCGAGCACTAGGTAGAGATAGGTGTTTGGTGTATCGATGATGATGGTGCCAGCCGGCTCGGTCGTCTGATAACTTACTAGCTGGCGCTGGAACTGTGGGGGGAGCCCCTCTGTAACCGTTTCTGGCTGATCTTCCGGGAGGAGCGAACCATAGTTGGGGTAGGCCTCGGCCGGTCCGGGTGTATACCCTCCGTAGGACTGCTCGGCCCGGGGGGGTGGCGCGTATGGCGCTGGCACGGACGACGGACCATAGATCGCGTAGTACTGCGCTGTCGCGCGTTGGACCGGAGCGGCCAAGCTGATGACGAGAGTTGTGAAAGCGATGGCTGAACGCAGGACCATTTTGTACTGGAATCCGACAAAACCACTTGAGTCGCGCAGCATAAGCGGAGATTGATTATAAATTGCTAACGCAAGCCGCTGGTAGAGCCTTGGACAGCTATGGCAACCAGCAACCAGGCATCATGGAGGGCCGCGCTCACCAACATCGGCGTGCCGCCAAATTCTGTTTCAATCAACGTCGATGCCATTCAAAGCCCATGGCCCGTTTCGAAACAGCGGGTGCATGCCACCATCCGTCCCCGTCCGGACCGGCACAGTCGGTGTGCCGCGGCTTACGAGTTCGGCGATCTGGCTCTCGTCACGCCGATTCTTTTCAGTGACGACGGCCGCAATCTCGTGTGGAACTTCGTAAGGCGGGCACCACCCGATCGGGTTTAATGGGAGTGCTGCCGCTGGGGTCGCAGCCGCGGAAGCATCAATGTGCCGCCACGGACCATTATCGTTCCGAATTGGATCATTCGCGAGCCCGCCGACTGGTTCGGCATTGAACACGTAGCGCTTCTCGCAGACGTCGATCTTGGGTTCGAGATGCGTCACCTCGAAGTGATCATTGCCCTCCTTCAGCATCCTCCAAAAAGCCATGTTTGGATTGTTGCGGTGCTTGGTCAGGTTTAGCGGCGTCATGCGGAACGGATAAGCCTGCACCTGAAATGATCGCTGATCCCCGTAGAAGGATTCTTGGGCGAGTGCATAGATCTCGGAGATCTGCTCGTCGGTCATGGCGTAGCACCCCCGCGACGAACAGTCGCCATGCACCATGATATTTCCACCAGTTCGGCCATATGCGCGGTCATAAGCGTTCGGATAGCCGATGTCGAATGCCAGGTAGTAGTGCGAGTTGGGGTTCATCTGCCCGGGTGTCACAGTGTAGAACCCCTCGGGGGCCTGGCGGTCGCCTTCTCTAGTCTTCGGGCCAAGCTCACCCGACCAGCGGCAGATCGGATAAGTCTTGAGCAAAGCGAAGCGGCCGCTGGTATTCTGTTTCCAGACCTCGATTTCCGACTCCTCCTTGAACAAGCGGATTAGAATCGGCGAATCTTTGGGCATGTTCTTCTGTTCCAGCTGCGCCAGCATCTGCGGCGACAATGGCTTGAGCGCACGGGCTATGGGGCTATCAACCTCGCATCCGGCAAGCACAATCGCAACTGCGCAAACCGCCAGCGGCAACAGCAAACGCAGATGAGGCGAGCCCGATCTCAATGCGGTAGTCCCGTCGGCCTAGGTCAGATTGCTTTTTACTGAATGATTGCCATTCTTAAAAAGCAGCTATCGCAAATCGAAAAGCATGCTCGTCAGCCGTTCACCCACGATTGTAGTGAACGAAAGGTAAACATCGAAACATATGGGTAAGAGAACGAACGGATCTGCGCTGCAGGGGCCCGGGCAGCCCGATCCCGCTCCCTCAGGCGACACCGGCAGCCGAGGTTTTGCTCAGCGGCAAGTAATCTAGGAACGTTCGGAAGTGTGGCCGGCGTTTTTCTACCCTGGCCTCATTCCGATTTTGCCGAGTCCCACCGCCTATACGCGTGCACCAGCCGTTAAGTTCGCAAATATAACGTGTCCCCTCCAGGAGGAGCGCATGGCACCGCGGCCATTCATGCTATCTTCATTCCTGTTTGTCACGAACGTCACCATTTATTTGCCCGGTGCGCTTCACGCTCAGGACGCGTCATGGGCGGATAAGCTGTGCGACAAAGCTCCAAGTTTATGCGAGGGTCTCCCGCCAGACATGATCCAGTGGGCACCCGCGCAAAGCGATGCGGGCCAGTTCATCGATATGGGTACAAACGCGAGAGTGAAAGGCATCCAAACAAAAATACGAGCAAAGTCAGTACGGTACCACATTCGAGTTGGTCGACGGTAAAAGACAAAATTGGCATGCCGTGCTTGGCTGAGGACCCGGAGCAAGCAGGGGCCACCAGGTAGACGAAGATAGCCGATTTGAGTACACAAACTCGAGCACACGACAGTGGGTTCGTCTGCCGCGTCCTGGACCATCACGCCCCCGTGGATCGCTGGCTTGCTGACATTTTTGGCCATGGTGACAGCCATGTCGGTCAGCAGCCCTGCTGCATCTCTTGGACATGCGATCGGTGCGATACGAGAAGGCAAACAGAAAGGGTGCGCCGATCTCGGGAGGCGGCCGGAGAGGGAGCGATCCAGGCGATGAGGGCGATCCACAGCGGCAAATTTACCATCCGGAAATATTTGCACGGCAATCATTCGATGAAACGGCGCAGTGCAGCGCGGCTCGGTGTTAGCCCCTACCTAAGGTCGGCGTGCGCAGCCGAGAATCGAGCCGCAAGCGCTTAGTCTGTGGATCGCGAATGACCAGTTATTACCGAGTGATTGCCCGCGGGATTGCAGGGCTCGATCATCGCACCAATGATCGCCGCCGCGACTTTTATTGGCGAGCACGGAGGGAGTTAGATGCGCAGCTCGGCGGTCTCGACCCGCGGCCCACACAATCGGAAATCACGCGTCAGCGTTTAGGCCTGGACGAGGCCATTTGTGAAATCGAGGCTGAATTGGAACGCCTGCCGCAAGTAGAAGCCCCGGACACCGCTTCGACGAGACCGTTCGAGGTACAGGGCTCGTGCATGGGCCGCCACGAGCCCATGCCTGACGCGCCTGCACCCGAACCGGATTCTCAATCGGAGAACAAACAACAAGCGGGGAGCAGTGATACAATCGGCACGCAATGTGACGGCCCATGCTTGGAGCAGGAGCAATCGCAACTTACCCCCATCGAGGTCTTGAACGACTTCCGCCAAATCGTTCAGGGCATGGACGTCGGTCCACATGCGACCAAAGCGGCACGGCAGTACGTTAGCGACTTCAATAGTCCGAAACCGCTTCTATCAACGGCGAAGTCAAATGAGCCATGCGCAATCCTTAGTGCTCCAGAACTGAGCCGGAACGAATGGCGGAGTGAACCGTGCATTGAACGGGACGAGACGATAATGCCTGCGGGTGGGAGCACGCGCCGGATCAGTCTGTCTCCGGCCACGCCGGAGCTGCGATTCGCTGATGCAACTCCAATCGAGCGTGCGGGCGGATCTGCAAGGGCGGTGATCATGGCATTCCTCGGGCTCTTCATCGTCCTCACGGTGGCCCTCACCATGTATTGGCAACGCGATCGCCTCAGGGTCGTGTTCGTCAGCGGCCCTGCCACTCTGACGCAGCAGGTCGTCCAGAAACAGTCACCCATTAGCTATATTGTTGGCGGGCTCCCGAGCTTGCGCTAGAGGTCCTCTTAGAGCCCATCCGCGAAAGTTTGGATTCATGACGAAGGATTTGCAACAAGCCGCCTGAGCATGATGCGGATCATGTCGAGACGGATGAAGGCGGCGACGGTTCTGGCGTAACGCTCGAAGTCGCGCGCCAGGCGCGGGAAGCGGTTGATCCAGGCGAAGGTGCGTTCGACGATCCAGCGCTTGGGCAAAGCTTCGAACCCAACGGCCGTGGTTGAGCGTGCGACGATCCCTTGGGTACGCGCGTTGTAGTTCTCTCAGCGAGCAATTCACTACAAATCCCATCAGGAACCCAGTGACGCCCATTGTACGTAGCGCAATCCAGGAGGCCGATTCGATCGATCCATGTGGACTCTCTCTGACGAGGTTCAATATCTCGGCTCCCGGGTCGGTGACGGCGATCCGCAAGGAAATACCCGCGGCAGGATGGCTCTGGCAGGATGGCATCCCGACGGCCGGCGCGAAGCTCTTGAGTGGGATTGAAGGCGTGGCCTAATTGCCACGAGCTGCAAAATTCGCCCAAAGGGGGCTTACGCGCCGAAATAACACATAATTCCATGTAATCTTTGCATCGCGGCGAACGAACGGTCTGAACCGATACGATGAGCTGCCGACGCTTACCTCTCGGCGTGGTCGCCTCACGCCTCCTCAGGTCGAACTGTCGCACCGGACGCGTACGCTTCTGGGCACGAACCGGATCGCGCTGCTCCGGCCCAGCCGGCCTGAATGCGGGGTCGGTGAGCGGATCACGACTGCCCCTACGCTTGCGCGGGCTCGCGTCCTTGCTTGCGTGTGTGGTGTCCGCGCTCCTCGCTGGCGATGGTTATGGGATGGGGCGCTCCAAGCACGTCCTCGCGCTCGTCCCCCGGGCAGGCCTACCGGCGTCACACCCCAAGCACATCCTTGCCCTCGTCCCGCGTTCGAGGCCGGCCGATTCGTGCCCGCCAGCCCCCGTAAGCACGCCGTTCGCGCTGCCGCCCGACGCGCTTGCACTTGCCTCCATGAACGCGACGTCCGCCGATCTACCCGCGGTCAATCAGGCAATCGAACTCGTACGCAGACGCAAGATCAGCCAGGCGACCGACATCGAAAAATCAGTCCGCGACCCGATGGCTCGAAATCTCGTCGAATGGGTGATTCTACGCTCCGATGATAGCGGGGCCGATTTCGACCGGTATGCAGCATTCATCCAAGACCATCCTGGCTGGCCGAGCCTGGGCCTGTTGCGCCGGCGCGCGGAAGGAGCGCTGTGGCAGGAGCGGCGCAACGCCGTGACGGTGCGTCGCTTCCTGGTCGGCAAGCCGACCAGCGCGAGAGGCCGCCTGGCGCTTGCTCGCGTGCTGCTCAACGAGGGTGACCGCAGCGGCGCGGAGCGCGAGGTGCGCGAGACTTGGCGGTCCGAGGAGCTATCCGCCAGGCTTGAAACGGAGGTGCTTGCCGTCTTTCCCGATTTCGTGACGCTGGCCGATCATGCCGAGCGGATGGACCGTCGCATTGGGTCCAAGGATTTCATGGCGGCATTGCGTGCAGCGGTGCGGTTGGGCCGTCCCTATGTCTCTATCGTCAACGCGTGTGAGGCGGCTATGGCGAAA
>WNGK01006637.1_pt1 | contig 12168 bp, 8 predicted proteins | sample 5400601 | NCBI WGS metagenome assembly WNGK01 (sample SAMN13153376, study PRJNA577476) | soil metagenome | isolation source: 60 cm soil or saprolite under Garry oak tree replicate 1 | place: USA:California | collected 2016-06-15
TGAATCGGGTAAGCGGGCCCGCAGTAGGGAACCAGGGGGTGATCGCGCCCGGAACCGGATTAGGTGAGGCAGGGTTGTTCTGGGACGGAAGCCGCCATCGCGTTTTCGCCTGCGAAGGTGGACATACCGACTTTGGTCCTCAGGGAGATTTGCAGATTGAACTGGTGCGCTATCTACAGGCGCGCTTTGGACATGTCAGTTATGAGCGCATCCTCTCGGGGCCCGGCTTGGTGAATGTCTATGAATTCCTGCGCGACAGCGGATGCGGCCAGGAGTCCGCGGAATTTGCTAAGGCAATGAAGACTGGGGATCCTGCTGCGGTAATCTCAGGAGCAGCGCTCGATGGAACACAGACCCTGGCAGCGAAAGCGCTGGACACATGGATTTCGGTCTACGGCGCAGAGGCCGGAAATCTTGCCCTTAAAGTAATGGCTACCGGAGGCATGTTTCTAGCCGGGGGCATCTCACCCAAGATTCTTGCCAAACTCAAGGGTCCACTGTTCATGCAGTCTTTCCTCGAGAAGGGACGCCTGCGGCCGTTGCTCGAGGCGATTCCCGTGCACGTTGTCACCAACGAGAAAACCGGTTTGCTGGGTGCCGCGCGGTGTGCGGCACTCCGCGGCTGCGAGGGATAAGAGAAGATAAGAGAAGAGGTTCCTTGGGTTCTTCCGTGGAAATTCGAATTCTGACGACCCCGCAGGAATTATCCGAAGTTGCAGCGGAGGAAGTTGTGCGGGCTGCCAAGGAAGCCCTGGCAGAACGCGGCCGCTTCACCATCGCGCTTTCGGGCGGATCGACCCCAAAGAACCTTTTCAACCTCCTCGCTACGAACGCACGCAATGTGCTGCCATGGGATTGCACATTCTTTTTCTGGGGCGATGAACGGCACGTGCCTCCTACCGATCCCGACAGCAACTACCGCATGGCGGAAGAGACCATGCTCTCGAAGATTCCGGTCAATGTAGGGAATGTTTTTCGGGTTCCCGCGGAGAATCCTGACGCCTCAGCGGTGGCGGAAGCTTATGAGCAGACTCTGCGTAAGTTCTTCCAGCTGGAACCTGGACAGGTTCCTGTCTTCGATCTGATTCTTCTGGGCATGGGTCTGGACGGGCATACCGCTTCACTCTTCCCAAATACTGCAGGGTTACAGGAAAAAGCACGCCTAGTGATCGCAAATTGGGTCGACAAGCTGAAAGCTAGCCGCATTACCTTGACTGTGCCTGTTTTGAATGCGGCGCGCTGCGTAGCGTTTATGGTCAGCGGAATAGATAAAGCAGCCGTGCTGCGGACGGTGCTGGAAGAGAATGCTCCGGCTGAGCAGTATCCCTCAAAACTGATTCGACCGGAAAGGGGAAAGCTCCTCTGGCTGTTGGACCGGGCAGCTGCCAGTGAGCTTACGAGCAAGACTTAAGTTCCGGCGAGCTTATCCGCGCCAGTCGCCGATTTCCTTCAAACCCTTGCCACGCGCGTGCTCGAAAAGCCGCACGCGATGTCGGGAGTGTTCAAATTCGTGGATGTCGGCCCACACTTCCGCCTGCCAGCCTTTTTGGTGAGCAGCAGATTCGCCGCACGTGGCGCAACGGGTATGCAGCGTAGTGGGGATTGCCTCGACTCCCACTGGGGTGGCGCCTGGAAGTTCTACGAAAATGCAGCGGACTTCCTGAATCTCTTCATCCTCGCCCAAGAGGTGTTCGTAGCGCAGCAGGTATCCGAAACCAAGCTTCTTGGCTTCGGACTCGGCTTCCGTGCGCGTGTGAAAAGGACCGTACTCCGCTCGCAGTTGTTCGGTGGAGTCACATGCCATCCAGAAAATCTCTTTGTACGCCATCGCGGTTTCGCCCCGGGAGTTGCGAAGCCGGCTCGTGGCTGCTGTTGAGCCCGCTCAGTAGAACCCTCCTCTTAGGGCAATTCTCGTGCCGAAAGTAGGTGCTCCCAATTCATAGCGAGACATAGGTTTAGCTGGTCCCAACCGCTTCCTAAGTTATGCCCCTCGTGAAAGGTTTTGCAGTTTTTGGACTCGAACCGTTCCAGAGCTAAGAAAAGGCAGAAGGCGAAAGGCCTCTGCCTGAACATGACGCGATCTCAGTTGATAATGGCTGCAAAGAAGAAGTATTACGGCTCTTCCAACGGCTCGAATTTACGGGGCCCCTGCCGCCTGGCTGTAAGACGTACGAAGGTCAGACTCGGGCGGCCATTCCTTTCCGCCGTGACTGGCGACATACATGGCCAGTTCGAGGCGGCTCCAGACGCCGACTTTGTCAAATGCGCTGCGCAAATGATTCTTGATCACCTGTTCGCTGGTGCCAACAATCTTGCCGATTTCGCGGTTGGTCAGACCTTCCCAGACCAAGATCGCGATCTGAACTTCTTTCGGGGTAAGGCGCTCGCAAGGTGTCATGACTGCGCTCCCTCCTTCGTGAACACAGCGATGGCTAGCTTCACGCGCTTGCGGCCCTCGCGGATTCCAGCGCGCAAGAACAATGTGCGCAGGTGTTGTTTTACAGTGCGCGGGCTAATCTTGAGTTGTCCCGCTATTTCTTTGTTACTGCAACCCTGTACGAGCAGGTTCAAAACCTGCTGATCTCGGGGTGTAACTTTAACTTGCTCCAGATCGATCACGATTTGTTCCTCCTAGCCGACTCTGCGATCACTCGTTTTCTCCTGTTGCACGGCTTTCGCCAATTCTTCGTACCCGCGACCCATGCTGAGCTAAGTACTTTGGGGTCTATTACTTTTAACGACAGCCCTTTGATTTCATGTGGCTTTCAGGAAGCGCGTGGTAGGCTAGCGAGTTCCAAATTGGTCCAATCAGCGACTTATGACGAATCTTGCGCCTCACAATTTTGTTCGCGGGCTGTACTTGCTGCCTCGATTCGCAGCATCTAAAGGGCGGCTTTCGCCCGAGCGTGTTGCACTGGCGATCTCGTTGGCGCATAGGAACTTTCATCGTTGCACGAACAGCCACCTTCGTTTCGAGGAAACCCTGTGAATACACACCCCAGCAAGTTGGTTGCGGCGGAAAAAAGGTCGTTCCAAATCGGCTTCGTCCAAAAGTACTGGATTCTCATTTTGGTCCTTCTCGGTTTTGTAGCATCAGGTTTTGCACAGGTAGCCGCAACCGCCCAAACCCAGGACACGAGCGCAACGGCCACTTCCGGCGCTCCCGTTACAATCACCCTGCAGGATACCCTGCAACGAGCGCGACTCAATGATCCCCAATACCGTTCTGCCATCACCGATCTCGGTCTAGCCCGGGAAGATCGAGTGCAGGCCCGCGCCGGGTTGCTACCCAATGTGAACTACGACAATTCGTTCATCTACACCCAGGGCACAGGTTCCTTGCCAGTGAACTGCGCGAACAGCACGCTGGGATGCCCCACTTCCAAGTTCATCGCCAACAATGGCGTGCATGAGTACATCAGTCAGGCCGATGTCCATCAGGCAGTTTCCCTTACTAATTTTGCGGACTACCGGCGATCGTCGGCCGCTCTAGCGCAGGCGCGAGCCAAGGCTGAGATTGCCACGCGCGGCCTGGTGGTCACCGTGACCCAGGCTTACTACGGACTCGTCGTAGCCCAGCGGAAGTACTCGACCATCCAGCGCGCAGCGGCCGAGGCCGTCCATTTTCTCGATATCAGCCAGAAGTTGGAGAACGGCGGAGAGGTCGCGCACGCCGACGTGATCAAAGCCCGAATTCAGGCTCAACAACAGCAGCGGGATTTGCAGGAAGCCGAACTGGGAATGGAGCGCAGCCGCCTCGATCTCGCCGTGCTGCTGTTCCCAGATTTCAACCAGGACTTCGCTGTCATCGATGACCTGCAAACCCCTGAACCGCTCCCCACTTTCGTGGAAGTAGAGGCAGCAGCGAAAAAAAATAATCCCGATCTGCGCGCCGCGCTGGCGGCGTTCGAAGTTGCCAATCACGAGGTTACGGCAGCCTGGGGCGGTCTGTTGCCGGCTCTGAGCATCGATTATTTTTACGACATTGACTCAAACCAGTTCGCCATCCGCACCGATGGCGTGCGCAACCTGGGTTACTCCACGGTGGCCAGTTTGCAGATTCCAATCTTCAGCTGGGGCGCAAATCGCAGCAAGCTAAAACAGGCGGAACTACGTCGGGACCAGGCACATGTCGAGCTGACATCCGCGCAGCGGCAACTGCTCAGCCACCTGCGCCAGTTCTATCGTGAAGCCGAGACGGCACGCTTAGAGATGGAATCTCTGGCTAGTTCTGCCGAACTGGCCGCCGACAGTATGCGGCTCACCACCTTGCGTTATCAGGCAGGCGAATCCACTGTTCTGGAAGTCGTCGATGCGCAAAACACGCTGACGCAAGCACGCAATGCATATGATGATGGTCAGGCACGCTTCCGCGTGGCTGTGGCAAACCTTGAAACTCTCACAGGAACCTTCTAGGCGAATGAGAACGACGCTCACCGATATTGCGGTCGCGCCAAATTGGAATCGCCAGCCGAGTGTGTGGCGTCACTCCCTGCCCGCATTTGCCTCATTTCTGGCTGTCGCCGTGTCACTGATGACGGCAGGCTGCTCGTCCGAGAAGGGCGACACGGAACCGACGGTCACGGTGCAAGTGGCGGCCGTTGAAAAAACTACGATTCAGCACACGATTAACGCGCAAGCGATTCTGTTCCCGCGCCAACAGGCTGCAATCGTCCCCAAGATCAGCGCGCCGGTGCAGAAATTCCTGGTGAAACGCGGAAGTCCCGTTCACGCGGGAGAATTGTTGGCAGTGCTTGAAAATCGCGACTTGAGTGCGGCAGCGCAGGACACCAAGGGTTCCTATGATCAGGCGCAAGCCGCTTATGAGACAACGACAGCCGCCAGTCTGCCGGAGGAGATCCAAAAAGCCGAAGCGGATGCCCAGCAGGCGCAGCAGGCACTGGATGCGCAGGAAAAGGTCTTTCAGAGCCGCCAGCAGCTTTTTGATCAAGGGGCGCTCCCGCGCAAGGAACTTGACCAATCGCGGGTCGACGTAACTGCCGCCCGCAACCAGTATGCCATCAGCAAGAAACACCTGGACGCGCTCATGGCGATCGGCAAGCAACAAACGCTAAAATCCGCTGCCGGACAGCTGGAATCGGCAAAAGGCAAGTATCTGGGAGCACAGGCGCAACTCGGATACTCAGAAATTCGAAGTCCCATCGACGGGTTCATTACGGATCGTCCACTCTACCCGGGCGAAATGGCAGCAGCGGGCACGGCCCTGCTGACCGTCATGGATATCTCCTCGGTCATTGCCAAGGCTCACATCCCACAAAGGGATGCTGCTGCATTGAAAATCGGAGATAAAGGCGTCATGACAATACCCGGCTTCGAAGAACCAATCGATGGCAAGGTCACGGTTGTGAGTCCTGCGCTCGATCCTAACAGCACGACTGTCGAAGTCTGGATTGAGGCTAAGAATCCGAAGCACGCCCTGAAGCCGGGCACGAGCGTGCAACTTTCTATCACGGCACAAACGGTAAAGGACGCACTGGTCATCCCGGCGAACTCCGTGATCACCACGCCAGACGGCGGCACCGCGGTTATGCTGGCGGGCTCTGACGGGCGCGCTCATCAGAAAACAGTCAAGCTCGGCATCCGCAATGGTGATAATGTGCAGATTCTCGAAGGCGTCACCGCCACCGACAAAGTGGTGGCTACTAGTGCTTACGGATTGCCCGACAAGACCAAGATCACAGTCGAAGCTGCTGAAAGTCCAGCCGAGGGCGCATCTGAAGGATCCAAGGAAGGTTCCAAAGCCCAGTGAGGGATCGAGAGAAAAGTAACCGCTGCGGAGCGCCTGCGTGAACTCACCGAAAGCCGATCACCAGTCTGATCAGCATTGGATTGCGCAGCACTCCAGGCCGGTCATCTTTCTCATCCTGACACTCAGTCTGTTGGGCGGATATCTCGCTTTCACTATTCCGGTGTCGGTGTTTCCGTCCACGGACTTTCCGCGCGTGCTGATCGCCGTCGATTACGGCGTCATGCCAATTGATCAGATGACGGTCACCGTGACCCGGCCCATCGAAGAAGCCGTCAATAGCGTGCCGGGGCTACTCACAGTGCGATCTATCACCAGCCGCGGATCCGCCGAGGTCGATCTCTTCCTCCGCTGGGACGTCGACATGTTCCAGACGCTCCAGTACGTGAACGCCGCAATTTCGAGAGTGCAACCGGAACTTCCCGCCACTGCGAAAATCGAGGCTCATCGCCTGACTTTTGCTGCCTTTCCTGTCATCGGCTACAGCTTGACCTCCGACAGCATGCCGCAAACCAGGCTGTGGGAGATGGCGACGTATGAAATGAAACCGCGGCTCAATCGCTTGGAAGGTGTCTCGACAGTGATTGTGCAGGGCGGGAAAGAACCTGAATTTCATATCACGCCAGACCCGGCAAAGCTGTTGACTGCGGGCATTACTGTAACCGACATTCTCGACGCGGTCCGGCGTACCAATCTCGTCGACTCCCCAGGCTTATTAGAGCGCAATCACCAGCTTTATCTCGGCCTGGTCAATGGGCAAGTAAAGACTCCGGAAGAGATCGCGAACGCAGTCATCAAGAACACGCCGTCAGGAATCCCGGTTCGCATCGGGGATATCTCGACGGTAGCGCCAGGCGTGAAGCCCGTTTATACCGTCGTGACCGCCAACGGCAAACCAGCCGTGCTGCTGAACATCAATCGCCAGCCTGACGGAAACACAGTGCAGGTTGCGCAGGAAGTCCACGACGAAATCGAACGCCTCCGAAAAACGCTGCCGCCAGGAGTTCAGATCCAGCCGTTTTATGACCAGTCCATCATCGTGGGCGAGTCCATCAAGAGCGTGCGCGATGCCATTCTGCTGGGTCTCATTCTCGCCTCGGTGATTTTGGTGGTATTTCTGCGCGACTGGGGAACCTCGCTGGTCGCCGGGCTGGTGATTCCCGTGACAGTAATGGTCACGTTCATCGCCTTGAAAATGATGGGGCAGACATTCAACTTAATGACGCTGGGCGGCCTCGCCGCCGCTGTGGGACTGGTGATCGATGACGCCATTGTGGTGGTGGAGAACATCGTCATGCACCGCGACGCGGGACAAGGCCGGCTCGAAGCAATGCGCAGTGCACTGAAAGAGATCACGATTCCACTGATCGGATCGACGATCACGCCGGTTGTCGTTTTCATTCCGCTGATCGTGATCACCGGAGTTACAGGTGTTTTCTTCCGCGCGCTGGCCGTAACCATGACAGTATCGCTACTGACGTCGCTGGGGCTGGCCCTGACGTGGACTCCGACCCTCAGCCAATACTTCATCAAGGGAGATCACGATCACCGGGATCCAAAGCGTGCTGAAGCGGAAACTCCGTCCGCGCCCGAATCGGCGACGGATGCGAATCAGCTTCCCTCCCAAAACGATGACGCGATGAAGTTGCTCGCGGCAGAAGAGAAGCATCTCAGCGGCTTCTTCCTGCGCGTGGTCAACTTCCATGAGCGCTGGCTGCGACGCGCTCTCGAGCGGCCGCGGCTTCTCGTCATCTTCAGCGCTGCTCTGATCGTCGTTTCCTACTTTTGCTACAACTTTTCCGGCTCCGATCTGCTGCCTGAGATGGACGAAGGTGGTTTTGTCCTCGACTATCTAACGCCCGCGGGGAGTTCACTGACGGAAACGAATCGCATTGTGGGGCACGTGGAGCAAATGCTGCGCGAAGTTCCGGAAGTCGAGAGCACGTCGCGGCGTACAGGTCTGGAACTCGGTCTGGCCGCGGTGACCGAAGCCAACCGAGGCGACATCCTGGTGAAGTTGAAAACAAAACGCAGGCGAGATATTGAGGAAATCATCGCCGATGTACGTGGCGATATCAGGCGACAAGAACCCGCTCTCGACATCGAGTTCGTGCAGGTCCTTCAGGACATGATTGGCGACCTTACATCGGCTCCCGAGCCGATCCAGATAAAGCTCTTCGCGCAAGACCCGAAACAACTGGAACAATGGGCGCCCAAGGTAGCCGATGCGATCGGGAAAATCAAAGGGGTGGTCGACATCCTGAACGGAATCGATAACACCATTAGCGGACCGGCGGTCACCTTTCAGGTCGACCCCAGTGTGGCCGCGCGAGCCGGCTTCACAGCGGAGGAAGTCGCTCTCGACGCTTCGGCGATTCTTGAGGGCGAACCCGCTCCCACGCCGGTTGTGGCCAATGACCGCGCCTATACACTGCGCGTGCGCTTTCCTGCGGCGAATCGAGCAACGCTCGAGGCTATGCGCGATACTTTGCTGATCAGCGGTACGGGTCACACCGCCACGCTGGGCGCGCTCGCTTCTATCATTGAAAATCCGGGCCAGACTGAGGTTCGTCGCGAAAATCTGCAACGTGACGTGGCTGTGACCGCTCGTCTGGAAGGCCGCAGCTTAGGCAGCGGCATGACAGATGTGCAGAAAATCGTCGCTGGTTTGCACATCCCAGCCAGCATTCGCGTGGAGTATGGCGGAACTTATCAAGAACAACAACGGTCATTTCATGATCTGGTGATCGTGCTCATCCTGGCAGTTTTGCTGCTGTTCATTGTGTTGCTGTTTGAGTTCGGAGCATTCGCGGCGCCGATCGCGATTCTTTCGTCGGCACTGCTCTCGACCTCAGGCGTTTTCATCGCGCTGCTCATCACCCGCACGACATTTAACATCTCGTCCTTCATGGGGATGATCATGGTGATTGGCATCGTAGCAAAGAACGGCATCCTGCTGCTCGATGCTGATCAGAAGATGCGGGCTTTGGGAGTGTCCTTGGAAAGAGCCATGCTGCAAGCGGCACGGCGCCGCTTGCGGCCCATTGTCATGACTGCTTTGGCCACTGTCGCGGGAATGCTACCACTGGCCTTCTCGATTGGCGCCGGATCACAGATGCTGCAACCGCTCGCCATCGCGGTCATTGGAGGCGTCCTCATTTCGATGGTGCTTTCGCTCATCATCACTCCCGCCGTCCACTACTATCTGGGCGGCAAGGATGACTCGCCCGAGGCCACCCCCTCCGTCGTATCTGGTTAGTGGACTACTTCTTGTATGCAGGTTCCCTGCGCGCCAGTGTGATTACCCTTGTGTGGTTACCCGGCCCGATCTGGCCCCCTCTTTGCCGATAAGAACACTCGCCAGCCAGTACATCTGGCGGTAAACTATTGAGATTGGAAGTCCCCCGCCTGTAAAGGAGCCAAGGTATTTCGATATCTGCCTGAGCTCATTTCCCCCGCTGGAATAACCTTGGCGCTCTATATTGGCGTGGGACTTGCACTAGAATAGGCGCATTCCAGCCAGACGCAGGCTGCGCAATGGGACGCTTTCCAAGTGGAAAAAGAAATCGTGTCCGACGAAAAGAACAAACCTGTTCTCGATGAGCAGACTCTCGCAAAGCTTCTGCAGGCGGCCTATGTGCTGCAGGAGCACAACCGCGAAGTGCAGGAAATGGAACGGGGCCTCTCGTTGAAGAGGGATCAGATTGAAGCGGAAGAGCGATTAGCTTCCGCCACGCGTCCGGGCGCCCACCAAATGCCAGAAAAGGAGTCAGCCGCCAATGCCGATTACACCTTTACTCTGGCAAAGATTGTCGAAACGCAACACCAAATCCAAGTTCGTCACCTGCAATTAGAGAGTGCGATGTCGCTGGTCGCGGAACGCCTGATCCAGATTGCCCGCGCCAGTGGTGCTGCGATCGGCATGCTCGACGGAAAAAAGCTTCACTACAGGGCGGCCGCAGGTCTGATGACTCTCCCTGTGGGAACCGATGTTCCCATGGAAAAGACGCCCAGCGTTGCTTGTCTTCGGACCGGGCAGGTCTTCCGCTGCAACGATGTCAATCCCGAATTCCTCCTCGATACGGAAGAATGCCGCCGGCGCGGAATCCAGTCGCTCATCGCGGTTCCGATTTTTCACGATGGCGAAGTCTCGGGTGGGCTCGAACTCTACTATCCCGATACGCAGGCATTCACCGAGCAGGATGTCCACACCTGCCAACTAATGGCCGGACTGGTAACGGAAGCCCTGGCTCGCGATGAAGAAGCCACGTGGAAGAAATCGCTTGCCACCGAACGAGCGGTAATGCTGGAAGCACTGGAAAAGCTGAAACCAAATCTGACAGCTCTGGTGGACAAACCTCCTGCCCAAGAGTCCGCGGCGAACACGGTCGCTCCGATAACGCCGGCGTCTACTTTCACCTGCCGCAAGTGCGGACACACACTCGTTGGAGAAGAGCAGTTTTGTGGAAACTGCGGTACGCCGCGGAGCCGCGACTATGAAGCGCCCAGCATGCAGAGCAAGGTGGCGTCTCTTTGGCATATGCAGGAATCGCTGAAAAAGACTCCGCCCTCTGGGAGCTTACCGGAGCGCGCCGCACTTAAACAACCCGGAATCAACTTTGATAGCGCTCCCGTTGAGAAGTCTCTGGCAGACTCGCTCGAAGAGGAAATGCCTGAACTGTTTGATTCCACCGCGGTCCCTCTGGAAAAGGCGAGCGAGTCGAGGGAAGCAAATTCTGCACCGATCAGTGCGGAGTTCGAGGATTCCATACTTTCGGATCTTGAAATTCCCACGGAAACCGGCACGGCCGACGAGATCAAGGCGTCACAAACAATGGCTCTTGTCAAATCGGACCGTGTCACGGCATGGAGTTCCGCAGCCAGCGCTCGTGATTTTCTGGAGCAGTTGGCGGCGGACCAAAATCCGAGCGCGCTCGCCCGGTTCTGGCAATCGCGCCGGGGCGACATTTACCTGGCGATTGCCGTCCTCCTTGTAGCCGGAGTGATTCGCTGGGGAATCTTGTCGAGCCATTCCGTCAGCGCCACGGGGAGTTCAACTTCAGGCGCTGCGGCCCATGGCAAGTCGGCCCCGGAAGCGGAGCTCTCGGCATTCGATCGTCTGCTTATTAGCCTGGGCCTGGCTGAGGCACCTCCGACGCCTGAGAACCGGGGTAATCCCGAGACCCAGGTTTGGGTGGATCTCCATACCGCGCTGTATTACTGCCCGGGAGCGGATCTCTACGGTAAAACCCCGAAGGGAAAGTTTACCTCCCAGCGGGAGGCCCAATTGGATCAGTTCGAGCCCGCGAATCGCAAAGTCTGCGAGTAGAGGTACTTCCGAGGCTTCGCCCTACTCGGTTTAATTTGACAACCTTGCGCCACCGGAGTGCAATCATACCTATAGGTTTCGCCTGCGGATTCTCGTTAATTCGAACAAACCGGAGAACCCTATTTGCCACGTCAAACTGAACATTCCGACGATTCCAGCACCGTTCCGGCACCCGAACTAAACCCATTGCTAAATCCAGTCCTGGGACAGAACATGGGACGGTGGGCCGAGGTCTATTTCACGAGTCCCCCCGAAAAGCGGGAGCAGGCCGTGCTGGACCTTTTGCGTGAACTGGAAGCTAAAGACTCCCCTCCCGAAGACAAGGCTGGGTCTACACATGCGTGGGGAACGGATTCCCCTTCGGGACAGGCTCTCGCCCTCGATTCGCAGGCTGGAGAACGTCAGCCGATTCTGGTGCGCTGTCGTACTTGCGGCCGTTCACTGCCTGCGTCACAGAAATATTGTGGCATGTGCGGGGTTCGACAGGCGCTCGAAGAACCAGTTGAGGCCTTGCCCATCCCGGGGCCGCTCGGCGATCGGGTGTTGGACCCGCCGCACAGTCGATACGCCCCTTGGAGGGGCATTGAGCCGCGCTATGACGCGCGTGAACACGAAGTTTATGAAATGCCACCGGCTACCAATGAATTGTCTCTATTTCAGACTGGAGGCAGAGATAGCTACGACGACGACGAAATCTTCAGCTACCCGGCTCCTTCCCATTCCTATCGCGTCTACGTGGGGATTGTGCTCGCGGCTGTGATGATTGTCTTGGGATACATGGCATGGCGCAGCGCACAAGCTACGTCGCAAACGGCGCACGTTGAATCGCAAGCCCCACCTGCGGTTGCGACGCAGCCGGCGGCCCCAGCACCGGCTCCAGAGAGCCCATCGCCGAGCGCATCGAATACAGATGCACCTGTGCGAACGTCGGCAGCGGAGAAGCCAACCTCCGCTCCTTCATCCCACACGACGCATGCACCGGGCAACAAGGCAAGCCCCAAATCTGCCGGACGCACGTCCTCAAATACCACGCCGGCGACGGCCCCCGACGCGCAGAAAGACTCACCGGCTG
>WNGK01007150.1_pt1 | contig 12165 bp, 10 predicted proteins | sample 5400601 | NCBI WGS metagenome assembly WNGK01 (sample SAMN13153376, study PRJNA577476) | soil metagenome | isolation source: 60 cm soil or saprolite under Garry oak tree replicate 1 | place: USA:California | collected 2016-06-15
TATCGAGGAACCATCCAGGAGCGATGAGCCAGTTTCTCTCAGCGCGCATCGGCACCGCATCAACGAACAGCTTGCCGTGATCCAGCATCTCCAGCGCAGAAAACGCCGCATCGCGCATGCCTATGTGCGGCTGCGCAGGCAACATGCGCACGGCAAAGCGCTGCGCGCCCTGCGCTGGAGGCTGAATCAGGCGTACAAGGTTGAGACGATGGAGGTGGAGACATGATCGAGGTGCGTTCTCCGGAACACCTGACGATTTCCGAGTTGCTGCAAGAGGCCCACCAGGAAATTCAAGTATACCTCCGTAAGCAGCCGACGGTGGGCGCCTGTGCCTTTGAACTGTTTCGCCGCGCTATTGGACAGCACGATGAGCAGGCCTGGGTCTGCCTCTACGAACTCTGCCATGTCGCGGTCGGCTCGTGGGTTCTCCGCCGCTTGCCAGCCGTGCAAAGAGAAGACCTGGAACCGCTCGTGAACGGGAGCGCTCCTGGCCTACCTCAAGTGCTGCACCGGCAGCGTCCTGGCCGATCACTGCCGGTCGCAGCAGGCACGGCCACGCGAAGAGCCACTCCTATCCCTCGACCAGGAGCCGGTGGTTGAGGATTTCGCCGGGGCGATCGCTGACCAACTGGCCGCGCAGGAGGCCTGGGCTGTTGTCTCTCGCGAGGTCCAGGCGCAGGAGGAACGGCTGATCCCGGCTATGGTATGCGTCTTGGGCTGGTCTCCGGCCGAGCTCCAGCACCACTACCCGCTCGTTTTTCCGTCCATCGAGGACATGTACCGCAGAAAGCGCAACGTCCTGGAACGCCTGCGGCGCAACAAGAAGCTGCTCCAGCTTCTGGATCGCCAGTCTTCCCGAAAGGGAAAGGAGGTGCGACGTGCAGGCTAAGTTGTATACAGCAAACTATGCCCAACGCCGGGAAGAGACGTTCATCCGCGCCGGAGGCCAATGCGAAAACATCCTGAACGGAGAGCGCTGCCCGGTTCGGGCCGGAGACTGGCGCATCACCCGCTCGAAACAGCTTCAATTCGAGCAACTGATCATTCATCATGTCAACGGCGATCCAGAGAGCCCGGACGCTGTGATGATCGCCACCTGCTGGGCCTGCCACATGCGTTTGCACCGCAAGCCCGGACCTGGACGCACAAAAGCGAGCGTCAGGAAGCAGGGATACGAAGTGATCCGCATCCCCTACCTGATGGACCTGCTGGCCTGCGCTGGCTTCCACACCTGGTCAACTGCGAACGGGCGCGTTGGCTGGCAGATTGGCGAGCTGGAAAGCTCGGCCAACAACCACATCGACGCGCTTACTATGGCCCTCCATTGGCTGACCGGCGAGATCCGCGATCTCCAAGGCACACTTGACCACCTTCAGGAGAACCCCACCATGGCTGTACACACTTCCAGACCAACACATCAAGAGCGAGAGCAGGATCTCGCCATCCGTCTCCAGCACGCTGAGCAGCGCCGTGCCAGTGACCAGGCCATCCGCCAGGGTCTGCCACGCTGCTCCACCATCGCTGACGATACGGTCCTGCTGCTCAACACGCTCCTCGACAAAACAGATGTCAGGGCAGAGGCCGGACACCAGACAAGGGCAAACGGCAGCGGGCCAACCCTGATAAACAGCCTTGACATCATCCTACATACCCCTGAGACCAAAGAAAAAGAAGAGGTGAAAAACAGATGAGTGGCAACACAGCAATAGAATGGACAGACCGCACTTGGAACCCCTTAACAGGATGCACCCGCGTTTCGGACGGGTGTACCCACTGTTATGCCTTTACCCTGCATGATATGCGTCATGAGGCCTACAAGAGAACGGGTGGCGTGTTACCCAACAGCAAGCCGATGCCGAAGCAGTACACTCTCCCCTTCTCGACCGTCCAGCTTCTACCGGAGCGGTTAGAGCAACCTCTTCATATCAAAAAGCCAACCAGGTTCTTCGTCAACTCGATGTCGGACCTGTTTCACAGCCACGTCCCAGAAGAGTACATCCGACGAGTGTTCGAGGTGATGCGCCAGGCGGACTGGCACATCTTCCAGGTATTGACGAAGCGCGTCGGGCGGCTGCGCCGGCTCGGCCAACACCTGGATTGGCCGACGAATGTCTGGATGGGGGTAAGCATCGAAAACGACGCCCTGACACCACGAGCTGACGCCTTACGCGAGGTGCCAGCGGCTGTGCGATTCCTCTCGCTTGAGCCGCTGCTCGGCCCCCTCCCATCGCTGCATCTGGATGGGCTGCACTGGGTGATCGTCGGCGGTGAGAGCGGCCCGGATGCACGCCCGATGGAGGAAGCCTGGGTGTTTGACCTGCGGGATCGCTGTATCATCGCAGGTATACCGTTCTTCATGAAACAAATGGGAACAGTTTGGGCAAAAAGGTATACATCGAGCAACCAAAAAGGCGAAGGTTGGAGTGATTGGCCGGAGCCATTGCGTGTTCGAGCTTACCCTGTATTGTCGGAGGGAAGGAAATGAATACGCCGATCTCGTGGAGCATTCAGACGTGTCACGTGTTCCCACAGTTCAGCTCGTTTTGCTCTCTGTTCAGGAGCGAGCAGATTCCCGACCACAGGTTTATAGACCGTTATCAGTGCAATGAACTGCCATATGAGTTCAGCTTGTGCGCGCTTCAACCGAAGATGTGGCAAGAGCACGGGCAGTACATGCTCAACCTTTGCGTTGGTCACTTGCCAGATGTATCACTCTCTCTGCTCAGGATTATTGGGCTGGTGTTTGCCTCGCTATCCACCAAAAGGTTCGCAGAGAAGATCTGGGATAACAGGACTGGTTTCAGACAAGCCCACTTTGGCCGTGTAGGAGACGCTTTTCCAGCCATCTTTACGGGTAGGAGAGGGAATGTTTCGACTGATGGGAAGAAAACCATTAGCGTTGAGAGCACCAGCGAGATATGTAAAGCGTGTTTCCAAGTGAGCATGCCTCCCCTAAAAAGAGATGTGCATATTCATGCTGATGAGGGGAGAGCAGAAACGGTGATGCAAGGGGGAGGACGCACACCGAAGGCAGGTGGACGGTTGTTCCAGGGCCGCAAGTGGAATGAGATGCCGCAGCTTGCTGGAAGGAAGGTGGAACATGTTTAGGGAAGCCAGCGTGTATGCTTTGAAGCGTCTCTCAGAGGAGGAGCGCAAGCCGTATGGCCTGCGTGTCCTCACGATGCGTAAGTGGCCGCGGGGTGTGCGTTGCAGCGATATCGACGTGTGGATGCCGAGCGCTGGCCCTTCCATCGAACTGTTGACCGCGTTCCATATGAGAAGCATCGTCTGGGAGGAATTTCTCACCCTCTACCAGGTGGAGCAGCAGAACCAGCGCACCTGCTGCGTCATGACCTACGCAGGTGGCCAGGTGGACTATCCCTACAGGTCGCTTGACCACTTGAAGCTGTTGGAGCAGCAGTATGGCACGGTCACGATCCTGTGCTGGGAGAACGGTCCGCTCTGCCACCGCTACACATTGATGGAGTTGTTAACGGAGGAGGAACACACACAATGAGCCATCGCACAACAACACTCTATCGAACGCATCCGTCGAATGGCAAAGCTCATTGAAGAGTTGGTACCGAAAGAGCATCAGCGCGAGTGCTGGCAGCGCCGTAAAGCGCTAGGGAAAGCCTACCAGACGATCTGGAGGCGCCGCGGTTGACCGTCTTTTACGATCCCGATGACTTCCTCACAAAGACGCAGCCGACGCTAGCACAGCTCAACAAGCAAGGAGAAGAGCCGCTATCATCACAACGATCACACCACTGGTAGCTCATCAACACATGTTAATCTGTCACTAACATGTGTGATTGACAAAGTAAGGGCTTACCAGCCATAGTTGTAGCAAAGCAGATAGTTGCAAGACGCGTCAAGCACCCCTGCATTGAATACGGGGGCTTGAGAGCAGACCGCACGAGCCAGCGGAAAACGCTCAAGGGTAACTGCGAGACTAGCTTATCCGCGTTCTGGCAACAGGGCATTTGAAGGAAGCTGAATCACCTGGGCGTGGCAGCCCACAGGACGGGACGGACGCCTCCCTAATCTGTCTCCTCTCCGATGGTCAGCAGCGAAGGGAATGTATTCACTCGAAAGAGGCTTATCGCCTATGCAACACATTTTTGTCCCAGTCAGCGATTCTCAGGGGAAACCGTTGATGCCCACCACACCAGCACGCGCCCGTCGCTGGATCAAAAGTGGGAAAGCCACTGCTTTCTGGAAAGGAGGCATCTTTGGTGTGCGGCTGAACGTGGAACCATCGTCTCACGTCTTGCAACCCATCGCTGTTGGGATCGACCCTGGCAGCAAACGAGAAGGCTACAGCGTTCTCTCCGCAGTGCATACCTACCTCAACATCCAGGCCGAAGCCAGAGATGGGGTCAAGGAAGCGGAAAAGGGCTCGACCCGGATGCGCCGTACCCGCAGAAATCGAAAAACGCCTTGTCGGAAGCCCCGACAAAACCGGCATCAGAGCAAAAAGAAACTCCCACCGTCCACCAGAGCCCGCTGGCAATGGAAGTTGCGCCTTGCTACCTTTCTCTGCCAGCTTTTTGCGGTGAGCATCTTTGTGGTGGAAGACATCAAAGCGGCAACCCGTGGCAAGAAACGTTGGGATCAGCATTTTTCGCCGTTGGAGGTTGGCAAACAATGGTTTTATACAGAACTCGGTAAGCTTGCCCCTGTGGTGATCAGACGGGGCTATGACACATCCGCCTTGCGAGAGCAGTTGGGCTTCAAGAAAACGAGCAACAAGCTGGCAGAGGTCTGGGAAGCCCATTGCGTAGACTCCTGGGTATTAGCAAGAGCCGAGGTCGGGGGAGCCACTTCTCCCGATAACAAACAGCTGGTGTGCATGGCTCCGTTCGTCTGGCATCACCGGCAATTGCATCGTTTCCAGCCGGAGAAAGGTGGGAAGAGAAAGCCCTACGGTGGCACGCTCTCCCAAGGGATCAAGCGTGGCACCCTGGTCAACCATCCGAAGTGGGGGAAGGCGACCGTTGGCGGCACGATGGATGGCAAGCTCAGTTTGCATCACCCAGAAACCAACAAACGACTGACCCAAACCGCCGGAGTGGCTGATTGTACGCTGATCACGTTGCTGCGGTGGAGGACGCGACTGGTGCCTCTCACACAGGCTCCCGCTTCCCTTGCCCCAAAGAAGGAACGCCTGCTTCCTCCTATGGCTGAAGCCGAGGGGTATCCGCAGGCGAGGTTTTATGATCGGTAGCTGGAACCGGTCACCCCACCAGGGTTCGGCGCTAACCCCACCAGGGTTCGGCGCTAACCCCACCAGGGTTCGGCGCATAACCCCACCAGGGTCGGGCGCAATCTTGAGCGTAAAAGGGGCTTTCTGGGTTCATATGGCGGAGAAAAAGGTGCAGCGACCCTTCTAGAGAGGAACAGGTATTCTAGGTACAATGAACGTTATTAGAGGAAGAAAGCATTCCCAAAAGATATGTCCTGTCTCAAGGAGAGAGCAGACGCCCGGCTCATAGGAGCTACGGAGGCGCGGTGGGCGGAAGAGGGATCATCGAAAGTGTTTCCGCGCCAGAACGACTGCAGTCAGACAAGTGAAAGGAAAAAAGGGTATGGGTGAAGAGCACAAGGAGGGGGCAGAACTCCCTGAGCGCGCCACTGAAAGGGACAGCGATCTGTCCACGCTGCTTGACCAGGCGCTCTCCGATGCCGTGGAGGGAATGTCAGAGGAAGAGGCAACGGCCTATATCGCCAGCCTCTTTGAGGAGGGCGAGGTCGACACCGAACACTCGCTCTTCGCGTATGTCACCCCCGAGGTGACGAGCAGCATGGCCGTGACCAACTACCGGCCCGATCAGGCCGTGCGCGAGGCCTCGCTCGCTCAGAAGGACCAGTGGAAGCCCGGTAGCGACGGAGAGCTTTTTTACCTCGCCTCCAACGCGCTCGAGGTCTATCTCGGAACGCGGGAACGCCCGCTGGAGCTGTCCCAGGCTCTCAAGCAGATCCGCCAGCTGAGCGAGAGCACGGTGCTCACCGGGCGCATCCTGCTCGGGCTGTGGAACATCCGTCGCTACAATCACCGCGTCTCCAAAAACGGCAGCGTAGCCGTGCTCCTGGAAGAAATCCTCCAGTGGCAGGGCATCCAGAAGCACAGTCGCATGGCCCACCCGGGGACGACCAAGCGCTACACCGACGGCTACCGCACCGAGCAGAAGCAGCGCGTCATCCAGGACCTGGTGCTCCTCGCCTCATGCAATGTGCGCGGCACCAGCATGATCACGGTCAAGGGCAAATCCGCCGCCATCGAGGTCGACGGGCCCTACATGCGCTACTCGGTGGTGAGCCGCAAGACCGGGCCGGATGAGAAGAGTATTATCGGCTTTCTCGTCTCGCCCGGTGACTGGATCAGCACCTACGAGCAGCACCACCACCAGTACCTGGCCGAGGTCGACAGCCAGGTCTTCAAGCTGAACCCGCAAAATGACCGCTACGCGTTGCGCCTCGCCCTCTATCTCACCGAGCGTTGGCGCGAGCAGGCCCAGGAGGGAAACTTCAGCATGCCCATCACCATGTCCGATCTGCTTGCTGCGAGCATGATAGCGGTTGACGAGCGACACCTCACGGTGCGCTTTCTCCCCCGCATCGAAGCCGCACTCGCCCAGCTGGAGGAGATGGGGGTCATCGGGAAATACGTCTGTATCACGCCTATAGACACCACCCAGGCGCGCTGGGGGAAAGAATGGCTCGCCTCGCGCTGGGAGATTCTCCCCCCCTTGCAACTCATCCGCGAGTACCAGGAGGTGAGGAAACGACCGCGCCTCCGTAAGCCGAGGGGAAAGGAGCAGGTGCGCCACGGCCCGGAATAAGCGGGATGCCACCGCTCTCCGTGCCTGTCCCGGAGCGCTTACCCCACCAGGGTTCGGCGCAAAAGCGCTTGCTTCTTAGCACGGGCGGAGCGCGGGCATCCTGCCACAGACCGCTTACCCCACCAGGGTTCGGCGCAAACGGGTTTGATGGGAGGCGCCTGACAAGAGCATGGAAGGAACAAAGAAGACCGACCTGGGTACGCAGAGTTGTGTAGCAACCCCACCAGGGTTCGGCGCAAAACAGGCCCGGCTGATACAATGCGAAAAGGCAAGAGGGAGACGCAATCGTTCGGTTTATGATGTAGCTATGGACTATAAGAAATTGCTTGGGGCGACAACGCCCACGAGAAGTACAGAGAAGGGTACCTCCCGGCGCACACGTAAACAACAACTGGCCTATACGAGTAAGAGCACGCATCATGTTCTCGAGAAGGTGGCCAGCACGGTCGCAGATCGAGGAGGTCTGTGGCCCTTGCGCCTAGGATACAGGCCACTTCTCGTGCCTTCCCTCGCATTCAGAAGGCAACCAGGAAGCGATTCATTGCCTTACCAACACGGTCGTGGTCGGGGGAAAGTTTCCGCCCAAAACGCACACAGCAGCAACGATCAGATCGGCGGCTTCCTGTACGCGTATTCTAGACAGGAGCCCCATATGATGCGGAGAAGGTGGCACGCCTGCATTCCAGTGAGTCGGTTGCACTATACGTGGATCTTTTTCTCTGAAGCGCCCTGCCACGCTCTCTCGCACTGGCGAGTTGTACCACTCATACAGAAAACAAGCTCACGCAGAGATACACGTTTTTGCGCTTCCCTCTCTGGGAGCGTCGTCGGGCGCGCACACACACATCAAGGGTCGTTCTGTACCTGGAGGAGGAGCATCGTATGGTAAGTACTCGCGCATCATCTGATCCAGCACAAGGCGAATCCAGTGACGGTGAGCCTGGAAGTAAGGCATGGGAGAGGGTCGAACACTCGACGCTGCAACTGATTGCCAACCTATTCCCGGCCCCGACCCTTGGTCAGGTCTTTGTCGCTCGCTTTGTCGAGCGAGCGGCGACCGAACGGTCGATCATCGCCGACCTCAAGGCAGGAGATGTGGTGATCTGCACGAGAAGCATCGCTACGCTCAGTGTAGAACTGAATATCTCCTACGACACGGCCCAAAAATACGTAGCGCTCTTTCGGGCGCTGGGCCTGTTACAGAAGCGAACGTTCATGGACGCTCAGATCGCTTTTATCCTCTCACTTGGAATCTACCTGCCCCCGCACAATCTCGAAGCCAATCTTGACTACCTCCTCCAACGAAGCAAGGCAAAAAAGAGCCGATCCAAATATCATGACCTGGTGGCCGACGTGAAGGGGCGCTGCCTGATCTATGGACTCATCGACCAGGAGTGGACCTCTGCCTTGCAGCAGTTGCACGCCCTGGTACAACCTCCTGCAGGGATCTCCAGGAGCAAGCTCGAACAGCGGCTTGCACAGGCACAACACCTGGTCAGCACGATGATCGCGCGGGCGATGACCGCGCGTCTGCCCAGAGAAGATGCGTTGCTCACACAGAATCTACCCGAGCTCTCCGGCATAACAGACAACGATGCGCACCGACGGGAGGGCGAATCTACCCAGCAAGAGACAACAAAGCGACGCAAGAGCGAGGTGTCACCGCCGAATCTACCTGGCGTGACAACATCGAGAGATGTGGTGCTGCAAGAGCAGAGATCGGAATCTATCCGAACTGGGAGCGTGGGTAGATTCGCTGAGAGCAGTGCTGCACAGAATCTACCCGGCCAGGCGACCCAGGTAGATTCTCGAAGGCTTGGTCATAGCAGCGAATCTACCCAGCATGGCGGGTCGGGTAGACGCGTTGATGGGCGGGTTGGGCCGAATCTACTCAACCCGCCAACCCAGGTAGATTCTTCTCTGCGAAATCACGACAGCGAATCTACCCAACCCGCCAACCCAGGTAGACGTAGCGCGTCTGCCGACGGTGAGAATCTGCCTGCTGGGGAAGCGCTGGTAGATTCTCAGAGCCTCGCTAACGTTAACGTTGGTAATATCATTAAAAGGAATATTAACGTTAACGTAGAGATCGTCGCAGCATTCTTATGCCGCCTCTTCAATGAGCCAGCGAGCAAAAAGGGAATCTACTCCAAGCTGTTCCGGGATGGGTGCAATCAGGCGGAGGCAATCCACGCAGCAGCCATCTTCGCGCTGGTCCACTTTCACCAGGATGGGACAATCACGAACCCAGCAGCAATGTTTATCGCACGCTGCAAAGCCTACCACGCTCAGGGGGTGCCAGGGGAGGCCGCTACCCTCGTGAATCAGTATGGGTCACTCAGCTACCAGCAGCTGCTTGATGCCTTGCAGAAGCCCACTGCTCCTTCCATACCTTCCAAGCAAGAGACCTCGTTTCCTGCCAGTCCTTCGCGTCCGGCAACGCCGGCATCCCTCCCACCTCTCCCGCAATGGGGGACGATCCCGCGACTAATCGGAGTCTCGCCTTCCCGAGCAGGGATGAGCCGCCAGGAGGCGCTCCGGGTGGTTGCCCGCGCACAAGGCGACCGCCGGACCAAGCTGTGTCGCGTTGACCTGGAGCAGCTTTTCGATGGCTCATATGCGGTGCTGCTCGATAACACGATCACCACTGTCCCGCGACAGACCTATTTTTACTCCCTGCATGAATGGGAGGCCCGCACTGCCACCATCAAGGACTGTTTTGAACTCTTCGGCGTGGCAGCAGCCCGACGCCGTTGTTTAGCTGACGCTCTGAAAGAGAGGAAAGCGCGATGAGCCAAACCGCAAGGACAGCCGAACGTCTGCTGCCCCAGAGCATTGACGCGGAATGCGGCGTTCTGGGGAGTATTATCATTGATCCGGAGGCCCTCGTCCTGGTCGCTGATTTTCTCCGCGCCGATGACTTCTACCGTGATGCGCACAGACAAATCTATGAGGTGATGTTGCACCTGTACAACCAGCAGCGAGCCGCGGATTTCATTACCATCTGTGACGTGTTGGAGAACCAGGATAAACTGGAGGATGTGGGGGGAGCCAGCTACATTACCTCGCTCATCAATCTGGTGCCCACATCGGGCAACGCACTCTACTACGGGCGCATCGTCGAGCGCACAGCCACCCTGCGCCGCCTCATTGGAGCAGCAGCGCAGATCGCGGCAGCGGCTTACGAGGCCGACGATGACGCAAGCAGCGTTTGCGAGCAGGCCGAACGGCTCGTCTTCGAGGTGACGCAGCGCGCACTCAGCCTGGGAACGGACGCGAGTCTGGCGGAACTGCTCACGTCCTACATGGGCAGGCTCGACCAGCTCTCAGAGCGGCGGGCCAGTATCGTCGGGGTTCCCACAGGCTTCGCTGCTCTGGATCGCCTGACGGGGGGGCTGCGCCGATCCGACTTGATTGTCCTGGCTGCCAGGCCGAGCTTAGGCAAATGCCTTACGGCCAGCACATTGATCGATGATCCTCTTACTGGTGAGCGATTGACGATTGAAGAGTGTGTGCGTCGCTGCTTGCCTACCGTCTATGGCATGTCCAAAGAAGGGAAAGTCCGTCCTACATGTGTTGCAGACTGGGTTGATAGCGGTATTCAGCCCTGCTACAGGGTTCGAACTCATACAGGGAGGACAGTCGAAGTGACAGGGCACCACCCATTCCTTGCCGTTCATGGATGGAAGCCATTGCATGATTTGCAGGTGGGGCAATATATTGCGATCCCGACAAAGGTTGCATGTTTTGGCAATGATGAGAGCCTTCCTCTGGAGAAAGTGAGGCTGCTGGCCTACTTTATTGCGGAAGGAGGACTGACTCGTAGTTCGCCGAGGTTCACCAACACTGATCCCGAAATCGTCGAAGACTTCAAAAGGATTATTGCGACTCACTTTCCTGTATGCTCCATCCAGCAGTACGATATAGATTACGCTGTTACCCAGACAAGAAATGCAGAGACCATGCGGAGGGGAGGCATCCTTCCCAAAAACCCTGTGACGATATGGCTGACTGAACTCGGGTTGATGGGGAAACTGGCAAAGGAGAAGTTTTTTCCTGCATGTGTGTGGAAGTGGAGCCGCCGCTATTTGGTTGAGTTCCTGCGAACACTCATGAGTTGTGACGGAAGCATCTATGCTCAAAATGGCAGTCCCGCAATAGCGTTGAGCGTTGCTTCACAGCGGTTGGCAGCAGATATGCATCATGCCCTTGTACGCTTTGGTATTGTTTCAAAATACTGCCGAACCTCGCAAGGAGCGTGGCGCGTTGAGATTACCTCCTCCGAGCATGTGAGGAGATATCAAGAGGAGATAGGATGGATCGGTGAAAAAAGTAGGCGCTTTACGGGGTATGTCCATCTGGCTGCTCCGGGGCGGAGTAACAAAGGGTACGCTCCACCAGAGGCATGGCAACTCATCCGCGAAAGTGCCCAGCAACAAGGTTTATCAATGATCGAACTTGCACGTAGGAGTGGAGAAACGACAGGAACTGGACATCGTGCCGGGTATAATCCTCACACTCAGCGTCACATTTCCCGTCATCGCCTCGCTGCTTATGCGGATGTCCTAGATAACGCCAAGCTGCGACGTATCGCTAGTTCCGATATCTATTGGGATGAAATCGTCGCCATAGAGCCTATAGGTGACCATCAGGTCTATGATTTGACGATACCCGATGGCGCAAACTTTGTTGCCCAGGATGTATTCGTTCACAACACGTCCCTAGCCCTTTCCCTGGCCCACAATGCAGCGTTGCAGTATGGCCAGCGCATCGGCATCTTCAGCCTGGAGATGAGCCAGGAGCAATTAACTGAGCGATTGATGGCGATGGAGTCGGGGATTGATTTGCAGCGGCTCTCGACCGGGAATATCGAAGACTACGAGTGGGATCGGATCGTGGCGGCATTGGGCAGGCTTTCCGACATGCAAATTCGCATTGATGGGACCTCGGTCCTCTCGCCGATCCAGATGAGGAGCCGGGCTAGGCGCTGGGTCGTCGAACACGGCCTGGATCTCATTATTGTCGACTACCTACAGTTGATGCAGCCAGGTGACCTGACCGCGCGGCGGAAGATAGAGAATCGGGTGCTGGTGATCGACGAGATCAGCCGCAGCTTGAAATTGCTGGCCCGCGAACTCAAGATTCCCATCTTGATGCTGGCACAGTTGTCCAGAGCAGTCGAGAGCCGTCAGTCCAAGGTGCCGCAGCTCTCGGATCTGAGAGAATCCGGAGGTATCGAGAACAACGCTGATATCGTGATGTTTATCTACCGGGATGAGGTATACACTCCGGACACACAGCGGCGGGGGGTCGCTGATAT
>WNGK01010879.1_pt1 | contig 12164 bp, 14 predicted proteins | sample 5400601 | NCBI WGS metagenome assembly WNGK01 (sample SAMN13153376, study PRJNA577476) | soil metagenome | isolation source: 60 cm soil or saprolite under Garry oak tree replicate 1 | place: USA:California | collected 2016-06-15
ACTACCTGATCCCCACCTCCGACGACGTTCCATCCGTCCGCGTCGCGTTCCTCGAGAACCCCTACCCGCACGGCGCCGGCGGCGCCAAGGGACTGGGCGAGCTGCCGATCGACGGACCCGCGCCAGCGATCGTGAATGCGGTGGCCCGGGCGACGGGGGCGGATCCGCGGGCGATCCCGTTGACGCCGGAAAGGCTGATGGAGCTGATGGACAATGCGGAATGACCGAAGTGCGGAATTCGGAATGCGGAATGCGGAATTGAATTCTGAGCTTCGAGTGGAGTCACGACCTGTGATCAACGTCCGCCCATCCATTCCGCATTCCGCATTCCGCACTCCGCATTGGGGGGGTGGATGACCTCGCTGACCGTCTCTTTCACCCTCAACGGAAAGCCTGTGTCGGTGGGGGTGGATCCCGCCGACCGCCTGCTCGATACCCTCCGCTACCAGCTCGCCCTAACCGGTACAAAGGAAGGCTGCGGCGAGGGCGAGTGCGGCGCCTGCACCGTCTACCTGGACGGCTTGCCGGTGAACTCCTGCCTGGTCCCCACCTACCAGGTGCGGGGACATCGCGTGGCGACCGTCGAGTCCCTCGACCCGGGCGCGCTCGAGCCGTTCGAGCGGTGCGGCGCCACGCAGTGCGGGGCGTGTACGCCCGGCGTTGTGATGACGGCGTGCTGGATCCGCGACCATCCCGAGCTCGTCGGCACGCACAGCATTCGCGAGCTGATGGCCGGCAACCTGTGTCGCTGCACGGGTTATGACGGCATCGTTGACGGCGTGGCTGAGGCACTGGAAGGAACGGGAGGCGGGAGGCGGGAGACGTGAACGTCATGCTGCCGGAAAGCCTGCCCCAGGCTCTCGACATGCTCGCGAGCGACGGCGCCGCGATTCCCGTCGCCGGGGGCACCGATCTCCTTGTGCACTGGCCCGTCCATGTCGCAGCACACGAGCGATCCTACGTGGACCTGTCCCGGCTCGAACTGGGACGTAATCCAGGACGAGCGCGCGCGCGAAGAGTTTCCGCTGCTCGTGCACGCCGCGCGCCAGGTGGGGGCGATTCAGATCCAGGCGCGCGGCACCTGGGCGGGCAACATCGTCAACGCCTCGCCCGCCGCCGACGGCGTGCCCGTCCTGATGGCCTACGACGCCGTGGTGGTGCTCCAATCACGGCGCGGCCGGGAGGAAGTCCCGCTGGACCGGTTCTATTCGGGCTACAAGGAGATGCAGCGCCGTCCGGACCAGCTGGTCGTGGCGATCCGGATCCCGCGCCGCCGCTACTCCCACCAGGTGTTCGAGAAGGTCGGTGCGCGGCGCGCCCAGGCGATCGCGAAGGTCGGGCTGGCCGTCACCCACTCTGGCGCCGGGTGGCGGGTGGTGGCGGCGAGCGTCGCGCCCACCATCCGCCGCTGCCCGGCGGTCGAGCGACTGCTCGAGACCGGCGCGGCGCCCGCGGCCCCCGGGGATCTCCTCCCCGCGATCGGGCAGGACGTCGCTCCCATCGACGACATCCGCTCGAGCGCGCACTACCGCACGCGCGTGATGGCGCAACTGCTGTATCACGACCTGAGGGATTTCTGGGGAAAGCGGGCGTGACTCCAGCCCACGAGCGCCGACCGATCCACACGGCGTACATCGGCGCGCACCTGTTTCGACACGGGCTCACGGCCGAGTGGGGGGAGCTCGCACTCAGAGCGCTGGCCGAGCACGCCCCTGATGCCCCGGCGCTCGCTGCGGCGCTTGCGGCGGTCGATGACCACATCGACGAACAGTTGTACGCCCGCGTGCGCGAGAAGCTTCAGCGCGAGCCGGTCGAGGATCTCCGAATCGATTTCGAGGATGGGTTCGGCACCCGCTCGGATCAGGAGGAGGACGAGGCAGCGCGGGCCGCCGGTGCGGAGGTCGCGGCCGGCTTGGCGCGCCGCAGCTTGCCATCGTTCCTGGGTATCCGGATCAAGCCGCTCGCGGCACAGGGAGCCGCGCGGGCGGCCCGCACGCTCGAGTTGTTCGTGACGTCGCTGGTGGAGCGCAGTGGCGGCAAGCTCCCCGCGACGTTCACGGTCACGCTGCCCAAGGTGGCGATGCTCGAGGAAGTCACGGCCCTGGTGCGGCTGCTCGACGGACTCGAGTCGCGGCTCCGGCTCGCCACGGGCGCGCTCACGCTCGAGCTGATGGTCGAGACGCCACCTGCGATTCTCGGCCCCGATGGCCGCTGCCCCCTTCCGGCGCTGGTCGCCGCGGCAGGGGGCCGCTGCGGCGGCGTGCATTTCGGCGTGTACGACTACTCGGCGGCGTTGGAGATCGCACCTTCTCATCAAGGACTGCGTCATCCGGCATGCGATCACGCACGGCACGTCATGCAGCTCGCCCTAGCGGGGGCCGGCGTTGTTCTGTCCGCCGGCTCGACCAACGTGCTGCCAGTCCCGCCGCGCGAGCACGTACTCCGTGCATGGCGGCTGCACTTCGAAGACGTGCGGCACTCGCTCGGGCGCGGCTTCTATCACGGATGGGACCTGCACCCGGCGCAGCTGGTGACGCGGTATGTCGCGACCTACACCTTCTTCAGAGAGTGCCTCGAACCGGAGGCGGCTGGGAGTGTGCTCGAGGACCCGGCGGCGCGGCGCGTGCGCGCAACCCTGGTACGACGGGCGCTCGACTGCGGGGCGATCACGGAAACGGAAGTACCCGCGGACCTCAGAGTTTGAGCAGTGCGATCGTCGTTCCGAGCACGGTGAGCGTCGTGCCCGCCCAGAAAATGAACATCCACTTGATGAGATCGGCGCGGAGGGAGTCCAACCGTGCGTGGAGCCCACCAATTTCCTGTCGTACGTCGGCCTTCACCTCCGCGATGCGCTGCTCCAGTTTCGCATCGAACCGGGCGAAGTTGACCTCGTTCAGCTCCCGCAACTCGAACCGGTACGCGGTGTCCACCTGGTTGAACCAGTCGACGAGCTCGTTCGTGATCTCGTCTCCAAAGGTATCGTAGAACCTGCGAGACAACCTCGCCGTGACCGGCAATCGACGCTCCTGTGCGTAGCCGGCACAGTATAAAGCTAAGCTCGGCGAGAACCGCAAGCAAAACCGCGCACGCCGTACCGCCTCATTGCTATCTAGCGGCATGGTCTGCGCATCGACCGCGACGGCGAGGATGCGGGGCGCGTTGGCCCGGATCTCGTCGGGCGTGTCGAGCAGGACGCCCAGCGGCGCGGCCGGGATTCCCGCCGTGGTGGGCGCGCGCGAGTGACACCCGGCGCAGCGGCGCGCGACGATCACCCGTACGTCCGCGAACGAGACCTGACCGCCGACGCTCGACAACGCCGGGCCCGGCCGCGGCGCCGTGACCAGCGCCAGCGCGAGCAACGCGAGCGCCGCAGCGGGAAGAATCCACACGTTCTCCTGGCCCTGGTTCCGCAGGTTGAACCAGTGGCGCGTCGCGAGCCCGATGAGGGCGAGCGCCGCCAGGATCGCCCAGCTGAGCTTGTGGCCGTACGTGCCCGGGTAATGGCTGCTCACCATGATGAACAGCACCGGGAGCGTGAGATAGTTGTTGTGCAGGGAGCGCAGAGCCGCCTGCTTGCCGCGCGCCGCGTCGGGAGTGCGACCGGCTGTAAGCGCGGCGACCATTTCCCGTTGGGCGGGAATGATGACCATGAGCACGTTGGCTGCCATGATCGTGCCGATCGCGGCCCCGACGTGGAGGTACGCCGCGCGCGCGCTCAAGAGCTCGGCCAGGCCCCACGCGAGCGCCGTCGCGAGCACGAACAGCGTCGCGGCGAGCGCCAGCGGCCTGGCCCCTACCGCCGAGCGGCACAAGGCGTCGTACCCAAGCCAGCCGAGGATCAGCGTCGCTACGCCCACGGCTACGCCCGCGCCCGGTGAGAGGCGGGCGACCCGGGGATCCACGAGAAACGACGCCGCGCCCAGATAGTAGACCAATACGAGCAGCGCGAAGCCGGTGAGCCAGGTAGCGTACGCCTCCCACTTGAACCAGTGGAGCGTGCGCGGCAGCTCTCTCGGGGCGACGCTGTACTTCACGACCCGATAGAACCCGCCGCCGTGCACCGACCAGAGCTCACCCGCGACGCCGGGCTCCTTCCTCTCGGGCGGGGGCGGGGCGAGCCGGCTGTTCAGCCAGTTGAAGTAGAACGACGTGCCAATCCACGCGATGCCGGTGATCACGTGGGCCCAACGGAGCGCGAGGTTGAGCCACTGTTCCAGATGGGCGCTCACAACGACCGGCTCAACTGCCGCGGTACGTCGTGTAACCGAACGGACTCACGAGCAGCGGCACGTGATACTCCTCGGCATCGCGAATCTCAAACACGATTTCGACGAACGGATGGAAGGGCGAGACGCCCAGGGCCGTGAAGTACGCCCCCGTATCGAAGCGCAGGCGGTACGTACCGGCGGGGGACTTCCGGTCGCCGGGCAGCAGATTCGCTACGCGCCCGTTGGTGTCGCTGCGCGTGGCGGCGAGCTCGGCCCAACCGTCGCCCGAGCGGCGCGCCAGCGAGACTGCGACGCCCGCCGCGGGCCGCCCCCGCGCGATGTCCAGGATGTGAGTCGTGATCCCGCTCATGAAGCCACCAGTCTATCGAGCCGGAGCCGCGTGATCTTTGCGTGCTCCTCCGCCGCGACCCGGAGCTCCGTGGCCGGATCGTTCGTCAGGCGACCGCGGAGCGCGCCGAGCATCTCGTCCGCGGTCTTGCCCGTGGCGGAGATCAGGAACACGTGCCCGAACCGCTGCTCGTACGCGCGGTTCTCCTGCGCCAGCGCGGCGAGCGTCGCCTCCGCCGCGCCGTCCGCTCCGGCCTGCTCGCTCCGCGCCCAGTCCGTCGTGGTCTCTCCCCGATCGCCGATCCGCGGGTGAGCGGCGAATGCCTCCAGCCAGTCGGCGCGCCCCAGCTGCCACCAGACCCGCTCCGCCGTCGCGAGCAGCTCGGCGTCGCTCGCGAACGGGCGCGCCGCGAGCATCGCGTCCACCCAGTGTCGCGCGCCGCAGCAACGACCGAGGGCGGCGCGCGCGGCGGCGATGGAGAGCGAGTTCAGATACGCAGCCGGGGTGGGCGTCACGCCGATCTCCCCCACACCCGCAGCCGCGCCACTCCGCCATCGGGGAAAATGTTCAGCCGCACGTGGGTGACCGGCTCGCGCTTCCCGGGCGGGACGGCCAGGCGGTGGCGCGCGTTGGCCCGCAGCGTCGTCCGGGCAACGAGCTCCTGCCAGGGAGCCCCGTCAGGCGGCGCGCCTCTGCCCGGGACGTCGCACCCCTCGAGACTCGCGCTCTCGGGGAAATTGCCCTTGAAGTGGGTCGTGTCCAGGTCGATGCGCTCGATCACACCGCGGCGGCCCAGGCGCAGCACCACCCAATCGTGACCGGGCCCGCGCCGGCGCCGCGTCTCCCACCCGTCGCCCATGTCGCGGGACGGTCCCGGCATGATCAGGTTCAACGGCTCGCTGAAGAACTGATCGCTCGTGGCGAGCGGCACGCCGCCGTGCTCCACCGCGGCGAGATCGACGGTCCGCCGCGCCGCTGCAATTTTCTGCCAGTCCGGGCGCGCCTCGCCCCAAACGCGCAGCCGCGCCACGCCGCCGTCGGGGTAGATCTTGAGCCGCACGTGCGTATAGCCCGCGTCACTCTCGATGGCAAACTCGTTCTCGGTGTGGCCGGCGAGGGGCGAGCGCGGCAACAGCTCCACGAACGCGAGATCCAGCGTGCGCAGCGCCCGAGCGCTCACACGGAGTTCGCCCGACAGCTGCGCCGCATCGAGCGAGCAGGCGGCTGGATGATTTCCCCGGAAGTGGGTGGTATCGACGGTGACCACGCGAATCGCGCCCGGGATGCCGAGCCGGACGATGCACCAGTCGTAGCCGCCCTCCGGCCCGCGCCGGCGCCGAGTCTCCCACCCGTCCATCCATTTCCCGCGATCGGTGTACTTGCCCTCGATGAACACGGCTCCCCCGGCGGCGAGCAGGTTGTGCCTGGGCGCGAAGAATTCGTCCGACGCGACGAGCGCCTGCCCGCCCACGCGCGTGGCGGCGAGATCGATGAGACCCTCGTGCGTCACCGCTCCCATCTGCCGATGACTCCGCTCGGAAAATCCCCTTCCTTATACACACACACTCCTCGCACGAACGTCTGGCGCACCACGCCCGCGAGCGTCATCCCCGCGTAGGGCGTGACGGGATGCCGCTGGCGGAGCTGCCCGGGCCGGACCGTGAAGCGCGCGTCGGGATCGAACACGATGAGGTCGGCGTCGCACCCGGGCGCGATCCGTCCTTTACGCGGCAGGCCCGCGAGCCGGGCGGGTCGCTCGGCGCACCAGCGCGCGAGATCCCCCAGGTCCCGGCCGCGGTCGCGCGCTCCGGTCCAGGTGGCGGCGAGCCCCAGCTCGAGCGACGCGATCCCGCCCCATGCCCGAACGAAGTCGCCCGTCTCGAGGCATTTCAGGGCCGGAGGCGCCGGCGAGTGATCGCTCGCCACGAGGTCGAGGGTCCCTTGGGCGAGGCCGTCCCACAGCTGCTCCCGGTTGCTCCGCTCGCGGATCGGCGGGGCGCATTTCCAGGCGGTGGCACCGTCCAGAATCTCCTCCGCGGCGAACGTGAGATAGTGCGGGCACGTCTCGGCTGTGACCGGGAGCCCGGCACGCCGCGCATCGCGCAGCCGGCCGAGCGTCTCGGCGGCCGAGACATGGACAATGTGGACGCGGCAGCCGGTTTCGCGACAGAGCCCGAGCATCAGGTTCACCGCCTCAAGCTCCGCGGCGCGGGGCCGGGAGGCGAGATACGAGCCATAGCGTCGTGGGTCGCTGCCGCGTGACGACCCCGCCCGCGCGATCGGGCCGGGGAGCTCGGCGTGCACGAGCAGGGGCAGCCCGAGCCCAGCGAGCTTGGTCATCGCGGGCCGTAACTGGCTCTCCCCCACCGGAGGAAACTCGTCGATCCCCGACGGGACGAGGAAACACTTGAAGCCTCGCACGCCCGCGCGCGCCAGGGGCGCGAGCTGGTCGATGTTGCCCGGCACCACGCCGCCCCAGAAGGCGTAATCGATCGTGGCATGACCCGCCGCCGCTCGCGCCTTCAGCTCCAAGGCGGCCGTGGTCGTGGTGACCGGAACGCTGTTCAGCGGCATGTCGACGATGGTGGTGATGCCGCCCCCCGCCGCGGCTCGCGTCGCCGTCTCGAACCCTTCCCATTCGGTCCGGCCGGGCTCATTCACATGCACGTGCGTGTCCACCCCGCCGGGCAGCAGCACCGCGTCTGCCACGTCCAGACGCCGAGGCGAGTCGGGCCCCGCGCCGTGGTCGTGAATGGCGGTGACCACGCCGTCCGAGATCGCGACCGCGGCGGGCGCGGTCCCCTCGGGCGTGACGACGCGCGTGCTGAGAATGACGAGATCGGCGGGGGTGGGGCTGGCCATGGCCGGGAGACGATACGTCGCCAGGCGCGGGTGTCGCCAGAGCGGCGCGGCGTCGGTATTCCGTTGTGGCAATCTGCTGACATGTCGACGCAACACTCGGCCGCTTCCGGAATCTCCACTCTTTTCAAATTCTACGGTTTTGCACACCGGCTGCGCCAAAGCCATGCCCCAAAAAGCGGCGCCGCGCGGCGTGTTCGCACCACTATTCGACGTCGTTGTTTGGCATTGGTCTTGCGAATCGTCGCACGCGGAGGGCAGTCACTTCAGCCGGCACCGAGAGGGCGCAGTGAGCGAAGGTCGCAAACGGATCATCCGCATCGTGGTCGCGGCGCTGGGTCTGACGGCGTTGCTGGCCTTGCAGCCCGAGTCCCCGCGCCTCGTCGCGTCGGCGTGGGCGCGAGGCGAAGCCGCTCGCGGCCCGGTGGTGCGGAAGCTGATCCTGTCCGACCAGGCGCGCCGCTATCTCGCGCTGCAGTATCGCTCGTATTCCACCGAGTTCATGGGCTGCATGATCGGCGAGACCCGTGGCAGCGCCGTCGTGGTGCGGCGGATCGCGCCGGCAGACGTGGAGCCCAGGCACTCGACTCCGACGCGGGTCGTCCCTCACCAGACGTGCGAGGACGCCGGGTGGTCGGGGACGGTCGGTATGATCCACAGTCATCCGAGCGGCGAGCGCTGCTGGTACTTCTTCCCGGGCACGCAGGTCGCGAGCTCGGACGGCCAGTCGTTCGCGGGTCAGCCCTATCCGGTGGATGCGATCATGTGCGGCGACCACGTTGCGTGGATCAACCGCGACATGGCGGAGGCGCAACTACCGCTGGTGGCGGATACGGTGCGCCAGCCTGTCGTGCCGCTGATGCGGTGACGTGGGTGGCGAGACCTCCGAGCACTCTCCATGGGCGGCCCTCGCTGCGACTTCTACGACTGGGTGACACGCAGGGCCTGCGAAGCGACGGCCCGCTGGGTGACACACCAGAAGTCCCAAGACACCGGACGCCTGGAGCGATATTATTGTGATAGGCACCGGCCGCCGCGTGCGCGTTTGATCGGCGCACCGGGAGCCGCCCCGGACCCCAAGGCACGATGACGGAGTGATCCATACGCGACGCTAGGGTTGCTGTGGACCTGATGACGCGAGCGGCGCCGTGACACCCAAGCGGTATTGGGCGCGGCTGCGGGCGGACATCGATCGCCCGCTGCGCCGTGGCGCGTGGTACCACGTGAAGAAGCTGGGCCCGCGCGAAGCCCTCCTCGACGTCCTGGGCGAGGCTGTGGACGTGCCGCGGCCGCTCCTCGACATCATCAGCAGCCCGCCGCACCGCTGGTCCGTCGTGCCGCGTCCCAAGAACCCCGCCCGGTTTCCCGGAGTGGCCGAGTACGCGGTCTGCCCCAACTGCCGGGAGCGCATGCCGCTCACCGAACGCTTGGCCTCGCTGCGGTGCCGGCACTGCAACGAGGTGTTCGACGTCGCTTGGGAAGAGCAGTACTTCCAGGGGGTCTAGGTCAGTCCCAGCCGGCGCTGCAAGTGCGCCTGCACCGGCGGCGTGATGATCCCGCGCGTGACGGCATCCGCGAGCGCCGCAGTGGTGGCAGCGCGATCGGCGTCGATCCCCTTCTCCCGCAGCTCTTGAATGATCCGGGCGAGTCGACTGTCATACTCCTGTGGCTTGAGCTTTTCGGCGTCCGACACCTGTTTCAGCTTTTCCAGCTCCTGCACGAAGCGCGCGATTGTGACCGGGGCCATTGACAACCTCCCATGGGGGTCTCAGGCAGATCAATCTAACCCGTGGGCGAACGGCGGCTGCGGTTTGACTTCCCCTCCTGGCTCCATTACCCTGGGACACCCCTGACCCGGTAGGGAAATGGCCAACGAAGCGGCATGGACGGCGCGCCTGGCGCGCTACAAGGGTCCTGAGCTCAAACGCAGCGTGTGGCAGCTCGCGACCGCCGCGGCGCTGTTCGCCGGCGCGTGGGCGCTCATGTATGCGAGCCTCCGCGTCGGCTACTGGCTCACCCTGCTCCTTGCCGTACCCGCGGCCTTCTTCCTCATTCGCCTGTTCATCATCCAGCACGACTGCGGGCACGCCGCGTTCTTCCGCTCGACGCGCGCGGCGGACATCGTCGGCTCGATCCTCGGGGTGCTCACCCTGACGCCGTACCACTACTGGAAGAAGACCCACGCGCTCCACCACGCCACGTCGGGCAACCTCGAGCATCGCGGGTTCGGCGACATCGATACCCTGACCGTGGACGAGTACCTCGGCCGGTCGCGCTGGGCGCGGTTCAAGTATCGCGTGTACCGCCATCCCGCGGTGTTGTTCGGCGTGGGTGCGGTGCTGCACTTCTTCGTACGTCACCGCATCCCGACCATCGTGCCGCGCGAGTGGACGCGCGAGCGGCGCAGTATCTTCTGGACCGACGTGGGGCTGGCGGTGTTGATCGCGCTGATGGGGACGCTCGTCGGATACCGGAACTTCGCGCTGGTGCAGCTCCCCGTGACGCTGCTATCCACGTCGCTCGGCGTGTGGCTGTTCTACGTTCAGCACCAGTTCGAGCCGACGTACTGGGAGCACGACGAGCGCTGGGTGTACGACGCCGCGGCGCTCCAGGGCAGCTCGTACTACCGTCTCCCCAGACTGCTGCAATGGGCCACAGGGAATATCGGGCTGCACCACATCCACCACCTACACCCCCGCATCCCCAACTACCGGCTGCAGCAGGCGTTGGACGAGCATCCCGAGCTGCGCCAGGTCCCGACGTTGACGCTGTGGGAGAGCCTGCGGTGCGTCCGGCTCACCCTGTGGGACGAGCGGGAGCGGAAGCTGGTCCCGTTCGCGGCGGTGAGCAAAGCAGAGGCCTAGCGACCCGTAGGACATCACGTCACCGGCAGCCGACCTTCCCTGCCCCGCTGCCGCGGCTCACTCCCCCTCCGAACGCGCTCTTGAGACGCCGCAGCGACGACGACGGGCTGACCGGCGAGATCCCTGTGAACGCAGTCCCGACGCCCAGCGCGAGTGTCCACTTGGGCGACGCCGCCGAAAGACCGACACTGCCGTCGAGCGCGAGCGCCAGCGAGCCCACCAGCGTGTGGCTCGCCCCGGCGCTCAGCACGCGGCTCAGGGCCTGCGTCGAATCCGACGATCCGACATCGGTACCGAGCGAGAGGTCCGCCGTCCAGCGAGGCGAGATGTCGTAGCCGGCCTCGGCGCGCAGCGACGTCGCGTGGGGCGCGGCGAGCGCGGATTGCGCCGAGAGGCCGCTGACGCTGCGGCTCGCGTCGGCCGAGACCCGGAGCCGCCGGCTCGGGGACACTCCGGCGCCCACATCGAGTCCGACGGACGTTTCGCCGCTGCCGAGCCCGCACGCCGCGTTCCCCGCCGGCAGCACGACCGTCAGGGCAGCCGCCACAACCGGGGAACCGGGCGTGGCAAACGCATGGAAGGCATCGGCCGTGAGCGGCACGTCGCCGAGTCCGCTGCTCGACACCGAGCGACCACTGATCACGTCGGAGACGTGCACCGCGGACGGCATAGCAGAAAGGCCGAGCCACGGAGTCGCCTGATATCGCACCACGCCGGTGACCGTCTGCTCGGAGCGCGAGTCGCTGAGCTTCACGCTGCCAACCGTGGCGCCGGCGGTGACGGGCGCCTGCCCCGCGAGAGACGCGGCGCCGAGCGCGGCGCAAATCCCGAGACAGCTGAGGAACGAACGCACGGGACAAAGTCCGGATCAGGGTGATGAGGCGAGTTGCTACACGGTAACACCCCGGCCCGGTGACGCCCGTCACGGGACATGGGACGAGGATCCGTCGGCGCAACATGGAACGGTTACGTCTCCCGCACTCGCCCGGTCTCACTGTGGGAGAGTGCTGTGGGGAATGGCTCACAGGCTCCCGCCCTGGTTCAACTTGGAGGAACAAATGAAGCGAATAGCAGCAATCCTGACCACGAGCGTGACGCTGGCGTTGGGGTTTGCGCTAGCGGCCGCCACCCCCGTCGCTGCCCAGAAGCCGGTGCATGCACGCGCACCAACGCATGCGCCCAACGCGAACGGGGCGTCGAATCAGAATCGGGCCAAGGACGTTGACAGGTTCCGCGGCGTCGCGCAGAAGCTCGGCACGACCCCGGACGCACTCGAGACTGAGTACCTGGCGGCGCGGCAGGCGAACCCGAAGCTCACGCACGGCCAGTTCGTTGCCGCCAACATGGTAGCGCACAATTTGAGCGCCAAGAACCCGAACATCACCACGCAGGCGATCCTGGATGGGCTCAAGAGTGGCAAGAGCGTCGGCCAGACGCTTCAGAGCCTGGGGCTCAGCGGGAAGGAAGCCAAAGAAGCGGAGGCGACCGCCAAGCGCGAGGCGAAGCAGGCCGAGCACGACGCGGACAAGGCTGAGAAGGCCGGCGGCCAGTAGCCGGCGACCAGTAATAGTACGGCGGGCACGCTCGGTCTCGAGCGTGCCCGCCGCGTCCGTGTAGTTCAGCCGCGCAGTGCGGCGATCACACCGAGGACGGCGATCACGACGCCCAGCGCGACCTTCGCGGCGGCGGCGGTCGCGCGACCGACCACGGCGCCCCACCCTGCCCGGACGGCGCTGTGGGGCGCGCGGGACAGCGAGTACTCAAACAGCCCCGCGCCGACAAATGATCCGAGAAACGCGCCGATCACGCTGCCGAGGACGGGCACGGGCACGCCCATCGCGGCACCGACGATCCCGCCGACGAGCGCGCCCCACGCAGACCGGC
>WNGK01006645.1_pt1 | contig 12163 bp, 8 predicted proteins | sample 5400601 | NCBI WGS metagenome assembly WNGK01 (sample SAMN13153376, study PRJNA577476) | soil metagenome | isolation source: 60 cm soil or saprolite under Garry oak tree replicate 1 | place: USA:California | collected 2016-06-15
GACCGGGCGCGGAGTATGCAGGGGTGGATGATGCCCGGAGTTTGGTACGCTGGCTCCCGGTCTTGGGGCTGTAGCGCAGTCCGGTAGCGCACCTCGTTCGCATCGAGGGGGTCAGGGGTTCGAATCCCCTCAGCTCCACAAGTTTTCCCAGGTCAGAGCTGTTTTCTTGACTTCGCCGGACTGGTTCAAGATCGATTGACCGTCGATTGACCGTCGTGGTAGCCGTGGATCGCTGGCACCGCGCGGTCCTGGCTGGCTCTCGATGGCAGACCATCCGGCCGGGGCGGCAGAGCAAATTGAACAGTCAGCAAGGCATGACCCCGTTGATGGCTGGCCGGGTGAGGCGGCCGATGCCGTAAGCCTGGCATCGTGACTGACTAGTGCTGGTGCAGCTGTGCGCGTGGGTTGGCGAGGGGGGTTTAGTGCACATCAGCCGTGTCCTGGTACGGAATTTCCGGAGCTTCTTAACGCTGGAGATCGATCCGTTTCCCGGTAGCGCCGTGATCGTCGGAGAGAACGGGATCGGCAAGTCGAACCTCCTGCACGCCCTGCGTCTTGTTCTTGATCCGGATCTTCCAGATAGCGCCAGGAAGCTGCGCGCAGAGGATATCTGTGACTACGCCGACAAGACTCTGGAAGACGGCGTGGAGGTCCGGGTTGAGGTCGATGTCAGCGGTTTTGAGGGCGATCTTGCCGCTGAGTCGGTCTGGGACGGCTGCTACGTCGATGTCGATCAGCTGACGGCACGGGTGACGTACGTGTTCCGTCCGCGGCAGGTTGTCGATGACCCAGCGCGCAAGCTGAGCCGCGACGACTATGACTGGGACATATTTGGCGGCCCTGGCGAGGATGTTAATGCTCGCCGTATCAGGCGCGATGTCTCGGTAAGTGTGCTTCCAGCTCTTCGTGATGCGGTGCATGAGCTGTCCCGATGGCGTGGCTCTCCGTTGCAGGAGCTGCTGGAGGCAAGGCCGCCTAAGGCTGCCGCGCTGGAGGCTGCCGCGAAGAGCATCACCGGTGCCATGGACAAGCTGGCCGCCGATGACCAGCTTAAGACCATCGCGGATGAGCTGTCGGACCGGCTAACGCATATGGCTGGCCCTCAGATGGACATCACGCCGACGCTGGGGTTCGCGTCGAGCTTGCCTGACCGGTTGCTCAGGTCGATTCGCCTCTTTGTCGACGCCAACCGGGCTCGCAGCGTCGCCGAGACCTCGACTGGCAACGCGAACGTGATCTATCTGGGCCTGCTGCTGGAACGGCTGGCTCTCCGGATCGCCGCGGATGACGTCGTGGGCAGCGTCCTTGCGGTCGAGGAACCTGAGGCGCACTTGCATCCGGTGCTGCAGCGGCAGCTGTTCCGTTACCTGCTTGACAGCGGAACGGCGGTGGTGGTGACAACGCATAGCCCGCACATCGCTGCTGTGACGCGGCTCGCGTCGCTGGTGCTGCTCCGCTCCGCCTCTGACGGTGGCACCGTTGCGGCGACGACCGCGCACGCGGGGCTGTCGCCTGTCCAGCGCGCGGATCTGGAGCGATATCTCGACGTAAGCCGCGCGGAGCTGTTGTTCTGCACGGCGGCGATTTTGGTCGAGGGCATTTCCGAGGTGTACCTGGTGCCTGCCCTGGCTCGGGCCCTCGGATTCAACCTCGACGCGCATGGTGTCATCGTCGCGAACATCGCCGGGACAGACTTCGCGCCCTATCGCAGCATGCTGAGTGCCGATGCGCTCAACGTTCCGCATGTGATCGTGACGGACGGGGATCCGGTGCGCCGCGAGGAGGTAGTTCACGCCGGGCTTGCGCGGGCAGTGAAGCTCCTGCCCGCCGGTACTGATTGCGCGGACATGCAAGCAGAGGTCGACAAGTCCATCGAAGCGGGCGCGACAGGAGATACCGTGCCCGCGCGGGTCATGGCGATGAAACTCGGGATCTTCGTGGGTCAGCAGACGCTGGAAATAGATGTAACACCGTTGCTAGCCGCGCAAATGATCGCGGCTCACGGTGAACTCGAAACATCACCAGGCCTGATCACGCGCTTCGAGCAGGCGGTTACCTCGCTCGCGGACGGCGTCGACGACCCAGCACAGCGCGAAGAGGTACTGCGGCGGATCGAGCACCTCAGTAAAGGCCGTTTCGCCCAGCGACTGGCTGCTCACGTCGACAGCACCAAACCGTCCGATTTGGAGAAACTCATCATCGGTCACATACCCGCCGAACCCAGGCCCCTCTTGAGCGACTGCGAGGCAACCGCGCGCCATTCATACGGATACATCCTGGCTGCTCTGGACCGCGTTTCACTTCAGGTACGCGGCCACGGCCTTATGACCGCTGAACCCGCCAGATCTGACGCTGAAGACGCGTAGGAGACCGTGTTGGCGTCTCCCGTCCTGCTCAGCCCAGTTCTCGCGGCCGAGATGGCTGAGCTGAACGACAAACAACAGCTAGCCGCGCGACACCCAGGCTCTATCGTCGTGCGAGCCGGCCCAGGGTCGGGAAAGACGCGAACCCTCGTCGCGAAAGCGGGTTACTTGCTCGACTCCCAGATCTCGGGCCACCGAGGCGTTGCTGCCATCACCTACACCCGGCAAGCCGCCAGGGAAATCACAGCCCGCCTCGCACGCCTGGGGATAGAACCCGGCCGACGCTTGATCTCCAGCACGCTGCACGGCTGGTGCCTGTCCGCCGTCCTCCGGCCGTTCGGCCCGCTGGTTGGCGTGCCGGTCCCAGGGCCAGGATCGGTGATTGACGAGTACACCGACACGTGGATCAAGCTTATGCAGCGCTGCCTGGACGATGCTGGGGCCATGGCAAACGCCGAGTGGGTACGCCCGGATCTGACCAGAATCCGCCGCGACCTGGCCTGCGGGAACAACCGCGGTGCAGGTGATCCACTGGTCCGCGCCGCAGGCATGTTCGACGAACGCATGCTCGAACTCGGCTTGTTCGATTTCGAATCCATGGTCGCCCAGGCTCTGCAGATCGTCCGGCAGCACGACCGCGTTGCTCACCTCATAGCAGCTCGATACCCATGGGTGATCGTAGATGAATACCAGGATCTCGGGCCCGTTCTACATGCCCTCGTGCTCACCCTGCACGAGCGGGCCTCCGTTCAGGTCGCAGCTTTCGGTGACCCGGATCAGTCGATCATGGGGTTCACTGGCGCCGATCCCAGATACCTCAATAGCCTGGCTTCGCGGGACGACTTCCTCGACATCCCGCTGGAACTCAACTATCGCTGCGGCGAGGCGATCATCGCTGCCAGCCATGCCGCACTCAACCAGAAGCGGCAGCACCGCGCTCGACCCGGTCGTGCAGACAGAGGCGTCATCGAGCCCGTGGCCGTATCTGGCGGCCTGCCCTATCATGTCGAGGTCACAATAGCCAAGATCGTCGAGCTGACGGACCGTGGGATCCCTGCGCACCGGATCGCCGTGTTCTATCCAGGTAAGGGTCCACTTCTTAACGAACTGGTCGAGGCCCTCGACGCCAGCGGACTCGGCTATGTGCACGAACGGGACGAACGCCTTCCCGATGGAGACCTCGCCGACTTCATTCGCGGCTGCGCCGCACGCGCCATCGCTGGCTATCAGCCGACCGAGAACAGCACGAACGGCACGACCGGCAGCCTCACGCTCACTGAGCTAACTCAGATCTACGTGCGCATGCGCAAAACAGCCGGCGTCCCCGAATTGCGCGGATATACCGCCCGGCGCCGGCTCGCAGCAATCCTGAGCAACATCGATCCGGCCGACCTGCAGGACGCACCGCTCAGCCCGTGGCTGGCTCTGCTCACGAAGCACCTGGATCTCGACATGATCGCGGCCGGAAGTACAGCCCAGCGCGATCAGCACGCCCTCGCAGACTTCCGCCGCGCGGACCAGCAGTTCGCTCTGACCGTAGCCGATACAGCTGCCGGCACCTTGCGCACAGGAAAGCTCACCCTGACTACCTATCATTCCGCCAAAGGTCGCGAATGGCACGTAACTATCCTGCCCGGTCTTGTCGACGGCATTATGCCTCGTCGAAAGTGGTCCAGGAAAAATCACAGGTACCTCGAACCAGCGCCCGATCAGCTTGAGGAGGATCGTCGACTCTTTTATGTGGGTCTTACACGCGCCAAGGACGCCGTAATTCTCATCCATGGAACCTACTGGGAAACCGACTGGGGCGCGCGCAACGACTACGGCACATCCAGGTTGGTCCTAGACGTCGTTCGACATATGGAAGAACAGAACCAATCTGAGGCGCAGTAACCAAAGACCAAGATCTCCACAGCGGTCCGACGGCAGGACACTCAAGCAGCTTCAGGATCCGCAAATGTCAATGAGCGATGACGTGTCGGCAAGACCAACGGGCGCAGCGCGGCTCTCTCAAGGCGGTAGCGCCGGTTCAAATCCGGTCGGGGCTGGCCAGCAAGCGGGGCAGCGCCCTGGTCACGGCCGCCTGGCATGCCCGCCTGTCCTCGTTGCGCCACCGCTGCGGCCCGCGCCAAGGCACGTACGGCCCCAGCAGCCCGATGACGTGATCGTCAAAGCTCACCGCGGCGGCCGACCCGCGATTAGGCAGCACGTCGATGCCGGGCGGCACCGGGGCAAGGCCCAGGCCTCTTGAGGCCAGGACCGCGCGGAAGCCAGACGCCGGAGGAGCGTGACCCGGCGCGACCGAGTAACCGCCTTCGCCCAGAGAATCGGTGAGGGCTTGGCCGTCTGGGCCGGTGCCAACCTCGGTCAAGATCGCCACATCGGCGCAGTCCTGGTCGGCGATGAACAGAATCGGCGCTAAGGTTCTGTAGCTGGTGACGGGCGCAGGCAAGGCGCCTGCGCGGAAGACGAGAGCAGGTAGCGTGCGGGCGCTCGGTAGCAAGGGCCAGATAGCGATCGCCCGTGCCATATCGGAACTGGACCCGGACGGCGACTACGTTCAGCTCGATGTCACGCAGAAGATCGTTCGGTACGGCAGCGAGATCACGGCACATGAGCAAATCGGCGCGTTCACGGGCGAAGAAGAGATCGCCCGCGCCTACATTGTGGCGTGGTTGATCCGCGTCGGGAGCTACCCGGCCAGTTGTATCGAGCTAGAGAAGCGGTATCCGTCCGGTCGTTCCGCGCTTGAGCTGGACATTCGCCTGACCGACGAGGCGGGCGCACCGTACGCCCTCATCGAGGTGAAGAGTCCCGGGGCTTACGGGGACGTCGACGATCCGCTGATCGATGGGCAATTGTTCGCCCCCGCTTCGCGCGAGCCGGGGGTCCGGGTGCTCAGCCTCGCCACCGTCGAGTTCACTGACAACGACATCGTGGTCAGGTCTGTCACCATCGACTACCTCACCTGGACGGACTTCACCGGTTGGAAGGCTAGTGGGCAGGCCCACCGGGACGACGTCCCGCTCAACTACGACGAAGCGACCATCGCCCCCTTCGTCTGCGGCGGCGACCGGGACTTGCGGTCTGATACGAACCAGCGCGAGCTAGACCGTATCCGGCAGCGGCTTCACGACCGGCTCTGGGGCGGGTCCAACGACGACAACGCGATCTACGCCTGGCTCGTGCGTGTCTTCCTTACCAAGGTTCACGATGAGAAGGCCACCAACGACGGAGAGCCGTACGCATGTCAGGTGCTGCATCACGGGAGCCGCCCAGAGCCCGTGACGGAGACAGCAGCCCGGGTGAACAAGCGGTGGCGCGAGGCTTTCCATCAGTACATCGCCACCGACGGCGCTGACCCGGATCCGCTAAATTCTGGCTTGTTCGACGCCCGCGACCTCGCGTGGGTCATCAAGATTCTGCAGAACATCTCCCTTACCAGTGCCGGCCAGAACGGAGGCGATCTGCTCGGCAGCTTCTTCGAGGCGATCACGCGCGAAGGGTTTAAGCAGAGCAAGGGCCTGTTCTTCACCCACTACAACATCGCGGCCTTCATGGTGGAGGTACTCGGTATCGCTGACCTCGCGGCGACCTTCCTGCGCCAGCCGAGGCGCCACATCACCGACCGCCTGCCCTTTGTCATCGACCCGAGTTGCGGGTCGGGGACGTTCTTGATGGCGACGATGCGGGCGGTCACCGCGCGATTGACCGGGGATCGTGCGGCCCTCGGCACGAACCGCAACGTCCGCGAAGCGCTTGAGCGGTGGCTGCCGTCTCGTGCGCCGAACACCTGGGCCTCCGAGTTCCTGTATGGGATCGAGAAGCGCGAAGACCTCGCGGCGAGCACGAAAGTGAACATGGTCCTGCACCAGGACGGGCACACGCACATCTACAACGACGACGCGCTTGCCCCGCTCGACGATATCGCGGACAGGCACCGGGAAGAGAAGTTCCGAACTCATCATTCGGGTGCGGACGGGCAGTACAAGTTCCCTGTGGCGGAAACAATGGACGTCGTGATCACGAATCCGCCGTTCAGTCTGACGCTGGATGTCGCGGTTCAGGCGGATCTCGCGTCAACGTTTTCCCTTGCGGGCGAGCGGAACAGTGAGAACCTCTTCGTCGAACGGTGGTTCCAGCTTCTCGGCGAAGGTGGGCGTTTGGGTGCGGTTCTCCCCGAGAGCTTCTTCTCGACCGCAGAGAACGAGACCGCGCGACGCTTCCTGTTTGCGCATTTCCACGTCCGGGCGATCGTCAGCCTGCCGCCGCATGCATTTCAGCCGTGGACACCGACTAGGACCAGCTTGCTGTTCGCGAAGCGCAAGACGAACCGCGAGATTGCGCGATGGAACACCACCTACTCGAAACACGAATCTGACCTGCAAGCCAGCCTCGGCGGGGCCAAGCGGGAGGTAACTCGCCTGCTCAACCCCCAGGAACGCGATACCGAGGCGTCTCTCGGGAAACTGGCCGCACAGCTGAGCAAGCATCTCCGAGACCTCGATGTGGCGGCCACGCATGATCCCGATCGAGGACTGCTGCTCGATGAGTTGCGTGAGAGCCTCAAGACTGTTGATACCGCTTCCCTCGCCTTCAGGCGAACCGTCGACGCGACCGCGCCAGAGGACTCCTACGTCGGCATTACGGTCAATGAGATCGGCTATCGGCGCACGAAACGCGGCGAGGCCGCTAGGCGGAACGACCTGTTCGCGGCCGTTTCCGAGACCGAGAACGGCGCCGTAATTGTCCGTAACATCACTCTCGCCAGAAGACCTTGGCGCATCGTGTCTGACGAAGCCGAAACCGCAGTCGCGATTCTGCATGAGGCAAACCTATGGCGATAGACGCGATCACGGTCGATGCGAAGTGCGTCGCGTACTCGCCGAGGACTCGACTCGATGTCCGCTACCACTCGCTGGCCGAGCTGGTCAGCCCTTTCCTCGACGGGGTGAAGGGGTGTCAGCCGCTCGACTCCTTCGTTAGCCGTTCCGGCAACGGCGCGAACATTCCCGCGTCGTCCTACGCTGACGAGTTCGAAGATGCCGGCGCCCTCTACGTGTCTGTAGGAGCGCTGTCGCAGTTCGCGCTGCGGCCCGCAAACTGCACGCCCCTGCTGACCACCGGCGATCGTGTCAAGGGCACGCGCCTCAAGCTGGAGGACGTCGCCACAGCCAAGAACGAGGTTCTCCTGACGCGGTCGGGGACACCGGGCATAGCGTGGCCCGGCTGCCTGGCCCCCGATGGGTTGCCGACCGTACCGAGTGGATTCCTAATCCGTCTCGCGGTGACGAACTGGGACACAGTCGGTCTCTCGGCCATCCTTAACCATCCGGTCTGGCGGCTGCGCTCCCTGGCGCTGAGCGCTGGGAAGCGGCAGGACAACATCGGCAAAGGCGCCCTCGCGGACATCCCGATCCCCCTGATGAGCCCCACCGGGCAGGCCGCAGTCGCGGAGACGTATGGGCAAACCCTGGCCGATATCGAAGCCATCGCCAACGAGGACCGCCTTGCGGAGACATGTGACCGGATTATCGCCAGGGTCTGCGGCCTCCAGCTCCCGCCTATGGCGACAGGGAGCGTCGCCGCCCGAGCCGTTGGTATGCATGAGGTCGCTTCCGCACCGGCCATGCGTGCCGACAATCGCTGGCACGGTGTAGCGAACCAGCAGGTCTTGGCCGCGCTCGAACGCGACTCGGTTCCGCTCGGCTCGGTTCTCGCCTCGCTGCCGGCGAAAGGACGACAGCCGACGTACCTTGAGGAGCCCGACGGTGACCATGCCTTCGCGATCGCCACGTCAACCCTTCAGATGGGGCAGGTGGTGCTTGAAAACGCCAAGCCCGTTACGCGGACTTCGGTAGCGTCGGCCCCTGTCGCCCCTGGGCAGCTCCTCGTAGCGATGGACGGTGACGGATCTCTCGGAAAGGCCGCCGTCGTTCCCGACACGGAGCTGGCCCTCATGCGAGATTCTCACGTCGCGGCGCTGGAGACGAAGGGCAGCGAGCACCTGGCCGCCGCCCTTGCCTGCTGGCTGAACAGTACGTGGGGCCTGACGCAGACCAGCGGCTTGATGACCGGGGCCACGGGACAAACCCAGCTCAAACCGACCGACCTGGCTTCAGTCCGCGTGCCTGTGAACGTCCTAAAGCGAGCAGCGGAAACCTCCACGGAGTACAAGTCCGCGCTGTCTTATATCGACACCCCGGCTCGCCGTACCCGCAGGATTCTGTGCAACGGTGCAGCACAAGTGTCGGAACTATTGCTCAAACAGCGCTCAATCCAGCTTGACGCTGAACGCACCGACGACTTCGTCTCCGCTGCTCGCCTGTGGGAACTTCTGGAAGTGGCCTACCCCACCGTTCGCTGAACAACTAGTTCCTGCGTCCCGACCGTCGGCACGCTCTGTTCGGTCAGGTACTGCAGGCACTTCCCGTCGCCCAGCAGGCCTGCGCAGTGCGTCGACGGCGCTGAGCCTGGCCTGCGTTTATCGCGATGTCGAGACTGGCTGCCTGCTGGATCTGGCTTTGCGCAGCCTCCTGGTCTGCCCGGTGCCGTCTAGCGGCATCGCGGGCCTTTGCCTCTGCGGCAATGACCGAGTCCAGGCCGTCGGCTCGAGTAACTGTTGACCTTCGGCTAGGGCGATGGCCGGGATCCCGTCCAGGCCGGTTCGCAGTCCAGCCGCTGCGGCGTCGAGCTTGAGCAGCAGGCTGCTCGCCTGCTTTCGGCGGCTGCCGCAGCGCGTACGAGGCCGTCGCGCGTCGTGATCTCCACTTGAGTCAGCGCTGCGGCATAGGCGCTGATGTCCTCGGCGATGATGGCTTCGGGCCCGGCAGTTGGAGATGGCCTTTCTATGACGTCCGGCCATCACTCCAGGTAGGGCGCAAGTGTCTGGAGCGGGGCAGTGATCTCCCGGCTGTGCCGCTGATCGAGCTGGCTGCCTCGTCGGCGACGGAGGCGTGCAAGGCCGCGTGTACGGCATGCTTCTCTTACCAATCGATGCCCCGGAATGCCAATAGACACTGTTGAATGCAACCTGATATTCGCCGATATCGCATTGTCCTGCGAAAGCAAACCCGTATCGCCTCAGGTGCCGTGAAGCAAGATATTCTTAAGCATTGTTTATCTCTGGATCGGACGCGATCCAGAGATAAACAATGCGGCCGGTCACGTCAGCTTGGGCGGTCGGCCTGACCGGCCAGCATTCGGACCGGGCGCGGTCCGAAGCCAGGAAGGCAACTAGGAGATCGAGGTGGTCGCGGTGAGCCGGGCGACAGTACGGAGACGGTCTCGGCAGGCGGTGGCGCGTCCTCACGTGGTGCAGTTCAAGCTGACGGATGAGGAGTTCATCGAGGTCAGCCGGGCTGCTGAGCGGTTAGGACTGGCGCGCGGGGCTTTCGCGGCCGAGGCTGCGGCGGCGGCGGCCAGGGGCGAGGAGCCGCCGGCTCTGTCGCCGCTGCGGGAGGCGCTGGCGGAGGTGATGACTGCTGCCGGGCTGGTCCGGCGTGCGGGGACGAACCTGAATCAGGCGGTGGCGAAGCTGAATGCGACGGGGCAGCGCGGGGCGGATTTGCTGCCGGCGGCGGAGTTTTGCGTGCGGGTGATCCGTCGGCTGGACGAGGCGGCGGAGCAGTTGCGTCGGAGCATTCCGTGACGGAGCGGCCGGCGTTGCGGTGATCGGGAAAGTGATCCGCGGGAAGGACGTCCGCAGGCTGCTGTATTACTTGTTCGGGCCGGGCAGGGCGAACGAGCACATTGATCCGCGCCTGGTGGCGGGGTTCGGTGATCCGGCGGAGCTGGAGCCGGAGCGGCGGCCGGACGGGACGCGGGACGTGCGCCGCCTGGCCGGGCTGCTGGAGCAGCCGGTCGCGGCGCTGAAGGGACCGGGCTTTGACAAGCCGGTGTGGCATTGCGCCGTGCGGGCCGCCCCGGATGACCGGGAACTGTCGGATCAAGAATGGGCGCAGGTCGCGGCCGCCATCATGGATCGCACCGGGCTGGCGCCGGCTGACGACGATCTCGGCGTGCGGTGGGTGGCCGTCCGGCATGCCGCGGATCACGTTCACCTAGTGGCGACGCTGGCCCGGCAGGACGGGAACCGGCCGAGGATCTGGAATGACTTCTACCGGGTTCGCGAAGCCTGCCTGGAGGCGGAGCGGCGGTTCGGGCTAGCCATAACTGCCCCGGCGGACCGCACCGCGGCGCGCCGGCCAGCCCGTGCCGAGACGGAGCAGGCGGTCCGGCGCGGATGGGCGGAGGCGCCCCGGACACGCCTGCGCCGGGAGGTGTGCACCGCGGCGGCCGGGGCGCGGTCGGAGCAGGAGTTCGTCAGCCGGCTCGGCGACGCTGGGGTGCTGGTCCGCCTGCGGTACAGCACGCTCAATCCGGATCGGGTGACCGGGTATGCGGTCGGCCTTGCCGATCACACGGCGAACGACGGCGCGACGATCTGGTATGGCGGCGGCAAGCTCGCCGCCGACCTGACGCTTCCCAAGCTGCGCGTGCGATGGGCGACAGACGACGCTGCCGACCGCCCGGCCGTTGGCAGCGGCCTGCCGGCGGCGGCTGCACGAGGCGTGCTGCGGACCATGCTCACCAGGGCGGCGGCGCAAGCCACGGATGAGGCCGGGTTCTTCGCGCGGCTCGCCGAGGACGGCGTACTGGTCAAGCTCCGGTTCAGCCAGCTGCACCCAGGCCAGGTCACCGGGTACTCGGTCGGGCTGCCCGGCCAGGTCGGCGACGGCGGTGAACCGGTCTGGTACGGCGGCGGGCGGCTGGCCGAGCGGCTGAGCCTGCCCCGGCTGCGCCGCCAGTGGAATCCGGGCCCGCAGCGTTCCGGCCCGGGGAACCAGCGGGGAAGGCCGGGCCTTACCGGCCCGGAGCGGATCGAGATCTTCGAGCACGCCGCGCGGCAGGCGGGTGCGGCGGCCGAGCACATCCGCTGGTGCGTTCTTCGTGATCCGGTGCAGGCAGCCGATGCGGCGCACGCCGCCGCCGATACGCTGCACGCTGCGGCACGAATCACGGGCAACGACACCCTGCGCCGGGCAGCAGATGCCTACGACCGGGCCGCCCGCAAGGCCTACGGCCGCGAACCGCGCCGGAGCCGGCCAGGCTGCGGATTGCGCCATGCCGCATGGCTGCTCTCACTGGCCGGGCGAAGCATGCACGCGAACGACCCGCGGCTCGCGGGCCTGGTCGCCGGCCTGGCTGACCTGACGGCCGCCGTGGCTGAGCTGCGGCAGGCCCAGCATCATGCCGCACAGGAAGCAGCGGCGCGGACGGCGGCGGCCCGGCTGCATGACGAGCACGAGCGCATGCGCTCGGCATCGGCGACGCTCTGCCCGGCCCAGGCAGGCCGGCTCGCTCGGCCGGCGACGCTGGCTGCCACTGGCACCCGTATCGGCGAGCCCTCCATGACCCGCTTTGGAGGCCCGGCACGTGACACTCCGCCTGCTGCGGGCGCGCGACGGCGCGTCACTACCGAGCGGCCTAGCCGTCCAAGCCCGAAGCGGCGACAAGCGTGACGCTGGCGATGGGTAAGCGGACATAGCTGCCGCGCTGCGGGACGGTCTCGATGAGACCTTGCTCGCGGAGGAAGGCGATGGAGCGGCGGGCCGTGGTGCGGGCGACCTCGAAGGTCTCGACGATTTCTGACTCGGTAGGGATGCGGGAGCCCTGCGGGTACTCGCCGGATTCGATCCGGGCCCGGATGATGGCCGCGATCTGCCGGTACGGCGGTACCGGGCCGGTCGGATCGATCTTGGTCACGGCTACGACGCTAGCTGACCAGCCACAACATC
>WNGK01006648.1_pt1 | contig 12160 bp, 5 predicted proteins | sample 5400601 | NCBI WGS metagenome assembly WNGK01 (sample SAMN13153376, study PRJNA577476) | soil metagenome | isolation source: 60 cm soil or saprolite under Garry oak tree replicate 1 | place: USA:California | collected 2016-06-15
TAATCTACTCCTATTCTTTTTATTATCTTTACTATTACTATTATTTAAATTACTACTTCTATTTTATCCTCTATTCTATATTCTTTCCTTTATCCTTCTCCCTCCTATCTTCCTCCCTTTTATCCTCTTCTCTCCTTCTTTTTATTCTCCTCCTTTTTATTCTTCTCTTTTACTAACTTATATTTACCGCTCTTTTATTTATTCTTCCTCTATATATATCTAAAAATAATTAATCTCTACTTTTACTCTCTACTATTATTATTAATTGATTTTTCCTCTATATATCTCTATAATCTCTACTATTACCTCTACTACTTTTTTATCCTAATTTCTTCTATACCTACTAATATACTAATCTTTTTAATAACTAATATAACTCTAAACTATCTATCGCCTCCTAAATTACTACTTTAACTACTTCTTCCTCCCCTTTTACTAATATATTACCTCTGGAAATCTATACTATTAAATCCCCTCTTTCTATCCCAACTAAATACCCCTACCACTATATGCTCCTCGCCCTCGACTAAAACCCCGCTTAATTTAACTGCTTTTATAATGTTAATATGCTAAAATTACCTTTTTTATAATGTTAATATGCCGAAATTAACTTCCTCTACCATATCTCGACAATTATTTTAACACTTATCTTAATACTTATCTTAACACTTATCTCAACACTTATCTCGGACTAACTATTTTCTATTTTCGTAAATTTGATTTTGGCATGTTAACATGCCAAAATCAACCCCCCCCTACTATTTACTCCTCTATTAACCGTGAAATCCAACAAAATTCTCCCGCCAAATTATTGCTCTCTACTGCCTCTAACTGTCTCTTCTTACCCAAATATAAAACCAAACTCTCATCTAAATCTAAATTAACCCCAAACCCTTCTAACCGCCGTTGCCATCTCCTCCAAACTTGCTCCTTGTACCCAAAAATTATCCCTAAAACCCCCGCCAATAATACTCCTTTATACTGACAATACCCATCCAAAACCCTTCGATATCTACCCTTTCCGTTATCCTCCCACCTATTGCAAATCTCCTGCGGAACACCGCACCAAAAACAACCTGAAAATTCCTCAAACTTAATTGCTTCTTCAATTATTTTAACCATTTCTTTTGCTTTCCTACTGTTAACTCTTATGCATTGCCTCAAATCGTGATCATCTGACTTGACTCCTGCCCCTTCGCATATTCCACACCGACCCGCCCACCTCTGTAACTGCCGTCTTAACCATTCCATCTCTAAAAATTCCCCCTGTCTGCTTCTAATAAATTCCTCCCGCGGTACTCTTCTCTCCTGCTGCTGCTGATGAAACTCGTGCTGAACCCTGACCCTCTCCACCTCCATTTCCCTCTCAACGTCCACCCCTGCCTCCCTAACCTCTCCATCTACCACCTCCCTAACCTCTCCATCCACTACCTCCTCAACCTCTCTATCTACCATCTCCTCAACCTCTCTCTCTACTATATCCTCCTCCACCTCTTCTTCTATCCCACCACAAATATCGCATAACTCCTCCCCATCCTCACAACCAACTCGACCTTCCCGTCTGTCCAAATATCCGTCTAACACCACCCTTCTACATGTACGAAACCCATCCGAACCTTGTATGTACTTTTCCACCAACCCTCGCTCTTCTTCTGTCTGCCCTTTGTCCTCCTGCCTACTCTTACCACCTTCCTCTATTACCATTGCCTCACTTCGACATCCATCCCGTCCTGCTCTTCCGCTTTCCTGTGCGTAATCCAACAACGTACGCGGCCGGTCTACGTGAATAATATACCTGATATCTGGTATATCTACACCCATCCCTAACGCGCTTGTTGCTACAATAACCTGCTGTTTTCCTTCCATAAAATCAATTAACATGCTGTCCTTTCCTACTGCATCGTGATGGTACGCATCACAACCTAACGCCTCTGCAATTCTTTTTGCTTTCCCAACCGTGTTGCAATACACTACCACCTTTCCTGTCCCGCATTTACGCACTTTCTTCCTAATCAACTCCAAAACAACACTCTCCTTCTCCTCTCGTCTTCGCAATCCACCTATATTAACCACTCGATATGCCACATTAACTCTTGCTGTTCTCGCCCTGAACATCTTAACTTGATCCTTCTTGAAATACATCCGACGATATAATTCCTCCTCTTCACCCGGTGGTAATGTTGCCGTTAACAATACCATCTGTGTCTCCGCCATCATCAACTTCCCCAACTGCTGCATTTGCTTTCGGAACGTAAACTTGCGGTTTAAAACAATGTGACACTCATCGATTACGATCCGGTCCAACTGCTGCGTCGCCTTTAATCGGTTTAAAAACGTCATAAAATCCTCGCTGACCGCTGATTCCGGCGTCACTAAAACGATCGCTGCTGCATCTGGTGGACGCCGGCCCTCCCACTCTAAACATGAAATCCCCAATTTCTTACAACGTCGCTTCATGTCCCCGCGCAACGCTATCAACGGTACCACCACAACCGTCGTCCCGCCTTGTTCCGCCCATGCCGGTAACATAAACAACATGCTTTTACCTGCCCCTGTTGGCATTACTGCAACAACCGGGCTCTCTCCTGCTACAATTGCCTTGATTGCTTCCTCTTGAATCCCTCTAAATGCCGCCTCCTTGCCCATCATGCGCTTTAACTGTACTTCCACGTCCATCTTCCTTAATCGGCTCCATCGATCTATTCTACCTTCTTCTGCCTCGCTCTCAAACGGCGCCCGCTTCCGTTTCTTTAATCCCATCCCTTTCTCCACCGCCGATTGGAACCCTAAAAACCGATGCCAATCCATGCTTGACGCCCTAAACTGTTGTCTCTTGTCTGCCACCGCCCCGCCCTGCTCCATAATTGCTCGCGCATAAATTAAACCCGCGACGTACGACGTGTGTCCCGCCTGCTCATCTGCAATTGCTCCTGCAATATTCTCCTCGTTCCACTCATTATTCTCCTCACTCTCATCTGCCTGAAACGCTGTTGACCCGCGCATAAATTTCCTGCTTATGCCGATTGCAATCTGCCGGTACGACTGGATCGTCAATTCCTGCCCTAACCCGGCCCTGCTCTCGCGCTTTAACACCTTCCGCATCCGCTCCGACGTCCACTTCTTTCCATTTGGGTCTGCCGGCCACATATGTGATGACATTGTCTCCTTCTCCCACACTATCGCCTCCATACGCTGCTGGAACGGTAATACTAACCATAAATACCACACCAACAACTCGCCTACTTCGCGTGGTAAATATCGATGGATAATCTTAACGTCTCCGCTAACCGCGTAACCCTTGTGATACCTTGTTACAAACACCACCATACCGTCTTCAATAAAAATATTACGGTGTCCGCCTTTTACCGTATTACTATGCCGGACGCTTAAAACCTCTGGCCCTCTTCCCGGCTGCCCTGATGCCATATGCATTAATACTATCAATTTCTCCCGGAATTCAACCACCCGCGACATGTATGCCTCAACTCCTGGTCGATTTACACCTGATTTACTGCCTGGCCTTAAAAACCTTTCCCTAATCGCCGCGTCTTGTCCTACCCGGTCAAATAACCACATCTGCCCCTCTACCGGTAACTTCGTCCGGTGGTCCTGCAAAAAATTCCATCCTGGTCGCTCGTCCGTGGGATTATCTCGTAATGATTCCCATGGGATTGCTGGTACTTGATGCGCTTGTTTACCCCCATACAATAATAAATCCTCCACTAATAACCGCCGCGTCTCTGTAGCCAACCCGTGGATCATGCTGCGAAACTGCGCCATATTAAAATGCAAATCCTTATACAACAACTCATCGTAACCCATCCATTCAACGTGGCCTCTTGATGTTGTATTATAATGGATCTTTAACCCGTATGTTCGCAAATCCAACATCCATTGCATTGGGCCATGGCTTCCTCGAACCATGAACTTGTCCATCATTTCTTCAACAAACTGCAAACACCCCTTTCTACCTTGTCGGGATAAACTGCTGCCGTCATCGCTCTCGTATGCGCTGTCGCTATCGAAACCGTCATCTTTAAATGGTTCTGACAATTCCAACGCCTGCTGGACTACCATGAAACGGGCAACCTTGATAACGGTTGATAAAATGGGCGGGTACTGCTCTGGACCCTTCCAGCCACCCTCCTTGACGCCTAAAACCGCTAATGCACACACCAACGCGCTGTCATACTCTTTTCGGGTAATTGACTGGTTTAATAATTCAATGCAAAAATTCAAACACGCCTTCTGGATTTTTGTCAACCGTTCCGGCTTACTGTTGCTGCATTTTCCGTCTTTTTGGCCTCCCTCTGGTTCAACATCTTCCATTTCATCTTCCTCCATTTCATCTACATCCATCTCATCTTCATCCGTATCATATTCTTCTCTTTCATCATTATCCCGTTCATCCTCGTCCACCTGGTCTTCGCCATCAACTTTCCGCTCCGCCTCATCAACCAATGCTTCCCATGCCTCTCGTTGCCGACGGGTAAATCGATATTTGGGGCTTTTCCACTCATGTTCCCTTTGCGTGCGCGCAAAAAACATTAATATTTGCTTCCATGGTCGTGTATGGTCGCCAATCGATTTTTCGTCCATGTATGGTTGCAACGGTTGGTATCGTGTCTGGTGCTTCTCCGTCCGAATCGCTTCCATGCGCACGAATACACCAATCCTCTCAATAACTGATGTCTGGCTGAACCGCGCCAATTCATCCATCGCCTCCCAAATTGCTGCTTCAACCGGTTCTTCCTCCCCTTTTGGATCCGCATTGGGCTCCGAAATGCATGCCATTAAATCCGGTCTTTCCATCCCTTCTAAATACGGCTCCCACTGCGTTCGCTCCAACCACGGGTTAACCTCATCTCTTTCTCCCTTCTGGATTGTCGTTTGGGCCCTCTTCTCAATATTGGCCCATTTTCCCGTAACTTTTTTCCGCAGCTGCGCCCATAATGCCTCGCCATCCACTGGTTCTGCCTGCGTGTTATCTACCAGCCTTTCCTCTGACTGTTGCACCTCAAAATACTGCGATCCGCGGCCCTGGACAAATAAACGCTGACAATCGACGCTCTTTAATGCTTCTTGAACCCGACCTTGCACGCCCTTCTCTCTTAACCGACTTGGCCGTCCTCGTTTCCTTCCTACGGACCATTGATGCACCTCACGCCAATGTTTCTTCATTGTTTCCAAACTCCGCGTTATATGTCGGCAACAGGTTGAGTCCAACTCGCATAACCAACCGTCTTGATATAATGGCAACTGGTCGATCGGCTGGTTGACACGACCAGGCAATTCCAACTCACTGGGATATTGAATTAAACCCGGCCAACTGCGAATACCATCACCAACCAAAACAGCTTCTTTACGTGATAACTTGTGATTTCCTCCTTGCAAATGGCCCTCAACCTGATCTGGCCATACTGCGTACCTGCATTCCTTACAAATGGCTAATGGGAACTCAACCAAACGCTCAAAATACTTCTCTTCAATCCGTATTTCTTCCATTGCTAACTGTTAGGAAAAAATGGGTTATAGGCAATAGGACCCCTAAACGGTGAGTGTTGAAATGTAATGCTTAATTCTGCTGCCAATACCCGACCCCCTTTTGGCATGTTAACATGCCAAAATGTTGGAATATAATGCTTTTGTTAATTCATCTATCTGGGAAAGGCTGGTAGCTATATAATATAATATTAAGGAGGCTGGTTTACCAGCCCCCTTGCATGATTCTCAGTGGGCAATTTTGATGGGTATGTCTGTGCACCCCTGCCCCCTCTTAACTTCCTCACCAAAATCAACTGCACAAAACACGATTATATCATATAATCTACTTAATATTTTAATGCAACTTACCCGCCTAGTGCAACCTAATACGCTAAATAACATATTTAAATTTGGTCTAAATTAACCGTGGTTTGCTAATTTGACCCAGCCTTTGAAAAAAAACCGACCCAGCCTACTGTTCCTATATTTTCGCGCGTAACCGTATTTTCCAGCACTAACAAAAAAATCTACCCGGGGCCCAGTTGGTTTGCAAGGTGGCATTAGTAAAAAAAAAAGTGGGGGGTTTAGCATGTCAACATGCCGAAATCAAGTCGCGAGTTGTCAAGGAAACTGCTCCACAATAATATTGCCTATATTAAAAATCCATCTTTTAATTCACAAAACATTCTACTCCACCTATCTTAGCTAAACTTCCTCTACCTCGTCTTCAGACTCGGCCTCTTGTTCAGCAATATACTCGTTTAAATCCTCAGCAAACCCACCCGCCTGCTTAAGTTCTGGTTTATTACAAAAAAACTGTGGGTGTAAAGGCATACGCTTTGTCTTGTCCTCAGAACTATATACCCCAAGCCTTAATGTGTGAAGACCTCTTATTAAGTTACTTCGCGCCGCCTTCCACTTTGCCTTGTTTAGTCGTGGCCCGCCCGGGCTATAGTGCCCTATAATCGCGCTGAAATCGCTTTGGAATTCTTCTGACATCTGCGGCACTAACCAATTTGTTCGTTCTAGTGCGCTAGACAGGCTGATTTCCTCTCGCGCCTCCCGCGAATGGTGTTTAGACACTTTGTGCATAACAGATAGCTTATCATAGTCATACTGAGGGATCGCCCAAAGACATTGCCCCGCATAATCCTTAACATAATCAAGGAACCTATGTCCTGCCAACTCTCCTACTTCTTCCACTACAATCGAATGCAGCCGCCGCGTAAGTACACGGAATGCTGCGTTATGCCAACCCCGCTTCTTTACCACGTCCTCTCGCTCATCATCCCACGCGAATAAAGCAAACACTTTATCCTTCCATAGCCCTGTGTCGTACCGTGCGAAGTGCGCCTTCCCGTTCCGCGTCTTCCCGCCAGCTTTGCTCTGCCGTACCCCTACAATCCGTGGTCGGCCGCCGATTAGCTTAAATATCATTATCCACGAAAGTCCCCGCAGCCCCAACGCCTCGTCATCTTCTAATTTTGCCCTAGCCATAAATTCCTCACGCCGCTTCTTACGGTCCTTTGCCACATTAGTTGAACTGTCCTCTGGCCAATCAGTCCAACGGTCCGCCAATAGCCCAAAGACTTCTTGGATGTAGCTCTGTACCGACAGCTGTGCCCCAGTCTTAATACCAATCTCTTTTGACGTGCGCAGGTATTCTCTAAATAACTGAAACATTGCATTCTCGTGTGAGAGGGTCCTTTGGATATTTAGCGTTTTGTGGAACGATTTCTGGAACGCGTTGGCCGCGAGCGCTAGACATTTAATTGCCTGTCGGGTAAAAGTTGGCGTTATATTCCAATGAATTAGATCGACTGGAAACCATGCCATTCCATTCTCTTTAACACATGCTCGGAGGTTTAGACCCAATTTGCCAGCCCGACGTCGACTTCTTTCGCCTTCAACATCATCGTCGCTTGCCTCCGACTCCCCCTCTCTCTCCCTCTCCCGCCGTTTCCCTAACCACATAGATGGATGTGATGAAGCGTCGGTGCCAGTACTCATACGGAGGACGCGCACCAGTGCAGATACCATTACACCGTTGACAAGCTGTTCCTCCTGCGACGCCGCTGGTCGACCGTCATGCCCCGCGCTAACTCTTCCAATAATTACCTCAAGGCCAAAGAGCCACCGGTTCATCTCTGCGGCTGCGAATGCATTCACCTCATCAGTAGGCAGAACCCAGTACGGCGTATGCCCAGCTGCCCCACCAGCTGCAACTTGCCCATCTGCTACCGAGCTAGCTGCTGACGAAGCAGGCAACTCTACACCATCAACGTCCCCCTCCTCCAGTGCTCTAAGCAGCTCCACTGTTATGCGGTATTCTTGCCTAACCCCGTAGTTTTCATTTTTGGAATCCCGTAAGGTGGAGGAGAGCCGCTGTTTAGTGGTGGTATATGCCTCAAGTAGCTGCCGTCTCTTTGCTGCACCCGGACGCATACCTTTCACGCTGTTGGTAGAATACCACCGCTCCAGTAATTCCTGCGAATAGCCAAGCGCTTCAAACTGCGAGTTCTGGAAGGGACTATAGTCTTTAAACGGTGTAGCGAACATTTCTTTATTAACGTTATACGCCTTGTTGTAAGCAATACCGCCGTTGCGGCGTAGGCTATTAGTCTGCCGCAGCTCCACGTTCGCGCTGCCGGAGTCCCTTGTAAGCGCCCAGTGATAATGGCGTGTCTCTATTAATTCAGAGTCATGGTCAGGACAGGCGAATTTCTTTACCCAATTGTCTAAGCAGTGTTGCTTCCACATAAGCGTAACACCTCTGCTAGGGTCCTCGGTAGATACTGGGGTATCCTCCATACCAAGATCTAACCAGCAGTCTCCTGCAGGTATTTGTTCCGTATTAAAACACTTGTTGAGGTGGCTTAGAAAGTTATTGCGTGCCAGGTCAAATGTATCGCGTTTGGTAAATAGCTTAAGGCCATGTCCAGATATTACCAGGAATGGATCGCGGAAGGCATCGCGCTGTATAGTTCCGTTCCCAGTATGGTTGTAGGACAGGCGTTGTACCTCAGCCCAGAATGTATTTAGACATGACTCGGGTACTATGTACCTAATGTCCATAGGCTGACCGGTTCCTGTTATGAAGCATTCTTGCTTAACTTTGGCCTTAGCGTCCGCCTCCGCGAAGCTATGAGGGTGATGCTGGTAGACGTCAGGCGGACAACTAAGCTTTAGAGCTGGAAGCACGATATGATCAACCCAAACCGCTTGTTCCCTATCCGACAGGTGTGTTTCGCCACCATCTTTAACAGCCATATGCGGGAAGAATACATGACAGTCATAGCCAAACCCTGCAGCTGCTAGGCCGTGACCTAATCGAAGCTGCTTTAGCTTGTGTATTTGGTGGCCCTGGATCCGGATCCTTGGATTCTGCGTAATACGCCGGAGGAACGGAGGTCTATACGCCAAGTCAAACCCATCTTGGTGAGCGGCCAGCGTAGTTGCTCGAGCAATAAAGCTGTCAATATCCCATCGTCGCTGGATCTGGATCTCCGGGCTTTTAAAGCGGCGTTCCGACTTAAGGAAACTAAGCTTCGGCGGGTTCTCATCGCCTCCGGCTAGGAGTGATTGCCACGGGATATGGCGGTGGTCGTTGGGGTCCTTGTTCCTTGAAGCAATCTCAGGTAGGTCTAAAGGGTAGTTGGTTATACCACTGGTGGCAAATGGCGACACCTGGCGTTGCCAGAATCGAGTTATCTGCGCTAAAGAGTACCCCCTCTCATTCACCGCATGCGGAGGCTCATCTGTAAAGTTAGTAAAGTCTCTATTATAGTTCTTTGCACTTACGTACCACACGTGCACCTCTTATTCCACGCCATCTTTAATTGGGCGGCAGCAGCCCTAGTATGCTGCTCTTGGTCAACCCTATCATTTTCATCGTCAACGGTGTGCTCGCTAGAGTCCGCCTGCATTGCTCGCTGATCCTCAGGTCCGTCGTCGCTATTACTAGCGTTGTCTGTATTGCTGTGGGCAGCCCAATCTATATCATCAGATAGTTTTATTGACTCAGCTTCACCACCTAACTCAGAGTATAAGGAATTGTCGGTCAATGGCAATGCGGGCCGTACACTATTGCTACCGTCGCTATCACCGCCGTTGTCGTTGTCGCCACTGTCGTTGTCGCCACTGTCGTTGTCGCCACTGTCGTTGTCGCCACTGTCGTCGTCGCCACTGTCGTCGTCACTACTGTTGTTGTCGCCACTGTCGTCGTCAAAGGCTCCATGCCAGCTTCCGCTTGTTGACACCTCTGCTGTTCCGCTTATATCGCCTATTTCTCCAACCTGGTCCGCGTCCTCGGCGCCATCTTCCTCCTCTAATAATAGGGCAGGCTTCGCGCTTTCGGCCAGTTGCGACCGAGGAGATTCGTGGACTGAAGATAGAGAGTGAGTTGACGCTGTCAGCTGCCATTGTGCTACTCTATCCGTGTCCGCTACCTCATTGTCCTCCTCTGCTAGTACAGCGGTATTGTCAGGTGTTGGAGGGGTTATGCGTGCGGTTACCGACTGCGACCGGCTCAGACGTTGCGCCCGGGTGGATTGGTTCGGTGGCGGTAATAGTGTTAAGACTTTAGCATTAATGCTTAAGGATCCAAGTGGCTTATCCGCATATCCACTTTCAGCAGTATAAGGTAGATTAGACTAGACAGGTTCGTAAATCTAGTGTTAGTCCTGGCTTGCAATACGCAGGTGAGAAAGCGAAACGCTATAATGGAAAATAAGGACTAGGAATGGAATAACTTGCAAAGGGCCTCGCCGGCATACCCATTTGCAGGCTAGAATTGAATAGTTAAAAAAAGGCTTAAGTAAATAACTACCTCTAGACGCTGTTGCTGCTCCTTGTTACTTGAGTTACCAAAGCCTTCCGCTTGAATCTTCTGGTCAGGCGCCGTGATCCCTTTAGGCCCAGCTGGCTGGAGGATAGAAAGAGGGTCTAGTTGAATCTGGAATCCAGAATGACCGCCAACCTGCTGAGCCTGACGTTTTCGACGGCGGGATTCTCGACTTGCTGCATTAGCTGCTTCCCTTTTCTCTTCTGCAGTGTGAAGCTTCTTTGGGCGACCGCCCTTGTTTACTTCGGCCATTAAAAGATATACAGCAAGAGTACTCTTCTATTTGTCGTTACGGCGTTAATACAACGTTTGAGTTGTAAGGTGTTGTTCTCCCCCTGGTTTAAAGTGCTATACCTAATTAAGGTTTTTATCTCGCTCGCTAATAACGCCAACGCGATTAAAAAAGGGGTACGTTCGGTTGCAAATCGGCTCCATATCATATTTGTTCAATCTGTGCGTATTTTAGTATCGCCCGTTTTGTAATTAGTGGCGGCTACCACCGTAGCTCGTTTGAATCTGTAATTGAGTCGATCGTTCGGTGAGCTTCCGTATAAGGCTCCGGATTTGGCTTCGCACAATGCGTGATTGACGTCGGCGGGCGATTCGAGTAAGCTCCTCTCTGCTACCAGGCCTCTATCGCGACTCCCTACTTTGGTGTAGTAATGGAGCCTCCTTGGCCAACGCCCTCTGCGATCAACGCCCTCTGCGATCAACGTCTCGGTGAAATACTCGACGCATTTCTGCCGCAATCTGCCGCTTCGGCTAGTGCCGTAATAGGTTTGGCATGTCAACATGCCGAAACCACGTTTTCCGTAACAGTTAGATCAATCGAATTCCACCGAAGTCTGTTGAAGACTATGTGTACACGTACACACGCATTGACCACTAAGACCCCTAATTATTTAATTACAAAATTCTCGTGTTATTCCTTTCTCTTTCGTCTTATTCTCTACAAGAGCTATACCCTTAGACTTAGATAGAATTTATATCGTTCCTTCGAATCTACTCTGAAGTCTCTTCGTGCCCTTACACTGAGTCACTAACAACTTGTAGACGCCGCTGCTCCTTATTAGCGGAGATATTAAGCCCTGCCGCCTGGATTCCCCGGTCGGGCCCCGTATTCCGCCTATTGCCTTAGGGCGTATCTTCCTAGAGGAATAAGTATGGATCGAATTTAATATAAAGGCCACTACTACTGGCCTGCTGCTGAGCCTAAAACGGGATTTTCAACTAGCCGCGTTAGTCGCCGCTTTAGTATCCGACACCGATTGCCCTTATTTCTCGCCCCCAATATAAGCAGACCGTTCCAGGGGGAAAAGAGCAAGAACTAAAAGGAAGGAGAGGGAAGTATTGTAATAACGTGACAGCATGACGGCGTGACGGTAACCCCGATTTAGGTGTTCATGTTGCGACTTAGATGGCGCTAACTTAATCGAGGTTTTCATGTCGCGACTTAAATAGGCACTAACTTAATTGAGGTTTTCATGTCGCATGCCAAAGCGATGCTGAATTCTTTGACTTTACAGCAATATAGTAACCTAACCATAATAGATATTTAAAATCTGAAATCTGCGCGTAACTCGCTATGCCTTATTTTACCCTTTCCGTGCGAAAAAGTCGCCCTTTCACGGAATTTTTTTTTGGTTTTTCGCTCAAATTTTCGCTAAGTCCTCACTGTTCAAAAAATTCCTAACCCTCTAACCCTTACAACCCCTAACCCTAACATTATCCCTAACATTATCCCTAACATTATCCCTAACATTATCCCTAACATTATCCCTAACATTATCCCTAACATTATCCCTAACATTATCCCTAACATTATCCCTAACA
>WNGK01006649.1_pt1 | contig 12159 bp, 11 predicted proteins | sample 5400601 | NCBI WGS metagenome assembly WNGK01 (sample SAMN13153376, study PRJNA577476) | soil metagenome | isolation source: 60 cm soil or saprolite under Garry oak tree replicate 1 | place: USA:California | collected 2016-06-15
GTCGGATAGACCTCGGCCGCGTACGGGGCGAGCACCGACACCACCCCCCACAGGGGGACCAGCAGCGCGACGATGAGGACGGTGAGGAGCGTCTGGTTCGACGCGAGGCGGTGGGCCTCGGTGGCGAACAGCAGCAGGACGACCGCGCTCACCCCGGCGACGAGCGCCATGGTCCATTTCGCGCTCCATCTGCCGTAGAGCCAGGCGACCAGGACCGAACCCGGGACGGCGAACAAGGCAGCATGGGCCAGGATCGACGTCACGTGCGTCGTGGCGAGGCCTTCGGCCGCGAGCTTCGCCGGCAGCCACGTGATGAACCCGAAGTTCACCAGGCCCCAGCCGAGGCCGTACAGGATCAGGGCCAGCGTGATGGCGCCGAACGGCGGCCGGAAGACCGTGGTGAATCCCCGTCCCAGCAGCTCGTGGCCGATCACCGCTTCCTCGCTCAGCTCGGAGGACTCGACCACCTCGACGCCGAACTCGGCCATGCACTCCCTGGCCTCGTCATCGCGGCCGTTCGCCAGCAGGAACCGCGGCGACTCGGGGATCCATCGGTTGAGCAGGATCAAGAGGACGCCCGTCGGCAGCCCCAGGAGCCACATGATCCGCCACGTGTAGTGCGGGATCAGCCAGTCGGCGGCGTTGCTCGCGAGCAGGAACCCCAGGGCGGTCCCCACGCCCGCCACGAGCACCACGATCGTCCCGCGGTTCCGCGCCGGGATGGTCTCGGTCAGGAGCGAGTACGCGATCGGCAGCAGGCCCCCGACGCCCAGCCCCATGATGAAGCACATCACCAGGTTCCAGCCGTAGGCGACCATGAACCCGCAGATCGACGTGCCGATGAAGATGATGGCCCCGAAGAGCACCGACGCCCGGCGCCCGACGCGGTCCCCCAGGTAGCCCCAGAGGAACGAGCCGATGGCGGTGCCGGCGATGCCACTCAGCGGGTACAGCGCGATGGGCCAATGGCCGGCCAGCAGGTGGCCGGGAGAGCTGAGTCCGTACTCGGCCGTCGCCCCGGGGATGATGAACACGAAGGTGAACGGCTTGAGCGTGTCGACCGCGATCGCGATGAGCAGCACCGCCATCAGCCGGTAGTGCGCCGGGCGGAGCGGCGCGTCGTCGAACGCCTTGACCTGGATGTGGGACTCGGAAGCGCGGTGCGCGACCTTCGGCGCCAGGCCGAAGTAGACGCTCACGAAGCCCCCCACGATCAGCGCCATCCCGAGGATCATCGGCCCGCTCAACGGCATGCCGACGAGCCGGTATCCCGAGTCCCGAGCGCCCACGAACATCGGCACGTGGAACAGGACCCCCACGACCACGGCCGTCGATCCGGCCCAGAACGCCTTCGGATTCGCGAAGTAGATCCGTCGCCGCGGTTCGCTCGCGATCGTCGTCAGTGCCATCCCCCACTCCTCTCGAACCCACCGACCGAACGACGGCGAGCCATCTCCATGAGACTAGGAGTGGAGAATATACGAGATTCGTTTCAGGTATTCAAGGTCATCGGTCGCCCCGGTCGGCCTCACTCCAGGGTGAAGTTGCCCTCCTGGGGCTCGGCCGCCGACGTCGACGGGGGTGGCGCCGGAGCGCCCTCCGGCGCGGACGTCGGTGCGACGCCGGCCGCCGGTCCCGCGTCCTCCCCGGCCGGACGGGACGCCTCGTGGGCCTCGATCTTCGCCGCGGTGTCGTCCTGCTCCGTCTTGATCTGGGCCTCGATGCCGGCGATCTCGCCGACCAGCCGGTCCGCCTCCTCGCCGGCCGGCGTGCCCTCGGTGCGCTCGCGAACGATCAGGTATCCGAGCTGCTTCGCGTTCTCGTCGGCCTTCTTCCGCAGCTGCCCCGTCTCGAGCTTCCCCTGCAGGGTCGCCGTGCCCTTCTTCGCCTCGACCGCCACGTCCTTCGCGACCGCCTTGACCTTGTCCAGCAATCCCATCGCTGCCTCCTTCCGGGCTCCTCGCCCTCAGTCCGTGCTCCCGCCCAGCAGCCCCCGCAGCGATCCCGCGGTCCCCTCGGTCGAAGCCTGCCCCGCGGCGTGCTGCAGGGAGCGGGCGAGCGCCACCATGTTCACCGACTGCAGGATCACCTGGCCGTCGCCCTCCAGCGTGGCGAGCGACATCCCCTCACCACCGAAGAACGCCGTCTTCAAGCCCGCCGCGTCGAACTTCCCGATCCGCTCCACGCCGTAGGTGATGCCGTCCTCGAAGGCGACCACGCAGCCCGTGTCCACCTGGATCTTGCCGCCGTACTTCGACGGGTTCAGATCGATGAAGTTGCCGGCTCCGGCGATGAACAGCGTGCCCGACCCCGTGAACCGCTCCAGGATGAAGCCTTCGCCGCCCCGCCGCCCGGCCGTCCAGCCGGCCCACTTGATGTCGAAGCGCACGCTGCCCTCGGCCGCGACGAACGCATCCTTCTCGGCCGTCCATCCCTTCTCCGCGTCGAGCTCGATCGCCCGCATCTCGCCGGGGAGCGTCCCGGCGAAGGCCACGAGACCCGAGCCGCCGACGGGCGTGAAGTACTGGAACGCCAGCGACTCGCCCGCCAGTGCCCGCTTCCCCACCTCCGTGGCCGCCCCCAGCGCCTTGCCCAGGAGGCCCTTGCTCTTGCTCGCCTCCTCCGTCTCGCGGGTGGTGAACCGCGTCTCGATCCCGACGTTCACGGTCTTCCAGAGGAACTTCCCCGCCTCGCAGTACACCGTCTGGCCCTCGTCGAGCTGGCACACGATCATCTGGCTGGCCGATCCCTTGATCTGATGCGTGATCACGGCGTTCCCTCCACCTGCGCCCGACACCACTCGTACAGCGCGTCGTACATCGGCGTCTCCAGCTCGATCTTGGCCCGGTCGTCGGTCCCGTGCTTCAGGGCGAACCCGTGGGCGATCGCGTACAGCCCCGGCCCTTCCGGCGCGCTGTCCCGGTCCTCCGAGACGTCGGCGGCATGGACGATCCTGGCCAGCAGCTCGAGCGGCGGATCCCGGAGCGCGAAGTCCTCGATCAGGGCCTCGAACGAGCACTTGCCGTCGCGGTGCGTGTGGTCCGACCCCGGGGCGTCGTACGACCGAGCGCCCTCCCGGCTGGCCACCGCCAGGACGTCGTCCCTGGCCACGAACAGGAACTCGGCGTCCGGGTCGATGAACCGCTTGATCAGCCATGGGCACGCCACCCGGTCGACGTTCGCGTTCTCTCGCGTCACCCATTTCACGGCGGCCCGATGTTACTGCTCCCCCCGGGAGCGCGCGAGACGCGCCCCCGGCCCGCCCGCCCATCGGGCGGCGTACGATCGCGTCCGTGCTGGTCCTGACCCGGTCGGACGTCGAAGAGCTCCTCGACCTCGACGCTATGGTCGAGACCGTGGCCGCCGCGATGGCCGACCTGTCGGCGGGGCGGGCGTCGATGCCGCCCCGCGTCGCGGCCCGAACGGAGGACGGGATCCTCGGGGTCATGCCGGCCGCGCTCCCGTCGGCGGGGGTGCTCTCCACCAAGCTCGTCAGCGTGTTCGCCGGGAACGCGGGCACCGCGCTCCCCACCCACCAGGCCGTGATCGTGGCGTTCGACCCCTCCACCGGCGAACCGATCGCCCTCATGGACGGCGCGTACATCACGGCCACGCGCACGGCTGCGGGCTCGGCCCTCGCCACCAGGCTGCTGGCCCGGAGCGACGCCGGGGTGCTGGCCGTGCTCGGCACGGGGGTCCAGGGCGAGAGCCACGCCCGGGCCGTCCCCCGCGTCCACCGCTTCCGCGAGATCCTGATCGCGGGCCGGAGCCCCGAGAAGGCCGGCGCGCTGGCGTCCAGGATGGCCGGGGAGCTTCCGCTGCCGGTCCGCGCCGTGGCCTCGTTCCGGGAGGCCGTCGAAGCCGCCGACGTGGTCTGCGCCTGCACGCATTCCCCGGAGCCGGTCGTCCGGCGCGCATGGTTGAAGGCCGGCACGCACGTGAACTCCGTGGGCCTCACCGCCGAGGGCACGGAGGTCGACGGAGCGACCGTCGCCGACTCGCTGGTCGTCGTGGAGTCGCTGGCGTCGGCGCTCGGGCCCTTCCCGGCCGGGGCGAACGACCTCGCCTGGCCGATCAGGGACGGCCTGGTCGACCCCGATCACGTCCACACCGAGATCGGGCAGCTGGTGGCCGGGACGAGGCCGGGCCGGACGTCCGTCCACCAGATCACGCTGTACAAGTCCGTCGGCGTCGCCGTCCAGGACGCCGCTGCGGCTGCACTGGTGCTGGCCGCGGCTCGCGAACACGGCGCGGGCCGGACGGTGGACATGTGAGGACCGACGTCGCGTTGCCCTCCTTCGCCGCGGGGTCGTAGGCTTCGGCGGTGAGCGACACCGACGAACCGTCCACGCTGGACGCCACCGCGCAGGCCGAGCTCGTCCGGAGCGGACAGGCCTCGCCCGTCGAACTGGTCGAGAGCGCCATCGCACGGATCGAGAAGCTGAACCCCGAGCTGAACGCCGTCATCCACCCGCTGTTCGACAAGGCGATACGGGCGGCGACCTCCCCGGACCTCCCGCTCGGCCCGTTCCGCGGCGTCCCGATGGTGCTGAAGGACCTCACCTGCCACACGGCCGGCGATCCCTTCCACGAAGGGATGCGCTTCCTGAAGGACCTCGACTGGAGGTCCGACGCCGACACGTACCTGGCGGCCAAGTTCCGCGCGGCGGGATTCGTGTTCGTGGGTCGGGCGAACACGCCCGAGCTGGGCATCCTGCCGACCACCGAGCCCGCCGCGCACGGCCCCACCAGGAACCCCTGGAACACGGGGCACTCCACGGGCGGCTCGAGCGGAGGCTCGGCGGCGGCCGTGGCCTCCGGGATGGTCCCGGTCGGGCACGCCAACGACGGGGGCGGGTCGATCCGCATCCCGGCGAGCGAGTGCGGGCTGGTCGGGCTCAAGGTCTCGCGCGGTCGGACCTCGCTGGGGCCGGACTACGGCGACATGATCGGCGGCATCGTGGTCGAGCACGTTGTGACGCGCTCCGTCCGCGACTCGGCAGCGGTGCTCGACGCCGTCCACGGGCCGATGCCGGGCGACCCGTACACGGCTCCCCCGCCGGTCCGCCCCTTCGCCGACGAGGTGGGCGCCGACCCGGGGCGGCTCCGCGTCGGGATCCTCACCGTCGCTCCCGGTGGCACGGCCGACACCCACCCCGACTGCGTCGCGGCCACCGAGGACGCGGGCCGCCTCCTCGAGTCGCTCGGTCATGGCGTCGAGGATTCAGCGCCGCCGAACCTGGACGACCCCGAGTACGTGGCGCAGTTCATCACGCTCTGGGCCAGCGGTCAGGCGTGGAACCTGGACCACTGGAAGCGGGTGACGGGGAAGGCGATCGGCCAGGACGACGTCGAGCCGCTGACGTGGGCGCTCGCCGACATGGGTCGCTCGTACACCGGCGCCGACCTCCTCTCTTGCCAGGAATGGCTCCAGGGGATGACCAGGAAGATCACCGGTTGGTGGGCGGACGGGTTCGACCTGTTGCTCACGCCGACGATCGCGGAGCCCCCGCCTCCCCTCGGGGAGTTCGGCTCGCCGCCCGACAATCCGCTGCAGGGCGTGTTCCGGGCCGCCGCCCTGGTCCCGTTCACCCCCTTGTTCAACGTCACCGGGCAGCCGGCCGTGTCCCTTCCGCTCGCGTGGAACGACGCGGGGCTTCCGATCGGTGCCCAGCTGGTGGCGGCGTACGGACGGGAGGACGTGCTGCTCCGCGTGGCGTCCCAGCTCGAGTCGGCCCGCCCGTGGGCGGATCGCCTCCCGCCGGTCCACGCCTGACCGCGAGGCGGCCGGCGCTCAGCGGCGGGCGTCGATGCAGCAGATCCCGTCGACCTGCACGGGGAGCGTTCCCGCTTGGGCCTCCGCGTTCGTGATCGGGGTCGCCGAGCTGTGTGCTTGGGCGAAGGCGTAGACGCCCAAGCTCTCCAGGAGCGACCCGGGAGCCGGGTTGCCGACGGCCGACAGCGGCACGGTGATCTGCCAGGCGTCGGGCGCGGTTCCCGTGCCGGGGACCAGCTGCCCGCTCACCGACGTGCCGACCGGCGGCGCCGGGTAGGTGATCACGTGCGGGAAGCACGCCGACACCGAGCACAGGTCGACCGACTGGGCCGTCCCCGCGTAGAACGTCCGCACGCCGGCCGGGTTGTTGACCTCCACGGCCGCGTAGTAGATGGGGTTGCGGACCCCGGTCGGTGAATCGACGGGCGGGCCCACCCAGCGCACGACGTAGTCCAGGGACGCCGCGCCCGTCGCCGTGAGGCCGTGCGACAGGTCGTCCAGCGACGTCACCGGGATCGTGAGCACCAGGTTCGAACCGTTCGTCTGCACCGTGATCCCACGGAGGTCCATCTCCGGGACGCTGGTCGTGCCGTAGATCGGATCGAACAGCGCGTCGCCGCTCGGGTCCGTCAGGCTGTTCCGCACGGTCGGGGGACCCGTGACCTTCTTCCCGAACAGGCCGATCCCACCGTGCTGGTGCGCGATCGTCACGACGGCGGCACCCCGGTGGTCGAACGTTCCGTCCGGGGGCGGAGGAAGATCTCCCTGGATCAGCTCGTTCGACGTGTCGTCGTACACGACATCCAGGGCGCCGGTTCGTGGCTCCACGGTCACCTCGAAGAAGTCGGCGTTGTTGCGGTTGCCCGTGACCGCGATGCAGCCCAGACCCTCCAAGCAGATCGTCCCGTAGTGGGACGGGTGCCGGGTCACCTGGACCTGCTGGATCGACGGGGTGGGCGACGCGGCGTTCGTCACGAAGTTCGCGTACACGTTCCATGCCTGGTGGGCGTCCTGGGTGCTGGGGTCGTCGGCCGTGTCGTCCGTGCCGTAGTAGACGACGGCGAGCCGGCCGGCCGAGCCGGCGACGGCCCACGGCATCACGTTCGTGTTCGCGGGCGAACGGTTGATCTGGACCGGCGGGGACCACGACGTCCAGCCGGACGAGGCGGAGGCGTACGAGTACCACACCTGCCACGCGTTCGGGTCCTGATCGACCGACACGCCGTTCCCGCGGGTCACCCAGGCCACGTACGCGTTGCGCGCCCTGTCCATGGAGATGACGGGGAACAGGGTGTCGGAGGTCGTGCCGGACGGCAGGTTCGCGATGTGGACGACCTGGGCGTTCAGCAGAGCGGCGTTGTTCGGCTGCGAAGGATCGCGCGTGAGGACGGCCACGCCGACGTCGTCCGCCGCCCCGGTCGTGCTGACGGCCTGCAGCACGGTCCCGGTCTGCTGGTCGATGGCCAGGGGACCGTCGCTGCCGATCGAGTATTCCTTCGTCGGAGTGGTGTAGTTGATGCCGTCGGTCGAATATCCGGCGGCCTCACAGCAACCGGCCACCGCTTCGGCGTAGATCAAGTAATTCACGGGCAGCGGGCCGGTGTAGCCGGCGGGCCGGGTCGGCGGGTCCCAGGCGGCGAACCACTGCCGGTCGAACCCGTTCAATCCCTGGTCCCCGTTGGCGATCACGCCGGTCTGCATCGTCCGCGTCGAGTTGTCCCACGTGGCGACCTTCAGGGTCAGCAGCGCCGCGAGGTCCCCGTAGTAGACCTTCCCGCTGCGGTCGATCGAGATCTCAGTGTCCCCCCCGCCGGGGCCCGTGATCTGGGTGTCGGACTGGGTGGCCGACGTCATCGGCTGGTCGTGCATGGGGCGGAACGTGCGGGCGCCGTCGACCGAGCGGAGCCAGATGCTCCGCTGGGTCCCGGTCCCCCACGGCCCGCTCACGTACGCGGTGCCGTCCGGCGCGAACCTGATGTCCGGCTCGCCGAAGGTATGAACGGGGTCGGCGACGACGGCGCTGCCGAACGTGATCGGCGCCACTCCGCCGGCTCGCGCCGCCGGGGTTGCGCCCGCGCCGGACGCGGCGGCGATGGAGAGCGTGACCGCCAGAGCCGCGACGAGTGCAACAAGGGATCGGACCCGCATGTCGACCTCCCAGCCGGTCATCGTTGATGCACGCGAGCACGCGTGCGCGCGCGCCTCCTGCCGGCCGGGGGCCTACCCATCTCCGGCGCCCCCAGACGCGCATGAGAGGACTTTCAGCCCTCTCTCATCCGATCGCTCATGTCGGACCCCCCATCCGACCGATGACTCCTGAGGAGGAAGCCCGTCCGCCCGATCGGGGCGGGTCCGTCCACGGTGCTCGGAGGACCGCGATGCACGGCACCACCCGCAGACGCTCGGACGAGCCGCTCAGCCGCGACTCGTTGTTCAGGCTGGTCGGGCCCCTGGTCGCCGTCACCCTCTCCGGGCTCTTGTCCACGACCGCGTCGAGCGCCCCGCCGGAACAGGCGCACCTCGTCATGCAGGCTGCGCTGCTGACCGCGGTCACCGTCGCCGCGACCGCGTTCGTGCCGTGGGGCCGGCTGCCGAGGTCCCTCCAGACCATCCCCCCGATCGTCTACCTGGTGGTCGCCTTCCTCATCCAGCAGGCCGCCGAGAACTCCTCCACCGTCGCGCCGGTCGCCCTCCTGCCGGTGGTGTGGCTCGCCGTGTACGGGACCGAAGGCGAGCTGCTCGGCGGCCTCGCCGCCGTGACGATCATCCTGACCGCCCCGATGCTGATCTCCGGGCCGGACGGTGAGCCGCTGTCCAAGGGGCTCTTCCTGATCGGGACGGCCTGGATCCTGGGCTTCGTCGTCCACCAGCTGTTCGGCCAGATGAGGGCCCACACCAGCCGGCTGGAGGTGCTGGCCCGCGAGGACGGCCTGACGTCGGTGGCGAACCGCCGAGCGTGGGACGAGGCGCTCGACCGGGCGGTCCGGAACGCCGCGAGGCTCCGCCAGCCGCTCTGCGTCGCCGTCCTCGACCTGGACCACTTCAAGGCATACAACGACGAGCGCGGGCACCAGGCCGGGGACTCGCTCCTCTGCCTGGCGGCGGCGGCCTGGACGTCGGAGCTCCGCTCTTCCGACCTCCTGGCCCGCCTGGGCGGCGACGAGTTCGGCGTGATCCTCGCCGGCTGCGCTCCCGAGGGCGCGGGCGCGGTGACCCGTCGCCTGTGCTCCGTCACTCCCGGAGGCGGCACCTGCTCCGCGGGCGTCGCGGCCTGGAACGGGGTCGAGACCCCCGGCGAGCTGTTCGCCCGCGCCGACGCCGCCCTGTACCGGGCGAAGAACGCCGGCAGGGACCGCGTGACGGTCGCGGAGTGGACCGGGGACTCGATCATCACCGCCTGACCGACATCCCTGGGGGCGTCGACGGACTCGGCGCCCGGCCAGGATCGGCCTATCCCGCCTGAGCCGTCTGGGCTCCGAGCTCCGAAGGGGCGAGCCGCCGGATCAGCCACGGCCATCCCCCATCGCTGCTGGTAGCCTTGGAGCCCGCGCGCGAGCGCCGGATCCACGTCGAGAGGAAGTCGGCAGATGGCAGACCACCGAGAGGTTCGCTACGAGCGCCTGTACGTCAAGTCCCCGAGCGGCGAGAAGCTCCGCAAGACGGCGTCCGGCCGGCTGAAGGGCCTCGTCTCCGCCGGTTGGCGGGAGACCGACCGGACGAGCACGCCCGACTACGTCCAGGTCCGCCTGGAGCGCAGCGGGCAGCCTCCGCTCATGACGAAGCTCCCGCACATCCCGCCGGCACCCGGACGCACCGGGCGAGGACCGGGGTTCGCCGGACGAGGCCCGGGCGGACCGGGGCGTGGACCTGGCGGTCCGGGTGGACCAGGTCGCGGGCCGGGTGGGCCCCGGCGCTAAGCCGGATCACGCGACGGGCCGGACGTTCGCCGCCTGGGGGCCCTTCTGGCCCTGTGTGACGTCGAACTCGACCTGTTGTCCCTCCTCGAGGCTGCGGTATCCCGTCCCCTGGATCGCGCTGAAATGCACGAAGACGTCAGGGCCACCTTCCTGGGAGATGAAGCCGTACCCCTTCTCGGAGTTGAACCACTTCACGACACCGGTTGCCACCTGCGATCCCCTCCTTTCCTGGCCGGCCCGGACTGGGATGCGTCCGGCGACCTCCGGCTCGATGAGCCGGTGAGGGAACTGCTCGTAGCATGGTGTGGGTGCGATCGATGCTGAACCCTCGGTCGAATCCTATCAGCACCCCCCCGGGGTCGAGTGATGACGGCATCGAGGCCATGAGCAGGACGGCGATCGGGACGGCGCCGGTCGAGGTGGATCGCCCGGCCGGCGAGGAGGTGGTCGAACCGGACCGCCCGTGGCTGGTCATCGTGTGGAACGACCCCATCAACCTGATGTCGTACGTCACGTTCGTGTTCCAGAAGCTGTTCGGGTACAGCCATCAGAAGGCGACGAAACTGATGCTGGACGTGCATCAGAAGGGGAAGGCCATCGTCTCGAGCGGGTCGCGCGAGAAGGCCGAGTTCGACGTGTCCCGGCTCCACGCGCATGGGCTGTGGGCCACGATGCAGCAGGACCGGTGACGTCGTGACGCGAACGCCACCGCGGGTCACCCGGACCCGCCGCGGGGAGTATCGACTCCGCCTGCCGCCCGGCGAGCGCGACCTGCTCCGGACTCTCCCCGGCCAGCTCCGGGAGCTCCTGGGAACGGACGACCCCGCGCTCGAGCGACTGTTCCCGCCCGCGTATCCGGACGACGCCCAGCGGGAGGCCGAATACGCCGGGATGGTCCGGGACGAGCTGGCGGCCGGTCGGCGGAGCGCGCTCGACGTGATGGAGTCGACGATCGACGCGGAGCGCCTGAACGAGGAGCAGGTGCTGGCCTGGCTCGGCGCGCTGAACGACCTCCGGCTGGTGCTCGGGACCAGGCTCGACGTGACCGAGGAGACGTACGCGCGCCCCATCCCGCAGGACGACCCGTCGGCGGCGCAGTTGGCCCTCTACCACTACCTGAGCTGGCTCCAGGAGCAGGTGGTGGAGGCGCTGGCCGCCGGGCTTCCGTCCTGATCCGCCGCTGCGTGCCTCCGGTCGACGTCGGCGCTGCGTGTGATACTCGGTCGATGGACAACGAGACGCGCACGGAACTGATCGCGACGTACCGGGACGGCCATCGGGCGGTCGTGGAGGCCGTCGAAGGCGCGACGGACGCCGAACTGGACGCCCGGCCAGGCCCCGATGACTGGTCCGCGAGGATGGTCGTTCATCACCTCGCCGACAGCGAGACGACATCATCGATCCGCCTCCGGAAGCTCCTGGCCGAAGATCGTGCGGACATCCAGGGCTACGACGAGATGGAGTTCGCCCGGCGGCTCCACTACGACCGCCCGATCGAGGCCTCGCTGGAGGTCCTCCGGGCCGTCCGTACCTCCACGGCCGAGCTCCTCGACCGCATGACGGAGGCGGACTGGTCCAGGGAGGGCGTGCATACCGAGAGCGGCCGGTACGGGACGCAGGACTGGCTGCGGATCTACTCGACCCACGCGCACGACCACGCCGACCAGATCCGGCGGGCTCGGGTCGCCCCACGATGAACGGTCCGGCCTGATGGCGATCCGCCCCGCGGGTCCGTTGTCCGGGTCGGACCTCGCCGGCTGTTGAGCGCTGGCTACGTCATCGGGCAGGGATCACGTGACCGGTCGGCGCTCCGGTTTGAGGGGCACCCGGTCCGCGGCGGGTCAGGGGCCGCCGCTCCCCTGGTACTGGGGCGTCACCGGAGGCAGGCTGACGAACAGGCGCCCGTCGATCGTCTCTGCCCAGACCGGGTGGATCTCGTTCCAGCCGTGCTCGGTATCGAACGCCCAGGTTCCCACGAACGTCACGTGCGCGCCGGCGGCCGGGACCGGCAGGGTCTGGCCGGGCATGATCTCCACGATCAGGTCGCCGTACGACCGGCTCTTCGCGTCGAGGAAGCGTTCGTCCCCGGAGTCCGGGACCACGTACAGATGGTGGTCGCCGTCCTGTTCGTCACGGGTCCCTCGCACGGTGCCGCTGTACGTGGCGCAGGTCTCGAGCACGTGCAACCGCCAGGGGTGGTAGACGCCGCGGAGCGGGTCGCTCGAGGGGCACGGCGAACCGCCCGCGTCGACCGGGCGGGTGCCGCTCGCATGGCAGCCGGCGAGCAGCGCCGACAGCACCAGAGCCGCGAGCGCACAGGCCGCGGCAGCCCGACCACGGTTCGCCCCTCCCCCGGTCCCTTCGCACCTCACCTCGGCTCCCACCTTCGAACCCGGACCGAGCGTAGGACGTGGCTCTGACATCGCGCCGAAATGGGAGGTCCGGCGGCCGAGCGCAGACTCCATG
>WNGK01018878.1_pt1 | contig 12155 bp, 9 predicted proteins | sample 5400601 | NCBI WGS metagenome assembly WNGK01 (sample SAMN13153376, study PRJNA577476) | soil metagenome | isolation source: 60 cm soil or saprolite under Garry oak tree replicate 1 | place: USA:California | collected 2016-06-15
GCCGCCGCTGCGCTCGATACGCGTGGCCACGCGATTCAGGACCTCGACACAGTCCACCGGATAGCGGCCGAGCGTGGTTTCAGCGCTTAGCATGAGAGCATCCGCTTGTTCGAAAACCGCGTTCGCCACGTCGGTAACCTCTGCGCGGGTGGGAAGTCGATTCGTGATCATCGATTCGAGCAATTGCGTTGCGACCACAACCGGTTTGCCAAGGCGAATACATTTCTTGACAATCCGTCGCTGAATAATTGGCAGTTCCTCCATTGGGCATTCAATGCCCAAATCGCCGCGCGCGACCATGATCACATCAGCACCTTCGATCATTTTGTCGATTGATCGCACCGCCAATTGACCCTCAATCTTCGCGACGATCTGCGCATTACTCTTCTTGCTGGACAGCAATCGTCGCAGTTGTTCGATGTCGTCTTTCTCCCGCACAAAACTTAACGCCACAAAATCGACGCCCATCTCTGCGCCAAGCCCAACATCTGCAATATCCTTTTTGGTAAGCGGCGGCAGATTCACGTGAACACGAGGGAGATTGATGTGACGCCGCGAGCCGAGTACTGCCGGTGTCAGCACTTTGGTCCGGACTCGATCTTTCGCCTTGTCCATCACGACCAATTTGATCAAGCCGTTATCGACCAAAATCTTGTCCCCGACCGCCACGTCTTTAACGAATCCGGGGTAATTCACGTCCACGGAATATGGCTCTTTGCGTTTTGCGCCACGCACGGTGAACTCCAGAACGTCCCCCGGCTTGAGATGCAGATCGGTCTCGACGTCACCGGTGCGAATGGCTGGCCCCTGTGTATCGAGTAGAACGGCAACCGGCCGGCCTGCTGCCTGGGCGAGCCTGCGGATTCTCGGCACAATCTCACGGACCCATTCATGGGTGGCGTGACTCATGTTAAGCCGGAAAACATCGGTGCCTTTCTGGAGTAGCTGTCGCAGGGCCTCCGTCTTTTCTGTCGCCGGACCGAGCGTGCAAATGATTTTGGTCTTCCGCATCGAGTGAAAGGATTCAGTTTGTGGCGGCAAAAGCCAAGTCGCATTTGAGCGTTAGTACGTTGTGGCAGAGCGGGAAATTGCCTTTCCTGGCTGCGATGTACACAAAATGCGGCACGCCTTAGGAAGCGTGCCGCGTCGCAGCGCTGGCGTTTTCTTTATTTCAGCTTGCCTTGGGTCTGCTTGGCAAGATCAAGATGTTCCTGCACCACCTTTGCCGTGTCGTCCGCAAACTTTTTCACGTCGGGATCGCTCCCGCTGTTTGCTTCCTCCTTGAATTCGGCCAGGTCCTTTTCGTGGTCCTGAACCATCGCATCGATGTAAGCCTTATCGGAGCTCCAGCTTACCGTTGGCTCTTTTGCCGGCAATTTTACGTTCTTTTGCGCCGCGATCTTTTTTAACTCGTCATTGGCTTTGCCGTGGTCCTCGACCATCCGTTTGCCGAATGACTTAACATCGTCGCTTTGCCCCTTCTGTTCAGCCACTTTTCCCATCGCGACTTCCATCATTCCGCCCTTGGCGGCTTTTTTCATGAACATCTTATCTTTTGCAGTGACGGAGGAGCTCTTGCCGGCTGGAGTCTCTTCTGCTCTGGCCACTCCCGCCAGGCTGAATGCCGCGATTATCAAAGAAAGAATGCAAAACTGTGAAACAACTGTGATTTTAGTTTTCATGGCTTTTTTACGGTTGAAAGAGGCCGGGAAACCCCGGCAGTTAAGAATCGCAAACCGGTGCCTGCTTGGACGCTGACGAATTGCGATTGGCTTCACCAAATGACGCTCAGGCTCCGGAGATGTTCCGCGCGTACGAGCTCTCCACACGTCTCGCCACGTCCTTGTAGCCGTAATCAACTTCATAAATCTGCTTCATACAGGCCAGCGACTTTTCCGGTTCGCCCATCCGCTCGTAAACAAGGCCGAGATTGTACACCATCTCTTTCTTCATAGCGTCCATTGATAACATTTCCTTCGAGCCTTCCTCGAGTTGTTTGACCGCAAGATCCAGCATCTCAAGTTCGCCATAGCAGCGACCGAGGAGGTTTATCGCTTTCAAACGCGCATGCGGATTTTGCCGTGCGCGCTGCAACTCCGGCACTGCCTCGCGAAAATGCCCGGCATTGAAAAGGTTTTCACCCAGTTCAAATCGCAGCTGGAGATCGGTGGGATTCCGTGCGACGCGCTGCCGCGCATCGGCGATAACGATTTCTGCGCGTTTTCCTTTGGCGACCTTGAGTTGCTCAGACCGTTCCGGATACAATTCATTTGCTGCGTCGTGCGTCGAAAGAAACTCCTCATGCGCAGCAATCTCCCGTTCGAGACACTTGATCTTCAAATCGGAAGCCTTTCGAACCAAGCCGGCGTCCGCGCCTTTTGTCAGATCTGCGGCGTACTCATACCAGCCAATTGCTGCCTTGAAATCCTCCTTTTGCTCGTTCAACACGCCCAGGCGTCGGGCGAGATCGACGTTTGCGGGTTCCGCTTTGTGCCGCGCATACGTTTCGGCAATTTGTTGATCGAGCGATTCCCCCGTCAATCGCATCCGGCTTTGTTGCTCGAGAGAGACTGCTACCTCTTTGTCTTTGATTAGATCCCGATAACTTTCAGCCTGCGTCCATCCGCCTCTTTTCATGGACGAATGGGCTGATGCGTCTTTGCCAAGACGGAGCGCTTCAGCATCGAGCGGATTTATCGCCGTGATCTGATTATAGATTTCGACCTCCTGGTCATGGTCTCCAAGCTGTCGATACAAGCGGCCGAGCTCGTGCAGCACCTTGACGTCGCGGGGATTTTCTTCCAGCAGCGTCCGCAGCGAGAACACACCAATTTCCGGCCAACCCGCGGCTAGCGCAGCTTCCTTCAAAACCAGATTTGCCTGGCGATTGTAAGGCTCCTTTTCCAAGACCGTCTCCAGCGTTTCGATCGCGCGTTTCGGGTCCTTTTTGATTTCTCGCTGCGCCTTCATGACGGCGATCGGTGCAGTTGAGATATTGAAAAAGCCCTTCTTTGCCAATTTGCTTCTTGTTACCTCGGTACGCCGCAGCAATTGACGGCCTGTGAGAAACTGTGGCTCTTGCTTGAGAATCTCTTGCAAGAGTGAAATTGCGTAACCGAAGTTGCGCAATTCGATCGCGGTCACCGCCTTGAGCCAAAGACTGCGCTGTGTTTCGCTTAGTTCTTTCTCCGCTTTAACCGCCATCGCGGTGACTATAATTCATCACCGATGCCAGTCACCCTGAATTGGCAGATTCAATCACGGCGGGTTGTGGACTTGTTTTGAAACCTAGGACAGTTACTGCGTCGGGCGTTGAGCGTTAGTTGTTCGGAGATTAGTGCGCCGCCCGGCGTGCGAGCTCATAGCAAGTCCAGCTGAGGCTTATCAACTCTTGCTGCGGCCTTTCTTTTGTGTCGAGGTTTACCGGTGGGCAATGGTGTTTCGATTTTGCCATCTGGTTTTTCCAGGTGCGCGAGAATGTCTTTCGCCCTGTCGAGAATTTCTTTCGGCAATCCGGCCAGGCGCGCCACCTGGATGCCGTAGCTTTTGTCCGCGCCGCCCGGAACGATTTTGCGCAAAAAAATAATCTGGTCGTTCCATTCGCGCACTGCGACATTGAAATTGCACACGCCCTTGCGTTCTTGAGCAAGCTTGGTGAGTTCGTGATAGTGCGTCGCGAAGAACGTTCGCGCTTTGATCTTGTCGTGCAGAAACTCCGCGACACTCCACGCTATGGAGAGGCCATCGAAGGTGGATGTGCCGCGGCCAATCTCATCCAAGATCACCAGGCTGCGTTCGGTTGCGTTGTTGACGATGTTCGAGGTTTCGTTCATCTCGACCATGAATGTTGATTGTCCGCGCGCGAGATCGTCGCTTGCGCCGACGCGCGTGAAGATCCGATCGACGAGACCAATCTCTGCATTCTCCGCCGGGACGAAGCTGCCTATCTGCGCCATCAGCACAATCAGCGCCACCTGGCGGATGTACGTTGATTTTCCGGCCATGTTCGGTCCCGTGATGATGGCGAGCCGCAGATTTTCGCCGTCGAGCGACGTATCGTTCGGCACGAATTTCTCTTCTACCAGAGTTTGATCCAAGACGGGATGCCGGCCATCCTTGATGGTGAGCCGCAGGGTTTCGTTTAATGTCGGCCGGCAATAACGGAAGAGACGCGCGGTTTCCGTCAGCGCGCAGATAACGTCGAGAACGGCGATTGTCTCCGCCGTTCGCTGGATCGGACCGAGCTCAAGCAAGGTCTCGTCGCGCAATTTTTGAAAGATCTGGTATTCGAGTTGGCGAGCGCGTTCGTCTGCCCCGAGAATTTTGGCCTCCATTTCCTTGAGCTCGGGGGTAACGAAGCGTTCACCGCCGACGGTCGTTTGCTTGCGCGTGTAATGCGCAGGCACATTCGCAAGATTGGATTTTGTCACTTCAATGAAGTAGCCGAAGACGGAGTTATAACGCACTTTGAGCGACTTGATTCCGGTGGCCGCAATCTCGCGCTCCTGCAATTGGCTGATCCAATTTTTCCCGTCGCGCGATGATCTCCGAAGCTCGTCTAGATCGGTATCGTATGCGTCACGGAAGATTCCGCCTTCTTTCAGCGTCAGCGGCGGATCCTCAACAAGCGCCTTCTCCAGCTTCTCCGCCAGCTCCGGCATTTCGTGGATATTCGTTTGCAATTCAACTGGTAGGGCGAGCTCTCCGAGCGCGCCGTTTGGTTCAGTAACACTTGGCGGGCCCGGCGGTCGCGTCCTACCAAATTCAATCCGCTCAATTAGCTTTTGTAGTTCGCCTTTCAACTTCGGGATTTGCTGAAGCGACGTTTTCAGCGCGACCAGATCGCGCGCATTGCCTGAAGCCTGGCTCAAACGTCCGATAGCGCGTTGGATGTCGCGAATTGATTTCAACTCACCGCGAATAGCCGCAAGCAGATCCGGTTCCTGCAATAAATCGGCGATCATCTGGTGGCGACGTTGCAGCTCGATGAGATTGCGCAGCGGTTGCAAAATCCACGCACGCAATTTGCGTCCGCCCATCGGTGTCGCCGTTCGATCAAGTACTGCGAGCAGGGTCGTGTCATGCAGCCTGCGTGACTCCACCAGTTCGAGATTCGTCTGTGTGGCAGCGTCGAGCAGGACGTAGTCCGCAGGTGCATCGCTGCGCAACGAGGTGAGGTGTTCGATCTTTCGTCGAAGCTGATGTTTCAGGTAATGAACGATCGCGCCTGCAGCCGCTGTTGCCTGGCGCATTTGCGCGCAGCCAAATCCGTCGAGCGATTTGGTTTTAAAATGCTCGCACAAAGTAAAGACTGCTTGTTCCGGCAGAAACGCGTAGCTGTCGTAAGGAAGCGCTTTCGGAACGTCCTTGAACTGCTCCGTTTGTTCATCGCTCACGAGAAGTTCCGAAGGGGAAACGCGCGCTATTCCATCGAGCAGTGATTGCCGGTCCTCCAATTGGGTTATGCGAAACTCGCCTGTGCTAAGGTCGGCATAGGCAAAGCCGAACACACCGGCATTAGCATGGACAGCGCCGAGATAATTCGCACGCTTTGCCTCGAGCAAGTCGAGGTCACTTACAGTCCCCGCGCTGACGATCTGAGTGATATCGCGTGAAACAATCTTCCCAGGTTGCGGCTCGCTCATCTGATCGCAGATCGCCACGCGACGCCCTGCCTTGATCAGCTTTGCGATATAGGTTTGCGCGGCGTGATACGGTACGCCGCACATGGGCACGCCGTTTCGCTTGGTCAATGCCACGTTGAGCAACCCGGATGCTTCCTTCGCATCTTCAAAAAAGAGCTCATAAAAATCGCCCAGGCGAAAGAGCAGGAGCGTGTCAGCCGGAATACCAGCCCGCAGGCGGCGGTATTGCTGCATCATTGGAGTAAGAGCGTCCCGCATTATTTGAGAATTAAATCACGCGGTGCGAATTGCGAGGTTGGAATATAACCGGGCGAAAATTTGTTTGTAGCCTGACGGTGTTTCGCATCCAATTCAGGCGCAACTTTGATGAATGTCTTCGTACGTCCGTTCAGCGGCCGATTGTTTGCATTGGGCGTTCTTGTTGTTCCTCCAGCTCTTCTGGCGGTCACGCTTGTGCAGAAGGATCCGCCGGTTCGCCCTGCCGATGCAGACTCGCCGACGGCGATCTGGGACATTGACTTAAAGTTGGCGAACGCTTTGCCGAGAAACTTTCGCACGACTGACGATCCGCTGAAGGCGAACAAAGGTGAAACACCTGCGACAACTGGATTGAGCGATCTCCGCGCGTCGGGCAGCGGCGAGTTTACTCCTGAAGGTTTAAGACTTTTGCTGGCCCGAACTCGCGGCCCGGTCGCCGTCTTCGATTTGCGGCAGGAAACGCACATTTTTGTCAACGACCTCCCTGTTAGCTGGTATGCGTCACGCGACTGGGCCAACGTTGGGCGAAGTCAGTCGGCCATTGTGGCGGGCGAAGCCGCGCGTGTTCAGTCGCTCAAGCCCGGAAGCGAAATCGCCGTTCGACCCGGCCATCCCGTCAAACACGGCAGCGCCAATTCTGTTACGCCAGAACAGGTCACTGTCGAACGGGCAAGCACCGAACAGAATATCGTGGAAAACGCCGGCGAGCATTATGTGCGCATCACTGTGACCGATCATACGCGCCCGCTCGATGACGAGGTGGACCGATTTATTCTCGCTGTCCGTGCGCTGCCGGACGGCGCATGGGCGCATTTCCATTGTGAAGCGGGTCTGGGACGCACTACCACGTTCATGGTGCTTTACGACATGCTGCGAAACGCGAATCGCGTGTCGCTGGAGGACATTGTCGGCCGTCAGAAGATTTTGAGTAATGGCTATGATGTGCTTCAACCGGATGAACCCGGCAACTGGAAGGCGCCTTACGCGGCAGACCGCGCGGGCGCAGTGACACCGGGTGTTTTGTTGCGCTTCGAGGAGAAAAGTCTTGACGCAGCGACGAGCAGTAGCTGGAATAATCTGCATGAAATCTCCGATTTTTAGCATCAGAGCAGTTGCGGCGACTGCAGCATTCGTTCTTTCGGTGGCCACGGCTGCCGCGGTGACGACTGACGTCATTTTTAGCTTTGAGGAGGATGAGGGCGAATACGCCGACACGGATTTGGAGACTGACGGCGCCGGTAACATTTATGGCACGACCGTTCTCGGAGGAGACCACGCAAGTGGCACAGTTTTTCAGCTCAGCCCCACATCTAATGGCTGGATGCACACGGTCCTCTACAGCTTCACAGGCGGGGCCGATGGCGGCGAGCCGTATAAAGGAGTCACATTAGATGCCGCAGGTAATTTGTACGGTACGGCAGTTACAGGCGGGTCGGGTAGCTGTGAAGGCGGCTGCGGTGTGGTTTACAAGCTGACGAAGTCCGGCGGGACTTGGACCCAGGAACTAATCCATGCGTTCACCGGCGGGGACGATGGCTCTGGACCCGGCGCAAGAGTCACAGTTGATCGGGGCGGGAACATCTATGGAATGACGCCAACTGGTGGCACCTCTGGCATCGGCACGATTTACAAAATCCGTCCGGTAGCTGGAGGCTGGGACTTCAGGGTGATTCACACTTTTACAGGTGGCGACGATGGAGGAAGCGGCTCGGCTGGAAGAATGGTTTTGCGCCGCGGTCGCTTGTATGGCGCGGCCACCACCGGAGGCGCCCATGGTAGCGGAGTGATTTTCGAGCTCAGGCCAACGGCCGTTGGAGAGTGGGATTTCAACCCGATTTATCCATTCAAGGGCCAACCTGACGGGAGTTTTCCCTATGGCGCGCTGCTCTTCGTTGGCTCAAATAAAATCTACGGAACGACCTACTACGGTGGCGACAATGGTATTGGCGCGGTTTACGAGCTGTCTCAGCGACGTCTCGGCCAATGGGATGAGAGAGTAATTTATAGCTTCCAAAATGGAACAGACGGCAACAGTCCCATCAGCAACCTTGTTCGTGATGCCGCCGGCAATCTCTATGGAACAACGAGTGAAGGTGGTTCCGGTAGCGGCACCATCTTTAAGCTAACTCCCATCGGCGGCGGTCAGTGGACCGAAAGTGTTGTTCATCCCTTCGCGGGCCCGCCCGATGGCGCGTTTGCCTATAACGGGATGGTCGTTGATCGGTCTGGAAATTTTTACGGCGCTACCGTGCATGGCGGCGATAACGACGACGGTTCCGTCTATCAGTTCACGCCTTGAGCGCGCGAAGGGGGGTAGACAGCCGTTTTACCTGATCCAAATGGAGGCGAGGGGAGTTGAACCCCTGTCCTCGTCGCCATCCGCGCAGCCATCTACATGTTTATCCGACGATAAAGTCTGAGGAGCCAAGCCATGCGCCGGCACACTGCCGACTCCCGAGCGTCCACGAAATCGATTCACAAACCGGCGCGGTCGCTCCGCCGATTTGTTAGCCTGCTGTCCACGTTTGGCGCTGTAGCAGGCGTCCAGCGTCAAACGTCGCGGTCAATTAAGCCGCGAGAGCGAGACCTTCGTTGTCTGCGTTTATTTTTTTGGTCCGGTTTTTAACGAGGCCAACGAACCATCCTCGACATGCCGCCTGCGCTTCCAACGAGGCACCACACTTCGCGATGGACCCGCCGCAATTTTAGCAGCCGCGCAACTGAACTTTCCGGCGGAACAGCAATCATTGTCTCGATTCCGAAGAGCGGCCGCACCTGGCTTCGTGCATTTGTTTGTGCGTACTTCTGCAAGCGCTTCGGCCATCAGTTTACTTTGCGGCCGGAACGTTACCGCCAGCCAGACATTCCTCGGCTGATATTTTCGCATGATCTGTTCGAACATCGGACTAAAGGCGATCTTTGGGACAGATTGCGCGGCAAATATTTGGTGCCGCGAAAAGAGCTAACCCGGGCAAAGATTATCCTACTCACACGGGACCCGCGTGACTGTTTCGTTTCTCTTTACCTCCAGCTGACGAGGCGCGATCCAAATGCTACGGTCGAACTAAGGCAAAAGACTGTCAGTGAGATGATACGCGACAAAAGATTCGGCATTGGCGCTATCGTAAGCACGATGAACGATTGGAGCGACGAATTCTCACGGCGCGACAATTTCACCCTGATTAAATATGAAGCCCTCCGCGCCGCGCCGGCAGAACATTTCCGAGACTTGCTTGCCATACTTGGCGAACCAACGCCCGACATGACAATCTTCGAGGAGGCGCTCGAGTTTTCCCGATTTGAGAACATGCAAAAACTCGAGGCCGCCGGTGCGTTTGACTCGAAAATCCTGCATCCGGGCGATGTGCGCGATCCAGAATCGTTTAAGGTGCGTCGTGGAAAGGTCGGCGGTTACCGGGAGTACCTTTCGGAGGAAGACCAGGCATTCGCAGCTAGTACGCTGGCGAAACTCGACGCACGATTCGGCTACTGACTCCCGCTACAGCACGCCGATTTGATTCCGGCCTGGCGTTGCATCGTCCGTTAAGAGCGTGTTACGAACTGATGCTCACGCGCGGCCGGTTCCCCAACGGCGGTGCAAAAAGCGCTCCCAAGGCGAAAACAAAATTTTGTCCGCCAGCAAACCGATGACGACGATCACCAGCATGATACCGATGACCTGGTCCATTGCGTTTAGTTCGCGACCGTAATGAAGCAGATGGCCAAGACCAAACCCGGTCAAAATCGTGACATAAATTTCTGCCGCCATCAATGAACGCCAGGCAAACGCCCAGCCCTGTTTCATTCCACTGATCAAATAGGGCAGTGATGCCGGCAAAATGACGTACACCCAGCGATGTAATGGCCTCGACCCCATCGTCCGCGCCGCGCGCGCAAAGATCGGTGGAATCGTACGCACGCCCGTGTCAGTCGCGATCACGACTGACCAGACCGTCCCCATGATTACGACGAAGAGCATCGCGCCTTCGGTTTGGCCGAACCAGAGTAACGCCAGCGGCACCCAGCAAACACTCGGCAGTGTTTGCAGGCCGAGAGCGAGCACCCCGATCGTGTCTTCGGCAAATGTCAGCGACGCGGTCAACAACCCCAGTGGGAGGCCAATGGCGAGCCCGATGAAATATCCGAGGATCAGACGCCGCAACGTCACACTCGACGCGCTGAAAAGGCTGCCATCTCGCGCGGCGTTAACCAGATAATCCCAAACGCTGCGGGGAGAAGGCAGCAGGACTGGCGACCAAATTTCTGCGTGCACCAAAGCCGCCCAAATCGCGACCAGCGCGACAAAAAACAAAAGCGCGAGCAAGATTCTCCTCATTCCACGCTCACTGCCAGCTCCGGCGCTAGGTAACCTTTCAGTGCTGCGGTCAATCGCGAGGCATGTTGGGCGATTTCGATGCTGTTGAAATCGCGCGGCCGCGGCAGGTCCACTTCAAAGATCTCGCGAATACGCCCCGGCGTGGGCGACATAATCACAACGCGATCGGCCAGGCACGCCGCCTCACGCACATTGTGGGTGACGAAGATGATTGTCTTGCGGCGCTTTTGCCAAATCTGTTGGATGTCACCGTAAAGTTGTTCGCGTGTCATGGCGTCAAGGGCGGCAAACGGTTCGTCCATGAGCAGGACGCGCGGGTTCGGCGCGAGTGCTCGGGCGAGCGCCACGCGCTGTTTCATGCCGCCAGAGAGCTCGTGCACGTTGGCTTCCATAAACTTTTCCAGCCCGACTAGATGAAGAAAAAATTTTGCGACCTCGCGTCGCTCCCGATTCCGCAAACCGGGTTTCAATTTCAAACCGAACATGACGTTTCCGAATGCATTCAGCCACGGGAATAGCGCCGATTCCTGAAACATGACCAGTCGATGCCGTCCGGGCGCGAGTACAGGTTGATTGTCCGCCAGCACACGACCGCGATCCGGTTTTTCCAAGCCAGCAATAATGTCGAGCAACGTTGATTTTCCGCACCCGCTCGGCCCGACGATGACGATGAATTCCCCTTCCGCGACTTCGAGCGAGACGTCATCCAGCGCATGCACCATCTGCCGCTTTTGCCGGAAAGATTTCGAGACATGATCCACGACCAGCTTCGCCGGCGGTGGGCCTTGGAGCTCTTCTTGGAGGGACATCAGGGATTTTCAAACAGCTTGGAAAGATCAGGCGCTGTTCTGATGAAACCCGCACGGACCGAGTTCTGCATGAATTTCTCCACTGCAGCGCGTGGTGTGTCCGCGGTAAACAGAATACGCTTCCATGCTGCTGCGATCAGTTGTGAGCTCATGTCGCTCTTCGTTTCTTCCAGCAGTTCGACCTTGATCAAGCGTTGGGCTTCCTCCGGGTTTTTTGTGATCCAATCGGTCAGCTCGGCATGCGCTTGGGCGAATTTTTTCGCGAGTTCGCGCTGTCCGCTCAGAAATTTCGCGCTCGAAACCAAAACCGTCGTTGCCGCTAATCCACCCTCTGTTAGCCATGCGCGACAGGAAATGTCCTGCGTGTTCCCAAGCTGCGGTGTGGCAATTTTTTTGCCTCGAAAATCGGACGGCGCTTTCAAACTTTCATCTGGCTGAACAACCAAACCCGCCCCGCCGTTTGCCGCCCCCGCAATCAGACGAATCTCTTGGCCGTTGGATTTGGTGTAAGCGTTCAACGCGGGACCGGGACCGACATAAGTCAAATCAATCGACTTCGCGAAAATCGCCTCCATCGCGCTCGGCCCGGCGTTGTAAACGAACCATTCGATCTTGGTTCCCGGTCCAAGCCGTTGCTCGAACCAACCTTTGCCTTGGCGGGAGAACGCGTGTGCAACTACGCCTTGTGCATGGGTGATGTTAGGAAAATGCCCAACGCGAATTTTTGGTGGAGATTTTCATTACGTGATTGTCGATCTTGTCGATGGATCGTCGCAACAATCAAGCGCCGAAACACACCATTGACTTTATCTCAGCGGACGGGCGACCAGGATCCCGCTGTCTGAGCCATAGCGATACAGATATTTCGAAAGCTCCGCATCAACGACAACGCGGCCGTAATTACTGGGAGAGGAAGCGTGCATGAAATGCAACACACCGTCGCTTGTGCGCAATGCGAGGCCGACATGCGCGGTCGAATAAATGCTACTTCTGTCGCGAGAAATTATTCCGATGATGTCGCCACTGTGCAGCTTGGGTTCGATTTTTGCGACCTGGCTTTTTGGAATTTGATATAGAGGTCGCGACGAGACGTTTGCTTCCATGCGC
>WNGK01010959.1_pt1 | contig 12154 bp, 8 predicted proteins | sample 5400601 | NCBI WGS metagenome assembly WNGK01 (sample SAMN13153376, study PRJNA577476) | soil metagenome | isolation source: 60 cm soil or saprolite under Garry oak tree replicate 1 | place: USA:California | collected 2016-06-15
GGGTCTGGTGTGTAGTAGAGCTGGAGTAGGTCTCCTGCAGTTGGGGTCTGCGATGAAGTTGGAGGCCCAAAGCCGTTTCCTTGTCCGGAAGCCCAAACAACATTAGAGGAGTCGTCGGTGACAGCCTTCCACACATCAGCTGCAGTCTTGTAACTATTTACCATCTGTACCATGTTGAACGTGTTCCCGGTGTAGAAGTTGCTCTGAGAAGGAGCGTTTGGGTCGCCTCCGAACGCTGCTACCCCTCCCAAGTCAATACCAGACGTGATGTCACGGATGGCGACCTGAGTCGTGTTGAAGGCTATCACTGCTGATAGCTTCCCAGTTAGATTGGGATCTGCGTTCAATTGAGCACCTATGTTCGTTACGTTTACTGCGGTCCGGGCTACTATGTCATATCCGCCGGAGTCCTGTGCGACTATATTGTTGAGGGCGGTAGTCTGTTCGGCGGAGAGGAATGCAATCGTCGTGACCGAGAATATCACCAAGGCGAACATGGCTACGGTGGCGCCTGTCCTGAATCTCTTGTTGCTCGGATAGGAAAGGGCGGTCTTGAAGATAACCGTCAGCTTCTTCCTGCCGCGATAGAAAACTCTCAGGATTCTCAGAATTACATCGTTGTTGTAGAGTGCAAGGAGGATTGCGCCCGCGATCATGAACATCCCTCCAACAATGAAAACCTCGGGCCCGAAAGTGTAGTTCTGAACGAGACTGCTGTTGAAGGAGAAGCTGGGGACGCCCCACTGGACCAACAGAGCGATTCCGGTGATGGTAAATGCAAAACGGTTCAAAACAAACCGGGCTAAGACGAGACCAGCTCCGAAGATTACGAGGCTTGGACCTACGAGCGCTTCGACGGCGGACTTTGCCGCGAAGGATTCCTGGAAGACTAGGACTCCGACTATTGCGAGAGCTATTCCCACGAAGAAGAGCTTCGTATACGTTCTGACCCCTTTAGGGGGTTCAGGAATGTCTCTTATTGCCCTGATGATGTTGAGTTTGCTAACCCGCCAAGATGTCAGAAGGATTGTGAGATATGTGATGAACAAGCCTTCTGTGAATGCTGTAAAGAGGCTTGTCGGGGTGAACGTGAAGCTGTCGAGAACCTGAGCGAGGCTTACGGGGAAGAAGCCGCTTATGATATTTCCGAACGCGTAGAGGATTCCGTACGCGATACCGATACCAACAACGACTCCAACAAGAGAGGCGCTGGCAGCGTAGAGCGATCCCTCGAACAGAAACAGTTTAGTCATCTGGCCCCTCCTCATGCCGATCGCGCGTGCCATACCCATCTCCGACTTGCGTTCTTCTGCCAACATGATGAACATGTTAATGATCAACACCACGCCAGCAATGATCGTGATGGTGCTGAGAACCGTGAAGAGATTGGAAAGGCTCTGAGCTCCGGTTGTGGCGCTGTTAACGGCAGCCATTTTCGCCCCGTAGGCGCAGAGGATGGTTGTAGAGTTCCCTTCCTCGCCTGGAGTCGTCTTACACCCGAAATTTGCGGGGTGGGGTTGAATAGTGTTGAGGGTCTGGTTGGCGGCTAATCCGACCGTCGAAGTGTACTGGAGCGAACCGCGTAGTCCGCCGGTGTTCGTTATTGCGATATAGTTTGCGGATCCCGGTTGGATTGTTAGTATTTGGGCCGTGTTGATTGTTACGAAGATGTTGTCTCCTTGAGAAAAATCGCCCCTGGCGTCCGACACAGCGATTCCGTAGACGCTTACCGATTTCGACAAGGTCTGACTGGCCGGTGAGAATATTGTCAGTGTATCACCAATGGTCGCGTTGAGGTCCCTTGCAGCACGATCGTTGATAATCGCTTGGGAGTCAGAAATGCTTGGCGAAATTATCGATCCGTCGCTTGTGTGAAAGTCGCCAAGAGCCAGGGATGCGTTGTCGTAGGTTCCAATTAGAGTGGCTCCGGACTGGATGATCCCCTTGGTTGAATCCTTCACGGTTACGGCGCTTAGTATTTCGGGAGTTACCCCGCGCAAGAACGGATCGGCCGCAGGGCTCGAAGAGAGGCCTTGGTAGAGGTCGTGCGAAAGGCTGAGGTTGAAAAATTGGTATCCTGTTATGGTCTGGGCGTAGACGACCTCGTCTGCGTAGCCGTATCCGTCGTAGGCGCCTCGCGTGAAAAGATTGGTCAGCGTGTCCCCGGTGACGAGGGAGCCTGAGATCATCGCGGTGCCGATCATCAGCCCAGCAATAACTATCGCCATGCTCGTTTTCCGTCGCGCGAAGTTTCTGAAGCTCATCCGGACAGTGACTCTGTCTCTCGCCATCATACCAATGGTAATCAGGAGCAGGACAGTAACCGCGTAGGCTTCGAGACTGGTAAGTGAGCCTCCGAGGATTGGGCTCAGGAGACTGAACCAGAGGATGAGCGCGACGAATCCGGCAATTAATGGAGAGAGAGCGCCAATGCGACGTGAAACGCGGCTAACTCTCCCTGAGGGTTTCGCTGTTGAAATCTTGTAAGTGAGAAAACCAGCTCCGATGGCGACGAGGAGTAGGCCGATTATCTCTTCGAGGATGCGTGAGCTGTTGTTCGAAATGTACTGTTGGAGATAGCGGTTGTTCTGGTAATCTAAGAAGAGCGCTGTGAGCTCGCCGAGAGCGATGATCAACAAGAGAACGGTGAGACCGATCAGGAGAGGTCTCGAACTTGAGCTGTTCAAATCGTTAGCCTTCCATCTCGGCGCGACTAGTTTGCCACAGCCGTTGGTCTTACTTCGCTCTCAATCAGGCCGTTTCGCATATGGATGATCCGGTCAGTCTGTTGAGCAATAGACGAATCATGGCTGACCAACACCACCGTCAGAGCGTACTGCTGGTTTAGGCTCCGGAGAAGCTTGATGATCTCCTGCGAATTTTCAGAATCCAAATTGCCCGTAGGCTCATCAGCCCACACAATAGCTGGCTTGTTCACCAGCGCACGAGCAATCGTGACGCGTTGCTGCTGTCCACCACTGAGCTCCATTGGCTTGTGCGATCTCCATTCAGCCAAGCCCAATCGCGGAGGAGTGCGCTTCATTCTCCGATACACCGCCTAGTAGCAGGGGCAGTTCGATGTTTTCCTGAGCCGTAAGAACAGGGAGGAGGTTGTAAGCTTGAAAAATGAAACCCATCCTCTTCGCACGAAACTCCGACTTCTGATCATCAGACATCTTGGCCAGGTCGACGCCTTCAATCGTCACCTTGCCCTTCGAGAGATCGTCAAGGCCCGAGATGCAGTTGAGAAGTGTCGTCTTGCCGCAGCCTGAGGGACCCATTACCGCCACCATCTCTCCCTTCTTGACGCCCATGCTGATCCCTCTTAGCGCCTCGACCTTGACAGAGCCCGTCTGGTAGACCTTCCAAGCATTTTCAACCTCCACGATGAACGGGCCGGGTGATCGGCTCAACTCACGTTCGGCAAAGCCGCCGAATGCGGCCAGCTTATTATCATTACGAAATTCTCTGGGGGTCGTAGGTTAATCCCCACGAATATTCGTCATAATCCTATCTGTCTGGATTGGGCGCTTGCTGTCAGGGTCCAAATCCGAGGAGGGTAATCCGATGAATTTAGACAGGCGGCGGTCAGAACCGGAGAATACTTCGACCATCGTGGATGGACAGCCGTGGCGATTAAGTGCTAAATATGAAGATTTGAATGGTTCCACTTCACCGTGGGAGAATGGCTTCCGAGAATGATACGCGATCCAGCTATACGAGCGGCGATTTGCGATTGTTGCTTGTGGTCATCGTGATAGTTGCTAGTAGCGTTGCTGGAGGACTATGGGCAGGACAAATGACCAATCCTACGAGCGGAGTCAGTTTTCCCGGCGTGCTCGCTGGACTCTTTTTAGGAATAGCGCTAGCGTCTGCAGCATGGATTGCGTCTACCAGACCTCAGTCTCATCGCTAGCCGCTTCAGTCACAATTATGTGCGAGCTAGCTGTAGCCGTCCTCGGCGATGACCGATGCAGAACGAGATCCAGAACAACTTTAGGCAGGCAGCAGTTCGAACTAGAGAATGTTTGGAACCAGCATGATCACAGATCTTAGCCCTTGGCGATGTGTCGAAAAGTTCTAACCCTTCTGAAATGATGCAAAATCAATGTCCACTTCAGTCCAACAACGGACTTCTCAAGACCAGGTCTATCCAGAGCCCACCGTTGGGGCTTTAATCGTCAATAAAGACGGCAAGATACTTCTCACCAAGTCTCACAAATGGTTTGACAAGTTCACTCTTCCAGGAGGACACATCGAGGTGGGAGAGACGATGGAGGAGGCGGTCAAGCGTGAGGTCAAAGAGGAGGTTGGACTCGATGTCGAGGTTGTTGAGTTTCTCCTGATGCAGGAGGCGATCTTTGCGAAAGAGTTCTGGAAGAAGAAGCATTTCATCTTCTTCGACTATTTCTGTAAAGTAGCCGACCAGCAGGTCAAGCTTGACAATGACGAACTACAAGACTACATCTGGGAATATCCCGGGGCAGCGTTCAACCGAAATCTGGACTCTTTCACATGGAAAACCGTAGCCAAGTATCTCCAAAGGAGCTAAAACTGGGATCGCGTTCGTGTTAGGGTCAGTGAAGGTTCGTTACGTTGCTAGCCCTAAGCTTATCTCTTAACTGACGTTCGCCCTTAGAATGTAGGAATCCGGTTGACCGTAGTCATCAGTGGATCTCAACGCTACTTCAGAATCGGTATCATCGCAGGCGTTCTTGCCATCCTTGTAGACTTCGGGCTCGAACTCGCGTTATTGCGACAACTATCCGTTTTCAACACAGCTCTCGGATTATGGGTCTTCATTTCAGGATTTCTCGCGACGGCCGCGCTTCTCTTGATTCTCATCTTTATCGGATCGTTTCTCTGCGCCGCGCTTCAGAAGAATACCGGGAGCAGGAAGGCCTGGATTGTCTACTACATTATCTTGGGACTTTCCGCCTTCGGAGCTTTCGCGTCGGGCCTAAATGGTGGATTGAGCCTTGACGTGATTTTTTCCACATACACCAGCAAGGCAGGCTTGGACTATCTCTCACTCCAGTACCTGAACGGCGCCGTGATCTGGACCACGCTGCTTCTAGTGGCTCTTTTCATGCTCAGCGACCCTCGAGTCTCCTACGTGATGGGGTCTGATGGCAAGAGAAGGTTCTACATGCACAGTAAATTCCTCGGCCTCGTTCGACTCTTCCGCAACAGCAATCTTCTGAGGGCTATCCCGAGGAGGCGGCGCTACTTTGAACCGGCTCAGCCAACAGAACCATTAGACTGGGATGTTGGCGAGACAATGGACCATTCTGTCCTCTCGAAGAATGGGAGGTTGCGGTGGAACGACATGTTCCCGGTCAGGTCCACCTCCTTTCTCGTCTGGACCTCCTTCAAGTTCTTGATCGCCCTTGCAATCGCAGCTTCAATCGCCAATGGTCTTGCTCTGAGAATCGTCACGATCCAGAACTATCTCAATCAGACCAACAGTTCATGGATCGCTCAGATAGGGGACTATTTCGGAATCCTGGGGCTGAGACTCTCAGGCACCTATCAGGTCTCTCCAACCTTTGGAATAACCAATGTGTTCACGTTCGAGGTCTTCAAGCTCATTCTATCCCTTCTCGGTCTAGCCTTCATCGTTCTCGGACTCAGACTAGGCATCTCCATGGTCGCCAATTTCATCGTCGGGGTCTCAAAGAGGGCTCTCGGAATGTCCCGGAAGGCTCTCAGCGACCTCTTCGCCATCATACTCCTACCATTCGTCTACGTCGTCCTCGGCAGCGGCGCCTGGGTCTACGATGTCGGCTCAGCCTTCATTCTCTGGACCCTCGTCCTCGCCTTGGTAGGATTCGCGTTCCTCACCGGAATCATGAGAGCTCAGCGAGTGTTCAGCATCAAGATGACAAAGGTCACCGGAATCGTGATCATCGTCCTCATTCTCGTCGCTGGAATTGCCCCGACCTCCTTCGGATCCTTTCTGCGCTCTCAATCAGGACAGTATATTGCCTATCAGTGGGACCCTGCCTACGTTCCGACTATCCAGTATACGCGCTGGGCCTACGGCATAGACAACATCTCCAGCGCAGGCCTGTCTCTGGTCAATAGCTCAAGCACTCAGACAAACGTGCTGAACCACATCAGAATATTCACCAACGAAGCGGCACGGCTCAACATGAAACCCTCAGTCGGCGTGAATTGGATGTCAATCACCAACGCTCCAGTTGACATCATTTACATCAACGGCACAGAATATTGGGTCTCCATGCTACAACTTGTCGAGGCCAACTATGCCAACGATGTAGATGTCTGGAGAACGCAGCATCTTCTCTTGACGCACTCTGAAAAGGTCGTGGCAGTCAATGCAGCTTCCACTGCGCCGGCTAACATGACGGCCATCTGGAATCTTACGCAGACACCGCAAATATACTATGGGGAGGGAGGATTGTGGCAGTCTGTTGACGAGGTCTACCTGAACATTCCAGGGTTCAACGAGACGCACTTAGCGAACTATATTGGTCCCGCCAGCTATAACGGTCAACCCGACTACACATACCAAGGCTTCTGGCTCTACTGGAAGTTCTTCTGGCAAGGAAGATTCGACTTCGCAAATGGCGACTATGGCAACATTAAAGCACTGGAATACCGAGACGTAAACTCCAGACTCTCAAACATTCTGCTGCCGAATATGCAGATGGACCCGGATCCGTACCCGGTCGTAGACAAGAGCGGAAACATCTACCTCCTTCACTGGATATGGATTGACTGGCAGAGCCCCAGCGACTTCGCCGACTATCCGGAGCACACTCAGACGTCTATTCTGAGACTGTTCGCAGTGACATTGACGGATGTCAAGACAGGAGCCATCACAGGCTACCTCTACAATAACGGTAAGACCGATTATGTCACTTCGTTTTATCGGTCAATGTATCCACAATGGAACCAGCCCGTTCCATCATGGCTGACCCCCCAGGTAAGATATCCAGAGTCATACTTCAATACTCAACAAGACGTCTACAACTTCTACTTCCAGACAGATCCGCTCCAATGGCAGAGAAACGTTTTCCTCCAGTCAACAGAGGACACTCGCTTCATAATCACACCGATCAACGGAAAACTCGCCTGGGCAGCCGTCAGGCTAGTCGAGATCTATCAGAGCCCATCGCAAAATCTAGCTGGTCTATACATTGCGCCTGCTGGAAACCAGACCGGAACGGTCTACCTCATCAGATTTCCTGAAGGGATGACTGTGCTGGGCCCGAATTCTGCTCAGTCCGCGGTGACGACGGACCCCACGGTAAAGTCTCAGCTTACTCTTCATCCCGACTGGACTAGCGGAAACATGCTGCTGTATTTCGTCAATGGCCAACTAATCTACGTGATACCCTACTACGGAACTCAATTCAACCTGATCGTCCCCGTAATGGTAGCCGTGGTGAACGCGCAGACAAAGCAAGTCGGCTCCGCGTTGTTCACTCCGAACAATTATGCGCAGGTACAGGGGGCGACTGCCAACGCCATCGCCAACCTAGGAGTCGTCACAGGCGCCGGGACGACGATCAATGGTACCATAGCCTATCGAGACCAGTATGTTGTCAACGGCAACACTCGATGGATCCTTGGCATAAATCCGACGGGAGGAGGATCAACGATTCAGGTCTACGCGAAAGCGGAGGCACTTACGCCTGACGACATTGCTAAGATAAGCAATGCAACTGTCCCTGGCGGAAGTATCTCGGTTGTCGTAGATAGCTCGAATAATGTTCTGAAAGTCAATTCATCAACATAAGTCGTCGACTCCCTGGGGCAAGTCCCAGTAATTGGACGGAGGAAGCCTATTAGTCGACAGTCAATTACACTGGGAAGAGGCCAACAGGTTGCTCGCCGGAAAACGCATCATTCTTCGAGCTGTGGAAAGAGAGGACATGAAGCAGATTCACAAGTGGCAGAATGACGAGGAGATCATGCGCCTGGCAAGATCCCAACCCGACCGTGCGATCTCGATAGAAGCGTTGACGGCGGAGTTTGAGAAGAACTTGAAAGGTGAAGACGACGCGACGAGAAGATTCGGCATAGAGGAGAAGTCGAGTGGGAAGCTCATTGGCTGGTGTTCAATATCCTACAACAGCTGGGCGAAAAGGTACACGAGTGCCGACATTGGGTTAGCAATAGGCGAGAAAGATCGTTGGCGCAAGGGGTACGGGACCGAAGTAGTCGGTCTCCTACTGAAAGAATGCTTTGAGCAATTGAATCTGCACCGGGCGGGCTGGTGGACGTACGCCGAGAACAAGGCGAGTATAGGCCTCGCAGAGAAGATGGGCTTCAAGGAAGAAGGGAGATTGCGAGAGAACATGTTTTTCGACAACCAGTTCCACGACGCCGTTGTTCTAGGTCTCCTCAAGAACGAATACGAACGTTTTCGCAACCGCAGATAGCTTGGCTTGTTTCGAGACTCATCAATGTCGGGCAGGAAGGTTCTAACAAGGAAGCCTTAATTCCATTTCAGGCTGACAGTGGGTTTTCATGGAGGCTTATTTTCAACGGTCTGTCGATGAGGTCAACAGGTTCGCCAAATTCAGCGAGGACGACTTTAGACTGTTTGAGGAAGTAGACAAGGCAGCGGAAGAGCTTACTGTTGTTGAGTACGAGAGCTATCTTGAGAGAGAGTTCGACAGCAAGGCCGTCGATATTCTGAAGAAGCATTCTCTCGTCGGAATCTCGGTCAAGAAGGAGAATGGCGGGCGAGGCGCATCTCCCATCGTCGCCACTCTAGCCTCTGAACGACTAGCTCAAGCAGGCCTGGGAGCAACTAGTGCAATCGGAGCCTCGATAGGCCTCGCCGGAAGCTGCATAGAGAACTGGGGAAGCCCGGAACAGAAGCAGCGGTACCTTGTTCCAGCGGCCAAGGGGGACAAGATGCTCGCTTACGCTTTGACCGAGCCCGAGGCTGGGAGCGACCCTGTGTCTCTTCAGATGACGTTTGAGGAGAAGGATGGAGACTATCTTCTCAACGGGACAAAGTATATGATCACAAACGGCTCGATCGCCGACGCGGTCATCACGTTCGCTTATCCGAAAGGAGAGAGGGAGGGCATGACCGCGTTCATAGTAGACACGGATCGAGACGGATACGAGGTGGCTATGAAGCTCAAGGAGAAGATCGGGCTCTTCACATCAGACACCGCGATGATAGAGTTTCACGATGTGAAAGTACCTGTTGAGAACCGGCTGGGCATTCCCGGCAAGGGTCTCTGGGTAGCCTATGTGGCGTTGATCAGCGGCCGGATGGCGGTCGCGTCCGGCTGTCTAGGAGTGATGGAGAATTGTCTCAGCGCTGTGAAGGAGAGAGCCACGAACAGATGGCAGCACGGAAAACCGATCGGAAAGCATCAGCTCATACAACAACACATTGCAGAGATGGCCATGAATCTCGAGATGGCACGCTGGCCGACGTACAATGCTGCGTTCAAGATCGAAGACTGGGAAAAAACACCCCTCGACAAGGGACTTCGCGTTGATGTTGATCAGGCGAGCAGCATAGCGAAACGCGTGGCATCACGACGGGCCTATGACACGGCCGATAGAGCGGTCCAGGTCTTCGGAGGCTTCGGCTACTCGACCCTCTCCCCCGTGACCAAGCACTACCTTGACACTAGGGTGACCAGAATATTCGAGGGCACGGACGAGATAATGGATCTCAAAATCGCCTCCGGGGTCTTGGGCAGAGACTTCGAGGCGTACAGCTGACGGGACCTGGGACCCTAATCTTTCTGTTTCTCGATTGCGCCCCGTATCCCTTCGAACATTTCGGCCACTCTCTTCTCAGCGAAGCCCTTCAACATCAATGAACCTATGCCTGCCATGATTCCGGTAATCTCCGCGTTCGCCGACCAACTCATCTTCGTCTTTCGCTCTCCCTCTCTTTCCAGATCAAAGATGCTTTCTATCTTGACGTGGCTTCCGCTTCCGGACCCTTCTGCTGTGAGTTCGGCATGTGAGGGAGGTCTCTTTCCGGAGATTTTTATTCGCATTCTTAGTTTTGTCGACACCAAGGCTATCCGCAACTTCATAGTCGCTTCCGCTGTCTCACTGTCGAGGATCCTGACGTCCTCGACGTCTGGAAGTGCTCTTGTCATGATGTCGAGATCTGTCAGACGTTTGTAGGCCGTCTCTGGGTCCAGCCCAAATTCCGAGGAGCCTTCCAAGTGTAGCCGCATTAGATCACACTCTTTCGATCACGATCGAGTAGCCTTGCCCACCGGCTGTGCAAAGTGTTGCGATGCCTCTATCTTTCTTCCTCTCGTTTAGAGTTCTCGCTAGTGTTCCGGCCAGTCTCGCTCCGCTTGCACCGTGAGGGTGTCCTATCGCGATCGCGCCTCCGTGAACGTTCACTCGTTCTCTCGGTATTCCGCCCAGCTCTTTGAGCGCGTTGAGCACGACGACGGCGAATGCTTCATTGATCTCCCACACGTCAATATCCTCGGGCTTGAGCCCAGCATTCGCGAGAGCCTTCTTTGAGGCTGGGACGACGCCTTCTCCCATTATTGAGGGATCTACGGCTCCCCAACCGATGGAGGAGATTCGGGCTAGAGGTTTGAGACCGTATTCGTCCAGTTTCTCTTCTGAAACTAGCATGACGAGAGAGGCGCCTGCGTTTATGGGGCAGGAGTTGCCTGCTGTTATGAGTCCGTCGGGGCGGAAGGCTGGAGGAAGACTCCGCATCTGCTCTAGAGTCGTGTCCGCTCTTACGCTTTGGTCTCTGTCGACCCTTACTGTTTCTCCGCCCTTCTCGACCTCGATTGGCATTATCTCGTCAGCGAAGTAGCCTTCCTCTTGTGCCTTGGCGGCGAGTTTGTGGCTCTCGTATGAGTACTGGTCCATTGCGTCTCGTTCGATCCCTCGAAGTCTGGCGAGTTTTTCGGCTGTGAGGCCCATTCGGTAGGCCGTGTTCATGTCGTAACTCGCGTACTCTGGCCTCAAGAGTAGCGCCATGTTCGGCTTCAGACTCGGATTGTTCGTCATAGGAACATGTGTCAGATGTTCGAACCCGCCAGCGAAGACAATGTCAGAGTTTCCTGTCATAATTTCCATCGCTCCCGCCCCTATGGCGTTGAGCGATGATCCGCATTGTCTGTCCATCGCGACTGATGGAACCTGGGGAAGATTGGCGAGAAGGACAGGGTGTCTTCCTCCCATTGTCCAGTTTTCGTCAAACTGCAGCGCGCATCCCACTATCAGGTCGTTGACATCTTCTGGTCTTACCTCCGTTGTTGAGACACAGTTTTTGATGAGCTTGGCGAGGGCCTCGTCCATTCTTATCGAATTGAAGACGTCTCGCTCGGGGTCCTCGGGTTTGGACTTGCTGAAGGCAGTTCTCTTGAAATAGGCTAGATAGACTTCTCTCAGCCGAGAAGTAGCTCTGTTCGATGAAGGTGCTGGCAAGGGTTGTTTCTTACTTGCCCTTGAACTCAGGTTGCCGTTTTCCGAGGAAAGCTGAGACTCCCTCCTTCAAGTCTTCTGTGTAGAATAGTAGTCCCATCGCCATGGCCTCCATTTCCAGCCCGTTGTCCATTGAGACTTCGCTTCCCTTGTTGATCAGCCGTTTCGCTACCGCTGCCGAGACGGGTGCTACTCTCTTCGCGATCTCTTCTGCGAATCTTGTGGTCTCCTCTGTCAGGTTCTGTTTGTTGTAGATCCTGGACACGAGTCCCATTTCGTAAGCGTCTTTTCCAGAGAACCTTTCTCCTGTAAGGATGTAGTGTAGCGCTCGCGACATTCCTACAAGCTTGCTCAGCCGCTGGCTGCCAGTCCACCCTGGGACGAGTCCCAGGGTTACTTCTGGAAATCCTATGGTAGTGTCCTCTGTCGCGACTCGTATGTCGCAGTTGAGAGCAAGCTCGAGGCCTCCTCCTAGAACATAGCCTTTCATTTCAGCGATTGTCACTTTCGGAATCTCGGACAGCATTCTGAGGGCTCTTCCTCCGCTCCTAGACATTTCGGCGAAATCCATTCCACTCGTAAAAAATTGGGAAACGTCAGCGCCCGATGAGAAGGTGTCGCCTTTCCCGCTTAGAACTATCACGTTGACTTCTCTATCGTTCCAGAGCGATTCGAGAGCCTGTTTCAGCTCCGAGATCAATCTCTGGCTGATCAGATTGTTTTTCGTGTTTGAAAT
>WNGK01013097.1_pt1 | contig 12152 bp, 14 predicted proteins | sample 5400601 | NCBI WGS metagenome assembly WNGK01 (sample SAMN13153376, study PRJNA577476) | soil metagenome | isolation source: 60 cm soil or saprolite under Garry oak tree replicate 1 | place: USA:California | collected 2016-06-15
TCCGAGGTCCGCGCTGCCGATCGCAAGGAACGCCTCGATCTCACGGCGCTGCCGCTGGTCACCATCGACGGCGAGACGGCCCGGGACTTCGACGACGCGGTGTATTGCGAACGCGTCGGCAAGGGCTTCCGGCTGGTCGTTGCAATCGCCGATGTCAGTCATTACGTGCGCGACGGCGATGCGCTCGACCACGACGCTCGCGAGCGCGGCACCTCGGTGTACTTTCCACGCCGGGTGATCCCGATGCTGCCGGAGGAGCTGTCGAACGAGTTGTGCTCGCTCAAGCCCGCGGTCGACCGACTGTGCATGGCATGCGAGATCGACATCGATGCCGACGGGAACATCAGCCGCTATCAGCTCCACCCCGCAGTCATGCATTCGCGCGCGCGCCTGACGTACACGCAGGTCTGGGATTGGCTGTCGCACCCGGGCGAGACGCGAACGAAGGAGTCGCGCGCGCTGCTGCCGCATCTCGAGAATCTGTACGCGTTGTACAAGAGCCTGGCAGCGGCGCGTGCGCGCCGCGGAGCGATCGACTTCGATACCCTCGAGCTCGCCCTGGAATTCGACGCGCAGGGCAAGATCGAGCGGATCGTGCCGGTGGCGCGCAACGACGCGCACAAGATCATCGAGGAATGCATGCTCGCGGCCAACGTGTGCGTGGCCCAGTATCTCACCGAGCAGAAGCACGCCGCGCTTTTCCGCATTCACGAGGGGCCGACGCCGGAGAAACTCGAGGCCCTGAAGGAATTTCTCGCGGGCTCGGGGCTGTCGCTCGGAGGCGGCGACGCGCCCACCTCGGCCGACTACGCGAAGTTGCTCTCCCAGATCCGCGACCGTCCCGATTTCAACCTGTTGCAGACCGTCCTCCTGCGCTCGCTGCAGCAGGCGGTCTACGGACCGGATAACGCGGGCCACTTCGGCCTCGGCTACGACGCCTACACGCATTTCACATCGCCTATTCGCCGCTATCCCGATCTGCTCATCCATCGTTGCGTGAAAGCCTGCCTCGCCGGCGCCCGCTACCGTCCGAGCGGAGCATCGTGGCCGGAGCTCGGCGTGCATTGCTCGCAGACCGAGCGCCGCGCCGACGACGCGACCCGCGATGTCGAAAACTGGCTCAAGTGCTATTTCATGCAGGACCGCGTCGGCGAGACGTTTGCGGGTACGATCAGCGGCGTGACTCATTTCGGATTGTTCGTGACGCTCGACGGGCTCAACATCGATGGCCTGGTCCACGTCACCGAGCTCGGCAGCGATTACTTCCACTTCGATGCCATCCGCCACGCGCTGGTCGGCGAGCGGACGGGCAAGTCGTTCCGGCTCGCCGATCGCATCGCAGTCAAGGTCGCGCGCGTGGATCTCGAGCAGACGAAAATCGATTTCGTGCTCGCCGAAGGCACCGATTCGGCGATGACCGGCACACGAAAGAAAGCACGGCAGGGCCGAAAGCCCTGAGGTCTGGCTCCATGCCCGGCGCGAACGAGGCCTCCGTGGTCGATCTCGTCGTTCAGGGACCGGATATCGAAACCCCGGCGCTGAAGGCGCTGGCCCGGCTCTCCGGGACGGAAACGATCGTCGGGCTTCCGGGTACGACCACGCAGGCGTTTCGGCTCCCGCACGCGGGCAATCGCCCTGCAGTGGCCGCCTTCTGCGACGAGGCCGGCCTGGACTTCGCCTTCGTGCCGCCCGATCGGCGGCTCGACCGTGTACGGCTGGTCGCCTTCGACATGGACTCGACGCTGATCACGATCGAGTGCATCGACGAGATCGCCGACCTGCAAGGCATCAAGGCGGAGGTGGCCGCAATCACGGCGAGCGCCATGCGCGGCGAATTCGACTTCAGCGAGAGCCTGCAGCGGCGGGTCGCGCTGCTGGCGGGGCTGCCGACGGGCGCGCTGCAGCGCGTTTACGACGAGCGGCTGCGTCTATCGCCCGGGGCCGAACGCATGCTCGCCGGATTCAAGCGCGCGGGAGCCAGAACGCTCCTTGTGTCCGGCGGCTTTGCGTTCTTTACCGATCGGCTCAAGGCGCGCCTCGGCATCGATTACGCGCTCGCCAGCACGCTGGACATCGTCGACGGGCGGCTCACCGGCCGCATCACCGGGGACATCGTCGACGGTACGGCCAAGGCCGCCACCTTCGCCCGACTGCGCGACGAGCTCGCGGTCGGCGACGGTCTCTCGGTGGCGATCGGCGACGGCGCCAACGATCTGCCGATGCTGCGCCTTGCCGACATCAGCGTCGCCTACCACGCGAGGCCGGTGGTGCGCGCCGAGGCAACGTCCGCGATCGATCATTGCGGGCTGGATGCGGTCCTGAACCTGTTCGTGTAATCGTCATTCCCGCCCCCCGTTTTCGCGGGGGCAGGACCCGCGCCAGCGATGCGTCGTTGCCGTGCCCCGTGCCGATGTTGAGCTTCGAGCGCAACAAGGACGCTCGCGCGGCGAGCAAGAGCAACAGCAGCGCCAGCAGGCCCGCGTAGAGCGCGCTGAGCGGCGCGCTCACCGGTCCTTACTCGTCATCGAAGTCGCCCTCGTCGATCCACGCCATCTGGATCGCCTCCAGTATCTTTTCGCCGCAATGCTCCGGAGCGTCGGCGAACCCCGGAAGCTCGAGGACCCAGCGGCGCAGATCGGTGAACAGCACGCGGCTGGGATCGATCCCCGGATGCGCGTCGGCAAGGGCGATCGCGATCTCGCGGCTGTCGGTCCACTTCATTTCGTGACTTCTTTGGCGTAGTTGATCGTGTATTTCGGAATCTCTATCACCAGCTTCGCGTCGCCCGGCTTGGTCTGGCAGGACAGGCGCGATACGGGAGTCAATCCCCAGGCGCGATCCAGCAGATCGTCTTCGTCCTCCGACGACGGCGAAAGGGTGTCGAAGCCTTCGCGCACGATGACGTGGCAGGTCGTGCACGCGCAGGACTTCTCGCACGCATGCTCGATGGCGATGCCTTGGTCGAGGAGATTGTCGCAGATCGACTCGCCCTTGGCGGCCTCGAAGGTCTTGCCCTCGGGACAAAGCTCGGCGTGCGGGAGGACGACGATCTCCGCCATTCGGGGCTAATCCGAAGCCAGCGTGTCGACCCTGCGCCCGGTCAGCGCGCGTGCGACGTCGCGGTTCATCCTTCGCGCGGCGAATTCCTCGGTCGCGCGATTCAGAGCGGCGACGCTCCCGGTCAGCGCCTGGCGATCGTCGGAGGCCGCAAGCCGGCGCAGCGCCGAGAGCGCCGCATCGATGCTCGCGCGTTCGTGTGCGTCGAGCAGATCGGCGTCGACGGCGAGCGCACCTTCGGTCGCGGCAATGAGCCGCTCGGCGTCGACGCGCGCCTCGGTCAGCGCGCGGACCTCCATGTCTTCGGCGGCATGCGCATGCGACTCCTCGAGCATGCGCGTGATGTCCGAGTCGGAGAGCCCATATGACGGCTTGACGACGATCGTCGCTTCGACCCCAGTCGTCTGCTCGCGGGCGGACACCGACAGCAGGCCGTCGGCATCTACCTGGAACTCGACGCGGATGCGCGCCGCGCCGGCAACCATCGGCGGAATGCCGCGCAGCTCGAAACGCGCGAGCGACCGGCAGTCGGAGACCTTCTCGCGCTCGCCCTGGACGACGTGGATCGCCATCGCGGCCTGGCCGTCCTTGAAGGTGGTGAATTCCTGCGCCCGGGCGATGGGGATGGTCGAGTTGCGCGGAATGATCTTCTCCGTCAGACCGCCCATCGTCTCCAGACCGAGCGACAGCGGAATGACGTCGAGCAGCAGCCAGTCCTCGCCCTCGGCGCGATTACCCGCGAGCACATTGGCCTGGATCGCCGCGCCGAGTGCCACGACCTGGTCCGGGTCGAGATTGTTGAGCGGCGGTGCGCCGAAGAAGGTCGCGACCGCCTTCTGGATCTGCGGCATGCGTGTCGCGCCGCCGACCATCACCACGCCGTCTATCTCGGCGGGCGTGAGCTTCGCGTCGCGCAGCGCCTTTCGCACCGGTCCGAGCGTCTTGCCCACCAGCGTCTCGGTGATCGCCGCGAAGGTCGCCGCCGCGATGATCGAAATCGTCGCCGCCGAGCGCGGTGTCGCCGGCGGTGGCCAGCACTTCGAACACGCCGCGCGAGAGCTTGAGGATCGACAGATCGAACGTCCCGCCGCCGAGGTCGTACACCGCGTACGTACCTTCGGAGGCGTTGTCCAGGCCATACGCGATCGCCGCGGCGGTCGGCTCGTTGAGCAGGCGCAGCACGTTCAGCCCCGCGAGCCGCGCCGCGTCCTTGGTCGCCTGGCGTTGGGCATCGTCGAAGTACGCGGGGACGGTGACGACCGCGCCGTCGAGTGGTCCGTCGAGGCTCGCTTCGGCGCGCAGCCGCAGGGCGCGCAGGATCTCGGCGGAGACTTCGACCGGCGTTCGGACCCCTGCCCTCGTGCCGAGCTGCACCATGCCGGGTGCGTCGATGAAACGATACGGAAAACGGCGGCCGTCGGACAGGTCGGCGAGACCCCGTCCCATCAGACGCTTCACCGAGACGATCGTGTTCTGCGGGTCGACGACGAGCGCTTCGTGCGCCGGATAGCCGACCGCAATGCCGGCCCCGCCATAGTGCACGATCGAAGGCAGCAATGGCCGGCCCTCCGCGTCTGGAAGGACCACGGGGATGGCATGGCGGACGGTCGCCACGAGGGAATTCGTCGTGCCGAGATCGATACCCACCGCGCGACGAGGCGCACGCGGTGCCGGCGTTGCGCTCGGCTCGGCGATCTGCAGCAGCGCCATTAGTGTCCCGTCCCGTAAGTTCCTTCGACCTCGGCGAGCGCCGCTTCGATGTCGCCGGCAACCTTGCTCAAGAACCGCAACTCGCGCACGGCGTTGCGCGCCGCGCTCCACGCCTCGGCCTCGAGGCGATCGGCCAGCGAGGATTCGAGCGCCGCCGCGTCCGAACGCACCTGTTCCAGAATGGCACCCAGCCGCGCGACATCCCCGCCGGCGTGCGCCTCGGCCACCGCCTCGCGCCGCTCCAGCGCTCCCTCCAGGAATTGCTGTGGCAGCGCGGTGTCGGTCTCCGCGAGCGCATCGATGCCGCGCAGCGACAGCAGGTACTGGGCGCGACCGACGGGGTCCTTCAGCACGCGATACGCCTCGTTGACGCGTGCGGAGGACTGCAGCGCCAGGCGACGCTCGGCTTCATCGGCGACAGCGTAGCGATCAGGATGGATCTCGCGCTGCAGCGTGCGATAGGCGAGATCGAGCTGATCCGCATCGAAGCGATAGCGCGGCGCCAGGCCGAACAGCGCGAAATAGTCCTGGGAGAAATCGATCATTCGATGGGGCTTTGTGCAAGCAACTCGCTTCTGAGCCCTCGAGAACCGAGCAGAGTGCGGCGCAGCGAGGCGCCGCGGAGCTTTCGACCGGAGCGTACACGCGAGTACGTGAGATCCGGCTTTGGCAACTACGAGAGCAGCAACAAAGCTGCGCGCTATGCGAAGGTTGTCGACGGGTTCAGACGTTAAAGCTTTCGCCGCAGCCGCATGCGTCCTTCACGTTCGGGTTGTTGAACTTGAATCCCTCGTTCAACCCCTCTTTCGCGAAGTCCAGTTCCGTGCCGTCCAGGTAGGGCAGGCTTTTCGGATCGACGACCACGGTGATGCCGTGGCTGTCGAAGCGATGATCCTCCGGGCGGATCTCGTCGGCATACTCGAGCTTGTAGGCGAGACCGGAGCAACCCGTGGTGCGCACGCCCAGCCGCAAGGCGACGCCCTTGCCCCGTTTGGTAAGAAAGCTCGCGACGTGCTTCGCGGCGGTTTCGGTGAGTGTGATGGACATGCTCGTGCGAATTGCCTGAGTTGCCTCAGTTGCCTTATTCGGCCGCGACGGTCGGCACAGCTTGCGTCGTCGCGCTTTCGCTCTGGCCCCGCGGCTGTGGGTTGTCGAGGTGCTTCTTGCGGTAGTCTGCAACCGCCGCCTTGATCGCGTCCTCGGCGAGGATCGAGCAGTGGATTTTCACCGGTGGCAGCGCGAGCTCTTCCGCGATCTGCGTGTTCTTGATGCCCATCGCCTGGTCGAGTGTCTTCCCCTTCACCCATTCGGTGACAAGAGATGAGGACGCGATCGCCGATCCGCAGCCATAGGTCTTGAACTTGGCGTCTTCGATCCGGCCGTCAGGTCCGACCTTGATCTGCAGCTTCATCACGTCGCCGCACGCCGGTGCGCCGACCATGCCCGTGCCGACATCGTCTGCGTCCTTGGCAAACGAGCCCACGTTGCGCGGGTTTTCGTAATGGTCCAGTACCTTGTCGCTGTATGCCATTTCAATACTCCTTCTCGCCTTTCACTCGGCCGTCAGTGCGCGGCCCATACGACGGTATTGAGATCGACGCCTTCCTGATGCATTTCCCACAGAGGCGAAAGCTCGCGCAGCTTGGCGATCTTGCGCTTGAGCAGGTCGACGGTGTAATCGATTTCCTCTTCCGTCGTGAACCGGCCGACGGTGAAACGAATCGAGCTGTGCGCGAGCTCGTCGCTGCGGCCGAGCGCGCGCAGCACGTACGACGGTTCGAGCGACGCCGACGTGCAGGCCGATCCCGAAGACACCGCAACGTCCTTGATCGCCATGATCAGGCTCTCGCCCTCGACGAAGTTGAAGCTTATGTTGAGGTTGTGCGGCACCCGCCGCTCGATGTCGCCGTTGATGTAGACCTCCTCGATCTCGGAGAGGCCTTGCGTGAGCCTGTCGCGCAGCATGCGAATGCGTTCGTTGTCGCCGGCCATCTCCAGCCGCGCCAGCCGGAATGCTTCGCCCATGCCGACGATCTGATGCGTGGGCAGTGTGCCCGAGCGCATGCCGCGCTCGTGTCCGCCACCGTGCATCTGCGCCTCGATGCGCACCCGCGGCTTGCGGCGGACGAAAAGCGCGCCCACGCCCTTCGGACCGTAGGTCTTGTGGGCCGAGAACGACATCAGGTCCACCTTGAGCGTCGAGAGATCGATCGGCAGCTTGCCGGTCGCCTGCGCGCTGTCGACGTGGAAAATGACGCCGCGCGAGCGGCACATCTCGCCGATCGCCGGTATGTCCTGGACGACGCCGATCTCATTGTTAACGTACATCACCGAAAGCAGAACCGTATCCTTGCGCAGCGCCGCCTTGACTTGCTCCAGATCAAGCAATCCATTCGGCCGGACGTCCAGATAGGTCACCTCGAAGCCCTCGCGCTCGAGCTCACGCATGGTGTCGAGCGTCGCCTTATGCTCGGTCCTGACGGTGACCAGATGCCTGCCTTTGTCCTTGTAGAAGTGCGCGGCGCCCTTCACAGCCAGATTGATCGCCTCGGTCGCGCCCGAGGTCCACACCAGCTCCTTCGGGTCGCAGTTGACCAGACGGGCGACTTCCTCGCGCGCCTCCTCGACCGCTTTCTCGGACTCCCACCCGAACGCGTGCGAGCGCGATGCGGGATTGCCGAAGTGCTCGGTCAGATACGGGATCATCTTGGCGGCGACGCGGGGATCGACCGGCGTCGTCGCGGAGTAGTCAAGATAGATCGGCTTTTTCATCGTCATTCCGAAGCTCTGGCTCGTTCGCCTGCGAAGGACCTCTAGACCACCGCCGCAGGCTCGGTCTTCTTGCCCGGCGCGCGATGGTCCTGGAGCACCGTGACTTCCGGCCTGTCCTGCTGGCGGACGAGCTGCTCCAACGTCACGGAGCTCAGGAAGGAAAAAATATGCGTGTTCAGGCTTGCCCAGAGCTCGTGCGTCATGCAGCGCTTGTCGTCCTGGCAGTTTTCCTTGCCTCCGCACTGCGTCGCGTCGATCGGCTCGTCGACCGCGGTGATGATGTCCGCGACCGATACGCTGTTCGCGGTGCGCGCCAGGTTGTAGCCACCGCCCGGGCCGCGGACGCTGTCGACCAACCCGTGCCGGCGCAGCTTGCCGAACAACTGCTCGAGATACGACAGCGAGATTTTCTGCCGCTCGGCGACTCCGGCGAGCGTCACCGGGCCTGCGCTGTTGTGCATGGCCACATCGATCATCGCGGTCACCGCGAAACGTCCTTTGGTCGTCAGTCGCATAGTCACTTCCTTCGCCACCGCCCGGCTCATCCCGAGCGCACCTGAATTCTATAATACCCGATGGATTTAGTCAACTACTTACATGAGCGTTTCACTCAAGCATTTTGTTGATCCGCTCCGGGTCGAACCGGTCTGCCGTCGCCTTGGCATCGCCACAATCAAAACCTCCCCGCTGAAGGAGCTCGACGAGCTTCTGCAGCCGTTCCTCGGTGGCCCCGGCGTGGTCGAGCAGCGCATGGACCGCCTGCACAATCGGGTCATTCATGTCGGCGCTGATGGCGTAGGCCGAGAATCCCATCTTGACGGCCTGGCGCTCGCGGCGGTGTGCCTCCTCGCCGGTCACGATGCGCGCCGGGATGCCCACCGCGGTCGCCCCCGCCGGGACATCGCGCACCACCACCGCGTTGGAGCCAACCTTCGCGTCGTCTCCGACCAGGATCGGGCCAAGGATCTTGGCTCCAGCGCCGACCACAACGTTCCGCCCGAGCGTCGGGTGCCGCTTCTCCTTCTTCCGCCACGATGTCCCGCCCAGAGTGACGCCGTGATAGAGCGTGCAGTCGTCGCCGATCTCCGCGGTTTCGCCGATGACCACACCCATGCCGTGGTCGATGAACACCCGCCGGCCGATGATTGCGCCCGGATGGATCTCGATGCCGGTAAGCCACCGGCCCCAATGCGACAGCCAGCGCGCGAGCCACCTCAGGCCGCGGTGCCAGAGCGGGTGGGCGACCCAGCGATGCCAGGTCAGCGCATGCAGCCCCGGATAGCAGGTCAGGACCTCCCATCGGGTCCGTGCGGCCGGGTCGCGGTCGAAGACGACCGCGATGTCTTCGCTGAGTCGATTGAACATGAGGATATTTTCCCGTATCCGAGCGAATTACTCAACTATTGGGGCACACGTCAGCCGAGCAAGACCACGGCGGCCACGAGACCGGCGACGGCGACACCGTAGAACACCGAGTACGCGACGAAAATCACCATCGCCCGGAAAATCACGCCCGTCCAGCGGCCGCCGTAGACCGTCTTCATCGATCGGAGCAGATAGACGATCGCCCAGACGACGAGCGCGCCGCGCACGGCAGCAACGGGAATGAGACCCATCAGGATGCCATCCAAGAACAGGAAGGCGTGGCTGTGCGCCCCGAATATGAGATGGGCGACATAGCGCCGCGGACGCGACGGGTAGCGGCGTCCGCGTCCCACGTAGACGATCTTCAGGAGCAGCGCAAACAACGGCAGCAGCACGAAGGCGGCGTACGGCCCGTAGCGCAATAGCCCCGCGCCGATCTGCTCGCCGCGGCCATGGCGGGAGAGCTGGTTGAAGGTGTCGATGCGCCGTTGCAGCGGAACGAGCCATGAGGCGGCGGGCATATTCAGGTGGAACTTGAGATCCGGGTCGACGCTGAACCCCGAATGCTCGTCGGCGTCTGCGGCGTCGCGTGCAATCTCGTCGCGCTCGGCCTGCGTCAGCGCTTCGTCGTTGATGACCAACGGGCCGCCTACGAAGCGCAACAACGCGAACAGAGCGAGCGAGAGCACGAGAAACAACCGCGCCGGACGGATGTAGCGCCGGCGGCGGCCGGCCAAATATTCGCGAGTGAGAAAGCCGGGGCGGAACAGAAGCGCCGCGAGCGTCCGCCACATCCGTCCATCGAGGGCGACGTACCGGCCCGCGGCTTCGCGCAGCATGGCACGCACTGTGGGCAGCGCGAGGCTCGTTTCCTGCCCGCAGGTCGGGCAATACATGCCGCCGGCCATCGCGCCGCAGTTTCGGCACGCGGGCGCAGCGGCCCGCTGCGAAGTCGGAACCGTCGATGGAACCTCAGTCATGCCCCGGACCGGATCGAGACTGGCGATCGAGCAACTGGTCGATCCGTGCGAGGACCCCGCGCAGGATATCGACCTCCGCCTTTTCCAGCCGCGCGCGGGCAAACAACCGGCGCAGCCGCGGCAGCAGGCGCTTCGGCTGATGCGGGTTGAGCAGTCGCATGGCGACGAGCGTGCGCTCGGCGTGCGCGAACAGCGCTTCGATCTCGTCGAGTCTGGCAGACTCGAACGCTGGGGCCCGCCACACACGTTCCCCATGCGCGGCGACGAACAACTCGTAGACGGCGACCTGCACCGCGGCGGCGAGGTTGAGCGACGCCCGGCCCGGTTCGGCCGGGATCGTCGCGACCAACTGGCAGCGCGCGAGCTCGGCGTTGGACAGGCCGGACATCTCCCCGCCGAAAACCAGCGCAACTTCGCCGCCCGCGGCGTGACGGATCGCGTCACCGGCTGCGTCGCGCACCGAACGCACGGCACCTGCGAACTCGCGCGGCCGCGCGGAGAAGCCGATCGCCAGCGTCGTCCCCGCAAGCGCCGCGTCCAGCGACGGAGCCACGGTCGCCGCGTGCAGCAACGCCGCGGCATCCGCGGCACGTGCATCGGCGTCGGGGTGCGGAAACATTCGCGGGTTGACGAGCGCCAGTCGCGACAAACCCATCGCCCGCATCGCGCGCGCCGAGGCTCCGATGTTGCCAGGGTGGCTGGTTGCGCACAGGACCACGCGGATCCTGTCGAGCGGCAACGCGCTCAGCTCAGGGGCAGGCAAGGGATTGCACCGAGGTCCGCAGCGAAATGCGCGCCGGAATGCGCGTAGAATGCGCGGTTTGCCCGGGCTTCAACGCCCCGCGCGGCAGTCCGCCGGCGACCGGCACCCACTGGATTTCGGCGATCATGCATCCGATGCTCACGACCGCGGTCAAGGCCGCGCGCCGCGCCGGCAGCGTCATCAATCGCGGCGCCCGCGATCTCGACTTGCTGACCGTGACTACCAAGGGCCCCAAGGACTTCGTCAGCGAGGTCGACCGCGCCGCCGAAGCCGCGATCGTCGAAACGCTGCACGCGACCTATCCGAATCACGCGATTCTAGCAGAGGAAGGCACTGCCAAAGGCGCCAACGCCGCCGCGGAGCACGTGTGGATCATCGATCCGCTCGACGGTACGACCAACTTCCTGCACGGCTTTCCGCAATACTGCGTGTCGATCGCGCTCCAGCACAAAGGCCAGATCACGCAGGCGGTCGTCTACGACCCGGTGCGCAACGACCTTTTCACCGCGACACGCGGCCGCGGCGCGTTCCTTAACGACCGGCGCATGCGCGTCTCCCGCCGGCAGCATCTCAAGGAATGCCTGATCGGGACCGGTTTTCCCTACCGTCACGGAGAGCACCTCGATGCGTACATGCGAATGATGCATACGATGACGATCGAAGCCGCCGGTATCCGGCGCCCCGGCGCGGCAGCGCTCGACCTTGCCTATGTCGCGGCGGGCTACTACGACGGATTCTGGGAAGTCGGTCTGAATCCTTGGGATGTGGCTGCCGGGAGCCTGCTGATCGTCGAGGCTGGCGGGCTGGTCGGCGATCTGGGGGGCGACGCGGAGTATCTTTACGGCGGACAGATAATTGCCGCAAATCCGCGCATTTTCGCGCAAATGGTCAAATTGCTCTCACCGTACCGCGACTCGCTCCCACCCGTTATCGCGCCGCTCATCACGGAAAGCTGATCTCTGCCGCCATTGAGGCACAGGCGCGACGGGCGTCGCGCAAGATGTCGCTTTTCAGCGAAGAACACCGCCTGTTGTCCACTTCACGGCGATTCGGGCTGACAATTCCATTGTCATTGTGTAGGATGGCACGATCTTCGCTTGGAACCGGCGTGAGGCAACGCGCCGAGAGCGCGGAAATCAGGGAGTCTGTCATGCTGCAACGACTAATGTGCCGGACGGGCCTTGCGTTGCTGCTCGCGGCGCTCGCCGCGGCAGCGAGCGCGCAGGATGTCGGCCGGATCCGGCTCATGCTGCATCCGTACGCGGCGCCACCCGGAGTCCTGCCGCCGGAGGCGCTCGCCAAGCTGCAGGCGGTCGCGGGGGTGCCCTTGGCCTTATCCGCGACGACGCGGACCGGCGGCCTCGAATTCACGCTCGGGCAGACGCTCTCCCCGGCCGATGCCAAATCCCTGCTGCGCAAGCTTCGTGACGACCGCAGCGTGCTGTGGGCGGAAACGATCGAGCCGACCGCGCCTACGGCCAAGGCGCTCAGCCTGAGTCCGTTCC
>WNGK01013561.1_pt1 | contig 12151 bp, 12 predicted proteins | sample 5400601 | NCBI WGS metagenome assembly WNGK01 (sample SAMN13153376, study PRJNA577476) | soil metagenome | isolation source: 60 cm soil or saprolite under Garry oak tree replicate 1 | place: USA:California | collected 2016-06-15
CGGCGCTCCGCGCCGCGACGGCACGGATCGGCGTGGCGGAAGGGGGCTGGCTGCCGTCGATCACCCTGACCGGAGAGTATGGGACCCAAAGCGCTCAGTCCTCGCGTTTGTTCGGGTCGGGAACGAACGTCTGGCAGGCGTTCGTCGGGGTCTCGCTACCGCTCTTCACAGAAGGCAGGCCCGGAAACGAAGAGGTCGCCGTCGCGCGGGCGCGCGCGGCCCAAGCGCGCGCCCGGTACGAACAGACGGTGCTGGCGGCCATGCGCGACGTGGAGAACGCGCTCGTGGCGCTGCGCACGGCCCAGGACGAGACCACGGCCCTGCAGCGTCAGGCGGTCGCGCTACGCCGCGCGCTCGAGCTTGCGAACCAGCGCTATGAAAACGGCGTGTCCAGCTACTTGGACGTGCTCGATGCGCAGCGCAGCCTGTTCAGCGCCGAGTTGTCGCTCACGCAGGCCGAGCGCGATCAGCTCGTCGACGCCGTCGCGCTCTACGTGGCCGTCGGCGCTGCATGGCCCGCGGCCGTCGAGAACTCCGCGCCCCGGCGCTAAACATGTAGTGCCCTATCGGGAGAACGTCTCGATGATCGCCTCGGCGATCGCGTCAGCGTTCTCGTCGAGCACGAAGTGGCCGCCGTCGAAATAGCGCACCTCGGCCGTCGGCACATTCTGCTTCACCGATTCCGCGGCCGCTGGCATGAGGAAGGGGTCATTTCGCCCCCAAACGATGAGCGTCTTCGGCTGCCGGTTTTTCAGATAGGCGTTCCATTCCGGGTAGTGCGGGACGTTCGCCTCCATGTTCATCAACATCCTCGACATGAAGACCCGACTCGCCGGGATCGAGAACGCATGGGCGTCGATCGCCCAATTGTCCGGATTCAGGGCGTCGGGCCGGCGCGCGCCCGACTGGTGAAGAAACATGTCGCGTCCCTCGGTGGCCAATTGCTCTGCCTCGGCCAGCTTGTCTGGGGTTTCAGGGCCGCCGATCCGCTCGTAGAATTTCAGGCGCGCGGGGTCCCAGCCCTCCACTGAAATGGTCGTGTTCTGAAAAATCAGGCCGGCGATCCGCTCGGGGTGAGCCGTCGCGATGCGCATTCCGATCGGACCGCCGAAGTCGTGCATGTACAAGATGACTGGCCCGGGCACGCGTTGGGCGATGAACGCGTCGATGGCCGTGGCCACGTCGTCGAAGGTCGGTCGGAGGACGGTCGGGGCCGGCGCATCGCTGTACCCCATGCCGGGATAGTCGGGCGCGATGACATGAAACCGATCCGCCAGACGCGGAATGAGATCGTGGAACGTGTACGACGACGAGGGGAAGCCGTGCAGCAGGACGATGGTCGGCTTCGGTAGAAGAGCCTAAGGCCCGCAACGTCGGCGGTGTTGAAGTTCATTTGCTCGCCTCACCCTGTGTCACCGTCGTCACGGATGCTCTCCTTACGTACGAAGCGACTTGAAACTCGTGCGGAGCCGTCGAAAGCTGCACGATGCGGACCACCCGCACCACCAGCGACGTACCCGCCATCATGCGGCCTTCCTTTCCGCGCCCGCCTCGTATTCGATCAGCAACTCCGGCTCGACCGAGCTTGAGCCCAGGCACCACCACGCGCCCAGCACCCGCAATGTCACGGCGGCGTGGGGGTGTATCCATTGGACGATCGTATCGTCGATACCATGGCATCGGTGGGGCGACATATCGACAGAAAGCGATACCAAAGTACCATGGAGATTGGCGTCGCCACCGGCATATCCTCACTGCACGGCCGAGTCCGCACGAATGAGAACCGACTAACGCCTCACCGGTTTCGGACGAATGCACGAGATGGGATTTTGGTGCTCACGCCGAAGCCGAGCTTAGTTTGACCCGCTCAGTCGTGGCGGTCGTCGACAACGACGAATCGGTGCGGGAGTCGCTGCCGGATTTGTTGAGGGAGCTCGGCTTTGTGGCGCATGCGTTCTCGTCGGCCGAAGAGTTTCTCGCCTCGGAGTCCCTTGAGAACACCGAGTGCCTAATCCTGGACGTCGCGATGCCTGGGATGAGCGGCCCCGCTCTTCAGCAAGAGCTGCAGCGTCATCGGCGGAGGATTCCGATTGTCTTCATTACCGCTCACGCCGACGAGAGCATCTGTGCCCAAGTGCTCAAGGCTGGCGCGGTTGCCTGTTTGCTCAAGCCATTCACCGAGACCGCCCTACTTGATGCGGTAATGAAAGGGCTTCGCAATCCTTGACAGCGGTCTTCCTCGCACGAGACTATAGACGCATTCGCGAATCAGGGTGCGCCTCGGCCGACGGAGGTTCTGACATGGAGGCATCACTCACATCTCTTGTCGACGAGCTCTCGCGGCAGCGTGATCAATTGGAGAAGGAGGTTGCGAAACGAAAACGAGCAGAGGCGGCCCTCCTCGAAAGCGAGCGCGAGTCGCGTCTGATCGAGGGAGCCCGCAAGGGCAGCGAAAGCGATCTCAAACTGATCATTGACACCCATCCGGCGCTCGCCTGGGCAGAGCCGAATGACGGTTCGGGGGGCACGTTTGCATTTGCCATTCCCTGCGCCGTCGAGAGGACTGTGTGATGGCCGTGGCTTCGCTCGTAGCGATCGTCGACGACGACGAGTCGGTGCGCGAATCGCTCCCCGACCTCCTGAGGGAGTTCGGTTTCGAGGTCCAGGCGTTCGCGTCGGCCGAAGAGTTTCTCGCATCGGATTTCGTCGAGCAGACCAGGGCGCTGCTCCTCGACATCGCGATGCCGAGGATGTCCGGTCCCGAGCTGCAGCAGGAATTGACGCGTCGCGAGCATAAGATCCCCATCGTGTTCATTACCGCGAATGGCGATGAGGCCATCCGCCCACGCATGCTTGCCGAGGGCGCGGTGGAGTGTCTGCACAAGCCATTCAGCGAGGCCGCGCTGCTCCGGGCGCTGAACGCCGCTTTGAGAGTAGGGTGAATCGAGGTCAGCACACATGCCAGATGCGACACCCATCGTGTTCGTTGTCGACGACGACGTTTCGGTACGCGAATCGCTGGAGTTGCTGATCCGCTGCGCCGGCTGGCAGCCGGAGACATTCGCGTCCGCGCAGGAATTCCTCGCCCGTCCACGAGTGCGAGCGCCAAGCTGCCTGGTGCTTGACGTGTCGCTTCCGGACCTCAACGGCCTCGATTTGCAAAAACGTGTCGCTGCCGAGCGGATGGACATGCCGATCATCTTCATCACCGGTCACGGCGACGTCCCGATGACGGTCCAGGCTATGAAAGCGGGCGCGGCCGAGTTCCTGACGAAGCCTTTCCGCGACGACGCCCTGGTGAGCGCCATCCGGAATGCCCTCGAGCGCAGCCATGCGGCACTGAGTCGCGAGGCGGAGATGCGGGTGCTCCGGGACTGTTACGCGTCGCTCACATCGCGCGAGCGGGAGGTCATGGCGCTGGTCGTCGCCGGTCGGTTGAACAAACAGGTCGCTGGTGAGCTCGGCATCAGCGAGATCACGGTGAAGGCGCACCGGGGTCACGTGATGCGTAAGATGAAGGCCCGCTCGCTCGCCGACCTCGTGAGAATGGCCGCGAGACTCCGCCTGGGGCCTCAGGGGCGGCAGCACGTGGCGGCGAAGCGCCTGGGTCCCCTGCCACGGCAGGTACCGGGCGATCGCTTGGATGACGTTGACGTCAGGTAGCGCGCGACGCTAGGGAGGACGGCCTCGCCTTAGCGCTCGGCGGCGGCGCCGGTGCGCCGCCCTTGCGGCCTGCGCGTCCGCGGGATCCACAAGACAGGCTCATCACAGGCACACGCCTCACCTCGGGGGGCCGCGACCTGCGTCCGGTCCGACCACACGCGGTAGCTGGCGCGGCGGACGTCGGCGATGTAACCGCCGCAACCGATACAGTAAATCGAACTCAGGTCCATTCCGTTGGACGCGAAAGGGCGAATCGAGAATATCGATCTCGACGGGGCTGAACTTCCACTGGCAATAATAGCAACCGTTGAAGATCCAGTCGGCAATGATACAAAGGCGTTATGGGCAGCCGCGTGGCGAGCGTATAATATCGCCCGTCTCACAAGTCGCCAAGGGACCTCTCAGAGCTAACGACGATCCGGGTACTCGAGACGCGGCGTCGTGGCCGTGGCCTAGTCGTGCGATGAACGTTATGTTCGATTCCCTATGAAACGTAGGGACGAGTCGCCCACCGGCACGGCGAGTCTCGTGTTGGATCTCGCCCGCCCGTATCGCGGCTGGTTCGTCATCATCCTGCTGACCATGTTGGTCGAAGCGGCCACCGGTCTGGCAGGTCCGTGGCCGTTGAAGATCGTCATCGACTACGCGGTCGGGCATCAGCCCGTGCCGCACTGGGTCGTCCGGCTGCTCGGCCCGTCGCTGGCCGCTGACGGCATGGCGCTCGCAGCGGCGGCAGCCGGCGGCGTCGTCTTGCTCGCCGTGCTCGGCGGCATCGCGTCGTACGTCGACAGCTACTACACGGAGAGCGTGGGCCAGTGGGTCGCCAACGACCTCCGCATGCGGCTGTATAACCACGTCGAACGCCTCTCGTTCAACTACTACGACACGCACCAGACCGGGGTGCTCCTCAGCACGATCACGGACGATGTCTCCGCGGTCCAGGATTTTGTGTCCTCGTCGACGTTGAGCATCCTCGTCGATCTCCTGACGATCGTCGGTATGCTCGGCCTGATGTTCTGGCTCAACTGGGACTTTACGCTCATCGTCGTGGCGATCACGCCCTTTCTGCTGCTGTTCGTGGCGCGGTTCCGGCGAACGATCAAGCGGGCGACCCATGAAGTCCGGCGCCGCGAGAGCGACATCGTGGACGTGCTCCAGACCGGACTCGAGTCGGTGCGAACGGTACAGGCCTTCGGCGCCCAGGACATCGAGGCGAAGCGACTCAGCGCTGCCAGCCGCGCGACCGTGCAGGCGGCGCTCAGCGCCCGGCGCATCAAGTCGCTCCTCTCGCCCGTCGTCGCCCTTATCGTGGCGTTGTGCACGGCGATGGTGCTGTGGAGGGGCGCGCGACTGATCCTCGCCGGGGCGCTGACGGTAGGGTCGCTCACCGTATTTCTCTCGTATCTCGCCAAGTTCTTCAAGCCGGTGCAGGATCTCGCGAAGATGACCAACGCCGTCGCGGCGACCAACGTCGCCCTGGACCGGATCCGATCGATCCTCGACCTCGGTGTCAGCATCCCGGAGCGCCCCGACGCCCGGGAGCCCCACGCGTTCCAGGGCGCCATCACCTTCGAGCACGTCGTCTTTTCCTACAAGCCGGATGTCCCGGTCCTGGCGGACGTCGCCTTCTCGATCGCTCCGGGTCAGTTCGTCGGAATCGTCGGCGTGACCGGGAGCGGCAAGTCGACCATCGTCAGCCTGATTCCGCGGTTCTACGATCCGACGGCCGGTCGGATCCTCATCGACGGCATCGACATCCGCGATTACACCCTGCAGGGCATCCGGCGGCAAATCGGCTTCGTGCTGCAGGACACAGTGCTGTTCCGAGGGACCGTGCGCGACAACATCGCGTATGGGCGTCCTGACGCCACAGACACGCAGATTCTTGCCGCGGCACGGCTCGCCAACGCGGACGAGTTCATCGACCGGATGCCAAGCCGCTATGATACCACGATCGGCGAGCGCGGTGTCACGCTCTCCGGCGGCCAGCGCCAGCGGATCGGCATCGCGCGGGCGCTCGTCCGCAACGCACCGATCCTCATCCTGGACGAGCCGACCGCGGCGCTCGACACGGAGTCGGAGAAGCTGCTGATGGAAGGTCTCGATCGGCTTATGGAGGGGCGGACGGTCATTACGATCACGCACCGGCTGAATACGATCCGCGACGCCGACACGATCATTGTCCTGCACGACGGGATCGTGGCGGAGCAAGGCACGCACGAGGAGCTCCTGGCCCGGAGCGGGATCTACGCCGAGCTGTACTGGACCAAGATCGCGCCGGTTGGGTCAGCCGGGTCGCAGCCAGCGCAACGGACTGGAGCAGAGCGCGAATGAGTCGGGCGCTGATCGTGCTTCCGGACGACTCAGCGGCGCCCATCCTCACGGCGATCGAGGGCGCTGACCGGACGCTCCGCGTCAAGATGTTCGTCTTCTCAGACCCGACGCTGCTGAAGGCGGTCATCGGGGCCAAGCGGCGCGGGGTGAGCGTCCGCGTGATGCTCAATCCGGCCCGCCGCAGCGGGGAGCAGGACAACGAGGCGACCCGCCAGGCGCTGCAGCAGGCGCACATCGACGTGCAGGACGCCAATCCCGCGTTCGATCTGACGCACGAGAAGTCGATGGTGGTGGATGATCACACGGCGTTCGTCCAGTCGCTCAACTGGACGACAAAGAACATGACGGAGACGCGCGACTACGCGGTCGTGACGAAAAGCGGCCACGATGTGGCCGAGATCGTCGACTGCTTCGAGACCGACTGGCACCGTGAGGCGTTCCAGCCTCGTGACGAGAGTCAGCTCGTGTGGTGCCCAGGGCCCGGCCGAGATCGGATCTGCCGATTCATCGACGAAGCGCGGCACACCCTGTTCGTCCAAAACGAGCGCTTCCAAGACATGGTGATCATCGAGCGCCTGGTCCGAGCGGCGGGCCGCGGTGTGAAAGTTCATGTCATGGCGCGCCCGTCTCACACGCTCAAGCGAGACAAGCTGGTCGAGGGCGTTGGGGGTCTGAGGATCATGGATGACGTGGGCATCAAGATCCATAAGCTCAAACACCTCAAGCTCCACGGGAAAATGCTCTTCGCGGACGGGGTCGCCGCGATCGTCGGCTCGATCAACTTCGCCGCCGGCAGCCTCGACGACCGGCGCGAGCTGGCGATCGAAGCACGCGACGACGAGGTGGTGGATAGGCTGCACAAAGTCGCTCGACGCGACTGGGAGCATTCGCACCCGCTCGACCTTTCCGACGAGGGGTTGCTCGCCGATCTGGAAGGCCGCATCGCAGGCAGCGCAGAGATGCTCGGCATCGACGCCAAAGGCACACGAGAAGGCGACTAACAGCTTCGAGCCACAAACGCCATTCGGTTGCCCTCACCCAGCCCGAGTTGTTCTCGGAGGAGGTGCGCGCGACCTCGGTAGCGCCTCATCACAACGACCATCGAGCCCGCCTCCTTATCGACCGATACCATCGTCCAATGGTGGGCTGCCGGGCTCCGTTCAGATTGCCTTCGATAAGGAGGCCACCCATATGCCAAAACCGCCTGCTGGTTGACGAACACCGCGGTCTCCTCGGCGCGTCTCTATTGGAGCACAATGCAGCTTGGAGGAAAGGGTGGCTTCTTCGACATCAGGGGCGTTCAGATCCCGGTTGCGGTGATGGCGTATCCCGACGAAATCTATCAAGCCCCGCAGAGTTGGGCCGAGCGCGCCTACCCCAAGCTGCTCCGGTACAATCGCCTTCCCAAAGGCGGGCACTTCGCGGCGTGGGAGCAGCCGGAGACGTTCGCGACAGAGCTCCGCGCCGGTTTCAAGTCGCTGCGTACAGCATAGGGAGCATTGCCATGGCGGCGCTGATCCAGGCCGAAGCGAACAAGCACGGTGAAGTAGTGCACGCCCGGCGCGACCTGGATCGCCGCCGCTTCCTGGTCACTACGGCCACGGCCCTGGCTGCCACCCCGCTCGGCATACTCGGTTCTGCGAAAGGACTGATACCGCACATGGAGGGAGAGCTGTCCTCGCTCGGCAGGGCGACCGAATGGCTCAACTCACCGCCATTGACGGCGGCCGGGCTGCGAGGAAAAGTCGTCCTCATCGACTTCTGCACGTATACCTGCATCAACTGGCTACGCACCCTGCCCTACGTCCGCGCGTGGGCGGCGAAATACCGGGATCAAGGCCTGGTCGTGATCGGCGTGCACACGCCGGAGTTCACATTTGAGCAAGACATCACGAACGTTCGCCGAGCCGTGAAGGACATGAGGGTGGATTATCCGATCGCGATCGATAACGACTATGCGATATGGCGGGGTTTCAACAACGAGTATTGGCCGGCCCTCTATCTCGTCGATGGGCAGGGGCGCATTCGACATCATTACTTCGGCGAGGGAGAATACGAACAGTCGGAGCGGATGATTCAACAATTGCTGGCCGAGGCCGGAGGCCGCGGCGTCGGTCACGAGCTGGTTGCGGTCGACGCTCGTGGTATCGAGGCTGCCGCCGATTGGGACAGCTTGCAGTCTCCGGAAAATTATGTCGGCTATGAGCGCACCGAGAACTTCGCGTCTCCCGGCGGGGCGGCATTGGACCAGCGTCGGGTCTACGCCGTCCCAGGAGCGTCCGTGCGTTTCCGCGTACTGAGCGATGGACAGGCGCCGGGGGCGGCTCACGGCATCGACGTCGACGACCAGGGCCACGGCACGGCGACGGAACAACGGCTGTACCAGCTGATCCGACAACCCAAGCCCATCGTCGATCGGCAGTTCGAGATCGAGTTTCTCGATTCAGGCGTGGGGACCTTTGTGTTCACCTTCGGCTGATTCTCAACGAGCCTTGAAGACGATCGTCTGAATGGAGTGTGGCCGCGAGCTGATCTCCACTGACGCGGACCCGACAACAAGATTGTATTGCCCGGCGGTTGGGGTCGGGTTCATGACGAAGCATGCTGCGGCTCGGGGACGCGAGGATCCGTCTGGCGCCGGGACGGATGAACTTCGAGAAGTGGCCGATGTAGTAGTACGAATTGGTGTAGATGAGCGCGCCGGTACGCGTGTCGGCGTGGATCGGTGCAAAGCAGAAATTCCCCACGTGGTTCGGGCCGCCGCGTTCATCGAGCAGAATGTTCCAGTCGGTCCATCCCTCGGTCCCGGAATTGAAATCGTTGATCATTGATCGGCCGTACGCCTCTCCCAGGCTCCAGCGTCCATACCCCGTCGAATCGAAGCTCGCCGGCGTGCCTTCGGTGAAGAGGATGTGCTTGTCGGGGTAGAGCCGGTTCACCAGCGCCACGTTGCCGTACATCTGCTGTCCACCCGACCAATCTTCATACCAGTGAAATCCGATCCCCCAGACGTACTTCGCGGCTTGCGGGTCGTCGAAGATCGTCTGTGCCCGCTGGATGATCAGGTCGCGGTTATGATCCCACACGATGATGTTGACGTCGCGGAGCCCCTGCTGCACCATGACCGGACCGAGGTGGTTCTTGAGAAAGTCCCGCTCGTCCCCGGCCTGATAAACACAGGACTCCCACCGCTGGACCGCCATCGGCTCGTTCTGGATGGTGATCCCCCAGACAGGCACGCCCGCCTTGCGATAGCTCTGGATGAACTTCGCAAAGTAGAGCGCCCACGAATGGGCGTAGTCGGCGCGCAGGTGACCGCCGTGCAACATGTCGTTGTTGTCCTTCATGAATGCCGGCGGGCTCCAGGGGCTGGCGAACAGCTTGAGCCGGTTCCCGCTCGCGGCCATCGCTTGCTTGATGAGCGGGATCCTGAAGCGCAGGTCGTGCGCGATGGAAAAGGACTTGAGGTCCTTGTCCCCCTCATCGACATACGTGTAGCTCTCGCTCGAGAAGTCACAGCTGTGGATGTTGGTCCGGGCCAGGGTGTAGCCGATCCCGCGGTCCGTGCTGTAATACGCCTGCAGCAGCTCTTCCTGTCGTGCCGCGGGGAGCTTGGCAAAGGTCTCCGCCGCGGCATCCGTCAGCGCCCCACCTATTCCAAGCAACGACTGAAAGGTTTTGCGCGGGTCGACGAAGACATAGATCTTGCCTTCCGAGGTCGGCTCGGACGGCTTGAACGTCAGCGTGTCGGTGGGCGTCAGCCGGAAGCTGGTGCTCTCGGCCGTGGTATAGACGATCGCGCGCCTTTGTGCATCGACAGGCTGAGTCAACAGGAATAGGGCAAAAACGAGTGAATTGCTTTGCATGTCGATCCTCGTGGCTATGTCCTCGGCGCCGCCGGCTTGGCCGCGTAGATGAACTCGTAGTAGTCGCGCATCGTCAAACCAGTCGCGGCCTCCTCGTCGACGATCACGATCGAGTCCCGGTGCAGCTGGAGTGCACTCGCCGTCACCATGCTGGTGACCGGCCCCTCCACGGCTTGCGCGATCGCCTTGGCCTTGCTTTTTCCGCTCGCCACCAGGACCAGCTTGCGCGCATCGAGAATGGTGCCGACGCCCATCGTGATGGCGTACACCGGCACGTCTTCCCGGCGCTCGAAGAAGCGCGCGTTGTCATCGATGGTCTGCTTGGAGAGCGTCTTGAGTCGGGTGCGCGAGCTCAGCGAGCTCGTCGGCTCATTGAAGGCGATGTGGCCGTCGGAGCCGATGCCCAGGATCTGCAGGTCGATCCCGCCGCATTCCGCGATACGCTCCTCGTACCATTTGCAGAAGGCGGGGTAGTTGCTGGTCGTCCCGGAGGGAATATTGATGTTCTGCCGCGGGATGTTCACCTGCCGGAAGAAGTGCTCATCCATGAAGTAGTGGTAGCTCTGTGGATGATTCGCGGGCAGACCGACGTATTCGTCGAGGTTGAACGTCGTCACGCGAGAGAAGTCGACCTGCCCCGCCTGGTGCAGGCGTACCAGCTCCTGATACAGGCCGAGTGGCGTGGACCCGGTCGCCATACCGAGTACGGCATTCGGCTTGGTGTTGAGCACGTCGACGACGAGTTGCGCCGCCACCTTGCTCATCTGCTGGTAGTCGCGCTGGATGATGACTTCCACGCTTCAGCCCTCCGCTTCCCAGCGACGCGACCGCTCGAGCGCTTTGCGCCATCCGGCGTCGAGCTGCTTACGCTGTGGAGCTTTCATCCCGGGCGTGAAACGGCGATCCACCTGCCACTGCGCCGCGATCTGTTTCTGATCCTTCCAGTAGCCCACCGCTAATCCCGCGAGGTATGCCGCGCCCAGCGCCGTGGTCTCGGTGACCTTGGGCCGCACCACCGGCACTCCCAAGAGGTGCGATTGAAACTGCATCAGCAAGTTGTTCGCCGACGCGCCGCCGTCCACGCGCAGCTCCTTGAGCTTGATTTTGGCATCGGCTTCCATCGCGCGCAGCACGTCCGCGACCTGAAACGCGATGCCCTCCAACGCGGCGCGCGCCACATGCGCCGCGGTCGTGCCGCGCGTGATGCCCGCGAGCAAGCCGCGCGCGTAGGGATCCCAATGCGGCGCGCCCAGCCCGGCGAATGCGGGGACCAGATACACACCGCCCGTGTCTGCCACCTGCGCGGCCAAGGCTTCGACCTCGGACGACGACTTGATGATGCCCAGTCCGTCGCGCAGCCATTGCACCACCGCACCGGCGATGAAAATGCTGCCTTCGAGCGCGTACTCGGTCCGGTTCCCGATGCGCCACGCCACCGTCGTCAGGAGATTGTTCTTGGACACGATCGGCTTCGTGCCGGTGTTCATGAGCATGAAACACCCGGTGCCGTAGGTGTTCTTGACCATGCCGGGGTGGGTGCACGCCTGGCCGAACAGCGCGGCTTGCTGGTCGCCCGCAATGCCGGCGATCGGGACGGCGCGACCCCCCGCGAACAGCGTCGTCTGGCCGTACACCTCGCTCGACGACGCAACCACCGGCAACACCGAGCGCGGCACGCCGAACAGGTCCAGCAGCTCGTCGTCCCAGTCGCCGGTTCGGAGATTGAAGAGCATGGTGCGCGACGCGTTGCTGGGATCAGTGACGTGCACGCGACCGCCCGTGAGATTCCACACGAGCCACGAGTCCACGGTGCCGAACGCCAGCTTGCCGGCCTTGGCCTTGGCGCGCGCGCCGGGCACGTTGCGGAGCAGCCACTCGAGCTTCGTGCCGGAGAAATAGGCGTCCACCACCAGGCCTGTCTTGCGCTTGATCAATGGCGCCAGCCCGCGGGCCTTCAACTGGTCGCACCGCGCGGCGGTGCGGCGATCCTGCCACACGATGGCGTGATGCACCGGCTCGCCCGTGTCGCGCTCCCAGACCACGGTGGTTTCGCGCTGATTCGTGATCCCGATTGCAGCAATGTCTGCGGCGGTCAGCCCCGCCTTGCCGAGCGCTTCGGTCGCTGTGTGCAGCTGGGTGGCCCAGATCTCCGTGGCGTCGTGCTCGACCCAGCCCGGCGTGGGAAAAATCTGGCGAAACTCCTTCTGCGCCAACGCAACGACGCTCCCGCTGTGGTCGAACACCATGGCGCGCGAGCTCGTCGTGCCCTGGTCCAGGGCCAGGATGTA
>WNGK01006654.1_pt1 | contig 12150 bp, 14 predicted proteins | sample 5400601 | NCBI WGS metagenome assembly WNGK01 (sample SAMN13153376, study PRJNA577476) | soil metagenome | isolation source: 60 cm soil or saprolite under Garry oak tree replicate 1 | place: USA:California | collected 2016-06-15
GTGGCGCTCCCGAAGGGCTGCGGGTCATGTGCGCGTTGCCCAACAGCCAATTGATCGGGACCCCGGAGTCCGGACGGCCGACCAAATGCCCGCCGGGACGGGACTTGGAGAAGCCCAGGCAGGGGACCCACCTGAGCATTCTCAGGACAACCCACCCCCGCGGTCCAGCGGGAGCACCTCGGTGAACGTGATCCCGCCGGGCGCGGTGGTGGCGGTCCTGCTCGTGCTCATCACGTCGCAGGTCTTCTACGCGGCGCTGCGCTATCGCCGGCGTGCGTACCTTCCCGTGCTTCTCACCACCGCGATCGGTTTCGGGCTCGGCCAGCTTTGGGACTACCTCGGACTCCCGTCCCTCAACATCGGCCAGGCGAACGTGCTGCCGGCTGTCATCTTCGCGCTGCTGCTGCAGCCTCTGGCACGCTTCGTGCCGCGTCCTAGCCGCGAGCCGAAGGAGCCCGCCGGGCAGCCGCCTGCCAGCTAGGCAGCCTGGAGCCGCCGGCCGAGTCGAGCAGATCTGCGCTGAGGCGAGCTCAGCCGGAGGCGCCGCGAGCAGCGGACCGGAGCGCATGGCAGACTGCGTGAGGACCGCAGCGCAGCGGCAACGCGCGGATGAGCCGCCTCAGTAGCAGAGATGCCGAGGCGGATCGGCGGCTCCAGGCTGGTCCCCATATGATTCAGCGTGTTTGTCGTATCTCGCTAAGGGGTATTTGCACCAATGGAGTTCATGTGGATCGCGTTCGGGATCAGCGCCCTGATCGTGGCGCTGGCCTTGGGCGCTGTGCTGTTCAGGCTCCGCGGAACACTCGGTGCGATGCAAGAGCTGCTTGACACGACGAGCGACGAGATGAAAGAGACGCTGCCGGAGGTTCGTGAGACGATCGGGAACGTAAACGACATCGCGATGGGGGTGAATGTCGGCCTGCGGACTGCGGGCAGAGGCGCTCAGGCGATCGGCCGCACGGTGAGCGCGGCGGCTCACGGCGCCAAGGTCGCGAGCCAGAGCCTGGTCCGCTCATTCCTCGGAGGTTAGGTAGGAGCGATGGCAGAAGACAATGGTGGCGGCGGCGGTTTTGGTTGGTTTCTGCTCGGCGGAGTGCTCGGGCTGATAGCGGGCGCATACATCGCGTCGGGTCCGGGTCGCGGCCAGGTCGACAACCTGCGCAGCAAGACCATCGAGCTCTCGACGAGCGAGCCCGTGCAGAAGGCGAAGGAAGCCGCGCAGCGGGCGCGGACGATCGTGACCGACCCCGACCACCCGGTCGGCAAGGCGATCCAGGACGGCGTGGCGGCGGCGAAGCGGCGGCGCGAGGAGCTCGAGGCCGCGGCCCGCACGAAGATCCAGCAGGCGACGAACGGCGGCGCCGACAAGGAATAAAGACCCACATTGGCCAAGCGCGACCTTGCGGAGCTGCGGATCCCGGCGGTTTCCACCTTCATTCCGGTGGCCAAGCGGGTCGCGAGCACGCTCGGCAGCCAGCTGGGCCTCAGCCTCACCGACCTCGATGAGCTGAGCATCGCGCTGACGCAGGCGTGCGACAGCGCCATCGACGCGGCCGACGGTTTCGGTGGCGACCACGACCTGAAGCTCACGTACTTCGCCACCAATCGAGCGCTGGTGGTGGACGTGGACCTGCTGCCCGCGCAGCACCAGGCGTCGCGACACTCTGTCGAGGCGGTGGCCAAGCATCGCGAGCTGGTTGACGTCGAGATGCAGAGGCTGGCCTACGAGATGATCCGCTGCTTCGTCGACGACTTCCGGACGCAGATCGAACCCAGGACCGGCCAGGTCCGCTTCCGGATGGTCAAGCACCTGGCCGGCTGACGGTCTCACCGCGCGCGCAAACTGAAATAGGGTGAGCAACACGGGGCGGTTGTCCCGCGAGGAGCTCCGGGGGCTCCACCGGCGTTACCGCGACAGCAGGGATCCGGCTGAACGGGACCGCATCCGGGCGCAGCTGGTGGACGCGTACCACGACTTCGTGTACTTCCTGGCGCGCAAGTTTCAGAACCGCGGCGAGCCGCTCGACGACATCGTCCAGGTCGGCTACCTCGGTCTGATCAAGGCGATCGAGCGCTTCGACCCTGACCTGGGATACGAGTTCACCACGTTCGCGACGCTTACCGTCGCGGGCGAGATCAAGCGGCATTTCCGCGACAAGGGCACAGCCATTCGCTTTCCGCGACGCCTGCAAGAGCTGCATCAATCGGTTGTGCGCGTGAATGAGCAGATGAAGAACGAGCTCGGCCGTGAGCCGATGGTGCAGGAGCTGGCGGAACGTCTTGGCGTCACGCCCGAGGACGTGACCGAGGCGATGGAAATGGGACCGGCGCAGACGCCGATATCGCTGGACCAGACGATCGGCTCCACCGACGGCGAGGCCGGCCGCTCTGTGGCCGAGACGATCGGCTCAGAGGACGCTGAGCTGGATCGCGTGGAGATGCGCGACCTTCTCAACCGAGCCATGGAGCATCTGACCCCGCGTGAGCGCGCGATCATGGCCATGCGCTTCTACGAGCAGATGTCTCAGTCCGAGATCGCGCGCCGGTTGGGGATCAGCCAGATGCACGTCTCCCGTCTGCAGCGCGCAGCGCTGGAGCAGCTGCGCAAGCACGTGCCGCAGGAAAGCGCCAGCTCCTGAATGCCGCTGCTCGAGTCGGAGGCACCGACGGATCCGTTCGTCCTTTTCCATCGCTGGTTTCGCGACGCGAGCGATGCCGGCGTGCTGCAGCCCGACGCGGTGACGCTCGCCACGGCGACCCGCGGCGGCACGCCATCCGCGCGAATGGTTCTGTTCAAGGGGGTCGAGGACGGAGCGTTCGTCCTCTACTCCAACTACGGGAGTCGCAAGGGTCGCGAGCTTGCGCAGAACAACCGTGCGGCGCTCGTCTTCTTCTGGAGCATCGAGCGCCACCAGGTGCGCGTGTCCGGCACCGTGCGCAGGCTGTCACGCGAGGCCTCGGCCGACTACTTTCACAGCAGGCCGCGCGGAGCGCAGCTCTCGGCGCTGGCGTCGCGGCAGAGCCGCGTGGTCACGTCGCGCGCTGTGCTCGAAAAGGCAGTGCTGGAGCTGGCGAAGCGCTTTCCGGATGAGGTGCCTCTTCCGCGCGATTGGGGCGGTTACGCGCTGACGCCACGGTGGATCGAGTTCTGGGAAAACCGCGAGGACCGGCTGCACGACCGGCTGCGCTACGTCAGGGAGAAGGGAGGTCGTTGGCGCCTCGAGCGCCTCGCGCCATAGACTAGTTCAGCCCCGTCATGACCGGGAACGAGATCCGCAAACGTTTTCTAGAGCATTTCGCAAGCCGGGAGCACAAGGTCCTCCCCAGTGCGCCGCTGGTGCCCAAGGACGACCCGAGCACCTTGTTCATCTCGGCCGGAATGCAGCCGCTCCAGCCCTACTACCTGGGCTTGAGCGATCCTCCCGCGCCCAGGCTGGCGAGTGCGCAGAAGTGCTTGCGCACCGGAGACATCGAAGAGGTGGGGAAGACGGACCGCCACAACACCTTCTTCGAGATGCTTGGCAACTTCACGCCGACCGGCGCCTATTTCAAGGAGACCGCGATCCCTCTCGCTTGGGAGCTAGTGACCGGCGGATTCCAGATGCCCGTCGATCGACTGCGGGTGACGATCCATCCGTCGGACGACCAGGCCTTCGACATCTGGGTGAAGACCGGCGTCGCGAGAGATCGCATCACCCGGCTCGGCGACAACTGGTGGGGGCTCGGTCGCGGGCCATGCGGACCCGACTCCGAGATCTGGTGGGACCGTGGCAAAGAAGTGGGCTGCGGTCGCGACGACTGCGTACCCGACCACTGCGATCGATTCACCGAGTTCTGGAACCTGGTCTTCCCGCAGTACGACCAGCGCGGTGACCTTTTGGGGCCGCCGTCGACCGCGGAAGCGATCCAGCGCGGCATCGCCGACGGCGCGCTCGTGCCGCTCGTGCGACCCGCAATCGACACGGGCATGGGCCTCGAGCGCATCTCGTACATCCTGCAGGGCAAAACGAATCTTTTCGAAACGGACCTCTTCGAGCCAGTTATCAAGCTCATCAGGGATCACAGCAAGAAACCGACGACCCTCTCCGAACGGATCATCGCGGACCACATTCGGGCGGCGACTTTCATCATCGCCGACGGCGTGTTGCCGTCGAACGAAGGTCGTGGGTATGTGTTACGTCGTTTGATTCGCCGGGCAGCCATCCACGCTCGACGCATTGGATTCGATCGAGCGCTCACCGACGTTGTGATAAACGTCGGCGCTGTCATGCATGAGCCGTATCCGGAAGTGCAGCAGCGCATGCCTCAGATTCAAGGCGCGGTGTCTGATGAAATCGAACGCTTCAGCCGAACCCTCGAGCAGGGCATCGACCAGTTCGAGCGCGTGGTCGCCAAGAACCCAAAGCGAATTCCTGGCGATGAGGCGTTCAAGCTGCACGACACGTTCGGATTCCAGCTCGAGCTGACGCGGGAGCTTGCGGACGAGCGCGGCATCGAGGTCGACGAGGAAGGTTTCAAGGCGGCGATGTCCGCGCAGCGGGAGCGGTCGCGCGGCGCCACCAAGCAGATGTGGACGTCGGTCGAGAACCTTCCCCGCTCGGAGTTCACCGGCTATCGCGAGCTCTCGACCGAGAGCACGATCGCCGCACTGCGCAAGGACGGCAAGCCCGTCGAGAATGCAGCGGAGGGGGACGCGGTCGAGGTGTTCGTCGAGCGCACACCGTTCTACGCAGAATCTGGCGGGCAGATCGGCGACACCGGAACCATCGCCACGGCCTCCGGTCGCGTGCGCGTCGAGGACACGCAGAAGCCGGCGGATGGTGTGATCGCGCACCTCGGAACAGTGGTCACCGGTGAGATCCGCGTCGGCAGCCAAGCCACGGCGTCGGTCGACGCGGCGCGTCGGGCGGAGATCGCGCGGCATCACTCGGCCACGCACTTGCTGCACAAGGCGCTGCGCGAGACCCTCGGCGACAACGTCGTCCAGAAAGGCTCGTGGGTCGGCCCAGAACACACGACATTCGACATCCCGCTGAATCGCGCGATGACCAGAGAAGAGATCGCGCACGTGAACCGGCGCGTGATGGAGAAGGTGCGCGAGGCGTTGCCCTTCCAGGAAGAGATCAAGCCCTATCACGAGGCTGTCGCGCAGGGCGCGATGCATCTTTTCGAGGAGAAGTACGGCGACACCGTCCGCGTCGTGTGCTTCGGCGACTGGACGTGCGAGCTGTGCGGCGGCACGCACGTCCAGAACAGCGCCGACGTCGGCACCGCACTGATCCTGTCGGAGTCGAGCATCGGGTCCGGCCTGCGCCGGATCGACATGGTCGTGGGCACGGCGGCGGATGAGCTGGTGCGCCGCGATCGCGACCTCCTGACCGAGATGGCCAGGTCCTTCAACGTGAGCCCGGAGCAGCTGCCCTCACGCATTGAGGCGGTCCGCGCTCAGCTGAAGGAGGCCGAGCGGGAGCGCGAAAGGCTGCGCCGCGATCGAATCGGCGGGGACGGTATTGCGGTCAAGCACGGCCGCGTGGACTATGTGGCCGAGACCGTTGACGCCTCGAACGTGGACGAATTGAAGTCGTACGCGGACCGCTACCTCGAGAAGATGAAGTCCGGGATCGTAACCGTTACCGCCGGCGACAAGTTTGTCATCAAGGTGTCCAAGGACCTGACGAGCCAGTACGATGCCAACCGCCTGAAGGAGCTTTTCGGCAAAGGGGGCGGTCCGGCCCACCTCGTAACCGGTACTCTGACGGTGCCCGCGGACGAAGCCTTCCAACGTCTTGCAGACGCTCTGAAATAGATGACGAAATTCAAGTTCCTGCGCAAGCGCAGCGAGTACTACCGGCACTTCACCGTGCTCGACATCGGCACCGATCTCATCAAGGTGCTGGTCGTCCGGCGCGACGGTCCTGACGGCGAGATCCTGGGCGTCGGTCGCGAGCCTCAATCGCCCGCGGCGATGTCTGGCGGCGCGATCGCCGACCTCGAGGCCGTGATCCAGGCGTGCAACCGCGCGCTCGAGGCCGCGGAGGACATGGCCAGCACGGTGCCCGGACAGGTCGTGGTCGGCATCGCGGGCGAGTTGATCAAGGGCTTCTCGTCGACGATCGCCTATCCCCGCGAGAACTCGAAGTCGCGCGTCCGGGCGAGCGAGATTTCTTCCATGCTCCAGATGGTCCAGCGCCGCGCGCTGCGCGAAGCGCAGCACCTTCTGGAGCTCGAGCGCAGCTACGGCCAGCTCGAAGCGCGCCTTGTCCACTCGGCCATCACCAATGTGCGTGTCGACGGTTACCCGGTCACGAACCCCGTCGGCTTCACCGGCAAGAACCTCGAGGTCACCGTCTTCAACACGTTCGCGCCGATGACCCACATCGACGCCGTCGAGACCGTCGTGCGCGAGCTCGACCTCGAGCTGGCTTCCGCCGTCGCGCAGCCTTACGCCCTTGCGCGCGCATGCGCCAGCGAGGAGGTGTGGTCGGAGGGCGGGATCTTCGTCGACGTCGGCGGCGGCACCACCGACGTCGCCCTTGTGCGCGACGGCGGGGTGGAGGGGACACGCATGTTCAACCTCGGCGGGCGCGCCTTCACGCGCCGGCTGGCGCTGGCGTTCGGTTTGAGCTACGAAGAGGCGGAGGCTCGCAAGCTTCGCCACTCCGAGGGTCTGCTCTCGGCCGAGCAGCACCGCCAGGTGTCCGAACTGCTCGGCGCCGACGCCGAGGTGCTCCTCCAGGGCCTCGCTTTGAGCCTCAAAGAGCTCGCCCGGGGGGACCGTCTGCCGTCGAACATCTTCCTGTGCGGCGGCGGGAGCCTGCTCCCTGAGCTCACGCTCGAGATGGGCAAGAACAACTGGGCCGCAGGACTTCCGTTCCCCAGATCGCCTAAAATCCGCCACTTGGTCCCGCCGGACGTTCGCAACCTCACCGACTCCACAGGCCAGCTCTCCAGCCCCCAGGACATCGCCCCGATGGGCCTCGCCAACCACGCGCTGCGTACTGAGACGGAGGAGAGGGACACCGTGAACTCGGTCATGAGGCGGGTCCTAAGCGCTATAAAGGCTTGAGACAGAACCTTCCAGGAGACTTGTAGACGCCATGGCAGCCGATCCGATCTACGTCGAGACCGAGGAGGAGATCCCCGAGGTCGTCGAGCGCATCCGGCGCACGAACAGCCAGGACACGATGCTCGTCCTGCCTGCCCGGTCGCGTGTCGGCCAGAGCCGCTTCAACTTCCAGCTGCTCAAGAACTACGCCTCGAAGATGGGCAAGAAGGTCACCGTCGTGTGCGACGACCCGGCCGTGCAGAAGATGGCGTCCGAAACGGGCTTTGCGGTCTTCGGGACGGTCGGACCCGCCGGCGAGGGCATCCCCGCCAAGGAGGCGCCGCCACCCGCGCCGCGGAAGTGGTGGCAGCGCAAGGGCCCGTTGCTTGCTCCGCACATCGGGGTGGTTGCGCCGACCAAGCTCATCACCAAGACCGCCACCGAGCTGAAGCCCGGGCGTTTCCTGCTCTACATGGCGATGCTGATGATCCTGCTCGTCGGGCTTTCGGCGATGGCCGTATTCGTGCCCAGCGCCTCGGTGACGCTGATCGCGCAGGCCGCCCCGTTCTCGCAGCGTGATATCGAGATCCAGGCCGAACCCGGCAAGGCTCCGATCCGCGTGCGCGTGAGCCAGATCTCCCGCACGGATTCGCAAGGTTTCAAGACCACTGGCGTGAAGCAGGTGCCGCTGGCGCCGGCCCTCGCGCAGGTCGTCTACACCAATGACCTCTCCCAACCGAAGGTGTGTCCCGCGCAGGGATGCTCGCCCGGCCTGATCTTCCCGAGGGGCCAGCGCCTGAAGGACAACAAGGACAGCCTCGAGTTCGCCCAGATCTCGCCGGACACGCTCGTGAAGTGGAAGAGCACCGCGACCGTCACCGTCCAGGCGGTCATCCCCGGCACGGTTGGAAACGTGGGCGACAACGTGATCAACGCCATCGAGGACCTCGTCTACGACCCGTCGAAGGTCACCGCGACCAACCCTCAGGCCGCCGGTGGTGGCAGTAACCCGTCGACCACGCCCCTGATGACCGAGTCCGACTTCGACGCCGGACGCGCGCAGCTCGAGCAGTCGCTCCACCAGGAGATCGCGCAGCAGCTCGAGGCCGGGCTGCAGAAGGGAGAGAAGCTCAGCTCGACGATCGTGTTCGGCGCACCGCAGTTCAACACCGATCACAAGCCGGGTGACACGGTGCCCAGCTTCAACGGCACGATGACCGTGCGGGGCGAGGGCGACTACTACGTGGACGCGGACGTGGCCAAGGCCTACACCACCTATCTGGAGCAGCGCGTGCCCACCAACCAGCAGCTGCTGACCGATTCAGGCGTGAAGGTCGACTACCGCATCCTCAGCGCGACGTCCGGCGGGCACCTGACGTTCATCGGCAATGCGACCGCCTTCGTGGCGCCCAAGCTGGACGAGAACAAGATCCTTGCCTCCATCGTCGGCCGGCCGCTGCAGGGCGCAAAGTTCTATCTGCAGACGCTGCCCATCAGATCTTCGACGATCGAGGAGCAGCCGATTCCGCTGCCACTGATGCCGCTGCTGGCGCGGCGCATCACGATCCGCTACATCGTCGAGCCAGGGCAGGCCGGGACACTCAAACCCACAGCGTCGCCGTCACCGTAGCCCGGCTGGGCATGCGCATCCTCGCGGTCGACCCGGGGTCAAAGCAGGTAGGCCTGGCTGTCAGCGACCCGACGGGAACGATCGCGACGGCGCTGTCGACGCTGCCGGCGACACCGGCGGAAACACTGGCGGAGCGCATCGCCACCGTGGCTGCAGAGGTATCCGCCGAGCGCATCATCGTCGGCCTGCCCCTTCGACTCGACGCTTCGCGCGGACCGGAGGCCGCCGCCGCCGAACGCCTCGCGGCCGGCGTCCGAAAAGCTGCGGGCCTGCCTGTCCAGATGGTGGACGAGCGGCTCACGACAGCCGCCGCCGAACGGTCGCTCATCGAGGGAGGCATGCGCCGTGAGAAGCGTCGCGCGTCGATCGACCGCGTCGCGGCGGTGATCCTTCTCCAGGGCCACCTTGACGGCCTGAGGAGGTCGAAGCGTGCCGGCTGAGGAGCGCAACGGCGGCGAGGAGCCACAGCCGATCACGCTCATTGACGAGTCGGGCAAGGAGCGCACGTTCCGCATGCACGACGCCTTCGAGCTGAAAGGCGTCACGTACTACCTGGTCGAGGGTGCGGACGAGCCGTCGGAGGTGCTGCTGCTGCGAGAGGTCGGGGGAGCGCTCGAGACAGTCGACGGCGCTGAGTTCCAGCGGGTGATGACCGCGCTGGAACATGATGAAGTCGATTGAAGCGACTCGTAGCAATCATCGTCATCCTGGCGTTGCTTGGCCTCGGCGCCTCGCGTGCCTACGACTGGTGGAACTACCAGCTCAGCACGCCGGTCAGCACCACCAGCCAGCCCGTCGTTGTCCACGTCCAGATCGGCGAGCTGCCCGCCGACGTCGCCGGCGACCTCGACCGGCAGCACCTGCTGCGCAATAAGACCGTGTTTGAGTGGTACGTCCGAATCTCGGGCGTCGGCTCGCGATTCCAGGCGGGGTCGTTCCTGCTCAACCGCAACATGAACATGGTGCAGATCTCCACAGCGCTCCAGCGAGGCGGCGCCGATCAGAAGATCATCCGGATCCCCGAAGGTTTTCCGTTGAAGTTCCAGGCCAACTTCGTCGAAAAGGACTGGCCCGGCATGGGCGCCGAGTACCTGAAGGCTGCCGCCAATCCGGACTGGGCCAAGAAATACGAGTTCCTCAACACGCGGCCGGCCAACGCCGATCCGCCGCTGGAGGGCTACCTGTTCCCGGACACGTACTCCGTCGATCCGAGCGCAGGGGTTAATGGGCTGATCAAGGAGCAGCTTGACCAGTTCGGCACCGTTTTCTCGCCCGACCTTCGTGCGCAGATCGCGCAGCCCGCGACCGGGCGGCCGGCTGAGTCGATCGAGAACATCGTCATCCTCGCGTCGATGGTGGAGCGGGAGGCCAACAAGGACTCCGACCGCGGCAACGTCTGCAGCGTTTACTACAACCGCCTCGCCAACAACATTCCGCTCGGCGTCGACGCCACGCTCCTCTACTACCTCGGGCGCCTGACGCCTGAGCCCACGTACCCGGAGCTTCAGCTCAATGTTCCGTTCAACACGCGCAAGCACCCAGGCCTGCCGCCAGGCCCGATCAGCAACCCAGGCAAGGCCGCGCTGCTCGCGTGCATCAGCCCGCCGAAGACGGCCTACCTCTTCTACTTCACCGACCGCAACGGCACGACGCACTTCGAGACCAACGAAACCGACTTCAACAAGGACATCCAGAAGTACGGCGTGAGTGGTTCCTGATATGAGAGGAAACCGCCTGGTTTCCTCTCATCGGGCCGCTCAACGGCCGTAGTCGATGGTGCGTTGCGCGCGATCCTGCCGGCCGGATTCGGGGCCCTGCTCTCCTTCCTCGAGCAGACCACCACGCCTGCTGTGCATGAGATAAAAGTCGTGGCTGGGCCAAGCCCAGCCACCCCGGCCACGTGGAGGCGCCAACGAGTGATGCCCTGAGGATCTTCCTTCTCGGCCACGGAATCTCCTACTCACGCAGCCCGGCGATGCAGTCCGCGGCGTTCCGTGCCGCGGGCCTGGACTGGACGTACGACCTCCTTGACGTTCCGCCGGACGCGCTGACCGATGCGATCAAGAAGCTGCGCGCGCCAGATGCGGCCGGGGCGAACGTCACCATTCCTTACAAGCTGACTGTTATGGAGCACCTCGATCGACTCGACGCCGACGCCCTCCGCGCGCATGCGGTCAACACGATCAGCCGCGACGGCCAGCACCTGGTCGGGGCGAACACCGACGTGGCCGGCATTCGGTCAGCGCTCGAGGAGGTCGGCCTGACCGACCCGCGCGGCGCGAAGGTCGTGTTGCTTGGCGTCGGTGGTTCCGCCAGAGCGGCGGGCGTCGCGCTCGAGGGTGCCCACATGACGTTCATCGCGCGCCACCCCGACAAAGCGGGCGAGCTGCCCGGACACGTGGCGGCGTGGTTCGACCACGGCTGGGAGTCAGATGCCCGAGCCGCAGACCTGCTGTTGAACGCGACACCGCTCGGGCGTCGTGAGGAGATGCCGCTGCGCCCGAACGCGTTGCCCAAGGAAGGCGCCGTGATCGACCTGGTCTACGTAGCAGGCGGCACGCCGCTCGTCCGGAAGGCACGCTCGCTCGGCCTGCGCACCGCCGACGGCTGGGGCGTGCTCGTCGCCCAGGGGGCGCGATCGTTCGAGATCTGGACCGGGCAGCGGGCCCCTGTCGACGCGATGCGCGAAGCTCTCACACCATGAACCCGCTCGCCGTCGCGATCGCCTGGGCCGTGGTCGGGGCCCTGGCCGGGTGGGTGATGCGCTGGGGATCCGTCAAGCTCGCCCGCCTCGAGGGCCTTGAGCCGGGATTCAAGCGCTGGCAGGTGTACGGCCCGCCGATCGTTTCCGCAGCCCTTTTCGCGGTGTTCGGTTACGCCTTGGCCGGCTCACCGAGCCTGCTCGCGCTTCGCAGCATCTTCGTCCTCGTCCTCGTGCAGGTGATCTTCTTCGACTTCGAGCACCACCTGATCCTCGACCGGGTGATGTTCCCTGCGATGGCGGTCGCCGCGATCGTGAGCCTGTTCGGTCATCCGTGGTGGGCCGGCCTCGCGACAGGATTCGGCGCCGGCCTGCTGTTCTTCGTGCTCGCCGCGGGCGGCTCGGCACTGATGAAGCAGGAGGCCCTCGGTTTCGGCGACGTGAAGCTGGCGGTCTTCATGGGCCTGCTGCTTGGAGTGCCGATGATCTTCAGCGCGCTCTTCTACGGCGTCCTGTTCGCGGGCGCCGGCGCCATCGCCTTCATCGTCTGGCACAGATCGCTGAGGGGCAATATCGCCTACGGTCCCTACCTCGCCGCGGGAGCGCTGCTCGGGCTCTACTTTCTGCAGTAGCAAAGTTCCGCTACCCTAGGCGCCGATGGCGGGCGATCTGCTTCCAGGCGAGAACCTCATCCTCAAGCTCCACCAGCACTGGATCTTCGTCGCCAAGTCGCTCCTGATCCCAATCGCGCTCCTCCTGCTGGTGGTCGTTGCG
>WNGK01010612.1_pt1 | contig 12150 bp, 11 predicted proteins | sample 5400601 | NCBI WGS metagenome assembly WNGK01 (sample SAMN13153376, study PRJNA577476) | soil metagenome | isolation source: 60 cm soil or saprolite under Garry oak tree replicate 1 | place: USA:California | collected 2016-06-15
CACGCCCACACGCGCTCGACAAACCCGGCGCGGCCGAGGTCGCGGCGCGACACGCCCTCGGCCTTGAGCTGATTTTCAACGACGATCTGGGTGGCGATGCCCGCGTGATCGGTGCCGACCTGCCACAGCGTGTTGTCGCCGCGCATCCGGTGTAGCCGAATGAGCACGTCCATGAGCGTTTGCTGAAAGGCATGCCCCATGTGCAGTGTGCCCGTGACGTTGGGAGGCGGCAGCTGGATGCAATATGCTGGAGCCGCAGGATCCATCGAAGGCTTGAACAGCCCCCGCGATTCCCAGAACGCATACCACTTCGCCTCGATGGAGCGGGGATCAAAGCTCTTTGCGAGTTCCATGCGTGCCTGTTAAAGATCGTCTGCGAAACCGGAAAATTATAGCGGAAGACGCTTCCGACTCGCCCAGGGCGCCATCACAATTCGCGTCCGATCGCGCGCGCCACCGCGCCGAGTTGCTGCATGAGCGACGAAAACTCGACGGGGGTCAATGCCTGATCTGCATCGCACCACGCATCGCAGGGATTGGGATGGACTTCGATGAGCAGTCCATCCGCGCCGGCGGCAACTGCGGCGCATGAGAGCGCCGGCACCATCCAGGCTTTTCCTCCCGCGTGCGAAGGATCGACGATCACGGGCAAGTGCGTTTCGCGCTTGAGCACCGGAATCGCGGTGACGTCGAGCACGTTGCGATACGCCGTCTCGAATGTCCGAATGCCGCGCTCGCAAAAGATGATGTTGTGGTTTCCGGCTGCGGCGATGTATTCGGCCGCCATCAGCCACTCGTTGATCGTCGCCGACATGCCGCGCTTGAGCACTACGGGCTTTCCGACGCGGCCGACTTCCTTCAGCAGATCGAAATTCTGCATGTTTCTGGTGCCGATCTGGATGACGTCGACGTCGTACTGCAGGAAAGTGTCGAGCATGCGCGGGTCCATCAACTCGGTGACGATCGGAAGCCCTTGCGCGTCCGCCGCCGAGCGCAGAAGCTCGAGCCCCTCGATTCCCTTGCCCTGGAATGCGTAGGGGCTCGTGCGCGGCTTGAACGCGCCCCCGCGCATCAGCCGGGCGCCCGCGGCCTTGACGCCTGCCGCCGCAGCGCCCATCTGCTCGGCAGTTTCAACCGAACACGGTCCGCCGATGACCTGAACGGTGTGGCCTCCGACCGGTACGCCGCCCGCATCGACGACGGTATTTTCCTTGTGCCATTCCCGGGCCACCATCTTGTATTGCTTGACGATGTGCATCGACTTCTCGACACCGGGCATGGGGTCGAACATTTCCGGGTCGAGCGCGCGTTCGTCGCCGATCGCGCCGATGAGCGTTCGCTCGGTACCGCGCGAAACGTGCACGGTGAGGCCGTGCGCGCGGATCTTCGCCTCGACCGCCTCGATTTCGGCGTCGCCCGCGTCGGGTTGCATCACGATGATCATCTCGTTCTCCCGGGAATCAAAAAAATCGGGCGGCCCGCGGGCCGCCCGATAATCCTTGCAACTGCCGTGAATCTATCGGTGGGCGCGGGCCCCGGCGTTCACGCCGAAGCAAAAGCCGTAGCCGTAAGCGCCCCGCAGCAAGGCGCGCGTCGCGATGTCGCGTTTGTAACTGCTTTCGATGCTGTCCCTCATAACGATGAAGTCTAGCACGAAAGAACACCGACGTACGCCGCGAACGCGCTCAACGCTGGCCGTCGCGCCATTGAGCGATCTCCCTCTCGATGGCTTCCGCAACGTACGCGCGCAACAGCCGCCCGACGTGTTCGTTGATCGCCGCTACGAGCTCGGTCCCGGCACGCTCGACGATCGGCTGCAGATGCGTGGAGAGCTGCTCCTTGAGCCCGGTATCGGTGAACAGATCGATGCGCTGCAACACCTGCATCGAGATCTGTTCCGCGAGCGCGGCCCAGCGCTCGTCGTCGTCCTTTTTCTGCTGCGCCAGCGCATCCGGCTCGGCGTCCCGGGACATCGGCGCCGACTGCGAAGCCGCGTCGTGCGAGGACGATGCTTCGCGGTCGTCGAGCCGCTCGATGGGAGGCTCGAGCGCTCCTCGCTGTTCGAATTCCTCGGGCACCGGCTGTGGCTCGAGCTCGATTTCAGCATCACGCGCGGTCTCCGGTTCAATCGATTCCCCGGATGAAGCTTGCCGGGCGCCCGCTGGCGCCGCCAAGTCGGGGGCAGGCGTCGCTTCTTCTTGCCGCGGTCGACCCTGCGATGCTTCGGGTGGCGGGGTTGCCGCCGAGCCGGCGGCTTTGAGCGTCGCGGCGGGAACGACCGAGAGCGTGTCCGGCGGGCGACCCGTGACGCTGAGCATCGCCGGATCGATGGTATCCATCACCAGCCAGTCGGACGGATCGCCTTCGAACGGTGAGGACGGGAATGTCGGCGTGTGACGTTGCCGAGGCTGTGGCCGACCCTGCCTCGACGACGTCGGTAAGCACCGGAATGTCGGCAGCTTCGGCGCGCCCGCGGTTTTTTCGCATCAGCGCGTCGGCTTGCTCCAGGAGCTCGCGGGCGGTCGCCATTATCCGAGGCCGGACATATTATGCGTGCGCAGCTCGTAGCCACGCTCGCGATAGAAACGGAAACGCTCGCGCCCGGCCGCCGCGTCGGCACCGTCGTTGCCGACGATCTCCGCGAGCCGCTCAAAGCGCGAGAAGAACGGCGGCGGCGCGGCGTTGAGGTTGATGAGGACCGATGCGGCCCCGCGATGCTCGAGCACGTGGTCGATCCACACGGGTGTCTGGTCGGCGAGGCGGCTGTCGATCCTGCAGTGAGGCACGAACCCGGTGGCCGGCTGCAGCCAGAGCAGCCGATCGAGCGCGTCGGTCGTTGATGCATCCGGCGTCAGGACGCGCACGCTCCCATGCAGCGAAAGCGCTTTGGCAATGAGCTTCCCCACGACCCCCAGGCGATCGCTGACGTGAGTGTAGAAGTCGATCGAGGTCATTTTCGCGTGTTTCGGCGGACGTCGTTAGGCAGCATTCTCCTGCGTCAGCAGCCACGTCGTGAGCAGCGGGACGGGTCGGCCGGTGGCGCCCTTTTCCTTTCCCTCTTTCCAGGCAACGCCCGCGATGTCCAGGTGCGCCCAATCGTATTTCTTGGCGAACTTGGCGAGGAAGCACGCCGCGGTGATGCTTCCGCCGGCGCGGCTGCCGATGTTGGCGAAATCCGCAAAATTGCTGGCGAGCGCTTCGTGATAGTCCTCCCAGAGTGGAAACTGCCATCCGCGATCGAAGGATTCCTCGCCAGCATTCAGAAGCGCCCTCGCCAGGCTGTCGCTGTTGCTGAACACGCCGCAGGCGATGTGCCCCATCGCGATGACCATCGCGCCGGTCAGCGTAGCGATATCGACCACCGCTGCTGGCTCGTAGCGCTCGGCGTAGGTCAGTGCGTCGCACAGGATCAGCCTGCCTTCGGCGTCCGTGTTGAGGACCTCGATCGTTTGTCCCGACATGCTCTTGACGACGTCACCCGGCTTGGTCGCGCGTCCGCTGGGCATGTTTTCGCACGCCGGAATGAGCCCGACGAGGTTGATCTTCGCCTTGAGCTCGGCGACGGCGCAAAACGCGCCGAGCACGCTCGCCGCGCCGCACATGTCGAATTTCATGTGGTCCATATCGAGACCGGGCTTGAGCGAAATGCCGCCGCTGTCGAAGGTGATGCCTTTTCCGACCAGCACGACTGGCTTCTGCTTCTTGCCCGCGCCCGAGTATTCGAGCACGATGAATTTCGGAGGCTGTTCGCTGCCGCTGGTTACCGAGAGGAACGAACCCATCTTGAGCTCCTCGAGCTGATTGCGCTCGAGGACCTGGCAGTTGAAGCCCAGCTCCCGGGCAAGCGATTGCGCGCGCTCGGCGAGATGGCTCGGCGTGCAGATGTTCCCGGGGAGATTGCCGAGGTCGCGCGCGACGTCCATTCCGTGCGAAATCGCAAGGCCGCGCGCGGCGGCGGACTCGCCGTCGGTGAGATCGCTACGCTGAGGGACCGAGAGGGTGAGCTTGCGCAGGGGCCTTCGCACCTCGGCCGGCTGGCTCTTCATTTGATCGAATCGATACACCGCTTCCATGGCGACTACGACGGCGTGCTCGACCCGCCAGGCTACTTCGCGACGCTTGACCTTTTCCTCGGTCAGGTAAACCACCGCTTCGTACGAGCCGGTTTCGTTCAGCAGCCGGACCGCCGCGCGGATCGCGCTGCGGAATTCGCGCTCGCGAAAGTCGCGTTCCTTCCCGAGCCCGACCAGCAGCACGCGATCGGCAAGCGTCCCGCGAACGTTGTGCAGCAGCAGCGTGCTGCCGAGCTTCCCCTCCATGTCGCCGCGGCGGATGATTTCACTGATGTATCCTCCGGAGGCGCGGTCGATCAACTCGGCGGAAAGGCTCGGCTTGCGATTGTCGAAAACCCCCACCACGACGCAGGCGCTGCGCTGCTTCTCCGGGCTGCCGCTTTTTATGGTAAATTCCATCGCCGGTCCTCGAACGAAAATTTGCCTTTAGGCGGTACGAACCGCATTATCGGCAAATCAGCGCTAAAAAGTCAAAATATTTCCCTGTCATGGTGTTCCGGCGCAGCCTGGTACGAGAATTGACCGCGACGGCTGTCGCGCTGTTTCTGGTGCTGCTCGGGATTCTCTTCACCAACCTCGTATTGCGCTTATTGGCCCGGGCTGCCGGTGGAACCGTCGCTGCCGAGGGCATTCTTGCGCTTTTGGGCTTCAACGCCCTTTTCTACTTCAACATCCTGCTTTCGGTAGCGCTGTTCATGACCGTGCTGCTGACCTTGTCGCGCTGGTACCGCGACAGCGAGATGATCGTCTGGTTTACGTCGGGACAGGGCCTGACCGCGTGGCTCAAGCCAATCCTGTGGTTTGCGAGCCCATTCCTGCTCGCGATCATCGTATTGTCGCTATGGCTGTCACCATGGGCCGAGCAACGCAGGCTGGAATACGAGCGGCAGCTCGAATCGCGGGAAGAGCTCTCGCTGCTCGCGCCCGGTCTGTTCAAGGAATTCCGACAGGCGAAGCTGGTGGTATTCATCGAAAGCATCAATTCCTTCGACGGCACGATCAAGAATATCTTTTTGCATTCGATCGACGGTGACAAGGACGTGACGACGGTAGCGAGGTCGGGCCATCTCGAAGACGCTGCCAACGGCGATCGTTTCATCGTGCTCCAGGATGGGCGCCGTTACGAAGGACAACCGGGCAGCGCGGAGTTCCGCGCCGCCGAGTTCGAACGCTTCGGGCGACGCATCGAGCCGGCCGAGGTGCGGGCGTTGCCGCTGTCGCTGAAGGCCGTGCCGACGGCGCCGCTGGCGGCTAGCAGCGGTGCGCCCGAGCGGGCGGAACTGTTCTGGCGGATCTCGGTTCCGATCAGCGCCTCTATCCTGGTGCTGCTGGCGATCCCGTTGTCCTATGTCAACACGCGAATCGGCCGCTCGTTCAACCTCTTCGCGGCACTCTTCGCATGGCTGCTGTACACCAACTGCCTCAACATCGTGCAGAGTTTCATCGCACAGGGAAGGCTGTCGTTGACGGCGGGGCTCATCGTCGTGCATACGACCGCCGCCATCGTCGTGGTCCTGCTGTTCAACAGACGACTTTCGGTAGCCGGCTGGCTGCCGCGGTGGCGAGGGTCCCCGGCATGAAGACCCTGAACCGTTATATAAGCCGGGAGGTATTTTTTGCGACGCTGCTGATTTTCGTCGCGCTGCTGATGCTGTTCGCCTTCTTCGATCTCATCCATGAGCTCGCCAATGTGGGCAAGGATGGGTATCCGCTCGGCCGGGCGCTTCTTTTCGTGGGCCTGAGCCTCCCGGGCCATATGTACGAGCTACTCCCGACGGCGGCGCTGATCGGTACGCTGTTCGCGATCTCACAGCTCGTCGGCAACTCGGAGTACACGGTGATGCGCACCTCGGGTGCGTCGCTCACGCAGATTACCTTCGCCATACTGCGCATGGGCGTTCCGCTCGCCCTCGTCACTTTCCTCGCCGGCGAATTCTTGGCGCCTCCGGCGGAGCGTCTCGCGCAGCAGGTACGCGTTCAAACGCAGGGACAGGCGAGCCGGATCGTCGCACAGCAATTTCAATCGGGTTTCTGGTTCAAGCAGGACCTGACCTTTGCCAACATTCGCAGCCTGCTTGCCGATATGACGCTCGTGGGTGTCCGGATCTATGAGTTTGATCGCGATTTGCGCCTGCGCACGCTGCGTGTCGCCGATTCCGGCGCCTTCGTTGCCGACGGCCTATGGAAGCTTCGCAACGTGCGGACAACCGAGCTTACCGCCGACGGCGCCAAGGTCACCCGCGCTGACGAGTTCGCATGGGATACGGTACTCAAGCCGTCGATACTGACCGTCTATCAAGTCGCGCCGGAAAAGCTCGAAATGACCTCGCTCTACGACAACATCCGCGTGCTCGGAAACAACCAGCAGAAGACCTCGCGATTCGAGATCGCGCTGTGGAACAAGATTTTCTATCCCGCAGCGGTTCTGGTGATGATGGTGCTTGCGCTTCCCTTCGCGTACTTCCAGCGGCGCGCAGGCGGCGTCGGGTTCCGGATCTTCGCCGGAACGATGCTGGGGCTGGTATTTTTCCTCCTGGGACGGCTGTTCTCGTACCTCGGGATCATCAACGACTGGCCGCCGCTGTTTTCCGCGGCGTTTCCCGTCGCCGCCTTTGTCGCCGTCGCCGCGGGAATGCTGTGGTGGCTGGAGCGGCGCTGAACAGAAAAATCCCCGCCGCGCGGGGACTTCTCGATCGGAACGCCTTCCGGCAGCCGTCGACTATTCGACTGGAACGATACTGACCGTTGTCCTCTTGTCGGCACCCTTCACCGCAAACACGATCCTCCCATCGATCCGCGCGTAAAGGGTGTGATCCTTGCCAACGCCGACGTTCGCGCCCGGATGCACTTTCGTGCCGCGCTGGCGCACGATGATTCCGCCGGCGCTGATCGCCTCGCCGCCGTAGGCTTTCACGCCGAGCCGCTTGGATTGCGAATCACGACCGTTGCGAGAGCTGCCGCCTGCTTTCTTGTGTGCCATGTCTTTGCCTCGAGCGTTTCGAGCGACGAGATCTAGGCGACAATGCCTTCGATCTTGAGCTCGGTGTAGCCTTGCCGGTGGCCCTGGTGCTTATGGTAATGCTTGCGCCGCCGCATCTTGAATATCCGCACTTTTTCGCCGCGCCCATGGGCGACCACGGTCGCCGTCACGGTTGCGCCGACAACGACGGGCTGGCCCAACCGGACGCTCTCGCCATCGCCGATCAGGAGAACCTGGTCGAGAACCACCTCAGCACCGATGTCCGCCGTCAAGGCTTCGACCCTAAGTTTTTCTCCCGGGACGACGCGATACTGCTTGCCGCCGGTTTTGATGACCGCGTACATGTGGGAACTCCGACAGGACTGCAGGAAAAAGTTTGCTAGTTTAAGGTGTTACGGGAAACCTGTCAAAGCGCTGGCTCCGCCGCCAGCGGGCAAGCGGCATCGGGTAAAATGCCTCAAGCAGGCCCGGCAGCCTATTCCGGCGTTCTCGTCTCCCCTGACGCTGGCCGCACGACGCCGACCGACTTAGCGCCTTCGTGACGATCACTTTGCAGCAATCGGTGCTCCGCGACGATATGCGCGAGGTCGATGGCGTCCTGCGGCAGGCGCTGCACTCCGACGTCGTGCTGATCCGCAAGGTCGCCGAACACATTATTGGCGGCGGAGGCAAGCGGCTGCGACCCGCAGTCCTTCTGCTGACGGCCCGGGCATGCGGCTATCGCGGCAACAAGCATCATGTTCTTGCCGCAGTGGTCGAAATGATCCACACCGCGACGCTTCTGCATGACGATGTCGTCGACGAGTCGTCGCTGCGGCGGGGTCACGCAACCGCCAATGCGACGTTCGGCAACGCCGCGAGCGTTCTGGTGGGCGATTTTCTGTATTCGCGCGCGTTTCAGCTCATGGTGACCGCCGAGAGTATTCGCGTGCTGCAGATTCTGGCCGACGCGACCAACGTCATCGCAGAAGGCGAAGTGCTGCAACTGCTCAACTCGGGGGATCCCGATGTCGACGAACAGCGCTACCTCGGCGTGATTCAACGCAAGACGGCCAAGTTGTTCGAGGCCGCTGCGCAGCTCGGCGCCGTGCTCGGCAATGCCGGTCCGCCGGTCGAACAAGCCTTGGCGCAATTCGGCATGCACCTCGGCACTGCATTTCAGCTCGTCGACGACGTTCTCGACTACACGGGAGATCACGCCGCGATCGGCAAGAATCTCGGCGATGACCTGGCCGAGGGCAAGCCTACCCTGCCTTTGATACGCGCACTCGCGGTCGGCGCGCCCGCTGAGGTTTCGCTCATTCGCAGTGCGGTCGAAGGACACCGGCTGGCGGACTTTCAAGCGGTGCTCGCCGCGCTCCACCGCACCGGCGCGCTCGACTACGCGCGCAGTCGCGCCGAGGAGGAAAGCACGCGCGCCGCGTCATTTCTGACGTCGCTTTCGCCCTCGCCCTACCGCGAAACTCTGCTAGAATTATCCACTTTCGCAGTGACGCGGAGCTTTTGAAGGCTCATCCCGCTCTTGGCCGCGTGGGCTGCAGCGACCGTCGGGGTGTAGCTTAGCCTGGTAGAGCGCTACGTTCGGGACGTAGAGGCCGGAGGTTCAAATCCTCTCACCCCGACCACCTTCCTGCATGTCCGGTGCTCAGCGAACCTTTCATTCGCCACTTCCTGACATTCGTCTACTTTGCCATTTGCCGTTTTTCCCAAAGACCGATCGCGGATGGCCGTTCCCGGTCATCGGACGAAAACCGGTGTCCTAGGTAACGGAATGTTTCAGGCGCTGGTACGACGCGTCGCTTCGTCGACAGACCACGCCGCGCCGCGCTAGAATTGCGGCCTCGAGCGATCTGCATTTCGCCATACCGGCTTCGCCCAATCCCGGAGTGACCATGCGTACGCAACGTATCGTGCTTGCCGTCTTGTGCCTCGTGTCCATCGCGCTTGTCGGATGCAGCAAGTCCGGCAGCAGCGGCAGCAGTGGTGCGCAGATGCGCATTCTCAACGCATTTGCGGAAGCGTCTGCGCTCAACGTGAGTGTTGCAGGAAAGACGGTCGCGACGGCTCTTGCGTTTCCGGGCCTGACGCAGTACACGGGCATCGACAGCGGCAGTCCGACCTTTACGGTAAGCGTGACCGGCGCACCGACAACGCTGGTCAATTCCGCGTTAAGCGTAGGTGGTGGCACGAATTACACCTACGTCGTTTTCGGGCCGCTCACCGCAGTCGGCACTGTGCTGGTCAGCGACGCATTTGCCGACCCTGGCAGCGGGAATTTCTCGGTGCGGGTGATCAACGCCGCTGCAGGCGCCGGTGCGGTCGACGTCTATCTCACCGCGCCCGGTGCCGACCTCACCGCGACGGCGCCTACGCTGGGCAACGTCGCGTACGGGGTATCGACCGGGTTCACTACGGTGCCGATCGGCGCGAGCTTCGAGATCCGGGTGACGCCGACAGGCTCCAAGGACATCATCTACGACACCGCAGCGCGCACCTTCGCCGAGCACTCCGCCATCGATCTCGTCGTGTTCGGCAAGGGCAGCGGCAAGCTCGTCAACGTGGCCGTGCTCAACAACGATTCTGCCGGAACGGGCACGATCACCGATAACTTGCTGGCGCAATACAAGGTGATCAATGCCTCACAGGTTCCTTCGCCGCTGAATCTCTTCGTCGACGGCAGCCTTCAACTTTCCAACGTTCCCTATACGGGCGTTTCGAACTACCAGAGAACAAGCGCAGGGACGCACAATCTCCGCGTCGAAGCCACGACGACTCCGGGAGCCACGTTGCTCGCGCTCTCGCCGAATCTCGCCGCCGCCACCGACACATCGATTGCGCTCAACGGAACTGCCGGAGCGCTCAAGGCGCTGCTCCTCAGCGATGACAACCTACCGCCGCCAAGCGGCACCGCGGGCGTGCGCCTGGTGAACACCTCCGCCGATGTTGCGTCTTTCGACGTATTCGTGAACTTCAGCAGACAGGTTTCGAACCTTGCCGCGAATACCGCATCGGGCTACATCAATCTCACCGCCACGGCCACGACGGGCACACCGTATGAGTTCGATTTCAATCTTGCAGGGACGACAACCGCGGTCCTGAAGCTGACGAGCGTGAACCTCATCGCCGCTCACAAGTACACGATATACGTCGCGGGCCCGAGCGGCGCGTTGCAGGGAATCGTGACTCAGGACAACTGACGCGCTGCGGTCTCCGCCGCTGCGTTTGTTCAGCCGCGTTGCGCCCGGCGCGGCGATTCCTGATCCAGGCAAGATCGACTGAATTCGAGTAGGTCAACCGGAAAAATCATGCGTTCGATACGTGCCGCGCTCTTCGCGATCCTGTGCCTCGCCACGCTAGTCCTTGGCGGGTGCAACACGGGAAAGGGCGTCACCGACGTTTCGAGCCAGCACGCGGCGTTGCGCGTCGTGAATCTAATTTTCAACGCCGTCGGTGGAATCAATGTCACGCTCGATAGCACCACGATCGTTTCGGGGCTTGCCTTCGAAAGCCAGGCTCCGTATCAGCAAACGGACATCGGCACCAAGACTATCGAAGTCGCGATCGCGGGGTCGGCAAGCAGCGTGGTCAGCTCGATCGTGAATCTGCTTGGAGCGGTGAACTACACTTACATTGCGTTCGGCCCTGTCTCCGGCGCGGCCGGCATTCTTCTCGACGATCGCACCGTCGATCCCGGCGCCGGCAACTTCAGCTTGCGCGTGGTCAATGCCGCCACCGGGAGCGGCACGGTCGACGTCTACGTCACCCCGCCCGGTGCGAGCCTCGATGCGGCGACGCCGAGCGTCGCAGGCGTTGCGGTGGGAAGCGCCAGCTTGTTCGTCGTTCTTCCCGCCGGAAATGTCGAGATCCGCATTACCCCGAGCACGTCCAAGGAGGTGATCTTCGACTCGCTGCCGCCAAGCATCGCCGAGCGCTCCGAGCTCCAGGCCATCGTCTATTCGAGAGGGAGTGGAAAGCTTGTCAACGTCGCTCTGGCGAGCGTCGACAACAGCGCGACGACGACCATCCTCAACAACCTTCTCGCCCAGTTCAAGGTGATCAACGGGTCGTCGGTGCCGTCGCCGCTCAACGTGTTCGTGAACCGCAACCTGGTGCTATCCAACATTCCCTATACGGGCGCGTCGAGTTATCAGAAAACCGCCGCGGGCACGCCGACGCTGACCGTCGAAGCGACTGCGACACCCGGCGCAACGCTTTTGACGCTCAATCCCAACCTCGCCCCTGCAACGGACTCGTCGATCGTTCTAACCGGCCCGGCCGGTGCGCTGAAGGCGCTGATCCTCGCCGACAACAACCTGCCACCGGCGACGGTGCGGGCGCGGGTGCGGTTCGTCAACAGCTCGACCGATGTCACGGCGTTCGATGTATTCGTCAACTTCAGCAGGCAAGTCAGCTCGCTGGCGATGAACTCGGCTTCGTCCGGCATCGAGTTCGACGCCGACCCCACCTTCGGAACCGGCTACGAGATCGACTTCACCATTTCCGGCAGCACGCAGCCGAGCCTGAGCCTTCCCTCCGTGTCGTTGCTCGGAGGCCATGCCTACAGCATCTACGTCGTCGGAGCGCACGACGCGCTGTCGGCGGTGGTCACGCAGGACAATTGATCGGCCGCGACATCGTTTCGTCAGCCCTGCACTGGCCCAGGTCCGTTTAGGATCTACGATGACGCCGTGCGCGCGGCGCCTCTTCTCGACATCACGCTGACTTCGCGCGGCCACTCGGCGGGGGCGCCGATTCCGATGGCCGGCGTTCCCTACCATGCAGTCGAGCAATATCTCGCCAAGCTGATCCGCCACGGCGAATCGGTCGCGATCTGCGAGCAGATCGGCGACCCCGCAACATCCAAGGGACCGGTCGAGCGGAGGGTGACCCGCATCGTCACTCCGGGCACCGTCACCGATGCGGCGCTTCTCGACGCGAAGCGCGACTGCGTGCTGGCCGCATTGTATTCGTCAGGCGCCCGCGTCGGAGTCGCCTCGCTCAATCTCGCCGGGGGACAGCTACGCTTGTGCGATATCGCCCTCGCCGCGCTCGGCGCGCTGCTCGACCGCCTCGACCCGAGCGAGATCCTTTACTGCG
>WNGK01008426.1_pt1 | contig 12149 bp, 8 predicted proteins | sample 5400601 | NCBI WGS metagenome assembly WNGK01 (sample SAMN13153376, study PRJNA577476) | soil metagenome | isolation source: 60 cm soil or saprolite under Garry oak tree replicate 1 | place: USA:California | collected 2016-06-15
GTCAGCGCGATAGACAGGCGGGAGGGGTGTCCCCATAGCTTCGCGCAGCGCCTCCGCTGTCCCCCACAACCGTGCTGCCCACACTGGATCTCCCTGTGAGGCGACCACGTCCGCCAATCCCTCCAGATAGAAAGGGGTGCTCAGGCGGTCACCTAACACTCTCGCTATCGCCAGGCACTCCTCGTAGAGGGTCCGTGCTGCTGCGTAATCACGCTCAAGAGCCTCCACTCTTCCTAAAAGGGAGAGCAATTTGGCTGTACCGTACCAGTACCCTATCTCCCTGGAGAGCGCCACACTCTCCTCCAGCAGTGAGCGTGCTTTGACAGCATTACCTTGCTTGAGGAACACTTCGCCCAAGTGACTGAGTGCCCAGGCGGTATCCTCCTGGGAGCTCAACTCCCTGCAGAGTGCAAGACCCTCCTCGAGCAGAGCATGTACCTTGGCGGGATCGCCTTTGGAGAGAAAGAGCATATTTGCCAAATGAATGAGCACCCAGGCAATAAACTCCTTGTCCCCCACCTCTCTGAAGAGCGCCAAGGCCTCCTCGAGCAGCGAGATTGCTCTTGCATACTCCCCTTGCTCGCCGATGTAGGACGCTAAGTTGTTGAGTGCCAAGGCGATACCCTGCTTGTCCCCCACCTTTCTGAAGAGCGCCAGGCTCTCCTCTGTGAGCGAGCTTGCCCCTACCAAGTTGCCTCTCCTCGCGGCTATCGCCCCCAGCCGACGAAGGGAAAGCGCAATGCCTGCCGTGTCTCCCACTTCCCAGCACCGTGCCAGGCACTCCTCGTACAGCGCTTCTGCCCGATCAGTATCGCTCTGGACGAAAGCCAAGTTCGCAGCAGCCTTGAGCGCCTTCACCTGCACCGGCACTGCCACTCCTTTGCTCCCCGCCAGCGCCCGCTCTAGAAAGTTCCAGCCCTCACTCCAGTGGTCACGGAATTCCCAGAACCACCACAGCGCTCCTGCCAACCGCAAAGCCATCTCGATGTTGTCCCCCACCTCTCCTCGTTCCAGGAACCACTGCAGCACTGCTCGCAGGTTGTCGTGCTCTCGCTCTAACCGTTCCAACCACACTACTTGCTGTGGGCCTCGGAGTTCCGGCTCAGCCTCCTCCGCAAGTGTCAAATAATACAGAGCATGAGCCTGTCGAGTGGTTTCCATCTCCCCGCTTGCTGTGAGAACCTCCAATCCATACTCACGGATCGTCTCGAGCATCACCAGGCGTGGCTCATTCTCCTCCTGCTCTGTCTGTTGGAGTAAGCTCTTGTCGATGAGCGAGGCTACGCCATCCACCACCCGTCCCACTCCATTGCTCTTTTCAAGCGCAGCGCAAAGCGCCTCTATCGCCTGCAAGGTGCAACCCCCGACGAAGACGGAAAGCCGCCGGAAGAGTCGCTGCTCCTCTGCTGTGAGCAGTTCGTAACTCCAGGCAAGCGTGTTGCGAAGCGACTGCTGCCGGACTGGCGCATCCCGTGCCCCGCGCGTCAAGACCTGCAACCGCTGCTCCAGTTGAGCCAGCAGTGCCTGTGGCGGGAACAGTTTCACGCGGGCCGCCGCCAACTCAAGCGCGAGCGGTAACCCATCCAGCCGCACACAGGTCTCGGCGACAGCTCGTGCGTTGGCGTCGGTCACCTGGAAGTCGGACTTGACCGCCTGGGCCCGCTCGATGAAGAGCGTCACCGCCGTGTAGTGTAAGAGCTCTGCCAGCTCTGGCAGGTGTGTAAGATCGGGCAGTGCCAGAGGAGGAACAGCAAACTCCCAGGAAAGGTTGACCAGCTACTTCGCGCAGGCCGAGTGTCTGGGCAATGGTGGGCACGACGAACTCGGGATCGCTAAGGGGAGCCAGGTTCACAAAATACACCCCATCGGTGAATAGGTCGCTGAGTTCCGCTGCCACCTGCAAACCCAGGCGGGTTTTCCCCGTACCGCCGGGTCCTGTCAGGGTGACGAGGCGCACATGCTCAAGCTGCAGGAGGTGCTGCACGGCTGCGACTTCCTGCTCTCGTCCGATGAGCGGGGTAAATTGGACGGGCAGGTTGTTGGGGCAATTCTCGATAGTCTTGAGCGGTGGAAAGTCGGCAGGCAGATCCGCGATAACCAGCTGGTAAAGATGACTTGGACGTTGCAAGTCCTTGAGGCGGTGCTCCCCGAGATCTCGTAGGGTTACCCTGTCTGGCAGGCCATGCTCTACCAGGTCACGCGTGGTCTGCGAGAGGAGGATTTGCCCGCCATATCCGCTGCTCATTATGCGTGCGGCATGATGCACATCCAGACCAACATAGCCCTCAGCGATACATTCGGGCTCCCCTGTGTGCAACCCCATACGCACACGTACCATTACGCCTTCGGGGAAGGCGCGGCTGGCGAAGGCGCGTTGGGTGGCCACAGCGGCTGAGACTGCATCGCTGGCGCGAGTAAAGACCACAAAAAAGGCGTCACCCTGCCTATCCACTTCGTGACCATGGTGCTCTTGAAAGACGGTTCGCAGCAGGTGACGACACGCGGTCAGCACTTCGGCATACCGATCACCTAACTGCTGCAAAAGACGTGTAGACCCTTCGATGTCAGTGAAGAGCAATGTAATCGTCCCTGCCGGGAGGTCATCTCTGGAACCCCCCCATTGTTCGGGTTCGTCTGGATATGGAGAGGGGGTCGTTAGAGTCGGCAAAAAACGATGCTGGCCGTGCTGGGGTTCTCCAAGAATCTGGAGAGGAGCTGCTTCTGGTTCGTGCGCATTAGCCTGTGCAGCGTCCTGAGCAGGAACCAGCCCAGCCAGAACCGCAGCTACTACCTTCAACCGTTCGAGCGTCAGCTCCTGCGACTTACCCAGATAGGCACGGTGTAGTTTTCCATTGCGCTTGCGATAGGCTCTCCAATACTGCCCACCGCGCTTGTTGCCTGCCTGCTCAAGGCATGCGGTGAAACTGCCGTGTTCACTGCGAAAGGTGAACGTAGAGGCCGTCTCCAGCCAGGCATACCATTCTGAGGTATCGACCGCAAGCTTTGCGGTCTGCTTATCCCGTGAGTAGGTGAGTATCCCAGCCTGAATGATCGGCGCTGTCGGAGCCATCTCTCACTCCCTGTGCTGCCAGAGTAAACCCAATTGCGGTTCCCGAACAGTATAGCACACGTTCGGGAACTCGTTCCAGCAGTCGCATTCGCTCCCGTATTCCGTCAAAAACCTAAAAGAGAGAACGACTTTGTATTTCGGAGAACGACTTTATTTCCCGTCTACAACACCCACTGTATGCGTCAAATAAAGTTTTACACTTTCGGAGAGATCCTGAGCTCAAATGTATCGGCTAGAATCTCCTGACAAAGTTTTACACTTTCCTACAATTGGGTGCTTTACCACTTATCTCCGCCAGGTTACTTAAAACAAAGATATACACTGGTAGCAACATGGGATCCTTTATAGACTCATGAATACTCTACGTAGAGAGCACCCATCATTTTTTGAACGGATAATCTAAGTAGCCACTACAGGAGTGAACAAAGCCTACAGGTCCTTTTCGTACCAATGAAGAGTGCGTTGGACCATCCATCCGTGTATTCCAAATGAATTTCCACCTCTCGCTGCCCTCATGGCAGCGGCGGATGCAGCGAGGACGATACGTATTGGTAGCTTCGTGTTCGACAAGGTATACGGGCGTGGAAACATAGCATATATTCCTCTCGTAGGAGACTGCGCTGCCTCAAAGCACTAAATGCATCCTGTTATCGAAATGCACCTTGCTCTGTTCACAAGGTGTACCTGAGCTGATACAATCAAGCTTAGATGATGTTATACTCTTTATATTGTTGATGATTGAAGAGACGGTCGATTCTTAAAGAATCGATGTTTACCGATTGGGCTTTCCCCAAAGTAATTTCTTCGGCAATCAGCCGCCCTACCATCGGAGCTTGTTGTACCCCATGTCCCGAAAAACCCGCCACATTGATCCAGGTATCCGCTGTCGGCAACCGACCAAGAATCGGATTGTGGTCAGGGGTGACTTCATAATATCCCCACCAACAAGCCCGATGATCTAGCCCCACTTCAGCTAGCCAGGGAAAGCGTGTCGAGCCCACTCTTATCGTTGGCTCAAACCAATCCCAATCTACGCCTTCCGTAAATCCGGGTGGTTCGCCCGGGTTTGAACGGCCAAAAAGTATGCGATTACCCTCGCTCCGCAGGTAGAAACCGCTCGCCAGATCGATAGTGAGAGGATAGGTATGGTGCCAGGCAGTTGGAACAGTGGCATACACCATGCGTCTTACCGGTTGGACAGGTACTGTCCAACCAGCCCGTCTCGCAACTTCACCAGCCCAGGCTCCGGCAGCATTTACGAGGTACTCGGCCTCAAAGATACCCTTAGGAGTTTCCACCTGCCAGGAACTTCCTACCCGGTTGGCTTTCGTCAGAGGGGTTTCCAGGTAAATCTCGGCCCCCCTTTCTTTTGCTAGCCTCAGATAAGTAAAAGTAACACGGTGAGGATCAACGACCCCATCCGCTGGCCCATACGTTGTACAAGCGATGTTTGCAGGATCAAATCGAACGAACTGTTGAGCATCCTCAACAGAAAGCACGCGCACAGGTACGCCTATGCGTTCCTGTAATCTGACGCTCTCCATATGCACTACCAATCGTTCGGGCGGGACAAGGAGCAGGTAGCCAATTGGGCGATAACCGGCATCTTCCCCATATAAGTCCTGGAAGTGTTGATATTCCTGGATACTCTCCCAGGAGAGACGAATATTCACTTCCTCCGTGAATTGTACTCGTACTCCTGCGGTACTTCGCCCAGTCGATCCCATCGCAGGTGAAATTTGTGCCTCCAGAACAGCGACCCTCAGCCCCCGCTCACTTAATTGAAAGGCACAGGAAGTGCCCATAATGCCAGCCCCGATGATTAAGGCATCAACCTTTACTTTTAGCGACATATTCGTCTCCTTTTCAACGAGTCCATATGTGTGGCTTACTGCTGCGCCTCGTCCTGCAAAGGTAATTGATTGCGGCTAGTACAAACTTTACTTGTTCAAAGCATACCCCGCGAAGGGAACGCTAAATGGCCCGACTGCTCCCATGTCTATTTCAACCAGACTCAGGCGTCCGCTTGCCAGGGCCGTCTCAATTGCTGGACGGAATGCTGCTCCTCGCGTGACCGGATAGTAATGGATTCCATATGCCTCACACAGTTTCTCAAAGTTGAGACCATGTAAATCTACCCCGATGTGGCGTCCTCCGTAGATGCGATTCTGAATGTTTCTCAGTACGCCGTAGCCGCCATCATTGAACAAGACAATGACGACGGCAATCTCTTCCTGCACAGCCGTTCCCAACTCACCGATATTCACCTGAAGGCCGCCATCGCCCACCATCACGACTACCTGCCGCTCAGGTCGCCCCATTTTTGCGCCCAGCCCCATTTGCAAGCCCTGTCCGATTCCGCCGCCCGCTGCGTGAATATACTGGCGCGGCCCGTACAGCGGAAAGAGACGCGCTCCCCAGGTAGTAACAGAGATCGTGACATCAGCTACCAGCAAGGCATCCCGCTTCATGCAGGCCCGCAACTCATCACACAGTTGTCCGTATGGCCCGAGGGTGGCTCTCAGCGCATCGCGGCATGCATTCCTGGCTGCTCCCACCTCCGCTAAATAGTCCGCATCTGGTTTCGCCCCGGCCTCCAGTTCCGCAATGAGCGCTTGTAATCCCAGCTTCGCATCCGCGACTAAGCCAAGCGTAGCTGGATAATTGCGATGGATTGCCAGTTGATCAACATCGATCTGGACAATCGTTTTGGGGAGTGGTAGTCGCCAGACCATTGTTTCTGCTCCGCGAAAGCGCGTCCCAACAGCGAGCAATACGTCGCATGACCCGATAAAGTCTCGAATTGCAGAGTTGTATGCAAAATTCCCGATGCATTGAGGATGGTCTTCAGGAATAGCGCCTCGTCCGGCCTGGCTCGTGAGTACTCCCGCACCCCACACTTTGGCAAGGTGCGTCAATTCTTCAGCCGCGTTCGCTTGAATGACGCCGTTACCTGACCAGATCAGCGGTCTTTTGGCTGAAAGGAGGATGTCGGCGGCTTCTTTCACGCAAGAGGGATCAGGGGCGAGACGCGGATGAAAGTGAAAGCGCCATGCAGGTGCCGAAAGAAGCATTTTTTGTACATCAATCGGTATTTCAACGCTCACTACCCCGGTCGGTGCTGTTTGGGCCAGTTCTATAGCATGCTGGATGGTCGCGGCCAATGAATGTCTTGAGCGCACCCGGAAAGCGTCTTTTGAAATCGCTTTGAGCATGCCAAGCTGGTCTTTGCACTCGTGAATAAATCCCTTGCCCTGGTCGAGATATGGAGAATCAATCTGGCCTGTCAGGTGCAAGAGGGAGGTGCCGTGAGTCTGCGCTTCGATCAGCGCACCTGCGGCATTGCCCGCACCCGCTCCGGTACTGGTGATGACTACTCCCAGTCCGCCAGTTGCCTTCGCGTATCCGTCAGCCATGTTGACTGCCCCCTGCTCACTGCGATTGATCATGGGCCGGATACCGCGTTGACGGGCGATTGCGTCGTAGATGGGGATGTTATGAATACTGATGATCCCAAACACACACTCAACCCCCGCGGCTTTCAACGCTTGAACGATGACATCGCCACCCGTGTATGACTCGTCCACTGTTGGTTGTCTCCTTTCGTATCGAGTCGAAGGCTTAAACCACTGTCAGAAGCAGCTTTTCGTCAATCGCCTTGCTTTCTGGACCGTCGAAGCCTCGTTGCAGCCTCATCTATTACATACAACTCAGGTAGCCGCACAAGCTGATCCTGGTCGCCCAAATAGCGAATGATCACGCCATAGTGACGGTCCGCAGCTTCAAGTGAGACATAGCCATTGATGACATCGTTCAGGACCAGCTCCAGGGGACGCCGGAACGGATCACCATACCCACCACCTCCAGCTGGATTGAGTTGGACGCGATCACCGGGTTCGAGGGGTATAAACGCCTTTGGTTGTGGGCGAATGGTGTTGTTCACAAGAAATTCGCCAGATGCGCCAGATTTCCCGCCTTCAAGCCCGGTAGCAGGAAAGCGGGTGCGGTCAACAAGCGCCGAAACGCCCCAGGACGCCTCGCCTCGGTAACTCACCTCAGTCCATTGCCCTAACCCTCCCCGATACATGCCTGGCCCACCAGAGTCTGTGCGTAACTCGCGCCGGTGTTGGATCAGTGGGGTGAGGCTTTCCAATATTTCGGCTGGTACGCCCGCTACTCCACTGGGGAAGCCGGTCGTATGCAGGCCATCTTTGGTTGCTCGCGCCCCGGTCCCCCCGCATTGGAACAGGCTGAAGGTAAAGGTCTCCTGGGATACGGGCCATTTCCCCTGCCAGACGGAGATCCAGATGGGATCGGCACCACAGGCCATGAGCTTTCCCGGCATGGCAGGGGCCAGCGCCCCGAAGATCACCCCTGGCAGGAAATGTCCAATCGAGTGGCGCGAGGCAACGGCAGCAGGCTCCAGGCAGTTCAAAATGCAACCGGGCGGCGCAGTCACATGAACCGGGCGAAAGGCCCCCTCGTTATGTGGAATCTCAGGGCTCACTGCCGCTTTGATCGCGAACGAGGCATAGGCGTGGGTATAGTTCAGCACCACGTTGATGCCCCGCGAACTCTGGGGCGATGAGCCGTCAAAATCGATGAACAGGTCTTCGTCCTCAATGGTCACGGCCACTTTGATGCGTATCGGTTCGTCAAAGCCATCGCTCCAGGACTCGTTCTCGTAACGCCCGTTGGGCAGTGCGCCGATCGCCTCGCGCATGGCTCGTTCCGAGCGCGTGATGATCTCGTCGGCGAGCGGGTCAATCGAATGCAGGTCGAACTCCTCCATAAAGTGAAGCAGTTCGCGCGCTCCCACCGCGTTTGAGGAAGTCTGAGCATACAGATCACCAATAGTTTCATCGGGAGTGCGCACATTCGCGCGGATGATCTTAAAAAGCTCGTGATTCGGCTCATCGCGGATAAACAGCTTCGTGATTGGAATGCGCAGCCCCTCCTCGTAGACTTCGCGCGCCTCGCCCGAAAAGATGTGGCCGCCGATATCGGGGGCGTGGCAGGTGCTGGCGAAGTACCCGACCACGCGCTCGCCTTTGAAGACCGGTGTGAGTATCGTCATATCGTTGATCTGGCCGGCAGTTTGCCAGGGATCGTTTGTGATCAGCACATCGCCTGGCCGGAGAGTTTCTGCCGGATATGCTTTCAAGAAATGGCGCACGCCAGTCGCCATCGCATTGATGTGACCGGGAGTCCCTGTGAGCGACTGGGCAATCATTGAGCCACGCGTATCAAAGACCCCACAGGCAAGGTCCTGCGACTCGCGCACAACCGTGCTGAAGGCCGTTCGCATCAGCGTCACTTGCTGCTCATTCACCACGGAGATCAGGCGGTTCCAGAGCACTTCCAGGGTGATCGGGTCGATTGTATTTTTCATTGAAGAGAATCCTCGCTGGATACATCATAGTTCAATAAGAAGGTTCCGCTGCTCGTCAATACGGAAACGGCAATCCGGCCCGACGATCACCGTCGACTCGCGCTCTTCAACGATGGCGGGTCCAGCGAAGCTTGTACCAGGCAGCAGACCATAGCGGTCATAGACCGATACAGCGTGGTAACCGCCATACTCCGGGAAATACGCCTTACGGCTCCCCTTGCGGGCAGTTTGAGCGACCTTCAGCTCATTCCCCACTACTTGCAAGCGTACCTGGGGCGCCGGGCCGGACGAGGTGACGCGCCAGTTGATAATTTCAACCGGTACAGACTGGCTGAGCCGCTCATAGAGACGGCGGTAGATCTCCTCAAACGATTTGATGATGATGGGGATGCTCTCGCTGCTAAGCCGACCGGTTGGCAGAGGAACCTGAATCTCGTGGCCCTGACCGGCATAGCGTATATCGGCCACACGCCGGTTGCCAATGTGCTCGGGCAAAATGCCAGATTTCCCCAGGAGTGTCTGGCCTTGCACCTCCATCTCGGTGAGCAAGGCATTGACCTCCTGCCAGTTCAGAGTATCGATGCGACCGGGCCAGGAGCGCACGAAATCAAAGGCAAGCGGAGCAGTGAGGAAGCCAACGGCACTCATGACTCCTGCTCCAAACGGCACAATTAAGGCTGGCGAACTCAGGGCTTTCGCGATGCGAAAACCATGCACCGGCCCGGCACCGCCAAAGGCAAATACAGGGAAGCGATGTGGGTCCTTACCGCGCTCCAATGTATGGACGCGAGCGGCATTGGCCATGCTTTCATTCACAATCTGGTGAATGCCCCAGGCTGCCTCTTCGATGGAGAGGCCTAACGGGTCAGCGATTCGTTCCCTAATGGCCAGCTCGGCGGCTTCGAGATCTATGCGGAGCTGGCCTCCGAGGAAGTAGTCGGGGTCAAGGTAGCCAAGCACCAGGTCGGCATCGGTCACCGTCGGCTCGGTTCCCCCGAGGCCGTAGCAGACTGGACCCGGCTCGGCCCCCGCAGAGTCCGGCCCAACTTTCAATAACCCCATTGGATCTATGCGAGCTATGGAGCCGCCTCCCGCGCCAATCTCGATCATTTCGATCACTGGTAATTTTATCGGGAGTCCTGACCCCTTCTTCAGGCGATACCTGCGATCAACTTCGAATTCACGGGCAATCAGCGGTTGACCCCGGTCGATGATGCAGAACTTGGCGGTGGTTCCGCCCATATCGAAGGAGAGCAGGTCGTCGTACCCGCATTCCGCACCAAGGTTGGCCGCTGCCAATGCCCCTCCTGCTGGACCGGATTCGAGCAGGCGGACCGGGAAGCGCATGGCCGTATCGCCCGTGACAATCCCACCACTGGAAATGATCAGGAAGAGGCTGCCCGTAAAGCCAATGCGATATAGGCGGGCCTGCAACTCGCGCAGGTACTTCTCGACGCGGTCCTGAACGTACACGTTGGCGATCGTCGTCGAGGTGCGTTCGAACTCGCGTATTTCGGGCACCACCTCCGACGAGATGGAGACCCGCATGCCCGGTGCGACACGCTGAATGATAGCACGGGCCTCCCGTTCGGCAGAGGGGTTGGCGAAACTGTTCAAAAAGGCGATGGCAACGGCCTCTATCCCGTTCGCGACCAGTTCGCGGGTCAACTGCTCTACGAACGCGGTGTCCAGTTCCTGCAAGGTTGTTCCGTCAGCCAGTGTGCGTTGCGGCACCCCGAGGCGCAGGTAGCGCGGTACGAGTGGCTGCGGCATTTCCAGCATGAGGTCGTAGAGCTCGTAGCGGTTCTCGCGCCCGATTTCAATGGAGTCGCGGAAGCCCAGCGTGGCGAGCAGTGCGGTATGCGAGCCGGTGCGCTCAATGATCGCATTGGTCACCAGGGTTGTGCCATGGATGAGCTGCTGCACGCTTCCTATGGCAACCCCCTCACGCTCAAGCGATTCGAGCACGAGCGTTTCGACGGCCTGGGATGGATCGCGAGGCGTGGTGAGGGTTTTGCCAACGGCGAAGCTGCCGGTAGCATCGTCGAACACAACGAGGTCCGTGAACGTGCCTCCGATATCCACTCCTATCCTGCGATGCCCGTGGGGTTCTTCCATCACTCAACCTCCAGTTTGGGGAAACGACTCAACGGGAAAATATCGACTTCTGGTGAGCGTTGCTGGGAGAGGAGACCGCCGTCAACCGCTAGAATGTGTCCGGTGATGTAACTGGCATCCTCAGAGGCCAGAAAGGCTGCCGGCCCGGCCAATTCTTCAGACTCACCCACGCGCCCGAGCGGTACGGACGCGCCTCGCTCTCGCTTCATCTCGGGGCTCATGCCCTGAGTATCAATCGAGCCGGGAATGAGGGCGTTCACGCGAATGCCGTAAGGAGCGAGGTCGAGTGCCATGGCTCGAGTAAGGGCTTCGATACCGCCCTTTGATGCGTCGTAGGCAGCCATCCCTCGGTGGGCGCGAGTGGCCCCTCCACTCGACATATTGATAATGACGCCTTGATGCCGGCGGGCCATCACCTGGGTCGCGCGGAAGGAACAGAGGAATACACTCTTGAGGTTGGCCGCGAGGACCCGGTCCCACCAGGCTTCGTCCGCCTCAAGGAAGTGACGTGCGACATTGATTAAACCAGCGTTATTGACCAGCACATCCACCGTCCCAAAGTGTTCAAGCACAGTATCAAATAAGTGGTCGACCTGGCTCTTATCCGAAACGTCGGCAATACCAGGAATGGCCAACCCTCCGTTTGTAATAATCGCCTGGACAGTATCTTCGGTGCCCTGGGCGTTGATATCATTCACAATGACCTGCCCGCCCTCACTTCCAAAACGAAGAGCAATAGCCCGCCCGATACCATGTGCAGCCCCTGTGACTAGCACTACCTTGTTTTTGAAGCGTTGCCCGATATGCGTCACCATATTCTCTCATCTTTCTTGCCCATAGTGAGCGAACGAGACCTCCGAAGGACAAAGTAACCAACTCGACTGCACACATCAGTTTCGTTGCCCCTCGTGGGTCAATGACCAATGAAGAAGCAAATACTCTTCTGAACGTTTCAGGTGAGCGCGAATAGTAGCCTCCGCTTGAGAAACGTCACGTTCTTTACAAAAGTTCAGGAGTTGCCGGTGATCAGCTTGAACAAACTGCGCTAGTTCGTCGGATGATATAGCGATGAGCATATAGCGCTTGCTACGTCGCCAAAGCGCCTGGATGGTCTCGACCCAACGTTGACTCCCGGCCGCTCGATACAGGACGAGGTGAAAACCTCTATCTACCTCCAGAAAATCCCCCGTTGTCCCCTGGAATGCCTCCAAAGTAGCTAACAATGCTTCCATATCAGTGAGGTCTTTGCTAGTAAGCCTTGGAACCCCTTCCGAGGTTGCAAGCCCTTCCATCGCACCTCGAATCGCATAGAGTTCCCTGATCTCTTCACGATCCATCTGAGCAACCACGGCCCCTTTATGCGGCAATTGAACGACAAATCCCTCACCTTCGAGAATAGGAATAGCTTCACGTATAGGGGTCATACTCAGGTCAAATTTCCGGCTGAGATCCTCCAGAAGCAGGCGCGTACCAGGGGTTAATTCCCCCCGTACAATGGCATCCCTCAAAAGTGTTGCAGCAATTTCTCGTTTTGTACGATATACTGAAAGAACCATGTCACTCCTCAGG
>WNGK01006658.1_pt1 | contig 12148 bp, 11 predicted proteins | sample 5400601 | NCBI WGS metagenome assembly WNGK01 (sample SAMN13153376, study PRJNA577476) | soil metagenome | isolation source: 60 cm soil or saprolite under Garry oak tree replicate 1 | place: USA:California | collected 2016-06-15
CTTTTCACAAGCTAACGGGGCATAACACACTGCTGTGTGCGCCCCATGTGCGCCCTAGGCCGTGCGCCCCAGGTGCGCCCCACCAGTGAGGAGACCATGACCACCAAGGTGCTGACGGGTGCGGCGGTCGAGCGGTTCAAGCCGACCAAGGCGCGGCGTTGGGTACGCGACGGCGGCAGCCGATCGCTGTTCCTTGTCATCCAGCCGTCCGGCGCAAAGTCGTGGGTGATGCGGTTCCGGCGCCGCCCCGATGGGCGCCCCGCCAAGCTCACGCTCGGCCCTGTCGATCTGTCCGGCGCCGAGGTGACCGACGAGCTGACCACAGGCATGCCGCTATCGCTCAGCGCCGCGCGCCAGCTGGCGGCGACGATCCACCGCGATCGTGCCAGGGGCCACGACCCGATCGCCGAGCACAAGGCCCGCAGGCACCGCCAGCGCGCCGCTGGAGATCGTGCCGCCGGCAGCTTCGGCGCCGTCATACGCCGGTTCATCGAGGAGCACGCCCAGTTGCGCACCCGCAGCTGGCGCGCCACGGCGAGGCTGCTCGGGCTCGCCTACGACAAGGATGGCGGCCCTCCGGTCGAGAACCAGGGAGGGCTGGCTGAGCGTTGGGCCGACAAGGACGTACGCAAGATCGACGCACACGACTGCTTCACCGTCGTCACCGAGGCGCGGCGCATCGGCGTGCCCGGCATCGTCGCGCGCACGCATGGCATCAGCGAGGCGCGGGCACGGGCGCTCTACATGGCGCTGAGCAGCTTCTTCAGCTGGGCGCGCAGCGAGCGTCTGGTCGATGCCAACGTGTGTGTGGGCGCGTTCCAGCCGTACACGATCGCCAAGCGCGAGCGCACCTTGACGCAAACCGAGGTCCGCTGGCTGTGGGCGGCGTGCGACACGATCCCTCCGGCTCATGCCGCGGGCGTCAAGACGTTGCTCCTGACCGGGTGTCGGCTCGCCGAGGCGACCGAGATGCGCCGCGAGGAGCTGAGCGACGACGGCTCCACGTGGAACCTTCCCGGCGCGAGGACGAAGAACAAGAAGCCGCATACGGTGCCGCTGGCGCCCCTGGTGCGCGAGCTGATTGCGAGCGTGCAGGCGAGCGGCGGCTTCGTGTTCACTACTGATGGCTCCTCACCTGTGGGCGGATGGAGTCGCATCAAACATCAGCTCGATGCCGCGATGCTTACCGCCGCGCGGAAGGAGCGCGGACCCGAGGCGGTGATCGAGCCGTGGCGCGTGCATGATCTGAGAAGGACGGCGATCACCGGAATGGCCGAGCTTGGCATCAGGCCGGACGTGATCGAGCTGGCCGTGAACCACATCTCTGGCTCTCGCGGCGGCATCGCCGGTACCTACAATCGCAGCGAGCTGCTACCGGAGCGGCGTGCTGCGCTCGAACGCTGGGCCGCGCATGTCGCCGGGCTCGTATCGCCGCCGTCGGACAAGGTCATCGATCTGCCACGGCGTGCTCGCCCACAGGGGGGGTGACATGGGCAAGCGGTTTCACGTTTCCGATCTCAGTGGTGTACCCGACGTCGGCTATGTGGAGCACACGTGCAGGCAGGCTGGCGCGATCCCAAAGGTCAACCGTGCGACCACGTGGCGGCAGAGAGACGCCAAGGCCAACCGTGCGCGTGCGCTTCGGCGGATCGCGCGGCTGTTCCACGGCGATATGAGCGATGCGGACGTGAGGATCATCGCCCGCTACATCGAGGGCGAGTTCGACCGCCGGCCGGAGCAGGGTCGGCCAGCCGATTTCGAGCGGTGGTACCGGGTCTATAAGATGGCCGAGCGTGCCGAGAGCGTCCGGCGCGAGAGGCATTGCTCCAGGGCCAAGGCCGTCACCCGCGTTCTCAAGGAGGCTGGGATCGACGACCCCGACGACGCAACGCATTCCCGCGTTCTGAATTACGCCAAGCGCTAGGTTTGGCGTCCATCATCAATTCCCCCACCGTGGGGAATTTTCCCCATCGTCTCGGCACAACTCGCACGCGTGCAGTGGCGTGCTTCCCGGGACGACGCGGCTTTTTTAGTGTGATTTATAGCAAGGCTCCGAAAGACCAGGAGCCTTCCAATGCCCAAGCAAGCCGAAGCTGAGAAGATCGCGACCGAGCCGGTCGAGACGTTCGTTCCCGATCCCCAGGTTGCGAGAGAGCTGGGCGTCACGTTGATGACGCTGTGGCGTTACGACGGCGACGACAGGATGGCCAAGCTCGGCTGGCCGCCGAAAATTCGCATGCGAAATCGCAATTTCCGCTCTCGCCGCCTGTTCGAAAAGTTCAAGAACGCGGCGCTGCGCAGGGCGATTGCGGAGCGCGGGAGCGCGCCGTGAGGAAACAAGAAGGGCGCGGTTGCAGCCGCGCCCCGATCGAAGCCCACTACCAGCAAAGTGAAGGAACTACGATGCCCAAACCTAACAAGTCCAGGTCCGCAGAGCAAGGCGGTGACCGCAAGCGGGGCGAGCGAGCGGACCAGTCCGCGCTGCGACCACGGACGGCCGAGGACATCGCAAATGAACAGACCACCGAGCACCTAGCACTGCGCATCTGGGCCGCGATGGTCGCCGAGAAGGTCCTGAGCGGCATGTCGGCCCTCATGGACGAGCTGATCGAATCCCACCTGCTCGACGATGACGATGAGGAAGGGGACGAGGGCTGGATCGACGATCACCACAAGCGTGAAAAGGCGATGCTCGACGAGGGCATCACGTATGGGCTGCGCAAGTATGCCACCATTGGCGCGATCAACGAACTGCCACGCGACGAGCTGCCGCAAGACCTTGCGCCGGAAGCCGAGCAGCTGCGAGACATCCTGACGAAATGCGCCATCGGCGCGACCGAGTTCGAGAAGAAATGTTCGCGCGAACAACTCGGTCGGTTGATTCGGCGCGACCTCAAGACGCGATTCGAGAAGGACCCGAAATTCAGGACGCACGTGGCCGAGGACGTGCCGGGAGCCGATGTCAAGAGATACGGCCCGCAGGGCCGCACCTCATCCAAGGGCACGTTCGCCAAAGCTGACAACTTCGAGAGCGGCGGAGGATTGGCCGCGCTGTTCACCGGCGGTTGGCTACGTGTTGCCAAAGATCGGATCGATCCCATCGCATGGTCGTATCGGTTCGGCCCCGGGCGGAAGAGCGATCGACAGGCTTGGCGCCACTGCTTCCACATCATCGAGCGGGACGGTCGCCGCAGCTTCCTGGAGCTTCCGCGAGAAAAACTCGCAGGGAACGGCGCGGCTGCTATCCGATTGCTGATGAAAGCGGGCGTCCACGTCGTCAGGCGGGATGCTGCTATCAAGGCGCTCGCGCGTTTCCTGTATTTCAAGCCCACGCGCGAGATCGTGCGCATGTCGCGGGTAGGCTGGGCTCAGGTCGGATCGCACTGGATCTTCGTGCGGCCGGATGAGGTCATCACGCCACTGGACATGCCGAGGGCGCGCGACACGACCTATGTGCTCGACGCGGCGGCGACCCGCCACGGACTGCACGTCGCGGGTACGACGAAGCAATGGGCGCACGAGGTCGCTGCGCCGTTGCGGGGCAATGCCAACGTCGCGCTTTCATTTGCGACGTTCTTCGCAACGCCCTTGCTGCGCTGGGCGAGCGAACCGGGCGGGGGCGTGCACCTTCATGGAACTTCGACCATCGGAAAGACGTGGGCATCAGATGTCGGGCAATCGATTTACGGCTGGCCGTATGAAACCGCCGACGATGCCTTCGGGGTGAGTTGGGGCGGTTCCGAGGCCGGCTCCGATGCATTCACGCAGGGCCGCACTGATCTCGGAATCGCCCTGGACGAGATCACGCGCGCCGATCGGCGCAAGGCCGAGGAGATCGTCTACACCATTGCGAGCGGCACTAGAGGCCCGCGCGCAAAGTCCACCGGGCAGTTACGGGAGACGGCCCACGCCAACGTGCTTGTCTTGAGCACCGGCGAGAAATCTCTGGTGGAGTTCATCGGCCCCAGCTTGCAAGAAGGCGCTCGCAAGCGGCTGGTTGATGTTCCAGCCGAAGTGCAGCCGGGCAGCGCTTTCGAGACGATCCCCCGCGACCAAATCCACGCCGAGAGCAAGCGCTCGTTCGACGCCGTGAAGCGGCAGCATGGTGCGGTCGGTCGGGACTGGCAACGGCATCTCGTCAACTTGGGCCCGGACGAGATCAAGTCGCAGCTCCACAAGCACCGCGAGGCGTTTCTCGCGCTGCCGGAGGTCGTCGCCGTCGCCGAGAAGGCGCATCCCCAGGTACGCGCGGTTGTGAATCGCTTCGCGCTCTATGACGCGGCCCTGCGCATGGCGATCGCGGCCGGCTTACTGCCCTGGACCGTCGAGGAAGCCGACTCGGGCATCGCCGCCTGCGTGAGGCGCTGGGTGAAACAGCGCGGCAACATCGACACGGCTGGCGAACTGGTGCGAGCCGTGCACGGGTTCAAGGCTGCCATCAACGCCGCGCTCGCCGACCGCTTCATCCACGTCGGCAAGGTAGCCGGGCAATGGGCGCCGATGACGGCGGCCGATGAGATCAAGCAGCGGACACCCGAGTTGTTCGACGGTTATGCGAAGCCGGACCGCGTCTTGGTCCGGCCGGAAGCATGGCGCCGACTCTCCAACGGAATAGACGTCGCCGAGATCGCCCGACATTTGCAGCAGCAAGGCGCGCTGATCGCGGACGTCCGGGGCGGCAAGCTGTCGAGATCAGAGAAGGTGTTGAGGAAAACGGAGCGCTTCTACGTTTTGAAGCGAGCATCGCTAGCGTAACACAGCAACACGGCAACACCGGGATCTCGAACGCCAAAGGACCTGACCCGATTCCTTGTGTTGCCGTGTGACGGTGTTGCCCGACGGAGAGAAGCAATGACCAAGGACGTAACGAAGCGAGCCGAACTGAAGGTACCGGAACAGCGAGCGCAACCCGAGGGCGCTGCATCCCGCCTCAAGAGCGAACTGATGGCGGATGCGTTGGATAGCATGTTTGGCAAACCCGCCGAGGAACCGACCGCTCCCGGCAATCCCCGCGTCATCCTTGCGCTCGCCAATCACGGGAGCAGCCCCGGCTGGGATTATGCCAAGGTGCTTCAGCGCGAGATGTTCGAGGCGGCGGTCGGCAGTGGACTGGAGATGAAGTTCGCTTTCTATGGCCCGGACAACGAGAAAGGGGTGCGCCGCGCTCGGATCACGAAGCGCTGGATTTCGGATTCCGACGACATGGGCAACACTATGGACCGAGCCGAATGCAACTGCGGCTGCTATGTCCACATCCAGGATGTACTGAAGCAGGCCGTGAAGGAGAACCAGGACCGGCCGGTGCGGGCGGTAGTCATCGTCGGCGATGCGTTCCACGACGATCAGGACGGTCTTGATGAAGCGGCGATCTCCGCCAACCAACTACGTCGAGAAGGGACGAAGGTTTTCTTCGTCCAGCAGGGCGACAATCCCGCAACCGCGCGCAAACTGAAATGGCTCGCGCAGATCTCGGGCGGTGCATATTTCCAATTCGATCCAAGGACGCAGGAACGGCAGCTCGCGGAGATGCTGGAAACGGTGTCGGCCTTCGCCGCAGGCGGCGAGGAGGCCGTGAAGATGAAGGGTGGAAAAGCGGCGACCCTGCTGTTGGAGCATCTCAAGCAGGAGCCGATGCCGATTATTGAGAAACGAGTCGAGGCAGTGAAAGCCGGGACCTAACGTTAAGTAGATGAGCAAACGCCCGCACCGCCGCACTGGTGGCAAATCACCCGGCAGGCCGCCGAAGGACGATCGGCACCTAGTCAGGTTGGTCACGTCAATGAGCCGACAGACAAGACTCAGTGAGCGCGTCGTCCGCGACCTGATCCTTGCTCTGATTGAAGGGCGGCAGGTCGAGCCCACGGATAGGGCAAAGCGGCGGCATCGGGGGCAATCAGTGAAGGGATGGGCGCTGATCAGCTTCGAGCTGCCCCACACGACGTTCCGAGGACGCGGGGAAACCCTCAAGCGAAAAGGTCGTAAAAAATGACGAGGGCGCTTTTTGCTTCCAGATTTTCGTTTGCCCTCTGTGCTAGCGCTGGCTCCCATGAGCACTGATCCCACATTCTACGGACGCCGATTCCTGCGGTTCAAGGAACTCGCGGAGATCGGCATCGTCCCGCCACACCGCTCCACGCTCGATCGCTGGATTGCCGAAGGGCGATTCCCGAAGCCGATCAAGCTCGGCGAGCGGGTCATCGTATGGGATGCCAGCGAAATTGCCGACTTGATCGCCGCGAGGAAAGCGATGCGCGCCTGAAAAAGGCACCGAGCCCGGCAGTTGAGGGACGACCGGGCTCGGCAATTCGCTGTGTTGAGACTGGAAGAAGCACCGGAGCAACCATCGGGGACAAAACCGAAGGAGAAGCCCAAATGCAATCGCAGACTAGAACTTTTCACCAAAAACCGCAAGCCAAAAAACCGCCGGCACACCGCGCCCTTCTGCAAGCCGCCGCCGTCAAGCGGAGCGCCCCGGTGGTTCCGATCGTGGGGCCAAACGGGCGCACCGCGTGGCCACTCCCGTCGCTGCGCACGCAGTTCGAGCGATGGAGATTCCACGTTCCCTACGGCTATTGGGACTGCGCCGATGGCCGTCAGGTCATCTTCAACCGTCGCTACAATCCGCTCTGGCAGAGATATCCCGGCTCGCCGGCATGCCGTGCGGTGTGGTGCGAATGGGTTGACTGGACCGGGCAGACGTTTTTCTTCAACGACGGCACCAGCCCGATCTCGTTCTACCACGGCATTCCAGCATCTGTCTGGCGGCCCGTCATCAAGTGCATCGATGAGTTCCTGATCGGCTGGAGCTTGCCGCCGCTGCCCCCTCGGCCGTGGGCGCGGAGTTCTAGCCGCAGGCACGACTACGTCTGGATAGAAGAGAGCGTCGCCCAGGTAATGCGGCAGCTTGATGAGATTCTCGAAGCGACGGCTCGGAGCTGACAATGAGCATCAGCATCACGATTTTCAGCAAGAAGGGTGGGCCGCTCACCAAGCGAATTTCGCTGGATGAGGACGGCTTGATCAACAGCGACGGCAGCGCCTGCGTGATGACGAACGGCGTTGCCAAAAGGGCCGATATCGCCAACGTCGATGAGTTCGCCGATCTGATTGGGAATCTGGAGCCCAATCAGGCCATCGCGCTTGGCCAGATGCGGTCCGGCCTGCCCCCGAGAGTATCGGTCGTCACCAAGGCGAGGCTCGAAGAAGTCAATGGCGCTGCGGGGCCGCGTGTCATCGCCCGCACCGCTCAGGACATCATCTACCGGAAAGGGCGGCGGGCGATGGCGCTGCTCGATTTCGATGCGAAAGGCATGCCGGATGAAATGGCGGACGAACTCGAAGAGCGCGGCGGATTCTGGGCGGCCCTGGTCTCGGTGCTGCCGGTCCTGGGCGACGTGGCGCGCGTGACGCGCCGCTCGACCAGCTCGGGGCTGTTCCGCTCCGACACCGGCGAGAGCGTGCCCGGATCCGACGGCATCCACGTGTACATCGAGGCACGCGACGGCTCCGACATCGAGCGGTTTCTGGGGGCGCTGCACGCGCGCTGTTGGCTGGCTGGGCTGGGGTGGATGATGGTAGGTGCCGGCGGCCAGCTGCTTGAGCGCTCGATCATCGACAGGATGGTAGGGGCTCCAGAGCGCTTGGCGTTCGAGGGCGCGCCGATCCTGGAGAAGCCACTCAAGCAGAGAGGGCGGCGGCCCGTGGCCGTCGATGGCGACGTGCTCAACACGGTGCGGGCGTGCCCGCCGCTGACCGTCACCGAGACCGCCAAGCTCAGACAGCTTAAGGAGCGCGAGGCGCACCGTCTGGCTGGGGAGGCTGCGAAGGCCCGCGCCGCATTCATCGATCGGCAGGCCGAGGGCCTCGCCAAGCGCGCCAAGATATCGACAGAGGCCGCGAAGCAGATCGTGGCACGTCAGTGCGATGGCGTTCTGCTGTCTGATGTCGAACTTCCATTCGACGATCCCGATCTCGCCGGGTGCACCGTCGCCGATGTGCTCGATGATCCCGATCGCTTCGATGGCGCCACCCTGGCCGATCCGCTCGAAGGCATCGAGTACGGTGTTTGCAAGGCCAAGGTCATGCGGCGGCCTGACGGCTCGCTGTGGATTCATTCGTTCGCCCACGGGCGCACCGTCTACAAGCTCAAGCTCGATGCTGCCGGCGTGAGAGAGGCCCTGGCGAAGACCGACAAGAGCAATGCGGCCAAGCTGTTCATCAAGCTCGCTGTGAGTGCCGATCTCGATGCAGGCGAGCTTGAGGAACTGCGCAATATGGTTGCCAAGCGCAGCGGCGTAGGGCTGATCCCGCTCAAGACCATGCTCAAGGAGGCACAGTATCAGCGCGCTGCGCAGGACGCCGAGGGCGAGCGCCGCCGCAGGCTCGCCGAGAGGCGCGATCCCCGCCCCATGATTCCCGTGCCATATGAGCAAACGTCGCCCTGGCTGCCGCAGATGGCCACTCTCAAGGAGATCATCGGCGGATCGACTGCGCCCCGGCCGCCAGGGCGCGACGTTGACAGCTTCGGAACGCGGGCGACCAAAATCCGTGTTCCCGGCACGCACGCATTCACCAACGAGAAGGAGGACGACGATGACTAAGCTACCGGCACCCGAGCAATGGGTTCTCCAGCGCATGAACGAGATGGAGACCGCCGAGATGATCGAGCGGCACATCGATTACTATGTGGAACACCCGGACGGTGAGATTGAGAGTGTGCACCTGCCGATGGCGTTCGTGCGGCACTTCATGAGGCGCGACGATGACGATCTGCCGAGGATCGTAGCCATCGCCACGGCGCCGCTGGTCCTCGCCGACGGGCATCTGCTGGCGCCCGTCGGCCTCGATCGCCTGCGCGGAATCCAGTTCGAGATTCCCAAGGAGCTGCGCGCAATCATCCCCAAGAAGGTCACGGACAAGGATGTGCGGGAGGCGATGAAGTTCCTGCTCAATGAATGGCTCGTCGATGTCACCACCGATTTCGCCGGCAAGTGCATAGTGCTCGCTGCGGCGATGAGCATCATCGAGCGCACATTGCTGCCCGACAGGCCGGTATTCTTCGTGACATCGGGAAAACGCGGCTCCGGCAAGACCACGCTCATCATCATGCTGATCATGGCCATCACCGGCTTGATGCCGGCGGCGTCGGCATGGTCGGAGGATGACGAGGAACGGCGCAAGGCGCTGATGAGCTATCTGCTCTACGGCGTGGCCTACATTCTGTGGGACAACATTAAGCGAGGCTCCGAGATCAGCTGCCCACACATCGAGAAGGCGTGCACGTCGGCGCTCTACAGCGACCGCAAGCTCGGCGTGAGCGAGATCAGGACGGCGGCAGGCTCTTCCATCCATATCTTCACCGGCAACAACATCGGGCCGAAGGGCGATCTCGCTTCGCGCAGCCTGCAGATCCGCCTTGTGACCGATCGCGCCGACCCCGAGAACCGCAAGTTCAGGCACCCGGACATCATTGGATGGACGGAGAACCACCGGGCTGAAATCCTGGCGGCGCTCTACACCATCATGCTCGGCAATCCGCAGCTGTGCACGCCGCGCGATGCGCCGATGAAGACCCGATTCAAGATGTGGTGGCGGCTGGTGGGATCGGCGATCGAGCATGCGGCCGGGCTCGTCGGGAAGCGGATCGATTTCCAGAGCCTGTTCCTGGAGCAGGAGGAGGATGAGGTTGAGGCGGCATCGCTGGCAGACATGCTGACCGTCCTGGCGCAATGGGAGAAGGCATTCAAGGCGGCGGACGTGGCCAAGCTCGCCAACAACCACATGAGCGATCGAGGCAGCGCCGTGCGCTCGTTCCTGTTTCCGGATGTGCCGGCGAACTTCGAGGCCACGTCCGGGGCCGTGACCAAGCGCCTGCAGAACTATCTCGATGCGCCTGTCAAGGTCGGCGAGCGCACGCTGATCCTGCAGTCGTACAAAGACCCCAGAACCAAAGCTCTGCTCTTTTATGTCAAGGTGAAATAGGAGTGCGGCGGTTGCGGTGGTTGCGGTGGTTCCCAACCGGGGGTACGGGAGAAAACGCATGATTTTCGCTTAAGTTGTGCCAAAATGGTCGCGTACTCGCGAAAGACCAATAAACAACCGCCGCAACCGCCGCAACCACCGCAAGGGTCCAAACGTCTCCGAAGCGTGAGAAATGCCACAGCGCCAGGGACATCTTGCATGGGTGTAGTTCTGCGAAATGCAATCGTACGGGGATCAAGACAAATCCCTCCGTGGGCCGAGATCGCCCCACCGATACAACCTGCCCCAAGGAGGCGGTGGAGCTGAAAGCGGCAAAAATCGTTTCGGAGGCGGTTTCCTTATGGCGGAGACTCTGCTAGCGTTCGCCCCCGGCGCGTTCACGCATGGCGCGCCCGACATGGCCACGGTGCCTTCAAGGGGCGCGATGTATCTCGACTTGCCGACGAGAGGCGACAAGCATGCTCGCCAACGCGAGCGGGCACGGCGGCGCATCGTCTTGTGCATTCGAGCGCTGCTCGATGAGGATCGTGGCCGACCAGTACCAAAGATATCTTTGCCTTATCTCAGATGCTTGGTCGAGCCGTTGCAGTCGGATTGGGAAGGAATGCCTGCTGACAAGTTCAATGGTTGGTCGAGATGGAAGCGGGGGCGGCCAGCATTGCAGCGACGTGAGCATATCAATGCTTGACACCGACGAGTCGATAGCAAGATTGATACGGCTGCGCAACACTGTCATGTGGCACAACAAGCAGATCGATGAGCATGAGCGTTGCGGTCGCGGCATCGAAGCGAAGCGGCATCGTCGCATCATTGGCGAGCCGCTTGATCAGATCGACTTGATTGAATGCGAGAAGACAGAAGCGAGGTGTGTCGGATGATGCGCAGCACCACCCTAAAGGAGCTAAGTTGCGGGTATGGAGGGGTACCACTCTAGGTTCTTTCTGGCCCTCCGCCCATGTACGGGTCGTGCCGGCTGTCGGCATTGGACTATTTACAACTTAGTTTTTCACATGTTCCACCCAACACGGAGATATCGAAATGAAACTCTGGTCGATAAACGCAGCGTCAGAAGAAACCGGCCGCGATAAGCGGTTTCTGGCCAAGATTCTGGCCGCAGTGCCGAGCGACGGCCATCTGGGACGGTTCCCTGGCTGGCGGTTGAAGACAATCCTTGATGCGGTTCACCGGCACGAGTGCGGGGGCAAGGGGCCGGGCACGGGCTTGCTGGATGAGGCCGAGGCGGCGGCGCGCGAGCTGGCGGACTTTACGGCGCGGCTTGAAGCGGAGCTGGACCTTGGCACCCGGCGCGCGATGATCGAACGGGAAGGCTCGACCTTTGGCGCGCTTGAGAAGGCATTGGAGCGTTGCCAAGCTTCCCTGCTGCCGGACGAAGCATGTCTGTTCGAGCCGTTCCTCGATCAGGTGCTCAACCGCTGGCTCAAGAAACTGGTCGATTTGGGCGGGCTGCGCGTCGCCTGACGCAGCAGCATCATCGGCGGCACGCTGTACAAGAAGTCCTGCGCCAATTGGCGCAGCCCTTTGCCGACCGCCGGTTGCGGCGCGGCACTGATCTCGCCTTGACCTTGGCCGCGAGATTGCGCACCGCGATTCGGCGTAAGGGTCGCTCGCCAATTGGCTGGGCAATCCGGGACGCGTGCCCCGACGGCGCGTCGCCAGCATGAAAGCGATCTCTTCCGTGCCAAAACTCGCAAACCGGACACCATTCGTCTTCGTAGTCGATTCCTTCTTGGTGAGGGCAGCCGATTATTCCGTCCGTCATCGCGACCGATAGCACTCGATGCTTCTCGATAAATTCCAAAATCTCCCGGGCGATACCGGGGTCGGCACGGATATCACCATAATCCACTTTCCAGTCGCGTAATTCTTCCACCTCTGCATTCTCGGATGGCACGATGCCAACAGCGACCTTTGTTGCTTGGCTCAGGTTCGGACCATAGAACACAATCGTCGCAATTGGCCAACCCCGTAGCCCCTTTCGGACCTTCTTGCGTAGGCGCTTAAGGAACCGATCTTCCATCATATTGCTCGAGGATGCTCGCCTCAAGCGTCTCAAGCAAGCGCCCAGTGATGGACCACACGCAATGGTGCGCCTGTTGGCGCGCGTGATCGGGGTTGGCGTCGAGACGGCCGACATGCTGGTGCAAGA
>WNGK01006659.1_pt1 | contig 12148 bp, 14 predicted proteins | sample 5400601 | NCBI WGS metagenome assembly WNGK01 (sample SAMN13153376, study PRJNA577476) | soil metagenome | isolation source: 60 cm soil or saprolite under Garry oak tree replicate 1 | place: USA:California | collected 2016-06-15
TTCTCGAATTTCCACAAGACGAGGTTGTTTTCCAAAGGATTTGCGCGGACGGTGAGATAGTCGCCGTTCGGCTTGAGGTTGAACAAGATTCCGGCGCCCTGATCGATGCGGCCGGAAATGCCTTCGAAGCGCACGGAGATTTCGCCATCGCGGAAGTCCGTAACGTCCTTGGCGACGACATAGGGGAAATACGCGTAGGCCTGAACCCGGTCGAGGAATTCGGCATAGCGGTCGCCGTAGAGTGTGCGCGCCTTGTCCGCGATGCCGGCCGCGGTCTGCCCCTCTTTCCACTGCCGTCCATCGACGACCAGCACTTTGTTGTTGCCGTCGTTCTCGATCCGCCAGACGCCGACGACGCTGAGGAACGATTTCGGCTCGGCGCCGGCGGTCTCGTCCGAAAAATCGACTTTCAGGGATTGCCCCGCGTCGGCGTATGCCAGCAGTGCCGCGAGCCCGATGCCGGCGATGGCGAATGTGATGGTGCGCTTGCTCATTCTCATGGTTGACCTCCGTCTTTGATGAGTTGTGCGGCGATTTGTGGCGGCCGGCGGCTCCCCCACCATGCGATGACGATCAGGAGCGGAAGACCGCCGAAGAACCAGGCGAGCGCGGGTGACCCATTGGCGAGCAAAGGGTAGCCCGGATACTCTTCGCCCGCGATCGGCGTTGGGATTGGCGTTCCCGCCAGCGCATAGATGAGCGGCACGATTTCGCGCGGGCTGGTCGAGCGGCTCTTGTCCGAACGGCCGCCATAGGAGTACTCGATCTGGCCGTAAGCTTCGTCGCTCGTGCTGCCGACCATACTTTGGCCCATCGTGGCGAGCCGGATGGCGACGCGTGGTATGGCCCGCTCAAGTTTGGAGAGCACATTGCGCCGCAGATCGACGTAGCGTGGATCTTCCGGAGCGAGGTGAACCGTGATGATCAGCGGCTCGCGCAGATCGGCGAGCGCTCGCTGATCGGCGGTAGGAAAGGAGTTGCGGCGGTCCTCGGTAAAATCAACCGATAGTCTGACTTGCGTGGCCACGGCGATGAGAGCGGCAGCGACGGTCACGCAGGCCACCGACCGAATGAGCTTGGCGTGAAATGGCACGCCGGGATGCAGCCACACCGCCGCGAGCGCGGTAAAGCCGCAGATCGCCGTGACGATGCCCAATAGGAGACCTGCCGACAGAAGCCCCTGCTCGAAGCCGCGCAGCGTCTGCGTCAGCGACAATCGCGAGATCCACTCCATCACCCCGGGCTGCCCCGCGAGCGTAAAATCCAGCACCCAGGACCCGATCGTGAAGGCAAGGGTGACGATCGCCGCCGTCGCCGAGCTTTCGGAAATGCTCGCCGAGAACAGCGCGATGGCGCCGACCAACAGGCCATAGAGCAGATGGCCGAGGAGAAGGTCGAGGGTTTCGGGCAGGTAGAGGTGGCCGCCGAGCATCAGCCAAATTGCCAGCGCCGAGGCAGCGGGGATGACCGCAGCGAGCCAGGCGCCGAAAATCGCCGTCATCTTGGCGGCGATCAGCGTGGGAACGCGATACGGCAATTGCACCAGAAGACGGAGCGCGCCCGATTCTTTTTCGCGGCCGAGCGTTCGAATCGCCACGAAGGGAAACAGCAGCGTGACGGCGATGTAGAGCGCGCCAAAAGTCGGTACCAGCACGCCGTCAAGCGGCGAGAGGCCGCTGGCGAGCACGGGCGAATCCCGCGCCGCGGAACTCGCTTCGCCGTAGAGGGCGACTGCCTGGAAAAAGCTGTAGCCGACGAGCGGGCACAGGATCAGCAGCATGGTCCATAGCGCGCGGCCGCTCGCGACCTCCCAAAGCTCCTTGGCGAGCAACGGATGGAACGGAGCGCGCCCAACGACGGCTCTATCAGGTGAGCGCAAGGAACACGTCCTCCAATCTGGCCGCGGGCTTTGCGGTTTGCGCGCGAAGCTCCGCGAGCGTCCCGAGACCGCGGATGCGGCCTTCGGCCAGCAGCACGAAGCGGTCGCAAACGCGCGCGGCATCGCTCAACTGGTGAATGGCGAGGAGGAGCGTGCGGCCATTGCTCGCAACCTCGCGCAGTACGGTCATGATCTCGCGCGTTTGGCGAAGGTCGAAGCCATCGAACGGCTCGTCCATCAGCAGCAGCGGATGCGGGGTCAGCAGCGCCAGCGCGAGCATGAGCCGGCGGCCATAGCCTTTCGACAATGCCACGACGCGTTTGCGCAGGACCGGCGAGAGACCGAGCGATTGGATCGTTTCCGCCACGGAGATCTCGGTCCTGCCGTAGACGACCGCGAAGAATTCGACCACCCGTGCGACGTATTGGTCTTCCCAGGGGCGCAGTCCGTCCGGCAGAAAGAACATGAACTCGCGGCGCTGCGGCAGGGAAAGGGACGCCCCGCGCCAGACAATGCGACCATCGTCGGCTGGAAGGACGCCGGCGATTGCTTCCATGAGCGTGGTCTTGCCGGCGCCGTTCGGTCCGATCAGGCCGAGGAGCTCCCTCGGATGGACATTGAAAGAGACATCGGAAAGCGCGCGTTGTTCGCCATAGCGCTTGGTTAGACCGGCGACCTGCATCAGCGCGGGGCTGCGGTCCGCGGTACGCTCCAGCGTGGCGGAAGATGCTGTCATCGCGGCGTCCTAGTTCCTGCGAACAAAAAGGATAAGGTGCACGACATGGTCGTTCTTATCCGTCTGGTCCGTGCTTAGCGTGATCGAGATGGGGCGTGCGGCGTTGTGTAGAACGACGTATTTCGGCGACGAGCGCTCCTTCGCCTCGGTCCATGCGTTTCCGAGACAGGCTTTGAGCTCGTCGAAGAGTCGCGCCTGCCCATGGTCCGCCTCATCCGCCGTCCTATGCGCCGGCGAATCGCAGGTATAGGTCGTGGCACCATAGAGCGAGCAGTTGTTCCAGCCGGTCAGTGTCAGGCTCGTTTCGAAAAAATTGCCTTCTCGAGGCCTGCCGGAGATCGGGCCGAACCGTTCTTTCGTTGAGGCGAGCGCAATGACGTGCTTCAAGTCCTCGCAATAAGGAGGCCTGCGTTCGTCTCCGGCTTGGCAGCCAGCCGCCGGCCGATCGGAAATCGATTGCGCGAGCGCTGTGTGCGCAATGAAGGCGAGTGTCCCCGCCAGGAACCCAATACTGATCAAATTTTGCAAACCCATGTCGGGTCTCCAACGAAACTGGGCTTCGATTCTTGGGCGCCCATCACGGTATGGGGCGGAAGACCCAAATGGCGGCCGGTTCGCCAGGATTGGTGCGGGCGGCTACAAACAGCCGGTCGACCTCGGGAACAAACAGCGCAGTTCGTGCGCCAGATAGGGTCGGGATGTGGGCCGAGCGGCGGTATGCATCATCCTGCAGCTCGAACACGTCGAGATATCCATCCCCGCAGCTCAAATACGCGCGTCGGCGCTTGGCATCGACGAAGAGATCATCGGCGTCACCGCACGCATCGACCGTGGCAATGGCCTTGCCATCTCGCGTGGAGAACACGCCCAGCTGAGCGGGATTCCGGAACGCGACGAGAACTCGGCCGGCGCCTTCGTCCAGAGCCATGGGAAAGAAACTCTCATTGCCGATTGCCCAGCTTGCCGCCTGCTTGCCGGTGAAACGGTCGACGACCGCGATCTCGCGCCCTTTCGGGACGTTCACAAAGATGCGGCGGTCAGAGCGGGCGAGCTGAAAGCTTTCCGGGTGGGCGTGCAGTGCAATGTCGGCGATCTTGCCGTTAGTCGACGGATCGATCACGGCGAGTGCTCCATTGCCGTAACCGACAAAAACTCGATTGGAAGCCGGATCGATGCGAATGTTGTCGGCATCCTCGCCCAGATCAATCCGCCCTGCGCTGTCATAGTCCGTGCCGCGGAACAGCCGCACCGAACCGTCGCCGGCATTGGTGACAAAAAGCATCTCGGTCGTGGGAACGTAGCCGACGCCTTGCGGCTCTTTCAGACCCGTGATGACGTGCCGTACCTTGCGCTCGTTCAAATCGACGACGGCGACGGAATCGTTGCCTAGCTCGGCGACGAAAAGGCGTCGCCGAGGCAGATCGATCGCCAGATGGTCGATCCGGCCGTTGACCTCGCCCAGCGGAATCTTGGTTTCGAGCTCTAGCGGGGGCGTGCTCGATGTCTCGGCCGACGCTAGTCCAACTGCGATGGCGATCGCTGCAGCCGCGAGGAAGCACGCTACGGAGTGGTGGAGTGTCATCGGCTATTTCTTTTTTCCATCAGGTCCAAACTGTTTGACATATGCCCAAAGATCACCGATCTCTTTTTCGTCTTTGATGCCGGCAAACATCATATTCGTGTTTGGGATCTTGGCGCGCGGATCCTTGACATACTCGCGGAACGTCTCCTCGCTCCACGTGAGGTCGGAATTCTTGAGCCCGTCGCTGTAGCTGAAGTCCAAAGTGCCGGCTTTGCGGCCGTCGAGGCCGTTCAGCGGCGGGCCGAGCTTGGTCCGGGCGTCTTCACCGACATCGTGGCAAACTTGGCATTTTCTGAACGACATCTCGCCGGCGGCAACGTCTTGGGCCAAGGCAGTACCCGCAGATGCAACTAGGACCACAGCACCGATCATCGAACGTCTGACCATCATCTGCTCTCCTTGGTTCACGAAGTTCCTGAGTGCGCTTCAAGTCCTGACCGCGTAACGCATGATCTTGGAAAATCCTGGGCCTGGGCGAACTCCGCCCAGGCCATTTGTTTCGTGTTTGAAAAATAATCCGAGCGATCTCACCCTCAGCCGGCGGTCGGCTCGCCCGTGACCAGGTCGTAGAAGGTGGTCTTGGCCGCATTGCCCTGCACGGTCATCACCTCGAAAACCGCTTTTCCGTTGCGAACTTTCTCTTTCACGGAGAAGACCGTACCCTGTGTCGCCGCTTTCTGGATGATCGCTGGAATCGTCATCTTGGTCAGCGATAGCAGTGTGTGGTACTGCGCCGAGCGGGCGATGTGCTTGAGGTCGGCGAACACCTCTTTCTTTGGCGCCCATGTCGCTGCGGTCGCCTCGCCGCCATATTCGTTGAAAGAGTTATCCTCGGCAGCAGTGTCAAACCCCTTGGCGGAGGTGTAGACCGACAACATGAGCTTGCCGTCTTCCATTTCGTATTTGGCTTCAGTCGGCACTTCCGTTCCCTTGGCGACCTGGGCGATCCCTTGCAGCAAGCTGATCTTGGCCCCGCCTATTGCCTTGATTAGAGCTGCCTGATCCGCATCGTCAGACCAGGCGGGAGCTATGCTTCCCAATGTCGCTAATCCGAAGGCGATAACGAGCAGCAGATTCCTTCTCATCATGTTGACCTCCATCGTGGACTTGCAGTTACCAGAAGACCATCTAATCCAACGCTTGATTGACAATTTTGAATTCGTCGCCCTTCAAGAGCAGCACGGAGGCGACAGCGCGGCCATCCTTCAAGTTGGGAACTACGCCCACGGCGCGGAAGCCAGCAGCTTCACTCGTGGCCTTGTCGATCGCCTCTTTCAACGAAGTCTTCGCCTTAGCCATCGCGGCGCTCTGCGATTGGGCGACCGCCACGTCGTCCGCTTGTGTGACCGGCGCGACCTTCGCGACGATACCGGTCGAGTAGTCGACCAGCACTTCGGAGAACTTCCCGTCCTTCGACGTATAGACCGAAAGCTGAAACGTGCCGCGATCGATCTCGAATTTGCCGGAGATCGGCTGGCCTTCTTGTTCGCTGGCGGCAAGGCCTTGCTGCAAGCTGACCTTCGCGAAACGCAAGGCCCGGACCAGAGCACCTCGACCCTCATCTTCGTCATCGTCATCGTCGTCTTTCAGGATGCCATAATGGCCGGCAATGCCGACCACGGCCGCAACGCCAAGAACTGCGGCGGCTGCCCCGATCAGGATTTTTCTGCGGGTCATGTTGACCTCCGTCAAATACTCGCTCCGAATTGAAGCTCATGCGATTGATCCAGCCGGCTTGCTCGTTGCGAGCGCCGACTGACTGATGCTTGTGGGTAGCGGATATGGGCGCTCGATCCATCCGATGAGTGGCAGGATCACGAGGAAATGCAGGAAGTAATATGCGGCGCCCAATCGGCTCAGGACCAACCACGTTCCCTCCGGCGGCCGGCCCCCGGCGAAGGTGAGTAGCACGCAATCCGCGACCAGGAGCCAGAAGAACTGGCGGAAGACCGGCCTAAAGCGCGCCGACCGCACGGGACTCCTATCGAGCCAAGGCAGGGCGAAGAGGATGAAGATTGAGCCGAACATCGCCAGCACGCCGAGGAGCTTGTTCGGTATCGCACGAAGAATGGCGTAATAGGGTAGCAAGTACCATTCGGGGACGATGTGCGATGGCGTGACCGCCGGATTGGCAGGAATCGAATTGTCCGGGTTTAAGAGCTCACCGGGCTCATAAAAAACAAACCACGCATAGATGACCAGAAAGACCGCCAAGCCGAATGCATCCTTGACCGTAAAATACGGATGGAAGGGGATTGTATCCTGCGGCTCCTTGGTATCGATGCCCAGCGGATTGTTGGAACCAAACCGGTGCAATGCGATGAGGTGCAGGCCTACGACCGCTACGATCACGAACGGCAATAGGTAATGAAGCGCATAGAAGCGATGGAGCGTCGGATCGCCAACCGCATATCCGCCCCAGAGCCACGTCACGATGCTGTCTCCGACCACGGGAATTGCGGAAAACAGATTCGTAATCACGGTTGCCCCCCAGAAGCTCATTTGACCCCAGGGCAACGTGTAGCCAAAGAATGCGGTGGCCATCATCAAGAGCAAGATGACGATGCCGAGCCACCAAAGCAGCTCGCGCGGAGCCTTGTACGATCCATAGTAGAGACCACGAAAGATGTGGATGTAGACGACGGCAAAGAACATCGAGGCGCCTGTGGTGTGAACGTATCGGATGAGCCATCCGTAGCTCACGTCGCGCATGATGTATTCAACGGAATCGAAGGCTCCAGCAGTGGTGGGCGTGTAATGCATCGCCAGCACGATCCCGGTCACGATCATGATCACGAGCACAATGCCGGACAGAGATCCGAAATTCCAAAGGTAAGTGAGGTTCCGGGGCGTCGGATATTCGTGCAGCTCGCGGCGGAGAAATGTGAAGATCGGCAGCCGATAATCGATCCACTCGCTCACGCGGTTTGTGGGGCGAGATTTGATCGTTGTCGAGTGCTCCTGGCTGGGCAACATTGCACAAACGCCATTCAACTCGCGATCGTTCCCATCCGGTCGGTGGCTCGATTACGCGCCGCAGCGGCACGAGCCCTTCGCGCTGCAGCTGGACTGCTGTGATCATGCGCGTCTTTCAGTGCCCCGCCACTGAAGAATTTCTGAAATCTCTGTAAGAATGCTGCGGTGGCAAGGGGCCGCGTCTATAATGCCGGTGCGAGAGCAACTCTCGAACGGAGCGCACCGTGCGCATTCTGATCATCGAGGACGAAAAGAAGGTCGCGAATGCGTTGTGCGAGGGCCTTGAGGCGGAGCACTATGAAGTTACGATTGCGGCGACCGGAGAGGACGGATTCTTCCTCGCGAACCAAGGCTCCTTCGACCTTCTGCTGCTCGATCTCATGCTGCCGCGCCGCGACGGTATCGATGTCCTCGCCACGTTGCGCAAGTGCGGCATTCAGACGCCGGTATTCATCCTCACGGCGAAGGACGCCGTCGAGGATCGGGTGCTCGGCCTCGACCAAGGCGCCGACGATTACCTCACCAAACCGTTCGCGTTCTCCGAGTTGCTCGCACGCATCCGGGCGCTGCTGCGCCGGGGGCGCATGGATCAGATCCTCAAGCTGCAACACGAGGATCTCGAGATGGATCTGGTCACGCACAAAGTCTCCAGGGGAGCGCAGTGTCTCGAGCTGACCGCGAAGGAATTCGACATTCTCGAGTATCTTCTGCGCCACAGTGGCAACGTCGTGTCGCGGGAAATGCTGGCGCGCAACGTGTGGCACGCGACGGCGAGGGCCACGCCGCTCGACAACGTCATCGATGTCACGATTGCGCGGCTGCGTCGCAAGATCGATGAACCGTACGAAAGAAAGCTGCTGCACACGGTCCGTGGCGTTGGATTCATGCTTGGCGGGGGGCAGGGATGAGAATAGGCCTCCCGAGCGTGCGCGCGCGGCTTACGCTCTGGTACGCCGGTGTGTTGACGCTCATCGTCTGCATTTTTTCCGCGGGCATCCTACTTTTCGTTCAGGCGCGCCTCTACGCCGGGTTGGACGCGCAACTCGGCCGAGAGATCGCGACCATCGACAAGGTTTATCGCGAGGAACCTGAAGAACTGAAGGATTTGGCGTCCCACTGGGGCCTCACCCTGTTCCAGGTAGACGAGGGCGGCAGCATCCGTTATCAGACCGAAGCTTGGGAGCGAGAAGGCCTTTCGCACGCGCTGCAACCACATGGTCCAGCATCGGCGCTGTCTTGGAAGGCGCCGAACGGCCGTCACTTTCGCGTACAGAACGTTTCTGGGTCGTCCCATCACGTCGCGGCTGCGATCGAGGAAACCTCCTTGCGGGACACGCTCTGGACACTCGCCGTCATCCTTGCGATGGGCATCCCCTTCGCCGTTGGCCTAGCGATCGCGGGAGGCTACTTTCTCGCCGGCCGCGTACTCTCTCCGGTCGGAGCCATGGCCGACAAGGCGCGCGAGATTACCGCGGAATCGCTCGCCGAGCGGCTTCCCGTCGGCAACGCCGAAGACGAGTTCGGGCGCCTCGCCACGGTGTTCAACGACACGCTGTCGCGGCTGCAAGATGCGTTTGAGCGGCTGCGCCGGTTCACGGCCGATGCGTCGCACGAGCTGCGCACCCCGCTGACCGCGATGCGCAGCGTGGGCGAGGTGGCACTACGGAATCCACTCGACGGCAGCGCGTACCGTGACGTCATCGGCAGCATGCTGGAGGAGGTCGACAGGCTGACGCGGCTCGTCGAGAATCTCTTGACTCTCACGCGCGCCGACTCCGGAAAGATTCAGCTGGCGCCGGAGGCTCTGGACCTCGGAGCATTGGCGGGGAATGTGATCGATCAGCTGCGCGTGCTGGCCGACGAAAAACAGCAAGATCTCCAGCTTCGAGCCCCGGCCCCGGTCCATGCCATGGCTGACGGCGCGCTCATGCGCCACGCTCTCATGAATCTGATACACAACGCGATAAAATACACGCCGGCCGGCGGCACGATTAGCGTCGAACTGAAAGCGATGAATTCCGGGCAGGCGGTGATCGAGGTACGAGACACCGGACCGGGCATTCCCACAGCGCATCGGGATCGTATTTTCGATCGCTTCTATCGCGTGGACGCCAGCCGTTCCAGGGAAGAAGGCGGCGTAGGCCTGGGTCTCGCAATCGCGCGCTGGGCGATCCAGGCGAACCGCGGACAAATCGAGCTCGCAGGCGATGGTGGGAACGGAAGTTTATTCCGAATCCTCTTGCCGGCTGCAGATAACTCTTCCGTGCAGGGTAAAACCTGAAGTTTCCTTTGAACTGCGCAGGACGCGAAAAGCATGATCATCACTACGCAGGACTGCGGCCGTTTGACGCTCACAACCACGATATCTGTGCGCACAGGTAACTGATCGTGCCGCGGGACGTATTTGAACCCTCTGAAATTCTCACATACCAAAGACAAGAACGCGAAAGGTTCGGGTATGAGTGCGCCACGCGAACCCGGTGCGGTCGGCGGCGGGGGCCCGCGGTCGGATAATGGCAAGAATATCCGCTTCGTCTTCAGATCGAGGGCCATGTTGCGCGCTCCCGGCGCAGTTTTCACGGTCTCGAGCAAACTATACTTGTCCGCGGATTCCTGCTGAATGACGGAAACTGTTCCGTCCCCATTGGAGATGTATATGAGGCGCGTTTCCGGATCATAGGCAGAATCATCCGGGCCTGGCCCGATCGGTACCGAGCCAATCGCGCAGCCATTATTCGAATCGAGGATAACCATGCGGCGATTTGCGCATCCGATGAACAGCCTTCCATTGTTCTGGTCGACAGCCATGGTTCGGGGGCCCTCGCAAGGCGCCACCGGCCAAGTTTGACCCGGCGTCATGGTCCAGGCATCGATCTGCAATATGACGTTTTTCTGCACCAGGTTGACAAATACATTGCCCTTTGCATCCGTGCCGGCAAGTTCCGGTCTTCCGCCCAGGTCGAATGAACCCACCACCTTGCCTTCCTTGGAATCGACAGCAGTTGCGTTGTGGGTGTTGAGATTGAAAGCAAAAACACGCTTGGTCGCGGGATCAAAAACAGTAGGCCCCGGGTTCTCGCCAGTCGATTTCACCTCTCCGATCGTTGCCAGCGTCTTCGTATTGAACATCGTCAATCTGGCAGCCCCGCCGTTGCTGATGAAGCCACGATCCAGTTCCGGATCAATTACGGTAAAGTGAGCGCCAGGCGTATTGTCGATCTTTCCCACCAAATTTCTTGAATCAATATCGATGACGGCCACGTGTGTGCCATGCGTCACATACAATCGTCGGGCGTCACTATCGACGGTGGGATGATCCCATCCCTCATCGCCGGGAACAGGGATCGTTTGCAGCAGACGATAACCGCCAGCGGCCGGTGTTGCCATCGCGACAGCACTCAGGCACACGAGAAGCAACGCTCTAAAATGTTCCATAGGTTTTCTCCTTCGCGGTTGACGTCTGACGCGAAGAATTCGACCATTCCCGAAATCATGGGTGTCTCCTATTGTGGGTTCATCGCTGGATTAGTCACAACGTTCGACTTGGCTTGAGATCACTTGCGGCTGCTCGGCGGTTCGACCACGACATCGAGCGGGAAGAGTCCCTCGCGTTGCAGCTTCACCTTTTTCCCCGAGACCAGCACGTCGTAACACTGCGCTAGTGGCTCCTTCTCGAACTCGACACACAGCTGATCCCTCTCGATCCGCCATTTGCCAGTCCGCTTGTGCCCCATCGACATGCTCGACACCGCGCCGCCGCGGTCATAGAAATCCCGCCAATGCACCTCGTCCGACACCTCCATGCCGGCGATTTTTGCGCGGATTTGCGGACCGGTGAGTTTCTGGAATTTCTCCTCGGCTGTGGCGCCCGAGCTCCAGATCGCCAAAGCGACAATCACACTCCTTGCGACGCCCAACCGCCTCACATTTCTCTCTCCCTTCCCAAAATCGAAACGACGTTTCGTCACCTTCGATCCGTGGGTTTCTGTAGCACGCCCTCCAACGGCACACTCGAGACTTGGTTTCTCAGCTCCACTTTCTTTCCAGAGACCCAGACCTCATAGCAGCCGCCGCCAGGCTCCTGCCCGGTCTCGAGGCAAAGCTGATCCTTTTGGATGCGCCATTTGCCGACGCTCTTGTGGCCCATCGAATGGATCGCAAGGGTACCGTTTCGCCCGAAGACCTCGCCCCAGTGCGATTCGTCGGTCAGCTCCATCCCTGCGAATTTCGCTTCGATTTGCGCGCCGGTCAGCTTCTGGAACCTCTGCTCGGCCTTTGCGGGCGCTACAAACGCGACCGCGGCGAGGATCGCGGCTGTCGCCATGCGGATCGTCATGGCGCGCTCCATTGCGCCAAATCGATTTGTCGCAGCGAGAACATCAGCGCCACGCCGGATGCCAGCGTCCACAATCAGCTCTTCGCGCTCGCCGTTTTGTCGAGAGCGGAGCGCAGTCCCTTGGCGAGCTTCACTGCGTCGTCATTCGCCCAGAAATGCAGGAAGAACAGCCGCGGCTGCTCATTGAGCATGTGGCTGTGGACCGCCGTCACCTCGATGCCGTTCGACCGCAAGGCCTTGATGACGGGGTTGACCTCGTCTCCGGTCAGCACGAAGTCGCCGGTGATGGCGGCCTTGCCGCCGCCGGTCGGCTGGAAGTTGATGGCCGTCGCCACACCCATGGGTCCGGCAGGCGTGATTTGCATTCCGTTCTCGCTGATCGGGTCGCGGCGCGGCACGCCAAACTGATAGACACCGCCATTGGGCTGCCCTTTGGCGCCAATGATTTGATCGAGCTGGGCAGTGTCGAGATCGATCGCGGGCGGGTTAGCCGAAGGCGCCGACGGAGTGAGGGGGGTTTTGCTCTCCGCCAGTCCTGCGCGGATCGCCGTCGCCAGCTTCACCGGATCGCCGTGTCCGCTGATATGCATGTAGAACGTCGCAGGATTGGCGCGCAGCACGTGGTTGTGAACCGCGGTG
>WNGK01017855.1_pt1 | contig 12148 bp, 11 predicted proteins | sample 5400601 | NCBI WGS metagenome assembly WNGK01 (sample SAMN13153376, study PRJNA577476) | soil metagenome | isolation source: 60 cm soil or saprolite under Garry oak tree replicate 1 | place: USA:California | collected 2016-06-15
ATCGGATAGCCGCCGGGTGCGGTGAGGATCGGCCCGGCTGCGAGTACTCGCAGCCGCCCATCGCCGCCGGAGGGTGCCACCAGCGGGCCGCCGGTGTCCCGGATCGTCGTGATGCCGTGCCGCAGGATCGTTTCCGGGGGGACCTGCCCAAGCAGTGGATGGCCATGCAGGTCGATGAAGCCGGGAAGCAGCGTGCCGGCGAAGCGGATCAGCTGACCTGGGCCGGGGAGCCGGCCGGCCGGTGCCACGGCCGCGATCCGATCACCCCAGACCGCGACCGCGTGGTCCTCGAGGACTCGCGTGCCGTCGAACACCTGATCCGCGGCGATGACGTACCGGTCGCCGAATCGTCGCTGTGCGGGCTTGTTCTCGCGGGTAGCCATCATGGCTCGTCCTTTCGTCGGGCACTGGTTCTGCGAGGACAGTACGAGCCGGGGGTGCGGGGGGGCGTCACCCGAAGGTGGAGATGCCAGGTGGAATCTTCTGCGGCCGGCTCTGGCACGAAGGTGGCGCTGGATCGGCGCTCACCGGCCAGGCAGCTGCCATGCCACGCGGGAGCCCAGTCCGAGCACGCTGAGACGACGGCGAGTGCCATGGCTTGCAGGTCGCTCGGCTGATTAGACCCGCCCATCGGAGAGCAGGCGTAGCCGAACCGTCCTCCGGCTCCCCACGACTCGCAGCTCTCACCGACAGGCCCCGCCGGGGTAACCCACCCGCCAGGCGGTATACCCGGCGTACCGTGGCGCTGGGGCGCGCGGCCACACCGACCGGCGCACCACGCTACGCACCCCGTCCGCACCGACGACCAGGTCAGCTCAGGACTCACCGCGCGAGTGCACCGCCGATCCATCGGGCCGCACCCCGCTCACGGTGACCCCGGGCCGTAGCGACTCGCCCGGCACCGCCGCGCACAACACCGCGAGCAGGTCGGCGCGGTGGATCATGGCGGTCGCCCCATAGCGGCGTTCCAGCTCGGCGGTGTCGGTGCGAGACAGCCACCGCCCAGCGGCGTCCCGGATGCCGACCTGCCCCTCGAGAACAGCCCGGCTACGGACGTGCTCGCCCACCCCGAGGGCATCCAGTGCGCGCAGCCCATTAGGCCACAAGGCCAGGCCAGCGCCGACTTCTGTGAACCGCGGCACGCTCCAAGACCTCGACCTGCCAGCCGCGCCGGGACAGCGCCAGCGCGGACGCGAGCCCGGCGAGCCCGCCGCCGACGATGATTGCTCTCATGATGCCTTCCTCTCCTTTCTCTCTGCATCTGCAGGGGTTACTCGACATTTGTAGAGCCAGGATTTGTGTGGAGGTGGCGTAGATCACGCCGGGCCGAAAGCGCCGACGCGACGTTCGCGGCGCTTGGCCGGGAGATGCGCGGGCTGGGCTCGTCCAGGTGTGGCTGACCCCGGCAGTCAGCGCCAGGTCGCCCGCCACGAACTGGCCCTGGAGGCGACCCACCGCCCCGAGTTCCGCCAAGTCCTGAGGGCTTCGGGTGCCCCGATCCGGACCATGATGGTCGACCGGCTGGCGGCCCGCAGGCGTCCGTGACTCCTGCCGGGCAGCCGAGTTCGAGGCCTTCCTCGAGGCCTGCTGTTCGACCAGATCGCCGGCGCCGGAACCCGTGACCCGACAACCGCGGGCGTGCAACACCACATCCGCGCTGCTCGCCGCCGTCACCGGCAAGCGCTCCTGACCAGGCTGCGGGCCCGACACCAGCGGGGGCCGGGCATGCCGTCTGAGCCGCGGGAACGCAGCAGCTGGCGCTCACCCTCGCTGGTGCCGCTCCACACCCGTGGACCTCGTGTGTTGCCAGCCCAAACCGCAAGCACTCCATTGCACGACTGCGGTGAGCACGCCGTAGGCGGCGAGATGGACAGCAGGTTCATGACCGCGGCCTTGATCGCCACCGTGACCGACCGGAATACCACCATGAGCAGCAGCACCGACAGGCCGGCCACGATCCCGATCAGCCACGGCAGCCGCTGGTTCACCAGGTCGGCGAAGTCCACCGCGCCGGCGTTTGGCCCGCCCACGCAGGCGCGGATGCCGGTGCCCGCGGTGGCCTGCGGCAGCACGATGTCGCGCAGCCGGTGCACGATGTCGTTGGTCGCGGTGTCCTGCTGCCAGGTCGTGGGATAGGCGATCATCATGGTCGCCGTGCGGTCCGAGCTGACAACCGGCGGTGTCACCCGCGCGACACCCGAGGTCGCCCGCACTGCGGACTGGATTCCGCGCAGTGCTCCGGCATCCCCGGTGCCGGAGCCGCCGGGCGGGAGCTTGGCCGCGATGATCAGCGGCGCGTTGAACCCGGGGCGAACCCCTCGGCGATCGTCTGATAGCTCTGGTAGCCCATCGTGTCGGGCGGCTGCGTGCTCTCGTCCGGCAAGTTGAGGTGGATGGCCAGCACCGGCGCTGCGAGGGCGAGGATCACGGCGGCGGACGCGGCGGCGGCAAACACCGGCCGCCGCTGCATGCCGCCGACCCACCGCTCCGCAAGAGGGACCCGGCGGGCGGAGCCGGCTGGCTTGGCGCCGACACGTGTGGATACCGAACGGCTGGGCTCGGCCTCACCACCCCTGGTTCTGCGGGTCAGCCTCGACCGCTTGGCGAGCCGGGTGCCTGCGAACCCGAGCAGGGCGGGCAGGAGGGTGAGCGAGCCGGCCAGCACGCACGCGACCGTGACCGCAGCCGCGACCGCGACGCCGTTCATCAGCGGCTGCCGCAGCAGCAGCAGGCCGAGCACGGCAATGATCACTGTGGTGCCGGCGAACAGCACCGCCCGGCCCGCGGTGGAGAACGCGGTCACCACGGCGCTTTCCGATCGCCCGGCCCGCAGCGCCTCGCGGAAGCGTGTGACGATGAAGAGCGCGTAGTCCACGCCCCCGCCGAGCCCGATCAGTGATGCCACCACCGGCGCGAACGACGGCGCGGGAACCAGGTGGCCGATCAGCGCGATCAGGGACAGCCCGCTGCCGATGCCGAACAACGCGGTGACGATCGGCAGCCACGTGGATGATCAAACAACCGAGGACGGCCATCCATCCGACCAGTGTCAGCCGCCGGTGCCGGTAGCAGGCGCGGGCGATCCGGCCGAGCAGTCCGGGTGTGGCGGGCCCGGCGGCTTGGCGCCAGATGTTGCCCGCTGGCGTGTCGTCGTAGCCGGGGCCGGTGTGCAGGCCGGACGGTGGGTCTGTCAGTGCCATCGCAGTCTCCTGGTTTCGGGGTACCCCGCAGGGGTGCAGGGAGAGGTCTGACCGGGTCTCCGGTTTCCGGATGCGGACTGGGTCTCATTGCCGCGCCTCGTTTGCCGCTTCGCCGGGGCCCAGCCGACGCACCGAGATCAGGCACAGCCCCAGGTCACGGACCTTGGCCAGCACCCCGTGCAGTGCGGGCTGATCAGCCAGCAGGCCAAAGATGACCGTCTGCGTGCCGTCGCTGGTGACTTGCAGACCGCCGAACCAGTCCGCCCACCGGGCCTCGAGCACGCCGTCGACGCGGATCTCGTAGCGGGCGGGCCGTCCCGGGTCGCTCACGCCCGTTCGCCTCCTCGCCGCACCCGCGGAAGTGGCGGGGCAGGACAGGCCCGGCGGCGGCGATCATGCCGCCCGCAAGGACCTGCCTCTCCGCTGCGGGGAACGGGCCGGGTGCGGTCACACATCGACGACTTCGGCGAATTCCACAGTGATGCTCTTGATCACGGAGAACGCGGCCGCGGCCGCGGGAATCGCCGGCGCGCCGGCGACCGCCGCCTGCGCGCTGGCGAGTGAGTCCCAGCGCCACATATCGAGCCACGTCTGGTCGTCGACCTTCGCGAGCTGAACCTCGATGAGCCCGGGAAAGGCGTCCCTGGCCGCGGCGACCAAGGCGGCGTGCCTGGTGAGCAATTCGCCGGTGTCGGCGGGGTCGATCGTGAACTGGTCGAGCCGGAGCAGAGCCATTGCTAATTCCTCCTGCAGATGGGCATTTCAGTCACCCGGCACGTTACGAACGGTCCCCGGGCCGGGGCGTCACCCGAAGGTGGACATGCCGGGTGGAAAGTTCCGAAAAGGCACCAGGCACGAAGGTGGCGCCCCCCTTGCCGCAAATGCGGCCCGCAGCGGGGGCGAGGAGCCTAGGAGCAGCACCGAGAAGCTGAGGGCTGAGATCTTGCGGGCCAGCCCGCCACTTCACGGCGATCGGCTAGCCTGCCACTACAATGAGCGCACCCAGCAAACGAAGCTGACCGTCGCTGAGTGCGCGGAGCGGCAGGTCACCGACCGCTGAGCCGCCCGCGGCTACCCGTTTCGAGGTTGCCCGTGCCCGAGCAGGATGCCCTGCTAGCTACCAAGCTGCACGTGCCACGCCCGCAGCCGGGTTTCGTGCCCCGCCCGCGGCTGGTGGAGGCGCTCGGCGAGGGGCTGGCGCGGGGGCTGGTGGTGGTCTGCGCCCCGGCCGGGTTCGGCAAGACGGCCCTGCTGGCGGACTGGGCCGGGAGCGCCCGGCGGGCGGTGGCGTGGCTATCGCTGGACACCGCCGACAACGACCCGGCGCGGTTCTGGCGGCATGTGGTGGCCGCGCTGGACCGGGCGTGCCCGGGGATCGCCGAGCGGGCCGGCCCGCTGCTGGGCCCGCCGCCGTCCTCGTTCGACGGGCTGGTGACGGAGCTGATCAACGAGCTCGACGCCCAGCCCGGTGCCGACCAGGTGCTGCTGGTCCTCGACGACTACCACCTCATCGACGCACAGCCGGTGCACGCCGCGCTGACGTTCCTGCTGGACCATCTGCCCATAGGTCTGCGGCTGGTGCTGACCAGCCGGTCCGACCCGCCGCTGCCGCTGGCGCGGCTGCGGGCCCGCGGCCAGCTGGCGGAGCTACGCGCCGGCGAGCTGCGCTTCACACCGGACGAGGCGGCCGCGCTGCTGTGCGAAGCGACCGGGCCCGGCCTGCCCGGTGCCGCGGCCGCGGCGCTGACCACCCGCACCGAAGGCTGGGCGGCCGGGCTGCAGCTGGCCGCCCTGTCGCTGCGCGGGCAGCCCGATCCCGCCGGGTTCGTCGCAACGTTCAGCGGCAGCCACCGCTACATCCTGGACTACCTGACCGGGGAGGTACTCCAGCACCAGCCGGAGCCGGTGCGCACCTTCCTGCTGGAAACCTCGGTGCTGGAAAGGCTGTCCGGCCCGCTGTGCGATGCGGTCACCGGCCGCACCGATGGCCAGGTGATGCTGGAGGCGAAGGTGCGCGGCTGGTGGCGCTACCACCATCTGTTCGCCGACCTGCTGCGCGCCCGCCTGCAACAGCAACAGCAACAGCGGGTCACGGAGCTGCACCGGGCCGCAGCCGCCTGGTCGGAAGAGCATGGTCTCGCCGACGATGCCGTGCGCCACGCCCTGGGCGCCGGGGACCCGGTCTGGGCCGCGCGGCTGATCGAGCGGCATTTCGACGGGATCTTTCTGCAGGGCGAGAGCGTGACGGTGCAGCGGTGGCTTTCCGGGCTGCCCGCCGAGCTGGTCCGGGCCCGCCCCCGGCTGCGCCTGGCGCAGGCGTGGATGGCGCTGGTGGGTGGCGACGTGGACGCGGCCGGGCCGCCACTGGATGACGCCGCGCGCGCGCCTGCGGGCGCCGCGGATGAGCCGTTCGAGCCGTCGTCCGGCCGGGCGGCCAGCGTGCTGGCGAACGTCCCCGCGGCGATCGCGCTCGATCACGCCTTCCTCGCTTACCTGCGCGGCGACGCCGAGGGTACGGCCGGATTCGCGTCGCAGGCCCTGGCCCAACTTGGCGAGGGCGAGTGGATGCTGGAGTTGTGGATTCGGTCGATGCGGGCCCTGGCGGAGTGGCTGCGCGGCCGGCTCGCAGAAGCCGAGCGCGGCTTCGCCGCCCTCGTCGCCGGATGGCGGGCGGCCGGTGAGCGTCCCCTGGCCACGTCGGCCTGCCATTTCCTCGGCCAGGTCCAGCGCGCCCAAGGCCGCCTAGACGCGGCGCTCGGCACCTATCAGCAGGCGCTGGAGATCGCCGCGCCGCCGGGCCAGGCGGCGATGCCCGCAGCCGGCATCGGATATGTGGGCATGGCCGAGGTGGCCTACCAGCGCGGCGAGCTTGATGCTGCACTGCGCCACGTGACCGAGGGCATCACGCTGTGCCGGCAGCTGAACTGGACCCAGCCGCTGGCCACCGGCCTGGTCACGCTGGCCTGGATCCGGCAGGCCAAGGGTGACCCGGCCGGAGCCCTGGAAGCGATCGGCGAGGCAGAGCGGGCCGCGCCGGGTCCGGCCGTGGCCAACCTGTTTAACCCCGTCCCGGCGCAGCGGGCGCGGCTGCAGCTCGCTCAGGGCGAGGTTGCCGCGGCCGTCCGCTGGACCCAGCAGCGCGGTCTCGCCGCGGATGACGAGCCGGCGTACCAGAAGGAGCGGGAGCATCTGGTACTGGCGCGGGTGCTGCTCGCGCAAGACCGCCCCGGGCCGGCGCTGGCGCTGCTGGACCGGATGCACGCTCCTGCGGCCGACCTGGGCCGCATCGGCAGCATCATCGAGATCGGCGCGCTGCAGGCGCTGGCGCTGGCGGCCAGCGGCGACGAGGCCGCCGCGGTGGACGCCCTGGCCGGGGCGCTCACCCTGGCCTGCCCCCAGGGATACGTCCGGGTCTTCGCCGATGCGGGCGCGCCGATGGGCGTCCTGCTCGGCCGGCTGGTCGCGGCCCAGCGGGCAGAGCACGCCGCTGCCCGCGGCGTCCCCCTCGGCTGCCTGGCCCGGGTCCTGCAAGCGCTCGGCCAAAACCACGCCGTGCCGGGCTCCCGGCCGCGCACCGCCACGGTGCCAGGCCTAGTTGAGCAGCTGACCGCCCGCGAGCTGGAAATCCTGCGGCTGGTCGCCGCGGGCACGCCGAACCAGGCGATCGCCGACCAGCTCGTGGTCACCCTCGACACCGTCAAAAAACACATCACCCACCTCCTCGGCAAACTCGGCGCGGCCAACCGCACCGAGGCCGTCGCCCGCGCCCGGCAGCTCGGCCTGATCCCCTAGCACGGCACCCCCGCCGATCCCCCCGCCACCTTCGTGCCAGGGCTGGGCCTGGAAGATTTCCACCGGGCATGTCCACCTTCGGGTGACGCCCACGGCAGCGCCTGCTCATACCGTCTCTCGCAGAACCAGTCGCCAAACACAACCGGGCTCTCCGCCAACCGGGCCCATAGATGGCGACCGGCCGAGGAGATGACAGTGAAGCGCATCCGAATACAAAGGCCCAGAGCCCGGCGCGAGCGACCCTGGCTTGAGGTCCTTCCGCCCGGCCCGCGAGACCCAGATGTGGTCCGGGCCAAGGCACTCAGCCGCGCCGCCGGTCGCCGTCAGCAGGTGACCAGCAAATGATGCATCCCACGATCTCGGAAGCGCTCGCCAAATCCGGCCAGCAGCAGTTTCGCCGGGAGGCGGAGCAGTGGCGCCTGGCCCGCCTGGCCCGGTCGCGGGCCGGTGGCGTCCCGGCCCGGGCCGGACGGCCCGCCGCGGCGGTAACTGGCATGGCGGCAGGCCTTGCTTCACGGGCTCTCCGCGTCACGGCGTCCTGGTGCCGGCCCCGATCCGGGTGCACGGCGCTCTGCCCGGCGACGATGCCGGGCTGGTCGGCGCGGCGGCTGCCGGACGCGCACGAGCCGGTGGACACGGCACCTGCGCCCGGCCGCGGCACCCGCCAGAGCCGTCCGGGATATCGGGGTGTCGTTGTTCCGGCGCGGGCGATGACGATGTGCCAGCATCAGCCGCCGTGCCCGCCGGCCGGGGCACCTGACCGTGCGGCCGCGCGCACGGTGGCCAGCCATCCAGAGGAGGGCTGGAGCCTGCTGTGCAACCGAGTCGTGCTATTTGACGATGGCGGCGAGCTTCTCCCGGGTGGCAGGGCGGTAGAGCCGCCCCGGCCTTTCGGTGAAACCGGCATCCAGCCTTCGCGGCGGCGGCCCATCCCAGCCGAGCTCCAGATCCTCGCAGCCATACCCGCGTAGATCTGGCCCATCGTCGCGTTCATCCCCGAGTCGAGGCGGCTCCTGCCCTACTGAGCTCACACTCGCCAACCCGGTCCACCAGCAGAGCTGCGCCGTGGGCCCACCGCATCCTAAGGAGATGACATGGATTCGCATTCCCCCCTCGCCGTGGAGGCTTCGGGCCTGGTCAAGACCTTCGGCGGCACGCGGGCCGTCGACGGCATCGACCTGGCCGTGCCCGCCGGCTCGGTGTATGGCTTCCTGGGCCCCAATGGCGCCGGCAAGACCACCACCATCCGCATGCTGGCCACCTTGCTGCGCCCCGATGGGGGCCGCGCGCGGGTCCTTGGCCACGACATCGTGGCCGACGCCGACGCGGTCCGCGGCCTGGTCGCGCTGACCGGCCAGTACGCCTCGGTCGACGAGGACCTCACAGGGCGGGAGAACCTGGTGCTGCTGGCCCGGCTGCTAGGTCACCGGCGGCCAGCGGCCAGGAGGCGGGCCGGCGAGCTGCTGGACGCCTTCGGCCTGACCGGCGCGGCCGGCCGGCCGGCCAGCACCTATTCGGGGGGCATGCGCCGGCGGCTGGATATCGCCGCCAGCATCGTCGTCACTCCCCGGCTGCTGTTCCTGGACGAGCCGACCACCGGGCTGGACCCGCGCAGCCGCAACCAGCTCTGGGAGCTGATCCGGGCGCTGGCCGCCAGCGGCACTACGGTGCTGCTGACCACCCAGTACCTGGACGAGGCCGACCAGCTCGCCGACCGGATCGCCGTCATCGACCACGGCAGCCTCATCGCCGAGGGCACCCCCGGCCAGCTCAAGGCCTCGGCCGGCACCGGCACCCTGCGGGTGCGGCTGCGCGACCCTGGCCAGCGACCCCTGGCCCAGCGCACCCTCTCGCACGCGCTCGGCACGGCCGCGCGCCTCGACTCCGACCCTGACGCGCTGTCGGCGCGGGCCGCCGACCCCCAGCGGGCCATGCACGCGCTGACAGAGCTGTCCCACGCCGGGGTCGCGGTCAGCGACTTCGCGCTCGGCCAGCCCAGCCTCGACGAGGTGTTCCTCGCCCTGACCGGCCGGCCGGCCCAGGACGGCACCACCCAGAAGGAGGATGCCGCATGACCACCACCGCCACCACCTCCCCGCAGGCTGCCATCCAGGAGCTGCGCGCGGCGCTGTCGGCCCGCGCGCGGCCACCTCGTGCCAGCGCCCTGTCCGCGGCGCTCACCTTCGCCTGGCGGGCGCTGCTGAAGATCAAGCACGTCCCCGAGCAGCTCGGCGACGTCATCGGGATCCCGATCATCTTCACCCTGGGGTTCACCTACCTGTTCGGCGGCGCGCTGGCCGGCTCGACCCGCACCTACCTGCAGTTCCTGCTGCCCGGCAGCCTGGTCATGGCCGTGCTGCTGGTCACCACCTACAGCGGGGTCACCCTCAGCACCGACATCACCAAGGGGGTCTTCGACCGCTTCCGGTCGCTGCCGATCTGGCGGCCCGCCCCCATCGTCGGGGCCCTGCTCGGCGACATCGGACGCTACCTGCTCGCCTCCACACTGGTGATCGCGGTCGGCCTGGCGCTGGGCTTCCGCCCCCATGGCGGCGCGGCCGGCACGGCCGCAGCGGTGGGGTTGGTACTGGCATTCGCGTTCGGCCTGTCGTGGCTCTGGACCACGCTCGGGCTGGTCCTGCGCGCCCCCAGCGCGGTCAGCAACCTGAGCCTGCTGGTGCTGTTCCCGCTGACCCTGGCCAGCAACATCTTCGCCGACCCCACCACCATGCCCGGATGGATGCAGGCGTTCATCGGCATCAATCCCGTCAGCCACCTGGTAACCGCCGCCCGCGGCCTCATGCACGGAACCCCCAGCATCGGGCAGGCCGGCTGGGTGCTGCTGGCCTCCGCCGCGCTCACCGCCGTGTTCGCGCCGCTCACCATGCACCTGTACCGCAGCAAGTGAGCCCGGCCCAACTGACATCAAGTGCCGGAACATCTGCAGCAGACAGACATGCCATGGCCACCGGGCGGGCGGCCCAGTCTGCCCACCACCAGTCCTACGAGACAGCGCACCGGACGTGCGCGGTTGCCGCGTCGCCTGACATTCCGGGGGTTGCGTCCTCGTACTGCTGAGACGAACACACCATCCAGCGGACCACCGGCTCAGGCTGTGACCGCGAGAACGGCAAGGAGATGACCGTGCAACCGCGTCTCAACCTCTCCGGCAACCCCGTCGCGGCCAGGTTCGCCAAGTACCTCATCTCGGCGGGCAAGGCGCTGTCTGATTCGGCCCTGCCGGCTGCGACACAGGAACTGGTGGAGATCCGGCCAGCCAGATCCAACGGCGGCGCCGTCTGCATCGACATGCACACTAAGGACGCCGCGCATACCAGGGAAAGCCAGCAGCGGCTGAACCTGGTCGCGCGTGGCGGGAGGCGAAAGTGTTCACCGAGGCCGAGCGGGCCGCGCTGGAGCTCGCTGAGCAGGGCACCCGGCTTGCTGACGCCGCTGGGGGTGTCACCGGCGAGGCCTGGGCGAATGCGGCCAAGCACTACGACGACGAGTAGCTCGGCGCGCTGGTGGCGCTCATCGCCGGGATTAACGCCTGGAACCGGATCAACGTCATCACCCGGCAGCCAGCCGGCGACTACCAGCCGGGCCAGTTCGGATAACCACCGGCCCGCGCCGGCCGGCCACCCCGCTGGCCGGTCGGCCGGACCCAGCGACGGGCGCCACAGGGCTCATCGGCAGCACGGTTGCCGGTCGGCTGCGCTCTGATGGCGATGAAGCCGTCCCCCTCAGCCGCAACCGCGCGGCCCGGGAAACCACCTCGGGGGACCGCCAGCCGTGCAAACACCGCAACATAGACACAACACAGATGGACGGCAGGGAAACCGATGAGCGACCTTCAGGCCATCGCTGACCGCGTCGAGATCGAGGCGCTGAGCGGCGAGTTCACCGACGCGGTGATGATGAACGACCACGACCGCCTCGCGTCACTGTTCACACCCGACGGCGCAGTGCGGATCCCTCTGGGCAACATCGAGGCCGTCGGCCGACAGGAGATCCGCGCCCTCGGCGAGCGGCGGCAGGCTCTCGCGGACTACTTCGTGCAAACCACCCACCCGGGGCACGATCCAGCTTGACGGCGACACCGCGACCGGCCGCGCCTACCTGAGCGAGCTCGCCCGCGTGCGCGACGGCAGCTCGCATCTGAACTACTTCGTGTACCACGACCGCTACCAGCGCACCCCGGACGGCTGGAGGTTCGTCGAGCGCGTCGCTGAGTTCAGATACCTCGATGCCACACCGCTGGCAGGCTCGGCGCCCCACGCAGCGGGGGACGCCCGCTGACCCGCCAGCCGGGTCCGCGGCGGAAGGAAGGCGGCGCCCTCGCTGCACCATTGTCCCCCGGCACCTGGGATCCCGGCCCGGTGCACCCGGGGCGCCCGCCTCGGCGTACCCGTTGCGGTGGGCTGGTTCGCCAGCGAGCCGCCGACGCCGGTCCCGGCGCACGCAGCGGCGGCGCCCCTGGCGGACGGCACATCCTCCGCTACGGTCACGCACCCGCGAAGCCCGGCGAAGCGGCCCGCCTGGCGCGCCGCGATCGGACCGCAAGTCCAGCGCCTGCTCGCGCCAGTCACGGCATCCCCGCCCGGCTGCTGGCGGCAGGCCAGGTCGTGGCCAGCGACCCGGCAAGCCCGCCGATAACCGGCTCCGCCGCCGCCCGATGCCCCGCGACTGGCCTCAACTCACCTGCGGATCGCACGCCCCAGCCAAGACCTCGCCAAGGCCAAAGCGTTCTGGGTCGGCGGGCTGGGCCTGACCGTCCTGCACCGGGCCGGCCCGGACGCCGAAGGCGGACACACCCTGCTGATAGCCGGATGGCCAGGGGCCGCCTGACACCTCGAACTGGTCGGCGGCCCGGTCGGCGAGACCCCGCCCGCCCTTACCGAAGAAGACCTGCCCGCCTCTACCTACCTCGGCGCCCCGCCGATGACGCGCTGCTCCAGCGCCTCGTGCACACGGGCGGACAGGTCGTCTCCGCCAGAAAGCCCTACTGGGGAACGCTGGGAGTCACTATCGCCGACCCCGACGGCTACCGGCTCGTACTCAGTCACCGGACATGGCAGTGAGCAGCACCGTCTCAGGCAGGCAGACGCCGACCCGGCCACGCAGTCAGCCTCACCGTCAGGGAACCGAACCAGAGA
>WNGK01021028.1_pt1 | contig 12146 bp, 11 predicted proteins | sample 5400601 | NCBI WGS metagenome assembly WNGK01 (sample SAMN13153376, study PRJNA577476) | soil metagenome | isolation source: 60 cm soil or saprolite under Garry oak tree replicate 1 | place: USA:California | collected 2016-06-15
TGTCCCTGACCGACCCGGCCTTGAATGCAAACAACGGCGCCTCGGCGCCGTTGTTTTTGATGCGGACGCGCTCGAGCCGTGATCAGCCAGCCAGAGCCACTGCCAGCTGCTCGGGGGTGACATCGCGGCATATCGCCGCGCGACCCAGCGCCTGCAGCACCACGAAGCGCATCGCGCCGGCGTCGACCTTCTTGTCGCGCGACATGAGCTCGATCCAGGCCCTCGGCTCCAGCGGCGGCGGGTCGGTGGGCAGCCGCGCCCGTTCGATGAGTGCTCGCAACCTGTCCAGCGCCTCGATCGGAAGTCCAGCGGCCAATACGGAGAGGCGGGTCGCCAGGACCATCCCCGCGGCCACCGCCTCGCCGTGGAGCCAGGTCCCGTACCCGGTCCCGGCCTCGATCGCGTGGCCAAAGGTGTGGCCGAAGTTGAGGAGCGCCCGCTCGCCCGTTTCGCGCTCGTCGGCAGTCACGATTTCGGCCTTGATGCGGCAGCACTCAATGACTGCGTGTGTGACCGCGTCCGGGTCGCGGACCACGAGCCGTTCCATGTTGGCTTCGAACCATTCGAACAGCGCGAGATCGCGAATCGCGCCGTACTTGATGACCTCGGCGATCCCCGCACGATACTCGCGGTCGGGGAGGGTGGAGAGCGTCGCGGTATCGCTGATCACCGCGCGCGGCTGATAGAACGCGCCGATCATGTTCTTGCCCAACGGATGATTGACCGCCGTCTTGCCGCCGACCGACGAGTCCACCTGCGCCAGGAGCGTCGTCGGGACCTGCACCAGCGGAATGCCGCGCTGGTAGGTTGCCGCGGCAAATCCCGCGAGGTCGCCGACGACTCCGCCGCCCAGCGCGATCAACACCGTCGAGCGATCCGCGCTCAGCTCCAGCAACCGCGTGTGTATCGCGTAGAGTGTCGCCCAGTCCTTGTGCGCTTCCCCATCCGGCACGACGATGACTTCGTTGTCGACCGCGGCTCCGGAAAGCGCGCCCTGCAGGGGAGTCAAATGGTGCTGCGCGACGACCGGGTTGGTGACGATGATCGCGCGCCGCGACGCGAGCGGCGAGAGCAACTCTCCCGCGCGCTGCAGAAGGCCATCGCCGACGTGGATCGGATAGCTGCGCTCACCGAGCGCGACGGTCAGCGTGCGCACTCGTGTCCCGTTCCGTAGGTTCCGATGATAAAGGAGCGAGCGGAATCGGCTGTCAGGCAAGGCGCGAGGCCGACAGCGTAGTTCGGACTACGGGTCCACGTTCCGTTCTGCGTCAGAAGCTCCCGGTTGGCCGGGCGCAGGATTGCTCCGCCGCCGGTCGAGAGGACGATATTGGTCTCCGCGACGAGATCGGCGAGAACGGCTTGTTCGCGATCGCGAAAGCCGGGCTCGCCCTCGAGCTCGAAGATCAACGGGATCGAGACGCCGAGCCGGCGTTCCAGCTCGACATCCGCGTCGTAGAAGGGCTTGTTCAGCCGTTTCGCGAGCAGTCGCCCAAGCGTGGACTTGCCGCAACCCGGCATGCCCACGAGAAACAGATTGCCCCGATGCAGATGCATCGGCCGATTGTAGTGTAACGACGCCGCGGAGGCGAGGCGCGGCCCTGTTACGAGCATCCGATCGCTAACGACCTTCCGGCTCGCCGGGGTCGACACCGCCCGCGGTCCCGCCTTATTGCGGCACGCAGGCGAAGACCTTGGTTATCCCATGGCCCTCGGGCAGCCATCCGGCGGCGATCATCTCATTGAAGACCGAGACGCTCGTGGTGTACCGATGGTTAGGTGCGCCGCCCATACCGTTGTTGTAGAGGCGATACAGGGGAACGGTTCCGGTCGCACATCCGCCGTTGGCATCGATGAGCGCCACGTAAAACGCGATGCCCTCGTAAGTCCACGCGGGGTTCGCCTGCAGGGCGTTGCATTCCGACAGGAACGGCGTATAGAAATGCGTGCTCTTGGGAACGAAGATGGTGCTGAAGAAGCGGCAGGTGCCCGCCGAACCGGCGATGGGCTGTGACCAAACCGTGAACCTTTCGCCCGTGCGCTGCCAGGCGCCGTCGAAGGCGCCGTTGTCGAGCAGGTCGATCTCGGTCGCGAGCGCGGTCACGAAATAGAAACCCCAACTGGCGTAGTAATACTCGATGGCCGCAGCAGTCGGCGGTGGTGGCACGGGTGGCGACGGAGGCGGCGGGGTTCCGATGGTGACCGTGTCCGGCATCGTGACCCAATCGTCGACGGTAAAGCCATCATCGGTTGCTCCGCCGGTGAATTCGGTCAGGAAAATGACGTAGTACCAGACACCGTCGGGCGGCGTGCCCAACGGCAGCGTGGGAGAGCCGACGTTGACGAACTGCTGGCCGGCCTGCAGCACGCCGAGCTGGAACTGCGCCAGCTTGAAATCCATCGGGGGAGGGTTGACAGGGCTGCCTGCGAAGGGCTGGCTGGCGGCCCAGAGCTCCAGCCGGAGCGTGCCGGTGGGATGGTTCCAATTGTTCTTGATGCCGCCCGCAATGAGAGCGACGACACCCCCGTTGATCACCGGCCTGACATCGTTGTTCGTGAATACAACATTCGATGCGGCCGCGGGTGCCGCGCAGATCAGGATCGCGACACACAGGAGGCTCACTCCTGCCCTGCGCTCGACGCACCAATCCTTCAGCGCTGTTGCGATCGATACTGCTGAGTTCACGCCGCTACCCTTCCACGCGGGGCGATCCGCCGCACGTGGGCGCCCGTTGAGCGCCCACATCGCCTGACCGCTTTGTGTTATCGGACCGCGGTGACCGATTCCTTGATGATCCGCGGGGTGAGGAAGATAAGCAGCTCGGTCTTCTCGATGTCCTTGGCGGTCTGCTTGAACGCGTAACCGAGGATCGGGATGTCGCCCAGAAACGGCACCTTGGTCACGCCGGCGATGTTGATGATCTGGCCCACCGTGTCCTTGTGAATCTCGACCGTCATGATGATCCGGTTGTCGGGCGTGATCTGCGGCGTGACGTCGAGCGACAGGACCGCCTTCTTGAACTGCACCGTCGGCACGGTGTTGTTGGTGCCCTGGATGATGTACGGGATGTCGGTGCCCTGCTCGATGTGCGCCTTCTGGTTGTCCGCCGTTACCACGCGCGGGCTGGAGATGACCTTGCCCAGCGTATCGGCCTCGAGCGCGGACAGCTCCAGGTTGATGAGGTTGCCACTGCCCAGGTTGATGAGTGTCAGCGCCAGCTGGCCCGCGGCGCCGGCGACCGGGAGATTGACGTTCAATTGCGGCGAATCGGAGTAGCCGGCGTTGGCGATGCCCGAAGCGAGCTCGTACGGCGTCTGGGTGCGGGTTTCCCGTGTACACGTCGTGGCGGTACAGGTCACGACGGGCGTGGTCGACAACGTCCCGCCGAAACCGCCGGCGTAACGCTTATTGACAGTGAAGCCGGTCTGCACGCCGAGTCGCACGCCGAGCTGGCGGCTGAACTTGTCGCTGGCGATTACGATACGGCTCTCGATGAGGACCTGCCGGACCGACGTGTCGATCTGCCGGATGATCCGCCGGACTTCCTCGAGCTTGCTCGCCGTGTCAGTGACGAACAGGATGTTGGTCCGCGGGTCGACGAATGCGGAGCCGCGTCGCGAAAGGAAGCGATCGCCGGCGCCGGCCGCCCCGCCGCCCGCTCCGCGCGCCCCGACGTTGATGATGGCGAGGATGTCGCTCGACTTGGCATAGTTCAACTGGAACATCTCGGTCTGCAGCGGCTCGAGCTCGCTGATCTGCTGCCGCGCTTCGAGCTGCTGCTTTTCCTTGACGGCCAACTCCTCGCGCGGCGCGATGAGAACGACATTGCCGTTCTTGCGCATGTCGAGGCCCTTGGTCTGCATGATGATGTCGAGCGCCTGATCCCAGGGGATGTCCTTCAGGCGCAGCGTGAGGCTGCCGGTCACCGTGTCGCTGGTGATGATGTTCAAGCCCGTGAAGTCTGCGATCACCTGCAGCACCGCCCGCACTTCGACATTCTGGAAGTTGAGCGAGAGTTTTTCGCCCTTGAAGCCCTGACGCGTGCCCTGCGTCAGCTTGTTCGGGTCTTCCTGAATAGGCTTGATTTCGAGAATGAAGCGATTGTCGGCCTGGTACGCGGAGTGTTCCCACAACCCGCGCGGCTCGATCACGATGCGCGCGTTGCCGCCCTGTCCGAAGGTGTCGATGGTCGCGACCGGCGTGGCGAAGTCGGCCACGTCGAGTCGGCGCTCGAGGTTGCGCGGTACGGCGGTCTTCAGGAAGTCGACCACGAGCGTGCGACCCTGCTGGCGGATGTCGATGCCGGTGCTGTTGTCGGACAGATCGACGATGATGCGGCCTTCGCCGTTGCGTCCACGGCGGAAATCGACGTCGCGCAAGGTGTGGGTGACCTCGCCCGGCCGAGCCTCCGCGAAGCGCGAGACGACAGGTGCCTCGGCGGCGGCCGCGGCACTCGGCTGATCGGTCAATGTCACCAGGACGGTGTTGCCCTCGATCTGCGTTTCGTAGGACTGCGGCTTGTTGAGGTTGAACACGACGCGCGTCCGGTTCCCGGCCTGGACGACGTTGACGCTCCGCAGCGCCGGATCGCCGACATCCTGCACGGTCTTACCCAGACCGTTGCCCGTATCCGGAAAGTCGAGCGCAATACGCGGGGGGTTGGCGATCGCGAACCCCGCCGGTGGGTTGGAGAGCGGCGCCTTCAGCGTGAACTTGATCACCGTCCGGCCGGAGCTCGCCTTGGACACGGAGAGCGCATCGAGGCTGTTGGTGGTCTGCGCAAGGGCGCTCCCTGCTCCGAGTGCGAGAAACCCCGCAAGAAGCGCGAACATGCCCGCCCGGGCCTGCCAGCGGAAGCGTTTGGAACCGGTGGATGGCAAGGGGCTCATCGTCGTCGCTCCTGTCTTTGATCGGTTGCGTCCGCAAGCTGCAAAGTACTCGAGCGCTCGGTCCAGTCGCCTGTTCCATCCTGGACCAACTCCTTCAACTTGATTTCGTTGTCGCTGATCCCGACGATGACGCCGAAGTTCTGGCCCATGTAATTGCCGATCTTGACCTGGTAAACGTCCTTTTCGGTCGTGCGGATCAGCGCGAACGTCGCGCGACCTTTCTGGAGCGTTCCCACCATCTGCAGCGACTCCAGCGGGTAAGCCTCCAGCGGCTCCTTGCGCCGCGTGAGATCCGGGGCGAGGTTGCTGCCGCTTTTCACCGGCTCGATCTTGCGTGGCTTGAACGGGTCGGGCAGGTCGAACGCGTTATAGGTGAACGGCTCATAGGGCTTGACCTGCGGCAGCGGATCGAGCTTCCCCTTGGAACCCTTGCCCTGTTCCTGCATCCAGGCGCGCAGATCCTGATGGCTCTCGCCGCTGCAGCCGGCGACGAGCAGCCCGATGCCAACCCAACAGGCGAGGCGCGCTCTCATTTCTTGCCCTTGGCCTTAGCGTCCTTGGCCCCGCGACGCTGCTTGGCGATCTCGTCTTCGTCGAGGTAGCGGAAGGTCTTGGCCACGGTCTCCATCGTGAGCGTGCCCTTGTCGTTGGCGATGGAAAGATCGTTGAGCGTCACGATGCGCGGGAGCTGCGCGACATCGCTCGCGAACGCGCCCATGTCGTGATAGGTGCCGGTCACCCTGACGGTGATCGGCAACTCGGCGTAGAAATCCGCCATCTTCTCCGTGGTGGCGGGCTTGAACAGCTCGAACTGGAGCCCGCGGCCAAGGCCGGCCTGGTTGATGTCGGTGAGCAGCGCGTCCATTTCCGACTTGTTGGGCAATTGCTTGAGCAAGGCGCCGAACGATTGCTCGATCTCGCGCAGTTGCTGGATATAGAGTTCGAGGTTGACGGCGGTCGAGCGTGTCCCACTGATCGCGCCAGTCGAGCAGCGCGCCGACGATCACAATCACCGCGAAGATCAGCGACAGAACCACCGCTTTGGGAAGCAGCGGCCAGCTGCCGGCCTCCCGGATATTCAACCGGCGGATGTCGTCGAGCGTCATGATTTCGCTCCATCGGCCGGTGCCTTGGCCGGCGGCGCCTTGCCGGGCGGCGCGGGCGCCTTCCCGGTATCGAGCGCCGGTGCCGCGCGCTTGACCTGCATCGCGAGCGTGAACTCGTTCACTTTCTGCTTGTCCAGTGCAACTGAGCGGATCTCGACCAAATCCGGTGTGGAAAGCCAGGGCGAGCTCTCGACGTTGCGCATGAGCGTCGAGACCCGCGCGTTCGACTGGGCGTAACCGACCAGCGTGACCCGCGTACCCTGTTGTCTGACCGACTTGAGGTAGACACCGTCCGGAAGCTGGCGGACCAGCTGATCCAGCAGGTGCACCGCTTCGGTCCGATTCGCCTGCAGCGTCTCGACGACCTGCTTTCTCGCCAGCAACGCCTGCGTCTGGTCGCGCAACCGGTCAATCTCCTTGATCTGCTCGTCGAGCTTCGCGATCTCGGTCGTCAAGAGCTTGTTTCGGCCGTTCTGATTTTCGATCTGCGCGGCAATCAGGACGTGGCCCAGACCGATCGTGCCGATAGCCAGGATGGCCAGCCCGATCGCGAGCGAAACGAATTGGCGTTGGCGCGCCTGGCGCTTCTGCTCCCGGTGGGGAAGGAGGTTGATGCGAACCATCAGTCGAAACTCCGCATGGCAAGACCGCAGGCGATCAACAGCAGCGGCGCCTCCGAGGCGAGCTGGCGCGGGCGGATCCGGTCCGACACGCCCATGTTCGCGAACGGGTTGCCGACGATCGTATTGGCGCCCGCACGCTTGGCGACAAGCTCGTCCAGCCCGGGTACCAGCGCGCAGCCGCCGGACAGCACGATCTGATCGACTTGGTTGTACGATGTCGAGGTGAAGAAGAACTGCAGCGCCCGGGTCACCTCCAGCGCCAGCGTTTCCATGAACGGTTGCAGGACATCGACGTCATAGTTCTCGGGCAGCCCGGCGTTCTTCTTCGCCGACTCGGCTTCCTCGGGCGATAGATTGAACGCGCGCTGAATCTCGTGGGTGAGCTGGTTGCCGCCGAAGGCCTGGTCACGCGAGAAGAGGATTTGGTTATTCCGCAACACGTAGAAATGCATCACGTGCGCGCCGATGTCGACCAGCGCGATGTTCTGGTCGCGCCCGTTCGCCGGCAGCGACGGGGTGACCATCCGGAAGGCCTCCTCGGTGGCGTAGGACTCGACGTCCATCACCCGGGGCTTCAAGCCCGCAGCGTCGGCGATCGCGACGCGATCCTCGACCTTTTCCTTCCGCGATGCGGCGATCAACACTTCGACTTCGTCAGGGTTGTTCGGCGCGGGACCGAGGATCTGGAAGTCGAGATTGACCTCGTCCAGCGCAAACGGGATGTACTGGTTCGCTTCGGTTTCGACCTGAAGCTCGAGTTCTTCCTCAGTTTGCCCCGCTGGGACGATGATTTTCTTGGTGATCACCATGGCGGCAGGCAACGCCAAGGCAACGTTCCGGTTGCGGCTGCCGAGCCGCTTGTGCGCCCGGCGAAGCGCCTCGGCGACTTGATCGAGGTTGGCGATGTTGCCGTCGGTCACGACGTCCTTGGGGAGCGGTTCGATCGCGTAGCGCTCCAGGCGATACGCTCCCTTCCCGGACTCCGACAGTTCGACCAGCTTGAGCGCAGTCGAACTGATGTCGACGCCGATCAGCGGCGGCGCCGTCGTGTCGAGAAACGAAAAAGCAGAGCCGAGTTTTTCCTTCAGCATGGGGCGTTTAGACCATTTACATATAAACTACATTAAATCCTAGCAGCAAGTATAAACGAAGGCAATTTCTTTTTTTCAAGTTTATTTGGCTCCCTAACCCTGCATATAATCGCGGCTCCCACCCAGCGCCGCGCTAACTTTCATTCACTCATGCTAAAGCGGTGGCTTATCTACCTGGTGTCCGTCCTGTTTGGCTTGGCGATGGTTGGCGGCCTCCTCGTTGCCTTCGTGTTTGCCCTGCTTTATCCCACTTTGCCCACGCTTGAGGCGCTGACCGACTACCAGCCCAAGATCCCGCTCCGGATCGTCTCGGCCGAAGGGGAGCTGCTCGGGGAGTTCGGGGAGGAGCGCCGGGCGGTGGTCAAGATCAGGGACGTCCCGGAAATCATGCGGGAGGCGATTCTCGCAGCGGAAGACGAGCGGTTTTATCAACACGGCGGGGTCGACTACATCTCGGTCCTGCGCGCGGCGCTGGCCAACCTGACCAGCGGGACGCAGCAAGGCGCCGGCACGATTACGATGCAGGTCGCACGGAACTTCTTTCTCACCCGTGAGCGAACGCTCACTCGCAAACTTCGCGAGGTCCTGCTTGCCTATAAGATCGAGGCGAATCTGACCAAGGATGAGATCCTGGAGCTCTACATCAACCAGATCTTCCTCGGTCAACGCGCCTACGGCTTTGCCGCAGCGTCCCAGATCTACTTCGGCAAACCTCTGTCCCAGATCGATGTGGCAGAGGCCGCCATGCTCGCCGGCCTCCCGAAGGCGCCCTCGGCCTACAACCCGATTGCCAACCCCAAGCGGGCCCGCGCCCGTCAGCTTTATGTGCTGCGGCGCATGCACGAGCTGCGCTTCATCAACGATGCCCAGCTCCAGCACGCGGTGGCGGCGCCGCTGGTGGTTCACCCCACCCTGCGCGACAGCTCGGCTCATGCCGACTACGTTGCGGAGATGGCCCGGCAAACGATCTTCGAGACCTATGGAGAGGACAGCTACAGCCGCGGCCTGACCGTGTACACGACCATTCGCAAGGCTGATCAGGACGCCGCCTACGCCGCCGTGCGACGGGGCGTCATCGACTACGATCGCCGCCATGGCTACCGCGGTCCCGAGGGGTATGTGAGTCTGCCGAGCGACCCCGCCGAGCTCGAAGCTGAGCTCGACCAGGCCTTTCAAGACTTGGACGACAGCGACAACCTCGATCCGGCAGTCGTTCTCGCCGCAGGGCCCGGCGAAGTCAAGGCGGTTAAGAGCGATGGCGAAGCCGTGACCGTCACTGGCGACGGGCTGAAGTTCGCGGCGCGGGCGCTATCCGACAAGGCGCCCGCCGGCAGCCGTATCCGCCGCGGCGCAGTGGTCCGCTTGAGCCGCGACGACAAGGGCCGCTGGCAGATCGCCCAGTTGCCCCAGGTCGAGTCCGCGCTCATTTCTGCGCGGCCATCGGATGGTGCGATTCTGGCGCTGGTGGGCGGCTTCGATTTCGACCGCAGCAAGTTCAACCATGTGACGCAGGCCCTGCGCCAGCCGGGATCGGCGTTCAAGCCGTTCATCTATTCGGCCGCGCTCGAGAAGGGCTTCAGCCCGGCCACGGTGGTCATCGACGGCCCACTGTACTTCGACGCCTCCGAGACCGGGAGCGAGCCCTGGGAGCCGAAGAACTATGACGGCAAGTTCGAAGGGCCGATGCGGCTGCGAACCGCGCTCATGAAGTCGAAGAATCTGGTCACCGTCCGCGTCATGCGGGCGATCGGCCCCAAATACGCGCAGGACTACATCGCCCGTTTCGGCTTCGATCCGAAGTTGCATCCACCCTACCTGCCGATGGCTCTGGGCGCGGGCGCGGCGACCCCGGTGCAGATGCTCGGCGCTTATTCGGTTTTCGCGAACGGGGGCTACCGCGTCGCGCCGTATCTGATCGACAAAGTCCTCGACAGCCACGGCAATGCACTTTCACGCGCCCAGCCCAGCCTTGCCGAGCAGGGTGCCGAGCGCGTCATCGACCCGCGCAACGCCTTCATTATGACCACGATGATGCGCGACGTCGTTCGCGCCGGGACCGCCGCCCGCGCCATGCAACTCGGACGCCAGGATCTCGCCGGCAAGACCGGCACGACCAACGACTTCGTCGACGCCTGGTTCTGCGGATTTAATGCTTCGATGGTCGCCATTGCGTGGATCGGGTACGATCAGCCCAGAACCCTCGGGACCGGTGAGACGGGGGCCGCCGCGGCGTTGCCGATCTGGATGAACTTCATGGCCAAGGTCCTCAAGGGCGTTCCGGAGCAGCCGCTTGCGCCGCCCGAGGGCGTGCTCGTCGCCCGGGTCAACCCCGAGACCGGCCTGCGCGAGCCCGACGACCGCGGTGGCATCGTCGAGTACTTCTACTCCGAGTTCCCGCCCAAGCCTCGCGAGGACGTGCTCGTTCCCGGGACCAGCCGCGTCCCCGGCGAGATCCGCAATCAGCTTTTCTAGGAGCCTAGGTCGCCGCTGTGGCTCGTCCGGATTCGCCACGTGCGCTTCGCAACCGTACCCGTATCGCGCAGGCCGCCGCGCGGCTGATCGCAGAGCACGGGCTCACCGACTGGCGGGTGGCGAAGCGCAAGGCCTGTCGTGAGCTCGGACTGCCCGATCACGAATCATTGCCGGGAAACGAGGAGGTCGAGCAGGCGTTGCGCGATTACAACAGTCTGTTCCACGCGGCGACCCAGCCGGCCGCGCTGCGTGCCCAGAGGATCGAGGCGTTGCGCTGGATGGAGCGCCTGTCTCGCTGGGATCCGGTCCTGACCGGGGCGGTGGCCGCCGGCTGGGCCACCGAGCACAGCGACGTGCGGCTCGAGCTCGAGGCGGAAGACGCGAAGGCGGTCGAGCTCTCGTTGATCAACGCCAGCGTCGCCTACGCGCAGGCTCCGACCCAGGGTGGAGAAGCCCAGGCGCCGCAGCTTTGCATCGAATCGCAGGGGACGACGGTACGCCTGGTGATCCTGTCTGCCCAGCAGCGCCGCAATCGGCCGCGTCGCGACCGGCCGGGACTCACGGAGGAGCGCTTGACGCTGCCCCAGCTCAAGTCCCTGCTCGCGACCGAGGGCGACAACGACGTTACGTTCGCAGCCACGCCGCCGCAGTCAGGGCGAAATAGGTGAGGATCGCATCGGCGCCGGCGCGTTTGAACGCCGTCAGCACCTCGAGCACGCAGGCACGCTCGTCCAGCCAGCCTCGCTCGGCGGCGGCCTTGAGCATCGCGTATTCGCCGCTCACCTGATAGACCGCGGTCGGTACGCCGAACGTATCCTTGACCCGGCGCACGATGTCCAGATACGGCAGACCGGGCTTGACCATGACCATGTCGGCGCCCTCCTGCAGGTCGAGATAGACCTCCCAAAGCGCCTCGTCCGAGTTTCCAGGATCCATCTGATAGGTGTACTTGTTTCCGCCGCCCAGACTGCCTGCCGAGCCGACCGCATCGCGAAAGGGTCCATAGAAGCTCGACGCGTACTTGGCCGAGTAGGCAAGAATCCGTGTGCGTTCGGAGCCCATCTGGTCCAGCGCGGCGCGCAGGGCGCCCACGCGTCCATCCATCATGTCCGACGGCGCGACCATGTCGGCGCCCGCGGCGGCATGCGATAGCGCCTGCCGTGTCAATGCGGCGACGGTGAGGTCGTTGGTAACGTAGCCGTCAGCATCGAGCAAGCCGTCCTGTCCGTGGCTGGTGTAGGGGTCGAGGGCCACATCGGTGATCACGCCGAGGGCGGGAAAGCGATCTTTGAGTGCCCGCACGGCGCGCGGCACGAGGCCTTCTGGATTCCACGCCTCTTCGGCATCGAGCGATTTCTGCTCCTTGCCGATGACCGGGAATAGAGCGATCGCCGGGATGCCCAGCTCGAGGCAACGCTCCGCATCCCGCAGCAGAAGGTCAATGCTTTTGCGGGCAATGCCCGGCAGCGACGGGACCGGGTCCTCCCGCTGGTCGCCCTCCTGCACGAACGCGGGATAGATCAGATCGCCTGCCGCGAGGCGATGCTCTCTCATCAGCCTTCGGGAGAAATCGTCGCGGCGCATCCGGCGTGCTCGCCGTTCCGGAAATTTTCCTGTGAATCGCATGGGTTAAAGGAGTTGGCGCCGACCCGACACCTGTGACGCGCCCGTGAGTCGTCGGCAGGCCGCATCGTAGCGCGCCCCGTCTCCGAGCGGCAAGCCGCGCCCGAACGGTCAAACTGAAAATATTACAAACACGTGGCAGTTATCCGTACTGGCCACTCGACAAATCGCCATGTCGGAACGGATGGAACTCCTTGCTATGCGGGCGGTCAATGTAAGCGGACGGTTATTACGTCTCCCGCTTTCCTCCCTGAGCGGGTGCTCTGTGATTGTGAGTCTTCACCGATCGCAGGGCGTTTTCGGCCCCGTGTCACTCCCCTTGATGGCGGGGCCTTTCTTTATCT